>WNFI01303339.1_pt1 | contig 10130 bp, 6 predicted proteins | sample 5400471 | NCBI WGS metagenome assembly WNFI01 (sample SAMN13153348, study PRJNA577476) | soil metagenome | isolation source: 100 cm saprolite on Douglas fir-dominated hillslope | place: USA:California | collected 2013-09-17
AGAATGAAAACCACGACCATTCCGATCACAGCCCCTGAATACGCACGCAGAATTTGCCCGAGCTCTGCGAGTTGTCCGCTGAGCAGTGCGGTATGCCGAAAGACAGCACGCACGATGGTCCCACCCAAGTCGAAGTAGATGACCGCAATAGGGCACACCAGGAGAAACGCAAACGACAACGCTTGGGAGAGCTGAAGACCGGCCTCGCCTCTGTCTTGTTTTGCGACCGCAACCGACAGCGAAGGAAGCAAGGACAATCCGATGGCGGCCCCGATCAAGACCACAGGGAATCCCGCTAGTTTGTTCCCCAGCGCCAAAAGCGTGATGCTTCCTGTCCCCAGACCCGAAGCAAAAAAGCGGATCAGGAAAATGTCGGCCTGTGCGGTGCCAAAATCCCCTCCGAGTCCTCCCACCAGAGCAAAGGCAGTCATGCCGGCCAGAATGTCTCTCCCCAAACCGGGACGAAAAGGGTCAGCCCACGGTTCATTAAAGCCATCCGTGCTTGCGATCCGCGCCTGCGCCAAGAAGGCCAGGAACGCTCCGCCAATGGTCCCTGCCAGAAGGCCATTCATCCCCCAGCGAGTGCCGCAGACGAGTAACACGGACACTAGAGTGACATTCTGGACGACCGGAATCAGCCCCCAATGAGATGCTTGATTGTTAGCACAGTGAAAGCTTCCCAGCGCAAAGCTGATTACGGAAAGAAAAAGCAGCGGCGCTAATATGCAGACGAACTCAGCAGCAATCGCCGATTGGGCTATACCGGGCGCGAACATTCTGATGAAGGTTCCCGGCGTGACAAGAATTACGCAAGATCCCAGCCCGCTGCAAAGCGCAGCTCCACTTAGAAACTGCGCGAACATAGCCCGCCCTCTGGCCTGGTCCGACATCAATAAGGCTGTGAGCCGGGGGACAAGCGAGACGTTTAGACCGGAACCAAAAAACAGCGCGTAAACCAAGGTTGGAACGGAAACCGCCACGAGATATGCGTCGGTAAAGTGGCTGGCTCCGAATTGACGCGCGATCATCACTTCCCGGATGAACCCGAGGGCGCTGCTGACCAGAGTAAGGCCTCCAAGCTTTGCGGCCTGCGCGAAAAAATGTGTCCGATTCAAAATTGTGAAGTCCAGCTCGACGATCCGAGGCGGGTGGAGTTGGCTATCAAGCAGTTGCCAGTTCACTGCGGGAATGTTCCGAGATTTGTGAGTGCAACGAGGTTTGTAATCCCAACATACTCGCGAACAAGATGGCTGCTGAACTACCGCCCAACGTAAGATTGGCATCGAACAGCTCTTGGGTAAACAAACTGATACCCGCGCCGGCGATGGATCCCAGCACCCACATGTTCTCTAAACTATCTACTGCGAGCAGACCCTTTCTGGCAGTCCGAATGAAGAGTGCGATAAACATCAAATAGGCGAAACCTCCCACCGGTCCCTGCTCCACCAACGCCTTCAAAAAGCCGTTGTGCGGATGCAATGGGGTGTCGGACATGCCCTCAATCCCCTGCGAGAGTCCGCGAAATTCGTAAAAGCCGATGCCGAAGATGGGATGTCTTTTCAGGATGACGAAGGTAGCCTGCCAAGCGTCAATCCGAGTTGGGGAAACCGATGCAAGGTCAGCGCCCAGTCTCAAATATGTTCTGGTTCCTTCCATGCTGAAGACTAGGGCTGGTGCGAGGACGGCAAATACCGTGACCAAAGCCAACCGGCGTTTGCTCAATAACCCCATAGCCCAGGACGAAAAGACAAACCCGGCGAGGGACCCAAGGATTGCGCCGCGCGAAAAAGTTGCCAGCACGCCGAGCAGGCATAGGAGTCCGGCGAGAAGGTACCTGCCACGGGATTCGCGAAACACTTCGGCATGAGCCAAAGCAATGATGCTTCCTAGGCCGAGGAACGCACCGGCCGCACTAGGCCCGTTAAATGCAGCGGACGCGCGCTCAATCATCGGCCAGACTGTGCTGAGTGCACCGTCCGCTTCCATGGCTCGCTGTTCCGCAGATCCGAGCATTCCGCCGTATCCCTGAGTCAGTTGAACAAAACATACGACCGCCGCGCCGAGTGCGCTCCATAACACGATCCGGAGCAGCCAGGGTCCATTCTTAACTAGTATCCTCGACCGGCGCACGCTCGCGTAATACAGCACGAAAATCGAGAGCGAGCCTAAGCCGACCAGGCTGGTAAAAGGGGAGGTCGCAAGCAGCGTCGCGAAAAAACCAGAGATCAGAACCAAGAACAAAGGCCAACGGTAGGGGTCTTTTGGCGGCGGGGACTTCCGTGTGAGGGAGTCGACGCATAGGGCCCTAGCATGAAAAGTGCGGCGACTGAACCAAACAGCAAAGGTAGCGCCAAGCCCGGGTGCAGCACGACGTTCGCCGCCATTACCGTCAGCACGGTCAGCCCTCCCACCTCGTAGCAAACTGCCTTCAGGCCTGAACCGCATGGGAGCACCTTCTCGATGTTTTGTGAACTCATGGCTCTGCTAGAGTTGTGGTTTTGCGCACTCGTGCCTGGGATTCTGGACTGCCCGCCGAAGAAATTTTCGGCATCAAAGATTCTTTCTGCTCGAGAGAAAGGCGGAACATGCCTTCTGCTTTTGCCAGCCAGCGCCGGCTCGGGCTTAAGCGTGCGGCGGCTTTGAGCACCCCGTGGCTAGCACGATTCACCAATGGAGCCAAATACCGGTGAAAAGCTACGCGTTGGCGGATCGGCCGGGCCTCGTAGCCCATACGAAACTTGAACTCATCTACGCTGGCCGGCGCATCGAGCGACTGCATACCATAGAAAATCCCCAGAACACCAGGCCTTCGGATCAGGTTCTGGGTCACCACAAAACTCAGGGCATTGTTGACATGCTCGCGCAAGTAATCACGGTGGCATTGCTGGTACAGCATGTAATACCAATTCTCGATTCTAAAAATCACCAGAGTTGCGCCTAGCCTATTCCTCACTTCTGCTGCCCAGACTTCGAAGCCTTCAAGATCGGCCGCGGTTGAGTAACGCCTTTGCCAGTCGCTTCGCGATTCTTTCAAACTGCGTTCCTGCCGCGCCAGAGTATCGACCCGCAGCGCCCAGCCTTCTTCAACATACCTCTCAAATGATATGGGCCCGACCGTGCACTCGCGCAGGCCTCGGCGCACGTTCTTGCGCGCCCAGGAGGTCAACGTATCGAAATCGTAGTCGGCGCCGGTGTATACGGCATGGTAGCTAGTGCTCCCGATCTCAGAATTTGCCGCCATCGAATACCGCACTCCAACTGCACGATGTCGGGACATCAATTCTTGTAGTTCGGAATGAGAGGGTTCGATTAGCCAGTGGTACGGGAAGGCTTGATACACGCCTAGGCCCTGGCTGTGCCAATAGGTGCTGGCAGTATGGACGACCGTGTGTCCCTGCCGACGCAACCACTCTGCGTAGATGTCAGCGTTCATGAACTATTGCCCAGGACGTTTCGATTCGCGAGATCCGTACATCCTCACGCTCCAGCCCACATCAGCTTGAGTTCTTCGATTTCTTGAGATTTGCTGTTCCATTTCACCTTAGGAAGGATAATCTCCCGTTTGATACGGTGTTTGTGCTTGAGAATCGTTCCGATCATGCTTTCCACCAGTTCGTTCGACAGTAAACGGGGTTGTAAGCCGAGATCGAGCAGCTTGGTGTGCACCGGATTGTAGTAGTGCTCCTCGAGCTCGACGCGCGGGTTTTCCAGATGCTGAACCTCCGCTGGCAGACCGAGGCTCCGCGCCTTTTCCACTACCAATTCGGCGAGCTGCAAGACAGTGAAGGTTTCCGTGAACTGGTTGAAAACGCGGTATTCACCGGCCTGCGCCGGGTTTATAATCGCCAACTCGACGCAGCGCAGAGTATCGCGAATATTCAAGAAGCCCCGGCACTGCCCTCCCTTCCCGTATACCGTCAGCGGGATTTCGGCCGCTGCCTGGACGCAAAAGCGATTGAGAGCGGTCCCGAACACATCGTCATAATGGAAGCTTGTGGCAACGCCTTCATTGAGACTGGTTTCCTCGGTTTCGATTCCGTAAACAACGCCTTGATGTAGGTCTGTCGCAGCAACCTTCCAGGCCTTGCAGGCAAGTCGAATATTATGGCTATCGTGGACCTTGGACAGGTGATAGAACGAGCCGGGCTGACAGGGAAACGGCAGAACGTCGCGTCTGCCTTTGTGGTGGATTTCTATGAAACCCTCTTCGATGTCGATGTTTGGCGTGCCATACTCGCCCATCGTTCCGAGCTTGACCAGATGGCAAGGTAGGTCCAACTTCTTCATCGCCCACAGCACATTGAGTGTGCCCGTGACATTATTGACTTCCGTAAATACTGAACGGTTGTGGTCAATCATTGAATAAGGAGCTGACGGCTGCTCGCCGTAATGGAGAATCGCAGTCGGTCGGAAACTCTCCAGCACTCCTTCGACCACTCCATAGTTCCGCAAGTCGCCGACAAAGAGTTCTATATTGTTGCCCGACAGTCGAGACCAGAGCTCCACACGATCATGCAGGGTGCGGATCGGGATTAACGGCTCGGCATTGAGTTCAAGTTCCCAGCGCCGCTTGGCGAAGTTGTCAAGCACTGCCACTTCGTGCCCGCGGCGCGATAAGTACATCGCCGAAGCCCACCCCAGATAGCCATCACCGCCTAAGACAAGAACTTTCATGCCCTTCTCCTTTATTTATTAAAGAATCACTAATCGAACAATCGATTTGGAACGCTGCTACCAACTCTTTTGCCGACCTGCCAACTTGAGTGGTTGGTTGAAGTCACGAGGGTTGAAGTCACGAGATTGATTGGCGATCAGTTCCGTCCTGATAAGGACCGAGAAGTGGAGTCGTTCCGACGATCGTGGCGATCCCATAGCTTCGTCAGTGCCCGCACACGCGAGCCATTCCGTTCGGCCCAGGGCATGCACGAATATACGGTCCGGAAGATTTCCTCCGCGAACTGCTTAGCTGGATCGAGCGTATCGATTTCACCCCAGCGCTCTTTCCCAAGAATCCACAAGCCGGCTCCGGTTAACCCAAGGCTGATACCAACCAGAACGATCTGCAGACGTGGCGGATAAGACCTCCGCTCCGGCACGCTGGGCACATCGAGCACTTTGACACTCGGGGTCTCTTTTGCTTCTTGCACCTTTGCAAGTTCGTATTCCTGGGTCAGTGTTTCGTAAACCGTCTCCTGAATCTTGCTTTGGCGATACAAGTCCGAGTAAGTCACGCCAAGGAGAGGGAGACTACGGAGGGTGGGGTACTTTGATGCTCCGGCTACTAGTCCTGGCGGACCGTCGCCCGGGTTGCCCTGTAGCTCCCCGATCTTCTCGCGCAGCTCATTGATGCGGGCCTGCACCGACCGAACCCGGACGTTGTTCGGGTTGTAAATTTGCTCGAGCCCTCTCTCCTCGGATTCAGCGGCGATCAGCTGACCAGTGAGGGACGCAGCGGCATCGATCATAGCCCGCCCCTGCTCTTTGATATCCAACGCCGTGTTCTCGCTAGCGAACTGGCTTAAGTCCTTCGAGGCTTGGTTAAGGTTTTGCTTGACGTCCCTGAGCCTCTGCTCGAGAAAAACACGCTCGCGGTGGGCTGCGGACGTCGAAAGCTCCGTCACCATACGGTTCAGTTCGTCCACGTAAGTTGCAGCCATTTCCGCTGCGATGTGCCGATCCCGGTCGGTCACCGTAATCGTGATGACCCCGCTCTTGCGGTCTTCGGAAATTGCGGTATTCTCTGCTAGTTTCCTGCGCGCGTCCTCCTGCAACGGGCAGCCGTACCGATTTCGCAAGTCGAAGTGGTTAACCAGCCTTTCTTCGACGGTTCGGCTACCGAGAATGCTTATGAACAGGGCACCGGAACTTTTCAGTCCTAATAGGTCGCTTGAAACCGATTCTGCGGCTTCTCCACCGCGGGCACTCAGCGCAGCCATCATCGCCATGCCCGAACTGGATTGAGTGTCGGGAGGCATCAATTGCGTGGTGGACTCATACTTCACGGGCAGCAAAAAAGCAATGAGCGCGCCGCCCGCAAGACCCGCGATTGCCGCCCGGTTCAGGCTGGCTCGTGAATTCCACAGCAAGCGTAGCCTTTGGAGACGAGCGCTCAGGCGTGGCAGAACCAAAGTCTCCGGCACTCCGGGGAAGTCCGGTTCTCGAGCGTCCTTTGGGCGCAATTCAGTGGCGATGGACATCAATCGTGCTTAGGCCAAAACGTCAATTGGAAAGATGCCACGATGTTGGATCTCGGTACCGGGTACAACACCGGAAAGTGCCAGGTTTCCCACTGAACCGCACCGGAGATCCTCAGTCCGCGACTTAGCATCACATCGCTACGCAAAGACAGGTCGCGAAGCCGCCCCCCGCTTAGGAATGCCTTGTCCACGTTATTATGTCGATATCCGAGTTGAATTCCTACCGGTCGTCCCAATAGAAGGCCCCCGGGCCGTAGCGCGGAGGCACGCTGAGATCAGTAGTGACGCCTTCGAGGCGAAGTCCCACCTGGCGCAGCCTGGGGATTTGGGGGAGATAAATACCCGGGTTGAGTGCTGGACGGGTTGAGACAATTGGAGAATAGTCGTCGATGACCATAGAATCGACGTAGACTTGCAGCCAGTTGCGTAAGCCAGGGACGCAGTAGCTCACGTCCAATTCGGGAAGATGCTTTCCGGTGTTCTTGTCTACACCTTCATGACGGGAGTAGAACGTTCTCAGAAAATTGTTCCAGGTAAACGGATTTCCCGTGCCCCCAAACTGGACAGTCAGCCCCACTCCCAGTTCAAGGTTCGGGGTGGGGTGAAAGCTGAGTTTCGTTCCGTGCACGAAGGGTTGCGACGAAAGATTAGGACCGTAAGAAAATTCCCAGTGCTGACCGGATAGTTGTCCGAGAAAAAACTCGGATTTCACCGGACCAAAGACACGTGACACGAGGGGCACCTGGTAGGGCGAGACCGACGCAATTCGCAACATAGTTATGGGTTCGGCGTTGTTGCTGAACAGGAATGGTCCTGCGCTACTCGGCCCGAGCCAAAGGCTTTGCTGGCCAAAGGAAATCTGAACGTTGTCGTGGGTAAGTGCGATGGTTCCCTGCAGCAGTCGCAAGCGACTGATCTGACGAGTTGCATTCGATAGAGGATGCGCCCAATCAACCGTGGCCGTCGCAGCCAGAACCGGCGCTGGATCAGATGCCACTGCTGGTGCTCGCTGATATTCGCCCTGCAAACTTAGTGAAAGCGGACCCGCCTCGGCGCGAGCGCTGATTCCCATGATCGTGTTGAAGCCTTCGCCGTAAGGGCGTCCATAGTCGTTGATGATGGTTTGCCCGAAGTGATACCCATCTCGCAGAGGAGTGCCTGAAATGAATGCTGTCCGTGCGTAAACTGAGTCGACAGATGCGCCGAGATTGGCGGCTCCACCCAGACGGCGGGATTCGTGAGCGAATTCTTGATCGAGCATGGACAAGGTTTTGATTGCTTCCGGATTGCTAGCCTCTCCAGTTTCCGAGCGCTCCTTGGCCTCTTCAAGCAAGCGGGCGCATTCCATTCGCGTCCAAGGACGCATTCCGACGTACGCGCTCTTGACGTAGCCCAAGGCAATCAGGCGATCAAATGCGGGATAAATCCAGCTATCCAGTGCAACGTCGGTAGACCCCATGTTTTGTGGGTCGCGGGAGCGTTCCTTGGGCGTGTCGTCTCCGAATGGATTGCCCCAAGGTGCGCCACCCAAACTTCTCTCGTGATGGGCCCGGTACACCTCGCGGCCGAAGTACCATCCCAGAGCACTCCCGACGAGCGCGTCCGAGGGGAAGTGCTCCTTCCCTGTGACGCGGGTGATGGTGACCACGGAGGCGAGACCGTAAGCCAGAGTCTGACTGAAAGTGCTCGGGTATTCATGGGCCCACACGCTTGCCACCGACCAAGCGAGCGCAGCATGCCCGGAAGGAAACGAATTGCCTCGCCTGAAGAACAGTCCATAGCCACCGTCTTGGTAGGGACGCTCCCGTTGCGTGGCAGTTTTGAACAAACTCGCAACGGCAAGGCTGTTCATCGCGGCTTCCCCGCTCAGGAGCCCTGCCTCGGCAAGGTGGTCGTTACCGGTGATGTGGCCCCACAGAAATGGTCCCGCCCCGGCTCCTGCGAGTGAATAGGCCGCGTAGTTTGAAATCGTCCGGCTGTTGGCGACCTGTCGGGAGGGCACCTGCCTTGAGACCCAGCTATCGCTCGCAACAATGGCCGTCGTTACCCCCGCCAATGGCACTATCCATTTGAGGTCTCTAATGCGGAGGCGCGACGGCGCTGTCCAAAACTCTTGCTGGTCTTGCGCGAGGTGTTTCGCGAACGGCAAAAGCAAACGGTTCTGAGGATCTTCGCCAAGCGGCAACTCCTGGCTGCTGTGCTCGCGGTGCTTGTCCGTAATCTGCGCCGGCAGTCGCGAGCACAGAATCACGATAACCAAACCAAAGCAAGAACTCAGAGGGCGGTGCATGGCAAGCCGATCCGACTCAGAGACCCTTCCTAGAAACTCCTGCCCACCTGGATCGCTATGCCCACAGCATAAGCAAGCTGTGCGGACTCCAGTGTAGTCTTCCATTTAGTAGTGCCGCTGAAGGCCTTCTCTGGAACCATTACCAAATCTCCGGATTGCAAGGCAGTTCGCTCGACGCCGCCATTCAGTATCCCGCCTGCACCTCCGACCACCGAACCATCCGCACGGATCACGAAGACCGCCTTCTTGTTGGCGCTATTGGTCGGACCCCCGGCTTGCCGCAAATACCATCCGGCGCTCTTTCCGGGTTTGTATACAACCGCAGTCGGGTTGTAAACCGAGCCCTCGACCATCACGAAGTTAGGCTTCTTGGGAATGTAGATCGTGTCCCCGGCACGTACCTGAATGTCGGCAGGCGTGTTCGCCCAGCGTCTGATGTCGGTAGTGATGTGGATCACCAGGCGCCCGCTGGGTAGTGACAGGCGCAACCGCTGCAAGGCGGACTGCCATTGGTTGACTGCTGCCTCTTTGGCGTTTTTCTGTTCGGGATCGGATTCGGGAATCAGAGTCAAATTTGTGCCATCTGTTTGCACCTGCCGAATCAGCTGTTCCCGATTTTCCTGCTCTAGTTCACGTACCTGAGTACGCTCGAAGATCACGCCATACGGATAGGCATCAGTACGAAGGCCACCCGCGCGGTTGAGAATCGAACTGAGGCGCTCCCCCTCTTCGATTCCATAGGCTCCGGGATGCACGACTTCTCCTTTGATTGAGATAGTCGCTCCTATATCGTTCCATCCCGCGACTTGCCTGATCGTGAGTACGTCGCCGTCGTGCAATTGGCGATCGAAACCGCAAGATGCTCACCTGCAATATTGCTACCGGGAGCCACTGCGTAACGAGTCAAGTCGGCAGTTTCGGTGTAAGCGCTACGCTTGAAGCCTCCCGCGACTCGTACCAGTTCGGCGGCGGTCATGTTATCGCCCAGCAGATATTTTCCGGGGCGTGCGACTTCCCCCTGAATTGCTACCGCCGATGGATCAACGCGATTCGGATTCTTGTGAATGAAAATGCGATCCTTGGGCTCCAGCAGAACGTTATCTTGGTCATCACCGTTCAGGGCTTTCCTAAGATCAACGCTGAGCACTTTCATCGTGCCATTGCTGGTGCGACGAAAGATCTGCGCATCATCAAGCTTGGCGTCGGCGGTGAGGCCACCTGCCAGATAGACCGCATCGCGGAGATGGGTCACCCCGTTGGTGATGTGTTCTCCAGGATTGCGTACTTCTCCACTGAGGACAATCACCGGGGCATCCTCGAAACCGTAGCGGCTGAATACGCGGACAGTGTCGAATGGCTTCAGAACCAGGTTTCCTTTGGCTCCATCCATCGCGTCCCCCAGGCTGAATGCGAGGACTTCGGGCGCGTAGTCTGGCGGCTGCAGGCGGATAATCTCGGCGTGCGTAAGCGAGGGCTCGGGGAGAAGGTCCTCGTAGGAATGAATGAGATCGGTTACCTTCATGCCATCGTGGTAGGGATATTTGCCGGGATGAAACACATGTCCATTGAGGTATACCGTCTGATTCGAGTACGGCAGGATGGGGGAAATTTGGACTTTGTCGCCATCCTGAACCAGAAACTCA
>WNFI01407435.1_pt2 | contig 10130 bp, 9 predicted proteins | sample 5400471 | NCBI WGS metagenome assembly WNFI01 (sample SAMN13153348, study PRJNA577476) | soil metagenome | isolation source: 100 cm saprolite on Douglas fir-dominated hillslope | place: USA:California | collected 2013-09-17
GGATGTCTGGCAGGGCGCGGGCCGCCGCGTTTTCTTCAACGAGGTCGGCACGCGCGACGGGCTGCAGATGTAGCAGACAAAGCCCACTTCCATCACGCCGCTGGCCGTGTCCACGCGCATCAGCGCCAGCGAGCCGATGGCACGGCCCGTGGCCAGGTCGATGACGGCGTGGTGCAGCGGGTCATCGCTGGCCTGGGCGGCCTCGGCAAAGCGCAGATAGGCCTGGGCATCCGCGAAGGGGCCTACCGACATGTAGGTCCAGTCGCTGGCGTCCGGCGCCTGGCTGAAGGCATCGAACAGATCGGCTGCATGGCGCGCGGCGGACAGCGGCTCCAGCCGGCAGTAGCGGCCTTGCATGGGCGTGCGCGGCGGGCGCTGGCGCGGGGTCCAGCCGGGAAGGTCGTGGCCTACGGGTTGGGAGTGGGCGTTGAGTGCGGGGGGCATGGGAGATTCCTGGTCAGGTCATTTGGCAGGGCCACGATAGCGCTGGCGTGGCATCATTGAAAGCGCCATATCCCTCTTATTTCATGGTGCCACGCCACCCATTGCATGCACGCCTCCGACCTGCTGACCAGTCCCTTGCAATCCGGCCCTGGAGCGGCTCCCCGCCAGCGCCAACTGATCCAGCGCCTGAAGCAGGCCATCCTGGCGGGCCGCCTGCCGGCCGGTGACCGCCTGCCGGCCTCGCGCGCCCTGTCGGAGGATCTGGGAGTCTCGCGCAACACCGTGCTCATCGCCTACGAGCAACTGGCGGCCGAAGGCTATGTGGTCGCCGACCGGCAGGGCACGCGCGTGGCGGCTGTATCCACCCATTCCACGGCAGCCGCCGAGGCCGCCGCCCCGCCTCCCTGCGCACCCCGCACGGCCCGCCGCCTGGACCGCATCGCGCCCACACGCCACGCCATCGACCGCAGCCTGCCCCTGACGCCGGGCACGCCCGCGCTGGACAGATTCCCCTTGCCCGCCTGGCGCCGTTCGCAGGACCGCGCATTGCGCCTTCCCGCCAGCGCCACGCTGGACTATGGCGACCCTGCGGGCGAGCCTGCACTGCGCCAGGCCATTGCGCAGCACCTGCGCATCTCGCGCGGCGTGCGCTGCGATGCCTCGCGCATCATCGTCACCGAAGGCGCCCAGGGTGCGCTGGACCTGTGCGTGCAACTGCTCTCCAACCCGGGCGACCATGCCTGGCTGGAGGAGCCCGGCTACCGGGGCGCCAAGTCGGCCTTTGCGGGGGGAGACCTGTGCGTCAGCACACTGCGCGTGGATGCGGATGGCGCAGCCATCGCGCCCGGCCTGTGGGACAGCCATCCTCCACGGCTGATCCAGATCACGCCATCGCACCAATATCCCACGGGCGCCGTGCTGTCGGTGGCGCGCCGGCTGGACCTGCTGGAGCGCGCGCGCCGCGCGGGGGCCTGGATCATCGAGGACGACTACGACAGCGAATTCCGCCACCAGGGCACGCCCATCGCAGCCATGCAGGGCCAGGTGCCGGATGCGCCCGTGCTCTATGTGGGCACCTTCAGCAAGACCATGTTCCCGGCATTGCGCCTGGGCTTTGTGGTGCTGCCGCAGGCCCTGGCGGCCAGCGCCGCAACGGCCGTGCAGGAGATGCTGCGCGGCGGCCATCGACTGGAGCAGCTGGCCCTGGCGGACTTCATGGACAGCGGCCAGTTCTCGCGCCACCTGGGCCGCATGCGGCGCCTGTACCGCGAGCGCCAGGCGGCCCTGCGCGAGGCGCTGGCCACGCAACTGGGCGTGGAGCACGAGGTGCTGGGCGGCCACGGCGGCCTGCACCTGACGGTGCGGCTGCCGCCGGACCTGTCCGACCGTGCCATCGTGGAGCAGGCACGGCGCGCCGGCATGAACCCGGGCGCCCTCTCGTCCTTCGCCCTGGCACCGCTGCCCCAGGACAACGGCCTGGTGATCGGCTATGGCAACACCGATGCCGCGCGCTTCGGCGCACTGGTCAGGCGGCTGGGCAAGCTGGCGGCAGCTGCGTTACCGCGCTAGCCGCGGCGCGGCCCCAGCGGCTATGCCTCCTCCGAACGCGTGCTCACCCCTGCCTGCGCAAAGCTGGCCATCTCGCCCAGCATGGCGCAGGCCGACACCAGCAGCGGCCAGGCCAGGGCCGCGCCCGAGCCTTCGCCCAGGCGCAGCTGCCAGTCCAGCAGCGGCTCGGCACCCAGGTGGGCCAGCATGCGCACATGGCCGGGCTCGCCCGAGCGGTGCGAGAACACGCAGCGCTCCAGCACGGCCGGCTGCAGGCGGCTGGCCACCAGCACGGCGGCCGTGGTGATGAAGCCATCGACCACGATGACACGGCGCTCGGCAGCGGCCTGCAGCACGGCGCCCACCATGGTGGCAACCTCGAAGCCGCCCATGGCCGCCAGCGCGTCCAGCGGTTCGGTGGCCTGGGCGTGCAGCTGCAGCACCTCCTGCAGCACCCCGATCTTGCGGGCCAGCCCGGCGGCATCCAGCCCGGTGCCCGCACCCGTGACCTCGGCCAGCGGTTCGCCGCACAGTCGCGCCAGCAGCAAGGATGCGCTGGAGGTATTGCCAATGCCCATCTCGCCCAGCAGCAGCGCATTGCCCGGCAGCTGGCGCACCAGGGCCGCGCCGTTGCGCAGGGCCATGGCGCATTCGGTGACTGTCATGGCCGGGCCCTGGCTGCAGTCGCGCGTGCCATAGCCCAGCTTGCGGCGCCACAGGCGCGGCTGGCCGGGCTGGGGAAGCTTGTCGTCGGGGTCCTGCTCGCGCGCGGGAAAGTCGCGTGCCACGCCGCAGTCCACCACGTTCAGCGCCAGCCCATGCTGGCGTGCCAGCACGCTGACGGCGGCGCCGCCGGCCATGAAGTTCTCGACCATCTGCCAGGTCACATCCACCGGATAGGCCGACACGCCACGCGCCGCCAGCCCGTGGTCGGCCGCAAACACCAGCATCTGCGGCTGCTGCAGCACCGGCCTGTCCTGGCCCAGGATGCAGGCAATGCGCAGCGCCAGCTGCTCCAGCCGCCCCAGTGCGCCCAGCGGCTTGGTCTTGTGGTCTATGGCGTGCTGCACGCGCTGGGTGAAGGCGGCATCGGCCAGCGAGGCGATGGCGGGAATAGCGGCTATAGCGGTAGTGGCGGCATTGGCGCCATCGTGCGAGTGTTCTGTGGGTTCAGCGGAATGCGGGGTGGGCGTTGACATGGCGAAGCGGCCTTGGCCCGGGGCGGGCGTGGCGGGCGGATTGCAAAGGCGCAAGTATGGCGCGCCGCGCAACTCCGGCAGAACCATCGGTCTCTTTCCTGCCGCCATGGACGGTCTGGGCGTCGATTGCCGCAGCAGGCCGTACAGGCCGCACCGTTCTGAGACAATCGCTGCCACACGTGTCTCCCCAGCCCCCCACTCCCTCCATGACGGTTTCCTTCTCGGCCATCCAGCCCGGTCTCAAGCTTGCGGACCAGGTTGCCCGGCAGTTGGAGGCGCGCATCCGCGCCGGCAATCTGCAGCCGGGGCAGAAGCTGCCGACCGAGGCCGAACTCGTGCAGCAGCTCGAGGTCAGCCGCACCGTGGTGCGCGAGGCGGTGTCCCAGCTCAAGTCGCGCAACCTGGTGGAATCGCGCCAGGGCAGCGGCGTGTTCGTGAAGGCGGCAGGCATAGAGCCACTGGACTTCGAAGGCCTGCCGGCGGCTGGCAGGAATGCGCTGATCCAGATCACCGAGGTGCGCCGCGCACTGGAGGCCGAGGTGGCCGAACTCGCGGCGCGCCGGCGCAGCGAAGAGGACATGCAGCGCATCCACGATGCGGAGAGCGCCCTGGCCGAGGCCGTGCGGCTGGGCCGTGATGGCGTGGAGGAGGACATGGCGTTTCACCGCGCCATTGCCCAGGCTTCGGGCAACCCGTTCCTGATCAGCACGCTGGACTACCTGTCGCAGTTCCTGCGCGGCGCCATGCGCATCACGCGCGCCAACGAGGCGCGGCGCGAGGACTTCGGCAAGGCCGTGGAACGCGAGCACCACAGCATCGTGCTGGCCATCGAGGCCGGCGACCCCAAGGCCGCGCGCAAGGCCGCCGCCACGCACATGGGCAACGCCATAGACCGCATCCACCGCGCCGACGCCAGCTTCTGGGAGCAGGACGGCGAACGCCTGGCCCGCGACATCCTGGCCGCCAAGCCCTGAACCTCCGAAGCCACCCCTTGGCGCATGGCCAAGGGTTTTCACCTTGTTTGGGTTTTTGCGCAAAATTTGTATGATGACCTGATGACAATATCAGTCACATCTCTTTTTGCAGCCAGCACACCTGGCCTTTGCCTGGGCGTTTACCCATGAGCGACGAATCCCGCATCCGCGAGCAGATCTGCGCCACCGGCGCCAGCCTCTTCCAGCGCGGCTACACCGTCGGCGCTGCCGGCAACATCAGCGCGCGCCTGCATGACGGCTGGCTGATCACCCCCACCGACGCCTGCCTGGGCCGGCTCGACCCGGCCGAGCTGTCCAAGGTCGATGCCGGCGGGCAGTGGGTCAGCGGCGCCAAGCCCTCCAAGACCCTGGTCCTGCATCGAGGCATCTACGGCAATGACGGCGAGGCGCGTGCCGTCATCCACACGCATTCCACCCATCTCGTGGCGCTGACGCTGTCCGGCGTCTGGCGCGAGGACGAGGTGCTGCCGCCCATCACCCCCTACCAGGTCATGAAGGTGGGCCGCATCCCGCTGATCCGCTACCGCCGCCCCGGCGACCCGCAGGCCGCCGCCGAGGTGGCCGCGCAGGCTGCCCAGGTGCGCGGCGCCCTGTTCGAGCGCCTGGGCCCCGTGGTCTGGGAACGCTCGGTGGAGCAGGCCAGCCATGTGCTGGAAGAGCTGGAGGAAACCGCAAGGCTCTGGCTCATGACCCATCCCCGGCCGCAGCCCCTGGACGCGGCCGCCATCGACGAGCTGCGCACCACCTTCGGGGCGCGCTACTGATTTGCACCGCGGCGCCCACGGCCGCATTCCACCACCCAGCCCATCCACAGCCGCGCAGCCGCCAGGCGGCGCACCAAGCGGCGAATCAAGCGGCGAATCCAAGGGAGACTTGAAATGACGACAACGGATATCGCATCCGGCCAGGCCGGGGCCCACCCTGCCCAGGCCGCCTCTCCGGAGACGGCGCGCGCCTACGCCAAGGTGTTCTGGCGCCTCGTGCCGTTCCTGATGCTGTGCTATGTGATCGCCTACCTGGACCGCGTGAACGTGGGCTTTGCCAAGCTGCAGATGTCACAGGACCTGGGCTTCAGCGAGACCGTGTTCGGCCTGGGCGCAGGCGTGTTCTTCATCGGCTACTTCCTCTTCGAGGTGCCCAGCAACCTGCTCATGCACCGCCTGGGCGCGCGCGTCTGGATCGCCCGCATCATGATCACCTGGGGCATTCTGTCGGCCATGTTCATGTATGTGGAAACGCCCACGGGCTTCTACATCCTGCGCTTTCTGCTGGGCCTGGCCGAGGCGGGCTTCTACCCCGGCGTGATCCTGTACCTGACCTACTGGTACCCGGCCCACCGGCGCGCCAAGATCGTGGCGCTGTTCATGTCGGCCATCCCCGTGGCCGGCATCTTCGGCAACCCGCTGTCCGGCTGGATCATGCAGGCCTTCCACGGCGACCATGGCCTGCACGGCTGGCAGTGGATGTTCCTGATCGAGGCCATCCCCGCCCTGGTGATCGGCGTGGTGACCATCTTCTATCTGGACAACGGCATCTCCAGCGCCAAGTGGCTGACCGCCTCCGAAAAGCAGCTGCTGGCGCGCGAGATCGAGCTGGACCAGCAGCACTCAGGCGCCCAGAAGCATTCGCTCAAGGCCGTTTTCGCCGACCGCCGCGTCTGGTGGATGTGCCTGATCTACTTCGCCTTCGTCGCCGGCCAGTACGGCCTGACCTTCTGGATGCCCACGCTGATCAAGTCCACGGGCGTCACGGGCGCGCTGAACATCGGCCTGCTCAGTGCCATCCCCTTCCTGTGCGCCATCGTGGTGATGAACCTCATGGGCCACAGCGCCGACAAGCGCCGCGAGCGCCGCTGGCACCTGATCGTGCCCGCGCTGATGGGCGCCGTGGGCTTTGCGATGACGGCCTTCTTCGCCGACAACACGGTTCTTTCCCTGATCTTCCTGTCGCTGGCCGCAGCCGGCGTGCTGACCTGCGCGCCGCTGTTCTGGTCGCTGCCCACGGCCTTCCTGTCGGGCACGGCGGCGGCGGCGGGCATTGCCATCGTCAACTCGGTCGGCAACCTCGCGGGCTTCGCCAGCCCTTACATGATCGGCTACCTCAAGGACCTGACCCAGTCCACGCAGGCCGGCATGTTCGTGCTGGCGGGAGTGCTCGTGGTGGGCGCCATCGCGGTCTGGCTCACCCCCGCAAAGATGGTCAACCGCTGACCGGCCTTTCTTCCCATCCTTCAAGCTCCAAGCCCCAAGACACATGAAAGTACTGATCACCGGCGGCGCCGGATTCCTGGGCCAGCGCCTGGCCCGCAAACTGCTCGAACAGGGCGCGCTGACGCTGGCCGGCACCCGCTGGCCCATCCACCAGATCGACCTGCTCGACGTGGTGGCCACCGACGCCATTGACGACACACGCGTGCGCTCCCTGGTGGGCGACATTGCCGACCCGCAGGTGCTGCGCGGCGCCATAGACCAGGACACGGCCGTGATCTTCCATCTGGCCGCCGTGGTCAGCGGCCAGGCCGAGGCCGACTTCGACCTGGGCATGCGCATCAACCTCGATGCCTCGCGCGCCCTGCTGGAGACCTGCCGCGCCGTGGGCCACATGCCGCGCGTGGTCTTCACCAGCTCGGTGGCCGTCTACGGGGGCGAGCTGCCCGACACCGTGCTGGACGGGACGGCCCTGAACCCGCAGTCCTCCTACGGCACGCAAAAAGCCATTGCCGAGCTGCTGCTGGCCGACTACACGCGGCGCGGCTTTGTCGACGGCCGCGTGCTGCGCCTGCCCACGATCAGCGTGCGCCCGGGCCGGCCCAATGCGGCCGCCTCGTCGTTTGCCAGCGGCATCATCCGCGAGCCCCTCAACGGCGAAGCGGCCAACTGCCCCGTGGGTGCCACCACGCGCCTGTGGCTGCTGTCGCCACGCCGCGCCGTCGAGGCCCTGGTCGCAGGCTGCGAGCTCGATGCCAGCGCCGTCGCCGACCGCCGCCCCATCAACCTGCCCGGCGTGTCCGTCAGCGCAGGCGACATGGTGCGCGCGCTGCGCGAAGTGGCTGGCGACGAAGTGGCCAACCGCGTGAGCTGGCAGCCCGACGACAAGGTCGAGCGCATCGTCGGCAGCTGGCCCGGCCGCTGGGATACCGCGCGCGCCAACCAGTTGGGCCTGCGCGGCGACGAGGACTTTGCGGCCATCGTGCGCGCCTACATCGCCGATGACCTGACACCGGCCAAGCCATGAGCAACGACACCTCCACACCACAGCCCGCAGCAGGGCCCGCAGCACGCTGCGTCGGCGTGATCGGCCTGGGCGCCATGGGCGCCGGCATGGCGCAAAGCCTGCGCCGCGCCGGCCACCACGTGCATGTCCACGACATCCGGCCCGGGGCCGCAGCCGCCTTCGCCGCCGAAGGCGGCACGGCCTGCGCCACGCTGGCCGACATGGCCGCCGCTTGCCGCATCATCGTCAGCGTGGTCGTCAACGCCCAGCAGACCGAGGCCGTGCTGTTCGGCGAAGGCGGCATCGCCCCTGCACTGCAGCCCGGCTCCGTCTTCGTCATGTGCTCCACCGTGGACCCCAACTGGTCGGTGGCGCTGGAGGCCAGGCTGCAGGCGCAGGGCGTGCACTACATCGACGCGCCCATTTCGGGCGGCGCGGCCAAGGCGGCGTCCGGGCAGATGACCATGATGACGGCAGGCCGCCCCGAGGCCTATGCCGCCTGCGAAGGCGTGCTCGACGCCATGGCCGCCAAGGTCTACCGCCTGGGCGACAGCGCGGGCGCGGGCAGCAAGGTCAAGATCATCAACCAGCTGCTGGCCGGCGTGCACATTGCCGCAGCGGCCGAGGCCATGGCCCTGGGCCTGCGCGAAGGCGTCGATGCCGCCGCGCTCTACGAGGTCATCACCCACAGCGCCGGCAACAGCTGGATGTTCGAGAACCGCATGGCCCACGTGCTGGCCGGCGACTACACCCCGCTGTCGGCCGTGGACATCTTCGTCAAGGACCTGGGGCTGGTGCTGGACACCGCGCGCCACAGCAAATTCCCGCTGCCCCTGGCCTCCACGGCCCACCAGATGTTCATGCAGGCATCCACCGCCGGCCATGGCCGCGAGGACGACAGCGCCGTCATCAAGATCTTCCCGGGCATCACCCTGCCCCAGGCTCCATCGGAATCCCCATGACCCTTCTTCTGGGCTGCATAGCCGACGACTTCACGGGCGCCACCGATCTGGCGAACAACCTGGTGCGCGCAGGCATGCGCGTGGTGCAAAGCATTGGCGTACCCGCCGGCCCGGTGGACGAGGGCGTGGACGCCGTAGTTGTCGCGCTCAAGTCGCGCACCATCGCGCCGGCCGACGCCATTGCGCAATCGCTGCAGGCCCTCCAATGGCTGCAGGCCCAGGGCGCCAATGGCCGCGCGCCGCAGATCTACTTCAAGTACTGCTCCACCTTCGACAGCACGCCGCAGGGCAACATCGGCCCCGTGGCCGATGCACTGATGGACGCGCTGGGCTGCGAATTCACCATTGCCACGCCGGCCTTCCCCGACAACCAGCGCACCGTCTTCAAGGGCCACCTGTTCGTGGGCGATGTGCTGCTCAGCGACAGCGGCATGCGCAACCACCCGCTCACCCCCATGACCGATGCCAACCTGGTGCGCGTGCTGCAGGCGCAGACAGGGCGCAAGGTGGGGCTGATCGACCATGTGGCCGTCGCGCAGGGCGAGGCCGCCATCCGCGCGCGCATCGCCGCACTCCAGGCCGAGGGCGTGGGCATGGCCGTGGTCGATGCCGTCTCCAACGACGACCTGCTGCGCCTGGGCCCGGCTCTGGCCGGCATGCCCCTGGTCACAGCGGGCTCGGGCGTGGCCATCGGCCTGCCCGCGAACTTCGGCATCCAGCCCACGGCACAGGCCGCTGCCCTGCCAACCGCCACCGGCCTGCAGGCGGTCGTCTCGGGCAGTTGCTCGGCGGCCACCAATGCGCAGGTGGCGCACTTCATCGCCTCGGGGCGCCCTGCCCTGGCGCTGGAGCCCCTGCGCATCGCCGCCGGCGAGGACGAAGCCGGCAAGGCCCTGGCCTGGGCCCGCCAGCACATCGCCAGCGGCCCGGTGCTGATCTACTCCACGGCCGAATCCTCGGCCGTCAAGGCCGTGCAGGGCCACCTGGGCGTGGAGCAGGCCGGCGCCCTGGTCGAACAGACCATCGCCGCCATCGCCCGGGGGCTGGTCGAGATGGGCGTGCGCCAGCTCGTCGTGGCCGGTGGCGAAACCTCGGGCGCCTGCGTGCAGGCGCTGGGCATCGAGCAAATGCGCATAGGGCCGCAGATCGACCCTGGCGTGCCCTGGTGCCATGCCGCCTCGCCCCTGGCGCCGCAGGGGTTGCACCTCACGCTCAAGTCCGGCAACTTCGGCACCACGGACTTCTTCACCAAGGCCTTCGGCGCGCTGGCAAGCGCCTGATGCCACACTCAGCCTCCGTTTTCAGGAAAGCCTTCATGCCCCGTTTCGCCGCCAACCTGTCCATGCTCTACAACGACCTGGACTTTCTTGACCGCTTCGAGGCCGCCGCGCGCGACGGTTTCCAGGCTGTCGAATACCTGTTTCCCTACGACTTCGCGCCCGGGCAACTGGCCCGGCGACTGCAGGACCACGGCCTGCAGCAGGTGCTGTTCAACGCCCCGCCCGGCGACTGGAACGCGGGCGAGCGCGGCCTGGCCTGCATCCCCGGGCGCGAGGCGGAATTCGCCCAGGGCATGGAACGTGCCGTGGCCTACGCCCAGGCCCTGGGCTGCCCGCGCATCCACGTCATGGCCGGGCTCAAGCCCGCAGGCGCCAGCGATGACATCCTGCGCGCAACCTACATCGCCAACGTGCGCCATGCCGCACGGCTGGCCGCGCCCCACGGCATCGCCATCCTGCTGGAGCCCATCAACGGCCGGCCATGACGTG
>WNFI01202370.1_pt1 | contig 10129 bp, 12 predicted proteins | sample 5400471 | NCBI WGS metagenome assembly WNFI01 (sample SAMN13153348, study PRJNA577476) | soil metagenome | isolation source: 100 cm saprolite on Douglas fir-dominated hillslope | place: USA:California | collected 2013-09-17
AATTGATCGAATCTGCCCCGAAGTTCATTGAAGCCTGCGAGCCAACAATGACCTATCCTCTACCGAGCGCCGGAAGAACTCGCTTCTATTTTGTCGGATCGGACGTTGTTCTGACCGCGGAAGCTAACTCGGAAGAATTGGCCCAAGGCGACACGAATTGTCGCCACTTTTCTCTAACTGCAACGATTTGTTAACTGAAATAAGAAAAGTCGGCAACGAACTCAAAGCGAAGCGCAAACCAGCCCCATCGGCCGCTCAATGAGGACAGTGCTCTGTGCTCTTTCACCGCCAGTGTATGACGACGGGCCGGGCCCTCGATAGGTAAGATCGAAGTGCTAAAACGACCTTTGAACTGAATCCATACGTCTGCCATGGCCATCTTGCGTTTTCGAGCTGTGATGAAAATCCATGGAGTCAATCCGTTTGTACTCGTGAGTGCAAAGCGAGCGTCAAAACTCAAGCCGGGCTGGCGCAAACCCATGCCGGTGCTGGTCAAGATAAACGGGAAACCGGAGAAGCCGTGGCGTATCAACATGATGCCGATCGGCGATGGCAGCTTTCGTTTGTACTTGCATGGCGGCGTTCGCAATGCATCGAACACTGGTGTCGGTGATCGCGTGAGAGTTGAGGTCCGCTTCGATGCCAAGTACCGCGGCGGCCCCATGCGTCCTATACCAGTGTGGTTCCGGAATGCGCTTGATAGGAACCGCGTTGCAAAACAGAACTGGAACGCGCTTATTCCAGGCCGAAAGAAGGAAGTCCTTCGCTATTTTGCGACGTTGAAATCTCAGGAAGCGCACGAACGCAATCTCGCCCGAGCTTTGAGGGCGCTTTCAGGCGAACCGACGCGCTTCATGGCCCGATCTTGGAGCGGCGGCAAATAAAATTCCTGAGCTAACCAATTTTCTTTACACTTTCTGTTTGAGTTCTGAACAACATTTGGTTGACTCACTTCGCTCCGGCGATTCTCGCACCCTCGCCCGTGCCATCTCCACGGTCGAAAACCATTCACCAGGATGGATTGAGCTGCTAAAGGCTTTGTTTCCGGACACGGGCAAAGCCCTCACTATCGGACTGACAGGCTCCCCCGGGGCGGGCAAAAGCACGCTGGTTGATCAACTCGCGAAGCTCTATCGCATACAGAGCCGTACGATCGGAATCATCGCTGTCGATCCGACTAGCCCCTACACCGGAGGCGCGATTCTCGGCGACCGCATTCGCATGCAGCAGCATTTTTCCGATCCGGGCATATACATTCGCAGCATGGCAACGCGCGGCTCACTGGGTGGACTGGCCCGCACCACGGCTGATGTCGCGATGGTGCTCGATGCTTCTGGACGCGATATCGTCATGATTGAAACTGTTGGTGTGGGGCAAGATGAAATTGATGTCGTTCGAGTCGCCGATGTCACCGTCGTGATTCTCGTCCCCGGCATGGGCGACGATGTGCAAACGATCAAAGCCGGCATTATGGAAATCGCCGACATTTTTGTGATCAACAAAAGCGATCACGAAGGCGCAGAGCGGGTGGAACGCGAAATCCGCGCGCTGCAATCGCTCGCAATGCGCACCGATAACTGGACTCCACCGATCGTAAAAACGGTCGCAACCGAAGGCACTGGCGGGAGGGAATTGGCGGATGCGATCGGCGAATACCAAGCGCACATGCAGAAGCACAACCTGTTGTCTCGCCGTAGAATCCAGAACTGGGAGATCCGATTGCTGGAAATGCTGCGCGACTCATTCCTAGAGAGAGCGCGGGCCGCAATTTCCGACGGCGACTTGTCTCGTTTTGCCGCAGAAATTGCCGAGCACAAACGCGACCCGTATTCTGTCATAGATGAAATCGCCGGCAAGATCTAGGCTGTCCCCACACTAGCTTAGGTAACGGAAAGGCGGGAGGCCCCCTCGCAACACTACTTATGACCTTCGCCCTAGACCATCTCGGCATCGCAGTAAAGTCACTGAGCGCCGCTAAATCCATCTACGAGAAACTTGGCCTGCCGGTTTCTTCCGAAGAAATTGTTCCCGACGAGAAGGTCCGGCTGGTAATGGTGCCAGTTGGCGAGACTCGGCTGGAACTTCTCGAAGCTACTTCCGACGATTCGGCGATTGCCAAGTTCATTGCCAAACGCGGAGAAGGCCTCCACCACATTTCACTTCGCGTCCCTGATTTGAACGCTATTGTCGCTAAACTCAAGTCGGATGGCGTCCGGCTGGTTTCGAACGAAATAAAAATTGGGGCTGGCGGCCATGCTTACGTTTTTGTTCATCCTTCGAGTGCCGGAGGGGTGCTGCTGGAATTGATCGAGTCCAATTACTAATATGCTCATTCTGGCCGTGGATACCTCGGGAAAAAATGGCAGCCTGGCGCTGGTGCAATCTGAAAAAGAACGTTTCCGCACGGTGGAAATTGTTGCCCTCGAAGGGGGCACATTTTCCGCACAACTCATCCCCCAAATTGCTGACTCACTCAAAAAACACAAGCTGGCGAAGGAAGACTTAGACGCATTTGCGGTCGTATCGGGACCCGGTTCGTTTACCGGCCTTCGAGTGGGACTGGCTGCCATTAAGGCGCTGGCAGAAATTCTCCAGAAGCCAATCGCTGCTGTCTCCTTATTGGAAGCAGTCGCACTCGCCGCCGGGAGCGATGGCCGGATATTAGCGGCATTGGACGCGGGACGAGGTGAAATCTATTGCGGCGAATACGCAGTTACGGCTTCGACGGCGCAACTGATTGAGCAAAAACTACTGCTGACCACCGGAGAATTCTTGGCCGCTGCGAGTGCTCGGCAGATGGTGACCCCAGATGCCAAAATCGCGGACCTCGCGCGCGAGAACCGCTTGTCGCTAATCCAGGTTGGCCCGCCCAATGCCGAGGCCATCGCACAAATCGGGTTTCAGGCAATTGAGCGGGGCGGGATCGTTTCGCCTGAGGCACTGGACGCGAACTACATTCGCCGAAGCGATGCGGAGATCATGAAGTCCGCCAGAAGCTAGAACCCATGCACAAAAAGCAGGAGCCCGCGTTTGTGGTGGTATGGGAATTTCGCATCCGGCGCGGCAGGCGGCAAGAATTTGAGCGGGCATACCGCCCCGATGGCGATTGGGCGAAACTGTTCCGAAGTGGCAAAGGATACATCCGCAGTGAACTCATTCGCGACTCGCGAAAGGCGGGCCACTATTTGACTCTCGATTTCTGGAAATCCCGCCAGACTTATGAACACTTCAAGAAAAGGAATCGGGCTGCCTATCATGCATTAGACAAAAAATGTCAGCTGCTCACTGAAGATGAAATCGAAATCGGTCGGTTCGAATGCCTAGGGAAGGCGCGATCTGCGCTGCGCATTCGGCCTGCAAACGTTGACGATATTCCCTCTATAGTTTCTCTAGAACGGGATGTACAGTCAGCCGCTCACTGGCCCGAACGTACGTATCGGGGGGTGCTGCAACAGAAAAGTCCGTATCCGATTGCCTTCGTCTACGAAGAAGCAGGGGCGCTCCAAGGATTCCTAATTGCGCGAGCCACTGACGCTGATTGTGAACTGGAGAATATCGTGGTCGGTCGGAGGAGCCAGTCGCGGGGCATTGGCTCAAATTTGATTCGCGCGCTGATCGGCGCTGCCCGCACGCAAAAGGTCGAGCGCATCTTCCTTGAAGTGCGCGAATCGAACCTGGGTGCCCGCGCCTTGTATGAAAAATGCGGGTTCGCAATCACGGGTCGGCGCAAAGCTTACTATACGGCCCCGGCTGAAGACGCGATCCTATACGCGCATATTCTGCGGTTATAGACTGCCCTGGTTCCTGTGCAAAATAACAACATTAAGATTCTGTAACTTAGGCATGAATTTCTGTTGAAAAATCATCATTGAACCAGCGTTGATCCTGTGCTAGTTTTTAGAAACAAATTGAATATCAGGAGGTCTGCCGGATGCTAGCCTCTAGAGACCATCTCCTGGCCACGCACGATCAATTCCGCAAGTTGGCCCAGGAGCATACGCAATATGAGCAACGTCTCTCATCTCTCACCCATAAGCGCTATCTCACCGACGACGAAAAACTGGAAGAAGTCAGGCTGAAGAAGCTGAAATTGCGGCTCAAAGACCAAATGGAGTCTATTGAGCGGCAATATCGCGACGCCGTCCAGCACGGCCAAGTCGCCTAAAACTTTCCTGTCCAATTCAGCAGCCGTCTCAGCGGCACGGGATTAATGTATCTACCCCAGGCCACGAACAGCCGTCTTTGCGACTGCTCTCGAAATGCCACATTGCCCGGCCCGCTGCAATATAATCGCTTTATCTTCCAATGGTTCGAGACGGCTATTATTACGCATTGGTGTTGGTTGGCACTGCAGTGCTGGTTGGGTGGCTGACCAGGCCTGCTTGGGTGGTTATTCCGGTTCTGCTCGCGGCTTTTTTCCTGTGGTTCTTCCGTGATCCGGAGAGAGTTATTCCTGCCGACCCCGGGGCCGTTGTTTCACCGGCCGACGGCAAAGTGACCGACATATCGGTGGTCAAAGTCGAGGGCAGGCCCTTTAAGCGGGTCAGTATCTTCCTGAATGTCTTTGATGTTCACGTGAACCGGTCGCCGCTTTCGGGCGTGGTCCGCGGGGCGCATTATCAGGCGGGAAAGTTCTTGAATGCGATGAACCCCGCATCTGCCGACTTGAACGAGCAGAATACGGTGACGGTCGAAGGAGAAGGGCATACTATCATCTTCAAACAGATCGCTGGACTGCTGGCGCGGCGAATCGTTTTCACCAAGAAGATTGGCGACAGCGTAGAACGTGGGGAGCGAGTTGGACTGATCAAGTTCGGTTCCAGGACTGATGTGCTGCTCGAACCGAGCGCGGAAGTTGCAGTTAAAGTTGGCGATCGGGTGAAGGGCGGCTCCAGCATTGTCGCTTTCCTGCAAAGCCAGCAGAAGGAATTGGCCGGAACTGCCGCAGGACAAAAGCAGTCAGGGGCACAGTGATGGAAGAGTCGCTCGAAACCTACCCAAAGCGCAGGCGAGAGGACCAATCCTCGCGCAGGTTGCGTAAGGGGATGTACGTGCTGCCTTCGTTGTTTACTACGGCCAACGTTGCGCTAGGTTGCTTTGCGATTATGCAGGTCATCCACGGGATTGTGCAGTGCGCGATCGCGAAGGCGACGCACAATCCGGTTCTCGAAGCGTGGCACTTTGATAACGCGGCCAAGGCCATCGGATTCGCGGTGTTGTTTGACGGGCTGGATGGCCGCATCGCGCGCATGACCCATACGACCAGCGACTTTGGGCGCGAGCTCGATTCCCTGGCAGACGTTATTACTTTCGGGATTGCGCCTGCTCTGCTGGCCTGGGGATGGGGATTTCAACAAATCTCGGCGGATTTTTCTCCGGAAGTCGTCACCAAGTTAACCCATTTAGGGACCATCGCCAGTTTTCTTTTGGCAGGCCTGGCAAGAAATATTTTGTGGGGATGCCGATTCCGGCTGCGGCGGGGGTGATCGCTGCGGTTGTACATTTTTCTGGAGGTGATCCGCTAGTCTGGTGGGGGAGCGCAGTCACGTGGATAGTGATTGTGGTCGGGGCGGCTTACCTGATGGTCAGCACGTGGCGCTTCTACAGCTTCAAAGACATTGATTTCCGCGCACGTCAGCCATTCCGACTCATCGTTATATTCGGTCTACTGTTTGCGGCGGTTTGGTTTTTCTCACGTCCGGTGTTGTTCGTCATCGCCCTGATCTATATGCTCTCTGGGATATTCTGGCGGTTGCAGTGGGTCTTCCGGCGAAAAAGAAACTCACCACCGCCGACTTATAAGGAAGCCTCGCAGATTTCATGAACTCGAATCTTAAATCCGCCGGTGTGGTAAGTGGTGAGCTTGCGCGCGGTTTCTACCGCGTGGCAATCGTCGGCGCGGCCTCGCTCAAAGGCAAAGAAGTGGCGGAGGTGCTCGATGAGCGCAATTTCCCGTCCTCCGAAGTGAAGCTATTGGATGACGATGAATCCCTTGGCCAGCTGGAGGCGTTGAAGGACGAAATCACGTTCATCCAGAGTGTCCGTGCGGAGCAGTTTGAGCATGTGGACTTCACATTTTTTGCCTCCGATGCCGATTCCACGCGGAAGAATTGGAAGCAGGCACTGAAATACGGGAGCGCGATCGTGGATCTGTCCTACGCTCTCGAAGCTGAACCCGGCGCTGTGCTGCGGGCCCCATGGGTAGAGCGCCAACTCGGGCAAACCTTCACTCCGGAATTGCAACCTGGGCCAGCGGTAGTCGCACATCCCATCGCGGTTGTGCTGGCGTTGCTTTTGGTGCGCGTTCATGCGGTTGTCCCCGTGAAGCGCGCGGTTGCTACCGTTTTCGAACCTGCCTCCGAGCATGGGCAAAAGGGAATGGATGAACTGCACGAGCAGACAGTGAATCTGTTGTCGTTTCAGCAGTTGCCCAAGAAGGTTTTCGATGTGCAAGTGGCATTCAACATGGTGGCGCGCTACGGAGAGGAGTCCGTTGCCGCCCTGGCCTCGGTGCATGATCGGGTGCTGAAGCATTACACGAAAATCACGGCACAACGCGCCCCAACTCCTTCCATTTTTGTCTTACAGGCCCCGGTTTTTCATGGCCACGCTTTTTCGGTCAACTTACAGTTCGAGCATGTTGCTGACGTGGCACAGATTTCCAGCGCTCTTGCGGGCGAGCACGTGTCCCTGATAGGAACCTCGGAAGAGGCGCCCAACAACGTCAACGCCGCGGGCCAGACCGACATTCTGGTTTCGGTTACTCCGGATTCCTCCGACCCGAACGGTGTTTGGTTGTGGGCGGCATCGGACAACTTGCGAGTGGCAGCGTCCACCGCCGTTGAGTCCGCCGAGGGCATCTCCGCCGCGCGTCCGCGAGGGACCATCCAGTGAGCCGCGGTGTTGTTTTGATTGCCGCTTTGTGTACGGTCGCGACGGGATGTGGTTATCACACCGCAGGCCACGCAAACCTGCTACCCTCCGACCTGCGCACGATAGCGGTGCCAGCGTTCGTGAATCAAACGCAGACTTACAAGATTGAGCAGACGCTGACCGCGGCGGTGGTCCAGGAGTTCGGCACGCGCACGAATTACCGCATCACAACCAATCCAAGCTCAGCGGACGCGACTTTGCGCGGCACCGTGCTTTCAACCTATACGACCCCACTCACTTATGATTCGAAAACCGGGCGTGCCGCGAGCGTTCTGGTTATCGTGAGCATGAAGGTTGCGCTGAGCGACAGGCAGGGAAAAGTCCTTTACCAAAATCCTTCTTACACTTTTCGCGAACAATATCAGGTCTCGCAGGAACTGAGCAGTTTTTTTGAGGAAGACTCACCTGCCTTCCAACGTCTTTCCCGCGAATTTGCGCGTACCCTGGTCTCGAACATTCTGGAGGCCTTCTGATGCGCGCATTCGCGCAAACTGAGCGTTTTGTATCCGAGGTTGAGGGCAGAAAGCTGCGTCCGGCCTATGTTTTCGTCGGCGATGAGGCTTTCTTCCGCAAGAAATGCCGCGAGGCCATTCTGCAATATCTGGTTCCAGCGGACATGCGGGAATTCAGCCTGTTCGATTTTGATTTGTCGGAAACCGACTTGGCGGAGGTGCTTGATCGGGCGCGCACACCTTCGCTGATGGCACCATTCCAGATATTTTTTGTGCGCGGAGTGAAGAACCTGTTTGGGCGCGGATCGAATGAGGACAAATTGAAAGCCATAGAACGGTACTGCAAAGATCCGAACCCCGATGCGGTGCTGATCTTTGTCGCCGACCACATCAGCATCCCGGCGGACGCGCGCCGCATGGACCTCACCGATAAAGAACGCTACGAGCGCATCCGCGAAACCATGGGGCGCTATTGCGCAATCGTGGAGCTAGGCCGGGTAGAAGAAAGCGATGCGGTTCGCTGGATTCAGGAATACTGCGTTACTCGCGAAGTGAAGATTGACGCCGATGCCGCTCGCGAATTGGTGGACTCGCTCGGCGGCGACATGATGATGATTTCGAATGAGCTTGAAAAACTGATTCTTTATGTCGGCGAGAAGAGGCGGATCACGCTAGGCGACGTCGAAACCATGGTGCTGGCGGCTAAGCAGCGTTCACTCTACGAACTGACCGATGCCATTTCAGCTCGCGACCGCACCCGCGCGCTCGAGATGTTAGACGCCATTCTTTCCACCGGCGACGGCGATGATGCTGCCATCGGCCATCTCTACATGCTGGCGAAGACGTTTCGGCAGATGTTGGTCATCCTGGAGCGCAACGTTCGCGATCAGCGCATGCTATGGGCGGCTTTGTGGCAGGGATTTCGCGTGCCTCCGTTTGCCGCAGATGACATTATTCGTCAAGCGCGGCGCTACAAATCAAAACGTGAGCTGACCCGTGCGATTCGTTTGGTGGCGAAAGCTGATCTCGCGCTTAGATCGAATCCTCCCAGCAAGCGGATGGTGTTGGAGAAGCTCGTCCTTGATTTGACCGCAGAACCTAAGCCCGAGCCAGAGTGGATGCAGGAAGAGCTGGGGGTATAGATCGAAACAAAACACACTACTAGCAGCTGGACAGGTTGCTGCGCCCGGCTCAGGTCGGGCCTTATGTTTTACGGTGCCCTAATCAGTTCATCGTCAACACCACCCGGAATCTCGCCTTGCCGCTAATCATCCGCTCATACGCTTCCGCAGCCTTCTCCAGCGGATAGAGCTCGATCATTGGTCTCACCCCAGTCAGCACACTAAAGCGCAACGTGTCCTCCGAGTCTTTGGCGGTGCCGGAGGACCAGCCTTGAATAGCCAGCCGTTTCATTAGGAGTTGATTAGGAGTAATTGCCAGCGGATCCTGACTTGCTCCGATAACCACCAGCTTGCCGTTCGGGCCCAGACCATCAGCCAACGCCGAAATTGCTTTGGAATCAGGGGCAGTTGCCAGAATTAGGCGAGCACCGCCAAGCTTCTGGAGAGCGGCGGCTGGATCTCCGGCATTTGTGTCCACGTATTCATGCGCGCCAAGTTTCCGAACGAGGTCTTCTTTGTCTCCGCCCCGACCGATTGCAACCGTGTGGAAACCCATCTGGCGCGCGTACTGGATGCCAAGATGGCCGAGGCCGCCGATTCCCAGAACCGCGACGAGGTCTCCAGCTCGGGCCCCGGCATTGCGTAACGCGTTGTACGTGGTGATGCCGGCGCAAAGCAACGGGCCAGCTTCGTTGGAGGAGAGACCGTCCGGAATCGCGGCAACTGCCTCGGCTGGGGCAATCATGTATTCGGCGTAGCCGCCATCGAAACTGAGGGCGGTGATTTTCTCATTCTGGCAAACGATGAAATCTCCGCGGCGGCAGGGATCGCAAATAAAGCAATGCCCTCCGTGCCAGCCTACGCCAACGCGCTGGCCGGGCTTCCACTGGGTAACGTCTGGGCCGACGGCATCAATGCGTCCAGCGATTTCGTGTCCGGGCACACCTGGGTAGTGCAATCCGGGCCAGTAACCTTCTTTCACTAGCACGTCGCTGTGGCAAATGCCACAAGCTTCGACTTTGATGCGCACTTGATTGCGGCTCGGCTCCGGTATGGGCCGCTCCACGATTTGGAAATCTGCTCCGGGCTTAATTACTTGGGCGACTTTCATGAAACCTCCAGCTCAATATACCGATTCACCACCGAGTCACGTGGCCACAGGGAATCCGGTGAGGACGTGCTCTGCCGCTATGTCCCTTGTGGTGAATTTGCTTAGCGATAAAAGATTACAGATTGTCTGGCGTGCGCTTCGGTCGCAGAGATTCGCGCCCAAAGGTACCAGTGGTTAGTTGAAAACTGGAAGATTAAACCGTATTGTACGAGAGTAGAAGGAGCAAGCCCGTTCGCGACCTTCCCCGCGCGTTAGGGTTGCAGGTTGGACACCTAAAGGAGATCGGCATGGAAAATAAGCCGGCAGCGCAGAACATTCAAGATACTTTCCTCAATACGGCGCGCAAGGAACGGAGCAGTATCACCATTTACCTGATGAGCGGCGTGAAACTGACGGGCCGGATTCGCTCTTTTGACAAGTATTCTGTGGTTCTGGAAACCAACAACCAGGAACAACTGATTTTTAAGCACGCGATTTCGACGGTCGCAGTCGGCAAGGCCCACGGGTATTCG
>WNFI01416428.1_pt1 | contig 10129 bp, 5 predicted proteins | sample 5400471 | NCBI WGS metagenome assembly WNFI01 (sample SAMN13153348, study PRJNA577476) | soil metagenome | isolation source: 100 cm saprolite on Douglas fir-dominated hillslope | place: USA:California | collected 2013-09-17
TCCAACAGCATTCGCGACCGCCTCAAATTCGAGCAGGACGCAGCTACCTCATTTCTCTTCAGCGTCCTGCGCCACAACAAGGACCAGGCGTTTGTCATGACTTTCGATGACGAACCGGCCATCCTGCAAGGGTTCACTGACGATGCCGGGCGCTTGCGCGACGAAATCGTTAAGACGCGCGCTGGCGGCGGTACGGCGGTCTACGACGCCATCTACGGCGCCTGCCAGAAGGAGCTAAGCCACCCACCGCGCCCGCCGGGTGACCAGCCCGACGTGGTGCGCCGCGTCATGATTCTCATCAGCGATGGCGACGACAATCTCTCCAATCACACGCGCTCCGAAGCCATTGAGATGGCCCAGCGCTACAGCGTGGTCATCTACACCATCAGCACCAGCACGCAGTGGATTCAGCTCTCCCAAACCAACCCGGACAAGATCGCCAATCGCAAGACGCATCTCACCGAGGGTGATAAGATTCTGCAAGATCTAGCTGATGAAACGGGCGGGCGCGCGTTCTTCCCGTATCACGTCGACGATCTCGACCAATCCTTCCAAGACATCGGCGACGAGTTGCGCAATCAATACTCCATCGCTTACATCCCTACGCATTCGCAGTATGACGGCAAGTATCACAGAATCCGCATTGAAGTGCCGGAGCACAAGGGCTATCAGGTGCGCGCCCGCCGCGGCTATTTCGCCAAGGCCAATACCGGCGGTTCGGCGGGAACAAACCCCTCGGGCACGGGGAATTAGCCCCATAGGCAACTTTCGCTTCCCCTTCGCCTCGTAATCCGCTACGCTTCTCTCCGTTACCCTTGGCAAGCATGGGCACACTCTTTGATCTCGAGCCGCTGGCCGACCCCGGCCTGAAACTCAATGACGCGCAGCGGCGCGCCATCACGCACGGCGATGGTCCGCTGCTCGTGATTGCCGGCGCCGGCACCGGAAAGACCCGCGTCATTACCGAACGCATCCGCCACCTGCTGCAGTCCGACCCGAACCTCGCGGGTGAGAACATTCTGGGTCTTACGTTCACCGACAAAGCCGCCGGCGAGATGAAGGCGCGCGTGGTAAAAACCGTCGGGGAGCGCGCTAAGGACGTCACCCTGAAAACGTTTCATGCCTTTTGCGAGTCGCTCCTGAAAGATACCGACCCCCGCAGCCGCATGCTTGACAAAGTCGATCATTGGATTCTCCTTCGGCGCAATCTTTCTCGCTTGCAGCTCGATCGTTACCGTAGGCTGGCCGAGCCCGGCCAGTTCTTGAATGACTTCGTGGAGTTTTTTTCGCGCTGCCAGGATGAGCTGATCTCCTGCGAGGACTATCAGAGGTATGCCGACAAACTGGCCGCCCAATTGGAAGCCGAGCGCAGTCAGCTTGATGCCGACACGTTGGCCGAGCGCCAGGAAACTGTGGCCCGCGAACAGGAGATCTCCCGCGCCTACCGCGCCAGCGAAGAGCTACTGCGCGAAAAGAAGTGCTCTTCGTTCGGCACCCTCATCACCGGCGCCGTCGGTCTGCTGGAGCGGGACGCCGCTCTGCGCACCGCGCTGCAAACTCGCTATCGCTACATTCTGGTCGACGAATTTCAGGATACCAATATCGCCCAATTGCGTTTGCTCGAGCTGCTCATCAACGATGCCAAAAACATTTTCGCGGTCGGCGACAATGATCAAGCCATCTACCGCTTTCGCGGCGCTTCTTTCGGCAGCTTCAAGCTTTTCCTGGAACGCTTTGCCGGCTGGTGCGAAGGCCAGGATTCCACGAAGTTCCGCATCAGCCTCACTGAGAACTATCGCTCCACCCCCAACATTCTGCGCGTCGCGACGCAGGTGATTGGCCAGAACACGGTCAGCGCCGATTTCCCCAAGAAATTGCTTACCCCCAGCAAACCTGAAGGCGAGAAAATTCGCATCGTGGAGCTCGCCATACCGGAGGACGAAGCACGCTGGGTTGCCGGCGAGCTCCAGCGCATCCACAAAGCCGGCCGCCGCTGGCGCGAATTCGCAGTGCTCTACCGCGCGCATAATCATCGCGACGACCTCGTGGGCGAGCTTGCTCGCCGCAAGATTCCCTTTGTGATTTCGCGGCTCTCCATCCTCGAGCACCCCCTCGTCAAGGACGTTCTCGCCTATCTCCGCCTCATCGCCACCCCCTATGACGATATCGCCATCGCACGCGTGCTCGCGGCGCCTGCCTGGCAGCTGGCCCCCGCCGACCTGGTGCGCTTCGCCGAGCGCGCTCGCAAGGAGCGCACAAGAATTTACGACGCGCTGCAGAGCCAGCAGCCGCCCCTGCCCTTCGATCCGTCGCACAGCGCCTTGACGGACTTGCTGGCATTTACCACCGCGCAGCGCAAAACGATGAAACGTCGCGACGCCCGCCACATTCTCGCGGACCTGTTCGAGTGGCTCGAAGTCTACCAGCGCGCCCCGGAACAGGATCGCGATTACCTCAAGCGTCTGGCGGAATTCGTCAAGGAATGGGAAGACAAGAGCGACACCCGCAAGCTGCCCGAATTCATTGAGTATTTGGACTATTTCGAGCAGGCCAACGGCGCGGTCTGCCTGGAAGACGACGCTCCCGGCGATGCCGTGCGGCTGATGACCGTGCACGGCGCAAAGGGCCTGGAGTTTTCACACGTGTTTGTATTGCGCGTGAACAAAAACAAATTTCCTCAGCCGGAACGCCCGCATGTCTTCGAATTCCCCGCCGCTTTGATGAAGGAGGGCGCTCCCGAGGAGCAGTTTCACAACCAGGAAGAGCGCAGGCTTTTTTACGTGGCTCTCACGCGCGCCGAGGATCGCCTCACCATTACGGCCTTGAGCGAAAAGAAAGGCAAAGTCCCGCCCTTCGTAGAGGACATTTTGATGGAGCCGCGCATCAGCCGCAGGGATGTCTTGCAACTCGCGCCAAAGCCCGCGGCCAATGCCGTGAACGGCCCGCAGCCTGCCGCAGCCACCGCCGCAACCGGCTCGCTGTTCGCTCCGCCCGTCGACCGCCCCAAGATTTTTTCTCGTATTGCGGAGTGGGCCGAAACGTTTCTCCCCGCCCCTCCAGAGCCGTTGGAGTTGAACCCCTCCGCGGTGGACAGCTACCGCCGCTGCCCGCAGAAATACCTTTTTACTTATTTGTGGTCTTTGCAGGAAGGCGCCAAAGCGACGCTGACCTTCGGCCGCGTGATGCACTCCACCATTCGCCGCGTCATGGCCGAATTCAAGAAAGGCAATCGCTTGCCATTTGAAGAGGTCCAGCACCTGTTCGAAACAGAATGGTCCGCCGCCGGTTTTGAGGATGACTACCAGGAAGGCGAATACAGGAAAGATGGACTCGAACAGCTCCGCGCACTGCACCATGCCGTGTTGCAAGAAACACCCGAAATCCTGGAGCTCGAAAAGACCTTCACGCTGCCGGTCGAAAATAACGTGGTGCTCAAAGGACGCATCGACCAGATCAACTCCCTCGGCCGCAGCGACGTCGAGATCGTCGACTACAAGACCGGCAAAGCCAAGAAGGAAGCAGAAGCGCGCCGGGATTTGCAGTTGAGCATCTATGCCATCGCGGCGAAAGAAATTTTCGAGCTGAATCCCGCGCGTCTCGTCTTTCATTATCTGCAGGACAATTCCCGCCAGGAAACCGCGCGCAGTGCCAAGCAGCTCGAGGAAGCGCAGGAAATCGTGCAAGAAGTTGCCGCCGATATTCGCGCGCGCAATTTCCCCGCGAAAGAAGGCTTTATTTGCCGCAGTTGCGCCTATCGCCCCATCTGCCCGGCCCACGAAGAAACTTTGTCCGCCGAATAGCGTAGCACCTGTAGGCGCGCAGGCCTTCCGCCGCAGGTCGAAAAAAGAAGGCGCTGCAAAATCGCAGCGCCTTCCGTGAAACCCTGAAGTCTGAGAAATGTCCTACTTGCCTTTCTTGCCGCCCTTGTCGTCCTTCTTGCCCTTTTTCTTCATGGGAATCTCCTTCTGTTGCTCTGCGGATGACCGGCACGGTCGCCGGTTTCTACCTGCCTCAAGCTGATATACGAGCGCGCTTAGCGGCTGTCAAGAAATATTCGCGTGTGGGCGGAAAAAGTGGCGCTATGGAGTGGTGGCGCCCGGTATCTCGCCACTGTAATAGCGGTCGCGGGTCTTGATGGTGAGCCCTTCGCGCTTCACCCGCACTTCCACCTTGTGGAAGTCCGCCGACCGGTCCGTGCCTCGCGGCACGTACGCGATAGTGTATTGGTTGCGCGCTTCCTCGCTGATCCGCGAGTAAAGTTCTTCCAGCGTCTCGCGCTTGGCCGCAAAATAGACTTCACCGCCAGAGTCGTGCGCGTAGTCGACTAGGCGCGAAAACTTGCGTTCCAGGAAAGCACTGGCCACCGCCACGCTGTAGACCTCGATGTTGTCGTGCAGCAGCGTCTTCACCACGCCGTCGTAAGTCATCTTGTTGGTCTTTTTCCCACCGTTGGCGCCGTCGGAAATCAGCAAAATGAGCTTACGGCGATTGCGGTTGCGGTCGCGTAGCAGCTGCGCGGCCCCAAACACCGCGTCATCGAGTGCCTTGGTCGGCTGCCCGCCAATGGCGATTGTCGCGGAGGCAATGCTGGGTTGGTCGCCAATCGCCGAATGTCCGTTGATGGACGGCCCGTTGGCGATGCCGCCGCTAGACGGAGCCACGGACGGTTCCGTATCGAGCTTCGTGCGCTGCAGCTCGGTGAGCAGCAGATCGTGGTCGGTGGTAAATCCTTTGCCGGGATGGAAAAACTCATCGAAGCGGCAGATGAATGCTTCGTCTTCCAGGCTTAGCCCTCCGACGACCGCGTCGAGGCTCTTGCGCACCTGTTGCGCATCCTTCTCCTTCAGGTCGTTGTCGAGAAGGATGATCATCGACAACGGAAAAGCTTCCGCAGTGAAGACATCGATCTTTTGTTCCACATTATCTTCAAACACGCGGAATTCGTCGCGTTGCAGGTCCGGAACGAGATTGCCGGAGCGGTCCTTGACCGTGACGGGCAGGATGACCAGGCTGGAGTTCACGCTGATTTTCGCTCGCGCGTCGCTCGGCGGTGGCCCGGAGGGCGGGCGCTGGGTTGCTTGTCCAGTCGCATTTTGTAGAGATCCCGTCGCAGGGGCTGGCTGGCCGGTCGTTTGCCCTGCGAGGTACACGGCAAACCCGAGCAGAGTAGCGATGGCGCCCACAGCGATTTTCCGTAGACTTTTCATGTCCCTCAGGCCAAACTTCCGGCGGTTTCCAGTAGCTCCAGCGGGCCCAGCACGCATCCCGCGCTACGTTTCGCCGCATCCTACGAGGCGTGGGCGACCTAGCGGCGGGCACTTCTGTCCGGGTATCCTATACAAGGAAATTATACATGCGTTCTGCAAAGAAGGTTCTGGTGGTCTGCGTAGCCTGGGGGATGGGCCTGGGGGCTGCCTTGCCGGCGCCGTCGCAGGATCCGTCGCAGCAGCAAGCGCCGGTGATCCGCACGCAGGTGAGCCTGGTCAACCTGTTCGTGACTGTGCGCGACAAAAGCAAGCGTATCGTCACCGATTTGAAGCAAGACGACTTCAAGGTTGCGGAAGACGGGAAGCCGCAGCAGATCGCCTTCTTCTCCAAGGAAGTAACCCTGCCGATTACCCTGGCACTGCTGCTGGACACTTCCGGCAGCGAACAGTACATGCTTCCATCGATTCAAGACGCCGGCGGGCGCTTTATCGAACGCGTCCTCCGCAAGGGCGATGAAGCGCTGGTGATGTCCTTCGATTCCGACGTGGACCTGCTGTCCGATTTCACCGACGATCGCGGCCAGATCGACCGGGCCATTCGCAAGGCGCGCATAAACGTGCCCTCCGCCGGAAGCATCGGAAACAATCCCGGACCCATCGGTTCGCGGCAAATCACGGGGACGGCGCTCTACGACGCCATCTACCTCGCATGCAACGAAAAACTGAATACCGAGGCGGGCCGCAAAGCCATCGTGATTGTGACCGACGCGCAAGACGAAGGCAGCAAAGTACGGCTGGAAGAAGCCGTCGAAGCAGCGCAGCGCACGGACACCGTGGTGCACATCTTACTGGTGGCCGACCCGCACTTTGGCGGCGGAAACGGCAGCGTGGCACACAAAATCACGGAAGAAACCGGCGGCCGCACCATCTTCGTCAACTCCGAAAAACATATGGCCGAAGCGTTCGATCAGATTTCCGAGGAGCTGCGCAGCCAGTACACGCTCGGCTACTATCCGACCAACGCGGCGCACGACGGAAAATTTCGCAAAATCAAAGTCGACATGTCCAACCATGATTTGAAAGTGTTGGCCCGCAAAGGCTACTACGCGCCCAAGGAATAGCACGTAGCTGAGTTGGTCTTCGGCGTCGCGACCGCAAAAGCGGCGGCCCTTCGATGCTCAGGATAAACCTCGCCGACTCCAAGAAATATCTGCTAACGAACGTTGACCCGATTTGCGGCAGCGTCTACCATCTCTTGTTTCACAAACAGCATGGAAGGCCAGCTCATCGCGCACTACAAGATTGTCCGCAAAGTCGGCGGTGGCGGCATGGGTGTGGTCTACGAGGCGGAGGACACCAAGCTGGGCCGCCGCGTCGCTCTTAAATTTCTGCCTGCCGAGACCGACAAGGACGCCACGTCGCTCGAGCGCTTCGTTCGCGAAGCGCGCGCCGCGTCGGCCCTCAACCATCCCGGCATTTGCACCATTCACGCCATCGAAGAGCACGACGGCCGCACCTTTATCGCCATGGAGCTGCTGGAGGGCCAGTCGCTCGATAAGCTGCTGGCGCACGCCCCGCTGGCGATTCCCCGCGTCCTGGAGATAGGCATACAGCTTGCCGACGCGCTGGATGCCGCGCACAAAAAAGGCATCGTGCACCGCGATATCAAGCCGGCCAACATTTTCGTGACCGAGCGCGGCGCCGTCAAAATCCTCGACTTCGGCCTGGCCAAGCTGTTGCACGACGGCGAGGAAAATCTCGGCGGCGAGACGATTGGCGATACCGCGCACTTGCTGACCAGCCCGGGCACCGCCGTTGGCACCATCGCATACATGTCACCGGAACAAGCGCGCGGCGAAGAGCTGGACGCGCGCAGCGATTTGTTCTCGCTCGGCGCGGTGCTCTACCAGATGGTGACCGGAAAGCATCCCTTCCCGGGTTCCACCAGCGCGGTGATCTTCGACAACATCCTTCACAATGTGCCCGTGGCGCCCGTTTCGCTGAACCCCGCTACGCCCACCGAACTCGAGCGCATCCTCAACAAATTGTTGGAGAAGGACCGCGATTTCCGATACCAAGTGGCGTCGGAGCTGCGCGCGGATCTGAAGCGCCTGCAGCGCGAAATCGACTCCGGCCGCGTGGCCGCAACGTCGTCATCGACAAGAATTCCGGCCGCGCCCGCGCCAACCCCTGCGGCTTCGGCGAGCGCCGCCACCGCGCCCGTCAGCGGCGAAAAACGCTTAATGCGTTCCAGCACGGACAAAAAAATCGCCGGCGTCTGCGGTGGCTTGGCCGAGTTTTTCAACGTCAGTCCGACCCTCATGCGCGTCGTTTCCTCACTCGTATTCCTGTTCACCGGTGTTGGATTATTCCTATATCCGATCCTCTGGATTGCCCTGCCGCTTGCCCCGACCACCCAGGAACCACCATCCGAAGCAACGCCGCTCCGCGTCAAATCCAGCGGCTCGGTGATTGTCGAGGCCGCGCGAAAGAATAAATTCGGCGCGGGCCTAACCGCCGGATTGGTGATCGTAGTGATCGCTGCCGCAGTATTCGGCGTGTACTCTTTCTTGCAGTACAGCCAGCACGTGCCCTTCGAGCATTTTTCCATCGAGAATCTGACCAACAACGGCCACGTGTACCGGGCGGCGCTCGCGCCGGATGGCAAATACCTGCTGCATGTACGCGAAGAGAACGGCTTGCAGTCGCTGTGGCTACGGCATGTCCCGACGATGAGCGATACGCAGGTGGTGCCTCCGGCGGCGACGCGGTACGCGGGACTCACTTTTTCTCCGGATGGCAGCTACATCTATTGCGTGCGACAAGACGAGGCCGAGCATACCTTGGCGTCGCTTTATCGCGCTCCAGTCCTCGGCGGAACGCCGCAATTGCTCATCAAGGATGTCGACAGCCCCATCACGTTTTCTCCCGACGGGCTGCGTTTCGCTTACATGCGCGAGCGCCACTCCAGCCCCTTCTGGGATCTGCTGATTGCGCACAGCGACGGCACGCCGGACCGTGCGCTGTTCAGCAACGCATCGCTGGCTAGCCAGGTCTACGAGCCAGCGTGGTCGCCGGACGGGAAAACCATCGTGATTCCGGTGAGCCAACCCACGGCGGACGCGTTCTCTGGCCTGTTGGAAGTGGACGTGGCCAGCGGCAAGCGGCAGATTCGCATTTTGTCGGCGGATCGGATTTTTTTCAATGTGAAATGGCTGCCGGATGGCAACGGCCTGGTGATGACCACGGTCAGCCAGCTGACCAGCCTGCACGGACAGTTGACGCTGGTCACGTATCCGGGCGGAGAGTTCCGGCAATTGACTACGGACACGAACGACTATTTCCATCCGAGCATTTCGGCAGACGGGCGAAGCATCGTTGCGAGTCAGTTGCGCGGCCAATTTCAAATCGGCGTGGCGCCGGCAGGTACTCCGGATGCCGTGCAGCCGGTGCCGTTGGCTTCGCGCCGGGATATTTGGCGATGGGACTGGGCCGCGGATGGGCGCCTCGTGATACCGCAGACTCCGGACATTCGCTTGGTGAATCCGACGGGCGGCGAGACGGTTTTGTTCTCGGACGCGCAGCACGTCACGGATCAGGTCACGACCTGCGCTGGAGGGAAGTATTTTGTCTTTCGCACCGCGGGGCGCTCCGGGAAAGTGGTGCAGAATCTTTGGAGGATGGACAGCAACGGAACGAATCTGAAGCAGCTTACGTTTGGCCCCAATGAGAGCGAGCCAGAGTGCGTGCGCGACGGACAGTGGGTGTTTTACGTGGACCGTGCAGACAATAAGGCGATCAAGCGCGTTTCCATCGAGGGTGGAGACCCGGAGACCTTGATCAAGGAAGCGCCCTGGGGCTGGAGCGTGTCCCCGGATGAAAAAACGATTGTGAGCACGGAAGTGCGCGAGTTGGATCACCGGCTGGTATTGCGATTCGATTCGGTCGAAGACAAGAAGACGAACTACCATGATTTGGACCCCAAAGCTTCCCCGCCCTTGGCATTTGCGCCGGATCCTAAAGCGGTGGTGTACCTTGTTCGTGAAAAAAACATCGATAATCTGTGGGAGCAGCAGCTCGATGGTTCGCCTGTCCGGCAGCTCACGCACTTCACCTCGGAGCAAATTGCGAGGTTTCGGTTCTCGCCGGACGGCACAAAACTGGCGATCGAGCGTGGGCATTTGGAGTCCGACGCGGTGCTGCTCCGCGACGCCCCCCGCTAACTGAATCGCCGCTCCCCATCGGGAGCGAAGTATAACGGTGAGAAACCTAGGAGCGCTCAGCTTCGCTCGATTTCAACCATAGCGCGCTCACCGCGACTTACGATGCACTATCGCTGCGAAGCCTCGCCGGAGGCAACACGGCGGTTGAAGTCCGCGGACTTTTTCTTCGGCACACTTAAGGTTTGCCATTTCTCGCCGGCAAAATGTTTGGCGAGCGACACAATCTGGCCCACATGATGCGCATAGTGCCCGACCTGGCGGTTGATGGCTTGCATCACCGAATGCGGCTCAGTGCGAATCGTGATCGTGCGTACTAGGTCTTGGTCGCTCAGCGCGTCCAGCGCATCAAGACAAATTTTCCAGCCGGTTTCCCACAGCGCCACCAGCTCGGCGCGTGTCTGCGGCGGCGTTTCAAATTCCGTGTCCCGGTTGCGATCCGGTTTTTCGCCATCGGTGGTCAGAAAGTCCGTCCAGCGCGAGCGCATGTTGCCGGCCATGTGCTTGCCGATGATGGCGATGGAGTTGGACTCGGGATCGAGCGTGGTGAACAAATCGGCGTCGGGACATTGCTCAATGGCGCGATCGCCGAGCTTTTTGTAATAGCGCAGCAGGTCGCGCGCATCCTTGGTGTAAGAGGTTGTGAATTGGTGTGCCATGGGGCTATTCTCTGCGTGCGGAAGTAGAAGTCAATCGGCGGGA
>WNFI01659818.1_pt1 | contig 10129 bp, 8 predicted proteins | sample 5400471 | NCBI WGS metagenome assembly WNFI01 (sample SAMN13153348, study PRJNA577476) | soil metagenome | isolation source: 100 cm saprolite on Douglas fir-dominated hillslope | place: USA:California | collected 2013-09-17
CCCGAATTACGGAGCTCCGTATGACGCCTATCCATGGGAAACCGGCCGTCTACGCCATGTTACGGAGATGGTCGCGGAAAAATCCGGGTGGGGAAAGCGCAAGCACGGCAAGGGCACTGGCGTCGGGATTGCGGCGCACCGGAGTTTCTTGACCTACGTGGCCACGGTCGTTGAAGTCGAAGTCAATGACCACGGTGAGGTGAGGATCCCTCGCGTGGATACGGTTCTGGACGCGGGCTTAGTGGTGAATCCAGAAGCGACGCGCGCCCAGTTCGAGGGCGCCGCGGTGTTCGGCACCAGCGTTGTGCGAAGCGGCGAGATTACCGCCACGAAGGGCGCCATCAACCAGTCGAATTTTCAGGATTATCCGGTGGCTCGAATTAGTGAGTCGCCTTATCAGACGAACGTGTATATCGTCGATAGTGACGCTCCCCCGGCGGGCGTCGGTGAGCCAGGGGTGCCGCCCTTTGTGGCGGCGTTCTGCAATGCCATTTTTGCCGCAACCGGCAAGCGAGTGAGGGATCTGCCGATTACAAAGCTGGGCCTAAGCTAACGTTGCTGAGCCTATAGGGGAAAACCGGACGCGGCCGGAATTTGTAAATATCAAAAAAAGGAAAATTTATGTTACGCGACAGAACTCGACACTATGTGATTTGCACCACTACAACTCTGACGGCGCTTGTCATCGGCCTAACGCTCTTCCCTGTCTCAATTGCGCGGGCTAAAGGCGGTCAAGACAGCGCGGCCAGCAGCGCGACGTTTCGAACGAAATGCGCAATGTGCCACGGCCAAGACGGAGCTGGCTCTGACGTCGGAAAGACCATGAACGTTCCGGACCTTCGCTCACAGGCCGTCCAGAAGTTGCCCGATGCGGAACTCGCTCAAGTAATTTCCAACGGCAAGGCGGGAATGCCTCCCTTCAAGAGTTCGCTCAGCGAGGACCAGATTCACGGCCTTGTGATCTACATTCGCTCGCTGGCTGCAAAGAAATAGCTGGCTTCCAGACTCTGCGCGGTGAGTTCGGAGCGATAAAATAGTTGCCTCGTGCTGCCGGCTCAACCCCATGAACTGATAGAAAGGTTTTGCAGGACGCCGGGAAGGTACGGGAACTAAATGGAAGCCGTGGGAAACCAGAAGCCGCTGTCAATCAGCCAACCCGAAAAGGAAAACGTTATGGCGGATTCCAGCGCGATGAGCGTTGAAGGTGCCGGCAACGCTGCGGGAGTTGGGCGCGAGAATGAACAGGAAAGCGAGTCCGGTCACGACGCAGCGGTTACTCGCAGGCAATTTCTGGGAGTCGCCGCCGGTGCCTCCATGCTGATGAGCTTCCCTTGGTACCCCCAGCAGGGAGAAGTCAAGGGAGAAGTTCCGCATCGGACGCTCGGCCGCACAGGGGAAAAGGTTTCCGCGATAGGCATCGGCGGATTTCACCTTGGCAAGCCGGGGCTCCAAGAGTCTGAGAGTATCCGCATCACCCGCGCCGCGATCGACAACGGAATCAATTTTCTCGATAACTGCTGGGACTACAACGAAGGGCAGAGTGAAATCCGCATGGGCAAGGCGCTGCGCGACGGCTATCGTCAGCGAGCGTTCCTGATGACCAAAATCGACGGGCGCGACAAGAAATCGGCTGCGCAGCAGATTGAAGAGTCGCTCCGCAGACTGGAGACCGATCGCATCGATCTCTTGCAATTTCACGAAATCATTCGTATGGACGATCCGGACCGCGTTTTTGCAACGGGCGGAGCAATGGAAGCTGCGCTCGAAGCGAAGAAAGCGGGGAAAATCCGCTACATCGGGTTCACCGGGCACAAGAGTCCCGACATCCACTTAAAGATGCTCAATACGGCCGCGAGCTGACTCCGGTCGAATGCTTGCACTACGCGATGAATCTTCCGACCAGCGTCGTGATCACCGGATGTGACTCGATGCAAATACTCGAGCAGGCTCTGAATGCAGCAAGGAGTTTCCGGCCGCTGAAGTCAAACGAAATCGAGGCCCTTCTTGCGAAGACCAAGCGGGCCGCGCAGCGCGGAAAATACGAGCTCTATAAAACGACTCACCACTTCGACGGGACCTATCAAAATCCTCGCTGGCTCGGATGAGAGCGCGTTAGAAACGTTAGGAATTAGAAGCGCCGCGTCAGCTCTGACTAAAACTGCTCCCGATTCTTGGCTCATGACTGAGGCAAAGGTGCGTTCGGCAGCAATCGTGTTTCGGAGCGCGAGTTGCGTTTCTGCTTGCGGGGTTCACGCCTCGGATCTTCGCGGAATTTGCGGCTATCGGTTTGCAAATGACCAGTTTTCTTCAGAGCATCCTCAATGGCCGCAATCGTACTCTTGATTGACGGGCAGGCGTTCGAACCGGTTCAAGTATACTTTCGCGCAAGACAAGCCGCCCACAGATCAATCAAGCGAAAATCTTGGTAGTGGGTCAGTTTCCGGTAACGGCTGCGTTAATCAGGCGTTAGGTTGTGATTATTTAAAGAGAGGTTGGACCAACTCCGTCAATGACCGCGACCTGCCATCCAGGGATTCAGCCCATTCACGGGTTACTGGAACGTTCACGGGTGGCACGCAATCTTCGGGAGCAGCTTCCCGACCCTCTCGGGCAAACTCCACCCACTTCTTCATGCCATCAATATACGTGTCGAAAGCCTCCCTGCCTGAGCCACAATCTTCCAACGGCAGATATGCTGGCGGGATATCTCCCACGACAATCCACGTCCACTTGTCCACATCGCGACGCGCTGGAGATATGTTGAACAGGAATATTGCGAAAACCTTTCCTACTCCACCGGCGAAATAAGAACCAAGTATCGATTCACACCAAGAAAAGGACCGAATGTAGTTTTTCGCGTCTTGAAGCATTTGTTGCAGGAGTGCGGTGTCCTCGTCATCGTCGCCCACCATGCATTCAGTAGGAACGACATTAGGGATAGGGACGACTCCGTTAGTTCCTGAATCCTGTTCTGAAGGCGGTTGCATAGGGCTCATTTCTGACGATGAGAATTATAAGCCAAGGCGCTTCGAATTGAACCCTAGGCTCAAGTCCTGATAAGTCGTAATCGGAAACTGACCCACCACCAAAATCTTGCTTCTCATTGAATGAAATTTGTTCCTACGCTACAATGGCGCGTAGAAAGCAGAAGAGCGGGCGTCGTACAATGGCAGTATAGAAGCTTCCCAAGCTTCGGACGTGGGTTCGATTCCCATCGCCCGCTCCATAAATCCTAATGATTGGATTGCCCTCACACCTGGAAGTTGCTGAAAATCGCCGCACAAACTGAATCTTTTTAACATGGGACAGGCAACGCTCTATCTGCGGGATAGAACCAAATTGAAACCTTGATGATCGCTGCTTGATCTTCCAGTTCCGAAAAGCAATCCCACTGGACCTGCGGCGAGACCTCGAAAAGCAAAAAGCACTAATTCCTTTCGCGCATCTATCACAACCCAAATGCCTCACCCGTACCAAACTCAGGGGTGGGGCCTTTCCTTAGCGTCGGCCGGAACTTGTCCCACGCAATCAGGAGAGCCCGAGCCGGCGGAGCAGATTCTGGAACCGCGCATCAGAGCGCACAAAGTCAAAGCGGGGATCGACTTTGAGCCAAACCATCCATGCGGAGCGCTCTTGGTATCCCTTTTCTAGACAGGCTAACGTCTCATCCTTTCGTCCTAGTCCGGCGTAGATGATCGCAACGTGGAAAGATGGAACATAAGCGTGTTGCGCTCGCTCGTTCATTTGGTGCAGCAGCGTTTCCGCCTCTCTACGTCTACCGGCAACGGCGTACGCGTGTGCCAGAGAAGCTGCGTAGAGGGGAGCTCCTTGTGAGAGGCTTGCCGCATTCTCTAGCTCTGTGATCGCTTCCTTCAGCATGCCTTTCTGCTCGTAGGCTTGGCCGAGGACAAGGTGCACTGGCACGAAATTGGGGTCAATTTCCAGCGTCTCACGGTATTGGTCGATTGCCTGATCAAATCGGCGCGCAAAGTAATAACGCCATCCCAGCCATGCGTTGATGATGGGCGAAAGAGGATCTAGCTCAAAGGCACGCTTTGACTCGGCTATCGCTTCCTCAGGCCGGCCCACGGCGGACAAGTAATCACCATACCAGTGATGTGCATTGGCATAGTTGGGATTCAGCTCAATAGCCTTCCGAAACTCACGCTCGGCGGCTGGCCAGTCCCAATCATAATTCATGCTTGCAAATGCCAAAGAGGTATGGGCATCGGCGAGGGAATCATCAAGCTCTAACGCCCTCATTGCTGCCGCCTTGCCCCTCGGAAAGGCTTCTTTGGGCGGGACATACCCGTACCAACCTAGAGAGAGCCAGCAGTCGGCCAATCCATCGTAGGCCAGAGGGTAATTCGGATCCTTACTCATAGACTGTTCGAAATAGGGAATTGCCTTCCGCACGGCTTCTTCTGTTCGCTTATTCCAGTAGTAACGGCCCTTAAGATACGCCTGGTAGGCCTCGGGATTGACTCGCGGCAGGCCGGTTAGCTTCGCCCTCTCCTCGGGTGTCACGGCGATCCTGATCTTCTGTGCGATGTCGCGTGCAACTTCGCCTTGCATGGTCACAACATCCCGCAAGTCGCGGTTGTACTCTTCTGCCCATACATGTTGGTCCGTGCGAGCCTCGATCAGCTGTGCGGTAATTCGAACCTTGTCTCCGGAACGCGCTACAGAACCTTCCACCACCGCATCGACGCTCAGGGCGCGCGCGATCTCTGCGAGAGGCTTTCGCGTCTTCTTGTATTGCATTGCGGACGTGCGCGAGATTACCCGGAGTGACTTAATCTTTGCGAGACTAGTGGTCAGCTCCTCGGTCATGCCGTCGGCGAAATATTCTTGGCTGGGATCACCCGAGAGGTTTTCTAACGGAAGTACCGCCAAAGAGCGAATGCGACTGCCCCCGCTGTACCCTCGCCAAGCTCTAACGGACGAAAAGAAAACGGCTACCAATGTCAATGCGAGAAGCGCTGGCAACAGTGCTCGGCGCCACGCAATCGATCCTGACGCAGTGCGCCCAGCCGGGGAGGAGCTGGTTGCCAGGGCTGGAGGCTCGCCGTCCCGTGATGTTTTTGGCGCATCTACGGAAGCAATGAACCGATAGCCGCGGCGGGGAAGGGTCTCAATAAACTGCGGTTTTTCGGGTGAATCACCCAGGGCATCGCGCAGCTTATTAATTGCGATGTTCACGCCGTGATCGAAATCCACGAACGTGTCGTTTGTCCAAAGCCTTTTTCGCAACTCTTCCCGCGAGACCAGCTCGCCCGGGCGTTCGATCAGCAGCGCGAGCACCTGACACGGCTGCTCCTGCAGTTTGATCCGCTTGCCCTCTTTGTAAATTTTCCCGGTGCGAAGATCCAACTCGAACTGGCCAAAACGCAACAAGCGCGGCAAATCGGTGGGGTTTGACAACGAAGTATCCCTTTGGACCAGAGCATAACACACGCCTCAGCGGGCCGGAATGCCCAGGAGATGCCGCCCAATCCGCTGAAAGTACACGATTTGCGGGTAGACACACAGTTGACCCACCGTAGATGTGCTGTGAATTGACCCACCAGCAGACCTAATCAAAACTCACCGCCTTCACGCGAATGGAGGAGATGTCATGAACAGCTTGGCGAAATCGGCCGATCCAGAGTTGCAGCGGGACTCTAATGGCACGGCAGGCCCAGCCTCAACGCTGACCCGACGTAAGTTTTTGGGGCGCGTGAGTGTTTCGGCCGCAGCTGTAGCCACATCCGTGGGCGTTCCGTCTTCATTGGCCAACCGAAGGATCGAATCTGGCAGGGAGGCGCAGCGTGAGGCTCTAGAGCAGGCTTCCGAGGAGGACGGCGACCAGTCGCGAAAGGAGCGAGCCTTTCGGGTTCGCCTGAAGACGGCGATTGCCGAACGCAACGTCCCCGTTCCGCCTCAGGTCGACAACGGCGACGAGGGCTTGTATCCGAGTCGGATAGGCAATTTCTCCAAAGGGCTTGCTCACAACAGCATCGGAGAAGTTGATGCAGCCGCTTACGACGCCTTACTTGCGGCCGTCACGAGCGGCGAGCCCGCGGACTTCGCAAAGATTCCCCTCGGAGGAACGGTCAAGTTGGCGACCCCCCAGGCAGGGTTGGCCTTTACTCTGGAAGGCACCGATAGCGGCCAACTGACTTCTCCGCCGGCTCCCCGCTTATCCAGCGCGGAGAGGGCAGGTGAAATGGTTGAAAACTATTGGATGGCCCTCGCACGGGAGATCCCTTTCTCGAAATATGGAGACGAGCCCACCACTTCAATGGCGATTGCCGACTTCAACAAATTGTCGGATTTCACGGGGCCAAAAGTGAACGGCCAGGTCACGCCGGGCACGCTCTTTCGCGGGACCACACCGGGAGAGCTGATCGGGCCTTACATTTCTCAGTTTCTTCTGCGGCCTGTGGGCTTCGGAGCCCTCAGCCCCCTTGCGCAAAAGTACGATACTTACGCTTCTGGAGTGGATTACTTGACCGATGTTAGTTCTTTCTATGCTTGCCAAAACGGAAAAGGTCCTTTTACGCAGAACCTTATTCTTGGTGGTTACATCAGAAACGGCCGGGACCTAGGCGCCTACGTAAAGGTGGATACCGTCGGTCAGGCAAATTTTATCGCTGCACTCTGGATGCTTGCCCCAGCCAATAAGGTGCCTCTCAATCCCGGGAATCCCTATCTAACATCCACCAATCAGGGGAATGGTCTGACCTTCGGGAATCAGCATATCTTAACCTTGTTGAACGAAGTCTCGATTGTGGCGCTCAGAGCCTGCTTCTACCAAAAGTGGTTCGTGCATCGCCACGTGCGTCCAGAGGAGTATGGGGGCTTGGTTCACAACCATCTCACCGGAGCGGCTAAGTATCCGTTCCACGGCGATTTGCTGAACTCGCAGGCGGTCAAGAGTATCTTCAGCAAACACGGCACGTACCTCTTGCCGGCTGCCTACCCCGAGGGCTGCCCACAGCACCCCTCTTATCCCGAGGCGCACGGTTCAGTGGCGGGCGCAGGCGTTACCGTGCTCAAGGCTTTCTTCGACGAAAGCTTCGTGATGCCCAATCCGATGGTGGCGTCCGACGATGGTCAATCGTTGCTTCCTTACACCGGCTCCGATGCAGGAGAAATTACGGTGCGCGGGGAACTGAACAAAGTTGCCAACAATGTCGCTTTGGGCCGCGATATGGCCGCAGTGCATTGGCGATCGGATGGGTTCCAGTCTCTGCTGCTCGGCGAAGCGGTGGCCATTAGCATCCTGCGAGACCAGCGCAGGACGTTTAACGAGCCGTTTGATGGCTTCACATTCACCAAGTTTGACGGGACAACGATTACAGTGTGATCCTGTCCCTCGCCAAAATGGTATCCGGGGTGAATGCCATCGCGCCAATGCTTCTTAAAGTGTTCTTGTTCATGGTTTCTCCGGGAGCTCAGCGAGCTTGTCGTAGCTCGCAGCCACGCCACTCTCCGTGTTGGATTTGATGACACCCTCGCGGACTTCCCGCGAGGGTGAGACTATGCACATATTACTTGCGAACTACGAGAAAAAGTGTATAACACGTCAAAGGCTAGGCGGCGCCATCTACGCCGGCCCAGAGGTTCATAGTGCTCAGCTCCTCACGGCCGCAGGCCTTGAGGTAGCAGAAGAGCTGAGTCCGGTATGCGGCGTGACCGCTGAGCACCAGGCTCACCAACAGCGACCCGCGGGCGGATTTAGTGCCGAACATGTCGATTTCACCGCGGAAATCGGCCTCAGTCCATCCGCTCAAGAGGCGGGCGTATTCGTCGGATTGTTTTTGGATGGCGGAGATGGCCTGGTCAAAGTTCATCGCTTTCGCCGCGGCATCCGCGGGGCCCCAGGCGGCGCCCAAGGCGGCTCTGTTGAAGGCTCCACTCTTGATTATGGCAACCTGGGTGGGGCCCATGATGGCCATGTACTGCAGCAACTCCAGGGTGCTGCGCTGCTTGGGGGTTGGCCGGTAATCAAGTTTTGATTTGTCCACTTTGCCGGCCAGATGCACCAGGATGCGGACTTCGCGCCGCAGAGAACTAATCAACTCTTCTTTTGTCAACACCATCAGTGAACTCCTCTATCGCTTTGTGCGTTATTCGATCGACACCAACAGCTCTTCAAGCCGGTCGTAGCTCGCCGCGACCCCGCGCCCCATGCCGGACTTGAGAACATTGTCGCGGGTCTCTTGCGATACGTAGAGCATCGTGCTCGTCAACGTGGTTCTGCCGCCCTGCTCGACCAGGGTGGTCGTGACCAGCGCCTCACCCGGGTACCACGCCTGGTCGAACAACTCGGTACAGACGAGCCGCTCATGCGGCACGATCTCGCGGTAGATGCCGCCCATCCCCATTTCTTTCCCCTTGGCGTTACGCCACACGTAGCGATAGGCGCCGCCCACCCTCAGATCGATTTCGCAAACCGGCATCGTCCAGCCCGGCGGCCCGAGCAGCCACTGCTTGACCAGTTCGGGCTTGGTGAAGGCGTCGAAGACCATGCGGCGCGGCGCGTCGAAGATGCGCGTCATGGAGATCTCGCGGTCGGTGGGCGTAGTCAGTTTCAATGTTCCGGCGTTCTTCATCGGTGAGCTCCTCTATCGCTTAGCACGTGCGCGCTTTTTCTCCTTGGTTTTCAACTCTTCGGTCTTCAGTTCGTCGAGAAGGGCATCGAGGCGCTGGAAGTTGCCTTCCCAAAGACGCCGGTACTTCTCCAGCCAGACTTCAAGCTCCTGGAGCGGCGCGGGCCGCAACGCATAAATGCGGCGCTGCGCGTCTACGCGAACGTCAACCAGTCCGGCAGCACTGAGCACGCGCAGGTGTTTGGAGACTTGCGGCTGGCGGAGACGCAGCCGCTGGACCATGTCGCCGACGGGCCGTGGTCCATCACGCAACAGTTCGACGATGTGTAAACGGTGGGGCTCGGCCAGTGCTCTGAGGGTTGCCATCATGGCGAATCTGAATATGCCTCAACGCGACTATTCGTGTCAAGACATAGTCGTTCTAAGGAATATATAAAACGCCTGTTCAATCAGCTGCAGCCCTCCCATCCCCCTCCAGAATTGTCCCGATCCGCTAGACCCGCCTAGGGCACACCTGAGGAAAATCCGACCCGCCAAGCGGGCTCTGCAAGAAAAACTCAACCCGCCGTTCTAATAGCAGAGTACCGGCAGTCGTATGACTTGGCCGCTCGTTTTCTTATGAAGGAATTATTTTATGGCACAACCATCTTTGCGCAGCGCGTCATCCTATCAAGTCAACAGCACGCTCCGTCCCCGGGTCGCACAAAGAACTTACTCGCTCGTCCATCTTGAAGGTGAGGAGGCTACTTCTATGCCCGCACGAATCGCAGCAACTCTGACGCTAAAAAATAGGCCCGGATTACCACTCTTCTGGGCTTATATGCTTGCTCTTCTATTCATTTCTCCGGCCAGCTCCTTGGGACAGACCACTTCCCATTCGCCGGGCTGGGTCGTCTTGCCTGTCGATGAATACCGGACCCTGCACGCGAGGGCCTATCCCATCGAACGCGATCCGGAGCCGCCTCCGGTTGAAGCCACGCTCACGCGTGTTGATTACGACCTGCGCATCGATGGTGAACTCGCTTCCGGCCGCGCGAGCTTGACGGTCGATGTCTTGAAGGACGGCTGGGTGCGCGTCCCGATTCCGGTGGGTCTGCTGGTTCGCGAAGCAAGACTCGACGGCAAACTTGTTTCTCTCGTGCCCGGTGCCGGCAGCAAAGCGGGAAGCCAACTCTCCGCGCTCCTTTCCCATTCGGGCCGGGCGGTCTTGTTGCTCGATATTGCCATTCCCGTGGCATCCGCAACTGGCGAAGAAAGTATCACTCTGCCCTCGACCGCCTCGGGCGTTACTCGCGCCTCCGTGCAACTTCCTCGCCAGGGCGTGGACGTAAGACTTACGGGCGGCCTCCTCTCTGAGAAATCCGAATCCGCTGCGGAAAGCAAGTGGATTGCTTACGGGCGCGGAAACGAAGCACTTACCTTCGCTTGGCGCAGGAAGACCGAGGACCACCGCGCCACTCAGCCTTTGCGAATGCGCGGATCGCTGACGCAACTCCTGGGGCTCGGCGAAGACTCGACTTCCATCAACACCG
>WNFI01418715.1_pt1 | contig 10128 bp, 10 predicted proteins | sample 5400471 | NCBI WGS metagenome assembly WNFI01 (sample SAMN13153348, study PRJNA577476) | soil metagenome | isolation source: 100 cm saprolite on Douglas fir-dominated hillslope | place: USA:California | collected 2013-09-17
ATCCTCGTGGATGAAACTCAAGTAGCGCTCCCGACCGCAGATTTACTCGCTGACGATTGTGCCACAGATGCTGGTTCTTCAAGCAAATGCGTCCTCACTCGACCCTACGTCATCCCGAAGTCCCCGCGTTTTCTCCAGCGGGGCGAGGGATCTCGCGTGCAGCGCTTAACCCCTGTCCAGTGTCGAGCCGCTCCACGCCAGATCCTTCGCAAACTCAGGATGACTTCATCCGAGCTAGGTGATTGCACCGAATCACCACCGGCAATATCGTTTATTTGACTTCCCCGCCAACTTAAAGATAATGGTTCCTGCTAGATTTCGTGGGTCTGGCTATCGAGCAAAAACGTTTTAGAAGCGCACAACAACGTCAGTAGGGCAAACAGGTAAAATGTCTAGCAACTCCGGACGCTGGGAAAATTCTTGTGCTTCGGGCGGGCTAGCCTGCCAGGAAGAACGTTGTTCGCGCCGAACAAACGCACCGCATTGCCTAGCTTACGAGCTTCACAAAATAGCTTACGAGGTTCACCGAACGAGAGGACCCTTTCATGACCGATCAGTACCGTCCCAAACCCGAGCACAAATTCACTTTCGGCTTGTGGACCCTCGGCAACCGCGGCCGCGATCCCTTCGGCGACGCCGTCCGCGCCACCTTCCCGCCCAACGACATCGTCGCCACTCTCGGCGAAATCGGCGCCTGGGGTGTGAACCTGCACGACAATGACCTCGTCCCCATTGATGCCACTCCCGCCGACCGCGACAGAATTGTCCGGGAATTTAAGAAGGCCTGCGCCGATAATGGCGTCGTCGTCCCCATGGCCACCGTCAATCTTTTCTATCATCCGATTTTCCGCGACGGGGCGTTCACTTCCAACGATCCCGAAGTCCGTGCGTACGCCGTGCAGAAAACTCTGCGCGCCATGGATCTTGGTGCAGAGCTGGGCGCGAAAGTATTTGTGTTATGGGGTGGACGCGAAGGCGCAGAAACCGATGCCTGCCGCCGTCCCGATGAGGCGGTCAAACGCCTGCGCGAAGCCGTCAATTATCTCTGCGAATACAGCAACGCCCGCGGCTACGGATACAAGTTCGCGCTCGAAGCCAAACCCAACGAGCCACGCGCGGATATTTATATGTCCACCACCGGCCACTATCTCGGCTTCATTCCCACCCTCGACCATCCGGAAATTGCTCAGGCCTGGGAAGCCGGTAAGCTCTTCCACATTGACCTCAACGACCAAATGCCCGGCCGCTTCGATCAAGATCTGCGCTTCGGTTCGTCGAATATCAAGGCTTCATTCTTTCTGGTCAAGTTCCTCGAAGACGTCGGCTACACTGGTTCGCGCCACTTCGACGCCCACGCCTACCGCACCGAAGATATGGAAGGCGTGAAAGATTTCGCCCGGGGCTGCATGAGGACCTATTTGATTTTGAAAGACAAAGCCGCGCAATGGAACGCAAACCCGGAAATTCAAAGTATCCTGAGAGACTTGAACAAAACCGCGCCGGGATGTCCGCCGGTAGGGAAGTATTCGCAATCAGGCGCAGCGGCACTGCTGGGCCACGCGTTCAACCGGGATAAGATTCTGGAGAAGCGGTTGCCTTATGAGCGCCTAGACCAGCTTACGATTGATATTCTTACAGGCGCCCAGTGCTAAGCTTGCGGTGGAAGCGAATTTGCTTGAGAATTTCTCTTCATGGGACATCCTTCGCTCGACCTGAAGTCAAAAGTAGCAGTAGTAATCGGCGGCACGTCCGGCATCGGCCTGACTCTGGCGAAGGGCCTCGCCGAAGCTGGTGCCGATGTCGTATCCACTGGCCGCCGCGCCGATCTCGTCCGTTCCGCCACCGCTGAGATTCGTTCGCTGGGCCGCCGTTCTCTGGACATTCCTTCCGACGTGACCGACCGCGCCAGCATTGAAGCTCTCTGCGCCGCGGTGGAAAAGGAACTCGGGCCGGTTAACATTCTGCTCAACTCCGCCGGAATCACCCGCCGCACGCCTACGCTCGAGGTCGGCGAAGCCGAGTGGAATAACATCATGGAAACCAACCTCACCGGCGCTCTCCGTACCTGCCAGATTTTCGGACGCAAAATGGTCGAGCGAAAATCCGGCCGCATCATCAACATCGCCTCCGTCGCCTCCGGCCGCGGATTCTACGAAGTCGCCGCTTACGCTGCCAGCAAAGCCGGCGTAGTCTCGCTCACCAAAACTCTCGCCGTCGAGTGGGCGAAGTACAACGTGTGCGTCAACGCCATCGCTCCTGGCGTCTATCGCACGGATATAAACAAAGCTTTGCTCGATGGTACCGCGCGCGGTCAGGAATTCATCACGCCAGGGTTTAGACTGACAGCCTCAATGGCCCGCACGGACTCCGATCCCGCGATGACTACATCAGCAGAACCCAACGGCGTGATCACTCAGATCGGCCGCTTCCGCTGGGTTATCTGCACGCTCCTCCTCTTTGGCGTGACCAAGAACTACATGGATCGCCAGGTGATCAGCGTCCTCAAGACCACTCTGCAAACCAACCTGCATTGGAACGACATCGACTACGGCAACATGGTCTTTATTTTTCAGGGAGCCTACGCTCTGGGCCTGTTGCTCGTCGGACGCCTCATCGACCGCCTCGGCACTCGTTTGGGGTACGCCGTCGCTATGGCGTTGTGGAGCCTGGCTTCAATGGCGCAGGGCATGATGAGTTCGCTCGCCGGATTCGGTGCCGCCCGCTTCGCCCTCGGCTTCGGCGAAGCCGGAGTCTTTCCTGCCAGCCTGAAAGCCACCGCCGAGTGGTTCCCGAAGAAAGAGCGCGCCCTCGCCACCGGAATTTTCAACGCTGGCAGCAACGCTGGCGCCATCATCACCCCAACTCGCCTACATCCGCAGTGATCCCGCCGAACCGCCCGCCAGAATCAGTTGGCTCAAACTTGCTGCCTATCGCCAAACTTGGGCTTTCTCGATGGGAAAATTTATTATTGACCCCATCTGGTGGTTTTTCTTGTTTTGGATTCCAGACTTTCTGCAGCGTCGGCACGGGTTAAGCTTGCTGCAGATCGGCTTGCCCATCGTCGTAATCTATTTGATGGCGGACGGCGGCAGCATCGCCGGAGGCTGGTTCTCATCCTTCTTGATTCAGCACGGAAAAACCGTAAACACAGCCCGCAAGTCGGCGATGTTGGTTTGCGCGGTGGGTGTTATTCCCATCATTTTCGCGCCGCAGATTGCGTCCAAGTGGGCGGCGGTCTTACTCCTTGGACTCGCGGCCGCAGCGCATCAGGGCTTCTCATGTAATTTGTTAACCATGCCCTCGGATCTTTTTCCCTCGCGCGCTGTGGCGTCCGTTGCCGGCATTGGAGGCATGGCTGGAGCTGTTGGAGGAATGCTGATCGCGAAACTCGTAGGCTATCTGTTGCAAACGACAGGCAGCTATACTGTCCCGTTTGTGATGGCAGGTTCCGCCTACTTGATCGCGCTCGGAGTAATCCATCTTCTGGCGCCCGACCTCGAACCGGTGAAATTGCGCGATGCGGAAGTGTAAATTGTTAGGTCACACTCAATCATGAGTCTCTTGATCAAACCGAAAGAGCAATGCCGCTGGGACATTGTCAGTCTCGGCGAAATTATGATTCGCTTCGATCCTGGCGCGCGCCGTATCTGGACCACTCGGTCGTTCGACGTGTGTGAAGGCGGAGGCGAATACGACGTCTCTCGGGGCCTTAAGCGCTGCTTTGGTCTCGATGCCGCACATGTCACCGCATTTGCCGATAATCCCGTCGGACGTCTGCTACAGGACCTTATTTATCAGGGCGGCGTTGACCAGACCTACACCAAATGGATCGAGTACGACGGCATCGGCCGCCAGGTGCGCAACGGATTGAACTTTGTCGAACGCGGCTTCGGCGTCCGTGCCCCACTGGGGTGCAGCGACCGCGGCCACTCCGCCGCCTCGCAACTCAAAGCAGGCGATTTCGACTGGGAAGAAATGTTCGGCAAACACGGCGCACGCTGGTTCCACACCGGGGGCATTTTCTGCGCTCTCTCCGAGAGCACGCCCGACCTCGCCATTGAAGCCATGAATGCCGCGCGGAAGCACGGTACGGTGGTTTCTTACGACCTGAATTATCGGGAATCGTTGTGGAAAGCGATTGGCGGAAAGAAGCGGGCTCAGGAAGTAAACCGCCGCGTGGCGCCGCTGGTCGATGTGATGATTGGGAATGAAGAAGACTTTTCCGCCTCGCTGGGATTTGAAGTGCCGGGCATGGATAAACACATCCTGAAGATTGAGTCAGAGGCCTTCAAGAAGATGATCGAGTCGGTGGTGAAGGAATTTCCCTTCAAAGTCGTGGCCACAACCCTGCGCAAAGCGAGGAGCGCCAGCACTAACGACTGGAGTGCCATCGGCTACGAAGGCGGTAAGTTCTATGAATCAAAGCGCTATGAAGGTCTGGAAATCTACGACCGCGTTGGCGGTGGAGATTCTTTTGCTTCGGGATTGATCTATGGATTTCTGAGCGGCCAGGGGCCACAATGGGCCGTCGATTGCGGTGTAGCCCACGGGGCTTTAGCGATGACAACGCCCGGCGACACGACAATGGCAACGTTAAAGGAAGTCACGCAATTGATGGGCGGCGCGGGCGCGCGGATTGCGAGGTAAACGCAAGCCGACCAATGACCAAAGAACAAGTCGCCGCTAGAATTCGTGAAGTCGGATTGATTCCCATCGTCCGCGCCACATCGGCGAAGCACGCCCTTATGGCGGCCGAGGCCGTCTGCGCGGGCGGAATCCCCGTCGTCGAAATCACCATGACAGTCCCTGGCGCGATTGACTTGATCGCGCAACTCGCGAAATCCTTGGGCAGCGAGTTCCTGATTGGCGCCGGCACCGTCCTCGACGCCGAAACCGCCCAACGCTGCATCGATGCGGGCGCCGAACTCATCGTCAGCCCCGGCCTCGATGTGGATACCGTGAAATATGTGAAACGCGCGGGCAAGGTGATGGCCGCTGGAGCACTCACGCCAACCGAAGTAATTCAGGCTTGGAAAGCCGGAAGCGATTTCGTAAAGATTTTTCCCTGCGGAGCTGTTGGCGGCGCAAAATACATCAAGTCGCTGAAAGCGCCGCTGCCGCAAATTCCCATGATTCCCACCGGCGGCGTGAATCTGGAAACGGCTGCCGACCTGATTCGCGCCGGCGCGGAGGCCCTCGGTGTCGGCGCGGAGCTGGTTTCCGCAGCTGCATTGCAGTCGGGCAATACAAAGGAAATTACCGAGGCTGCGCGCAAGTTCGCCGCCATCGTCCGGGAAACGCGGGCAAGCATGGAGAAGCCATGAGCTGGGCCAGCAAACTCTCAAAGCCTTATCGGATCGACCACGGAAAGAATTTTCGTCTCAAAGATTTCGATTCCGCCGCCACCACGCACATTCATTCCAAACAGCAGGCCGAAAAGCTGCTCGCGCAGAGCATTACGGAAATGTCAGAGCTCCAGGACAAGCTCTACGCGCAGGACCGCTGGGGCGTCCTGCTGATTTTTCAGGCCATGGACGCTGCCGGAAAAGATGGCGCTATCAAGCACGTAATGTCCGGCGTGAATCCTCAAGGTTGCCAGGTCTATTCCTTCAAAGCTCCGTCACCCGAGGATTTGAATCACGATTACCTCTGGCGGACCACCAAGTGCCTCCCCGAGCGCGGCCATATCGGAATCTTTAACCGGTCGTACTACGAAGAAGTGCTGGTGGTCCGGGTGCATTCGCCGATCCTCAAGAATGAACGCCTCCCAGATGGGGTGGTGGGAAAAAACATCTGGCAATCTCGCTTCGAAGAAATCCGCAGTTTCGAGCATTATCTTTCGAATAACGGAATCCTGGTGCGGAAGTTCTTCCTGAACCTCTCGAAAAAAGAGCAGAAGCGCCGGTTTCTTGAGCGGTTGGAGACTCCCGAAAAGAACTGGAAATTTTCCGACGCCGACGTGTCCGAACGCCAGTGCTGGGACGACTACATGCAAGCCTACGAAGGAATGATCGCCGCCACTTCGACCAAACACGCACCCTGGTACGTCGTCCCGGCGGACAATAAATGGTACACGCGCTTGGTGGTGGCTGCGGCGATCGTGGATGCGCTGAAAGAGTTGAAGCTGGCGTATCCGACGGTAGATGCGGCGAAACGCAAGCAGCTCGCTGCGGCGAAGAGAGAATTATTGCGGAAGAAGTAGGCGAGATGGTTCTTGTAGGCCTCGGGCGGACTTACTCCGCGAAACAAACGCATGGAGCATCTACCAACTGTCGTCGGCCTCGGCGAACTTTTGTGGGATCTTCTACCTTCCGGTCCGCAGCTCGGCGGCGCACCGGCGAACTTTGCTTACTGTGCTCACTTGCTTGGCAACCGCGCTGTCGTCGCCAGCCGGGTCGGATCGGACGAACTAGGAAGGGAAGCGCGGGCCTCGCTGCTGCGCTCTGGGATCACCGACCAATTCCTGCAGACCGATCCCGAGCATTCCACAGGAACGGTCGGCGTCCAACTGGATTCAGCCGGCCAGCCGAAATTTGAGATCGCGGTCTGCTTTGGCTCGCTCGCGCAGCGGACGGAGACTTCCCGCCACGCTATCCTGGGTTTTCTGGACGCAACCCGTGCCGAAGCCCTGCGGGTCTTCGACGTTAATCTCCGTCGGTCTTTCTACGCTGCTGAAATCGTCCGAGAATCGCTTAGACGGGCAAACGTAGTCAAACTCAACCACGAAGAGGTGCCACGGGTCGGAGCACTGCTGACCATCGACTCCGCTGATCCCTTCGCCTTCTGCCGCGAGCTCCTCGAGAAATTTGATCTCCAGTTGGTGTGCATAACTCGGGGAGCTAACGGCAGCCTGCTCTACGATCGAAACTCCGCCGACGAACATCCGGGGTTCAGTGTCCCGATCAAAGACACCATCGGCGCCGGCGACGCCTTCACCGCCGCCCTTGTTCACGGCCTCCTTCGAGGTAGCCCGCTGGCGGAGATGAACGACTTGGCAAACCGCGTGGGAGCGTGGGTTGCATCGTGCTCGGGAGCGATGCCACTTCCTCCGGAGGCCGGGCTGGCGACAGCCCTTGCCAAGATTTCGAAATAGAACTCCTGTCGTGATCACCGATAAGCGCCTTAGTATCAGCACCATTCACTCCCAGATCATTGGCCAATCCTTGCTGAAGCCACGGTTGTCGCAAACATTCAGCATCGCTTTTCCGATGCGCCTCATCAAAACTTTCAATGGGCAATCGCCTCAAGTAACATTGACAGCGCGCCCCTAAGGTTTCTACTATCACGAGAAGGTCAATGAATGCTTCCCGCCAAATGTGTAGCCAGTGTTGTTGCTGCTGTTGTATGTGTGCCCACACTGGCGCGGGAGTGCTGCTGACCTGAAATTTTAGTAAAACCGGACAGAAGAGCCCATCGCCAGTGCAAGTGGCGATGGGCTTTTGCTTTGTTTGACCGAATTTGCACTGAGAGAATCTGCAAAGGATTTTGAAATATATGTTTCCAATGTTCGTAAAACTCGAAGGCCGGCAGTGCCTGGTAGTCGGCGCCGGCGCGGTCGCCGAAGGCAAAATCCGCGGCTTGCTTCAAGCCGGGGCCTCGGTCCGCGTGGTCGCGCCGCGGGCCGTCCTGCAAATTCAGGATTGGGCCAAGAACAAAACCATCGTCTGGCATACCCGCGCCTTTCAACCGCAGGACCTCGACGGTGCGTTCCTGGTCATCACCGCTACGTCGTCGCCCGAAGTCAACGCTCAGGTCTTCAAGCAAGCGAGCGCGCGAAACGTCCTCTGCAATTCCGTCGATGACCCTGACAATTGCGACTTTTACTATCCCGCCGTTGTAAACCGCGGTGATTTACAGATTGCCATCTCCACCAACGGCCGCAGCCCCGCTCTCGCGCAGCGCTTGCGGAGGGAACTTGAAGAGCAGTTCGGCCCCGAGTACGCAAGCTGGGTTAGGGAACTTGGCAAGACCCGCGATGACTTAGCCGCCCAAAAAATCCTTCTCGAACCGCGCCGCAAATTTCTGCACGAAATCGCCAGCGCCGAAGCTTTTGCGAATCGCAAGAAGGCGCCCCAGGGGAGAGTCAACTAATGGCCAGAGTATTCCTGGTAGGCGCGGGCCCCGGCGATCCCGATCTGCTCACGCTCAAAGCAGCGAAAGTTCTCCGCTCCGCCGACGTAGTCCTGCATGACGAACTTGTCACCGACGAAATCCTGCGCTTGATTCCGGTTACCGCTCAGGTCATCAACGTTGGCAAGCGCAGCGGCCGGAAAAGCACTCCGCAAGAGGAAATCAATCGCCTCCTGGTCCAACACGCGCTGATGGGATTGCAAGTCGTCCGACTCAAAGGCGGAGATCCGTTCATCTTCGGCCGTGGTGGCGAAGAGTTGCAGGCATTGCGGGAGGCTGGAATCAAGGCTGAGATCGTCCCCGGCGTGACATCTGCTCTCGGCGCAGCCGCCGCCGCGCAAATTCCGCTCACCCAACGCGATGTTTCCTCCGCGTTGATCCTGGTCACCGGCAGCAGCAAGCATCCCGGCCAGATTGCTAATTGGCCCGACCGCCTTCCGTCTAACGCAACGGTGGTGGTCTACATGCCCGGACGCGATCTTGCGTCGTTGGGTTGCTGGTCGGAGAAGTCGTTCGTTTTGCCGACGCCGCCCGTTTGCGGCAGGAATTTGGGGAATTCGCAGTTTCTTCGGAATCCTTGGTTGAAGTCAGTTCGCGCATCCCGGAGAACGCCGAGTGAAAGTAAACGGCAATACCAAAGCCAATCTAGAGCAGATCGGATCCGCCGCCGAAGGTTGGAAACCCGAAGAAGTCCTCGCTTGGGCCTTCGATACCTTCGGCGACAAGATCGCCATCGCCACCGGATTCGGCGTCGAAGGCATGGCGCTGCTTGATATCGCGTCGCGCGTCAATCCCGAACTAAAACTATTCACCGGCGACACCGAATTCCTTTTCCCCGAGACCTACGATCTGATGGATCGCGTGGAAGAAAAATACAACATCAAAGTCGAACGCCTGTATTCGCAACTGACGCCCGAAGATCAGGAGCGCGAACACGGGCTGAAGCTGTGGGAGCGCGATCCTGACCAGTGCTGCGCCCTCCGCAAGGTCGAGCCGTTGCGGCGCAAGTTGGCGACGCTCGATGCCTGGGTAACCGCCATCCGACGCGGCCAGACGTCAGATCGGGCTACTGTCGTGAACAGGTCTGGAGTTACGTCGTCCGCAACGATGTCCCATACAACCCGCTGCACGACCAGAATTATCCCAGCATCGGATGCACTCATTGCACCCGCGCCGTTAAGCCCGGGGAAGACCCGCGCGCTGGCCGCTGGTCCGGCTTCCGCAAAACCGAATGCGGTCTGCACACCGCAGCGGCGCCGGCAGCTCCGCTGGTGCAGTTGGTGACAGTAGGAGCGGAAGAGTAAAAAGTGGCTAGTGACTAGTGGCTAGTGAAGCCAAAGCACTCGAAAAGCCGCACTGCCTTGCCAACGACCAACGACGAACGACGAACGACGGGTCACAAACTAGCAACTAGCCACTAACCCCTAGCCACTGGTCTATAATTCACACGCCCCATGGACTTCGACCAACTAGCCACATTTCTGGAAGTAGCAAAGCTGGGCAGCTTCTCGCGCGCCGGACAAAAAGTCTTCCGCTCGCAATCCGCCGTCAGCGCGCAAATCCGTCAACTCGAGCAAGCCTACGGAGACCGCCTCCTCGACCGCACCGGCAAAGACGTCACGCTCACTCCCGCCGGACGCGTTCTCTTCGCGTACGCCGAGCGCATGCTGCAAATGCGCGACGAATCTCAACTCGCCGTCGCCGACCAGGGCAGCACGCCGCGCGGAACCATCACCGTGGGCGCCAACGAGGCCACATGCCTCTACGTATTGCCCGACGTCTTCGCCAAATATTGCAGCCTGTATCCCGGCGTGCAGATCAGCATCTACCGCAACTTCAGTTACAAAATTGTGGAGAAATTGGAAGGCGGAACAATTGACGTCGGCATTGTGACCATGCCGGTGAAGAGCTCAAGCCTCAAGGCCCATGCGATTTTCCGCGACCAATTGATGCTCATGGTAAGTCCGCAGAATCCGCTGGCAAAAATGGAAGTCGTGC
>WNFI01658023.1_pt1 | contig 10128 bp, 12 predicted proteins | sample 5400471 | NCBI WGS metagenome assembly WNFI01 (sample SAMN13153348, study PRJNA577476) | soil metagenome | isolation source: 100 cm saprolite on Douglas fir-dominated hillslope | place: USA:California | collected 2013-09-17
CAAGTATTGCTCAATTTTTAGGCCCAGTTTTTCAGTTCTCGCTAAAAGTTCTGAAAGCCGCACATTCGCTTCATCGTCAATTATAATTCTTGGAATTTTTATTTTAATTGTTTCAAGAAGTGTTTTTATAACTATATCCTGATCTTTCTTAGCTATTTTTTCTAAGACAGCTTTATAATTTCCCAAATCTACTTCTGGTAATTCTGCAATTTTTGCCTGCACCTCCCACACTTCTCCCTGTTTTATTATTTCAAATTTAGGATAAATTATTGGTTTTATTTTATTGTCAGTCAAAGCTTTTGTATAAGCATCAGGCAAAATCTGTCCCAAAGTCTTTTCAAGTAACTGCCCTGGATCTATTTTTTCCTTTACCTTTTCAATTGGTGCTTTGCCTTTTCTAAATCCTGCAACTGTTACATTATTTGCCATGTCGAGAAGGGCTTTATCCTGCGCTTTATCAATATCAGCTTTTGGGATACTAAAGTTAATTTGTATAGTTCCGTCGTCAGCTCTAGCTATGTTTGAAGTTACCATGAGGCTATTATAACATACGACTACCCTTTATGTTGAGTCTTAAATCTTCCTGGATCAAACCCACCAACCTGGCGATTATTTCCACCAAACTTACTTGCCTTAAACTGTGGTTTAGGCTTAAAAACTGGACTAGGTTTTAATTTTAACTCCTGTTGTTTGCTCATTTGACTTAATTATACTACAATACTACTACAAGTAGGCTTTTAGCACTGAGCGAAGCCGAAGTGTTTAGAAAGGAGATAAAATATATATGTCAACTAAACTTTTTGTAGGAAATTTAGATTATACAGTTACATCTGATGATTTGAGAGAAGCTTTTGGTAAAGTCGGAAGCGTGATCGATGCTGTTGTTATTACAGATAGAGAAACTCGAAGAAGCCGTGGATTTGGATTTGTTGAATTTGCAACAGCTGAAGAAGCTGAGAAAGCAGTCAAGGAATTAAACGGATCAGAACTTAAAGGTCGAAAAATTAATGTTAACGAGGCTAAACCCCAAGAAAACAGGTAATTTGTTTACTTCTTGAGATTCTTCTCAAAGTATTCTAAATCTTTTTGTATTACTGAATTCCAGAGTGGCGTCATTTGATGATCCGCTCCTGGATATTTATTGTAAATTAAGTCTAACCCATTATCTTTCAAGGTTTTGGCTAGATTATCGCTCCAAGCAACTGGAACAGCATCGTCTGCTGTCCCTTGATTTAATTCAATTGGAGCTTTGATCCTATCCAAATAATTGGTTAATGAATAAAGATCAGAGTTATAAACTTCCTCAAATCTTGCCAGTTCGCGTCTTAAAGATTTTCCATGGTCAGAAGCTTCGTCTGTGTAATAAAGAATGGAAAATGGAAAGGGAGCGGAAACTGGCGCCCAAAGCACCGTTGGATAATTTACCCCCGTAATTTCAAGAGTTGTTAATGCAATTTGCCCTCCATTACTGTGTGCCCAGATCATAACGTTTTTATGGTCCCAATTTGAATCATAACTTCCATATTTTTCTTTTATACCTTTAATCAAAGAAATAACTGTTACATAAGTTTGGAACCTCGCTTCAAAACCATTTTCAGGTTCAGGATCGCTATCTCCATAACCTAAAAAGTCAGGTGCGTAAGTAATAAAACCATTTTTTGAAAAATAATCTGCATCACGTAGTGAAATTCCATCATGAATTTTTCATTTGGAATATTTTCGGAAATCCTTGCAGCTTTAATATTAGCTTTAGACAAGTTATCTATTGTGTATTTATCAAGGCTCCTATCAATTATTTTATTCACAAGTAAATTTGGCCTTTGAGTTTTAATTAAAATAATCTGCCCCACCATAAAACCAATCCCAAGGCTAATAATTAGAGCTATAAAAACCAAAATCTTTTCCCGCATAATTTATTCTACTCCTATTAAATAATCTGCTCAGCTTGACAAAATCTTCAAACTTATAGTAAAATACACCTATGTTAGAACGACCCTTTTTAAATCACGTAGATCAAGCCACAAGGGAACAAGAAGCTGTTCCTCAAAAAATTGAAAACATAAACGAACTAGTGGCTATGGTTAGAGGTTATATCACAGATCCAAAAACCGGAAAAAGAACTATAGTTACAGTGGAAGAGTAACACTATCCCCAATCTTAATATTATTCTTCCCAGCAAATCCTGCATTAACTTCCAAAACATAATCAACATTCTCATTTGGCTGATAAATTATTAGTTGACTATCAGGAGTATTAACAGCTGGTGCTGGCACATTTGGCGTAATTTCAACGACCTGCCCCTTACTAATCCATATAAAGTCCAGTGGAATAAGCATATCTTTCATCCAAAATCTTGCCATTTCAGGAGTTAAATTTTTACTATCAAATACAAAAAGCATTCCTTGGTTTTGTGGCATACCAGTCACCCCACTAAGCCCTTTTTGTCGAGTCTGTGGAGTATTTGCAATATTTACCATAACTGCAGTATTTCCAATGGTTATTTTTTTGAGGTTTGGCAAACTAGTTGGAATTTGCTTTTTTGTAATCATTCCGACGGCAACAATAAAAAGGGCAACCCCAAGAAGTGATAAAAACAAACCTTTTTGATCTTTCATTAGAATTTAACAGCAACTAAAATAGCTAATGTTAATACAAAAACAATTCCAGGAATAAGAAGTAAAAATATCTTAAAGTTGCCCTTAAATTTATTTGGATAAAGATGAATAATATCTGACATGATTAAGTATAGCTTATTTTGTGTTAAAATTGCACCAAGCCGAAGTGGTGAAATGGCAGACACGCACGGTTTAGGGCCGTGTGAGCTTTACGCTCGTGAGAGTTCAAGTCTCTCCTTCGGCACATCAAGAGATCAGAGGCTTACCACCCCTTTACGGTTACCGTAACGATGATTTTAGGCACCGTGAAAGTGCCTATAATACGACCAATTCACGGTGACCGCGGTGGCACGGTGACCGTTGACGGTTGAGCCATATAGTAATATGCTTAAATATGAACACAAATGAGACAAGAGGCTCTGATGGTAAGTTTGCACCCAAAGATAATACTCCTCCATCTTTCTTTTCAACAGGAAGTAATCAGGATTCTTCAGTGAAAGTAACTGTAAGACCAAATCCAACTCCACCCATTGTTAATTTTCAAGTTAATAATCCTGTTTTATATCTTAAGTACTGGTGGAAGAAAGTAATGAAAAATGAGGGAATAGATTTAAGACTTAGAGCAAGACCATTAACTGTCTTTGGTGTAGCTCTTATTGTATTTTCACTTGCCTTTGGTTTGGGAGGTATAGTTCTTCCTTTTGCAATACCAGGATTAAAAATTAACAGCAAACCAACTACCGTGCCAAGTTCTGTCCCTGCAATAGTTTGGAAAGATACAGCACTAAAGGGAACTCTACAAAAAACTTCCACTGTTCCAACCAAGTTTTATTTATTGGGAAGTAGTGATGAGGCAATAACTTTGCAAGTACCAGAAAATATTAATTTATTAACTCTTATTGGGAAAAGAATTTTAGCTATTGGAACGTATGATTCAAGTGACAAGATCCTAAAAGTGACTGATGTTCAAGACCTTGAAATTTTGCCAACAACACCAGTGCCAATTCCGACATCAAGCCCTACTCCAATTCCGACACCAACTATAGAACCGACAGTAATTCCAACTACAACACCATGAAGAAGAGAAAAGAAATAGTAATAGATAATCAGATCGTAGTTATTTTAATAGTGTTGGGAATTGTGTTGGTTGGAATTATTTTGGGAATGAGAATGAGATAATTCTTTTCTACTTTAAAAGTTTTTAATATTGAGTCATTTATATTTTGCCAATTAATATAATAGTTTATTGAGCAGGCATTAGGATTCAATATCAGTCACTGTTTCAATCACAACTCCTCCTGTTACTTTACAAACTATGTTAAAAACAAAAGCTGAAATAAATCCAGACAGGAATCCGGAGATGAGATAACCGAAAGTCAAAATAATGACAATTAAAAAGTAATTAAGAATAGTGATTGGTTTTCCAAGATCTATTGTTCTAATAGAAGAAATGGCGGATGTAAAAAAACCTGTTATTAAAAAAATAATAGCGAGAGTTTTAGCTAAGCTAAGCGGCCTTATCTTTTTTATTTTTAATATTTTATCCATTTCTATAGTTATTATGTAATATCTTTAAACCAAAATGCAAGGACATTGTTATTTGTTTACAGCTTGCTGGATTTGGTAGTCTTTCCACATTACTTCTAATTGATCAGGTCTTATGGAAAGTGACATTCTCTCTATCCACAAAAGTGGATTTTTCTTTATAAATTGCTCGCTAGCACTTGTTAAGTATGCTTCGTACTCTTTTCTAACAAGTGACATTCCTGGATATCTTTTATCTTGTAAAGCATGTACTAGTTCATGTTCAAAAGTAGATGAATTATCGATATTAACCTTAATGTTTTCAATATTCTGCGATTTATCAATTACAATAGTTCTTCCATCAATTCCTGGGTCATATTCATCGCTATTTAGGTATACTGCACTTGAAGTATATTTCTTAAAAAAGGCATCAAATTCGTCTTTAGACCTAACGGGAATTCCTTCTTCTTTTGCAATACTTTCAAGTTGTCGGTAATATTCATTCGGGTTTTGAAGCAACATATTTTTATCAGGTAACGAATATTTTTGTTTAACTATATTTTTATCTTCCAATATTCTTTGCACTAAAGCATCCCCGCTTACGGTTTCTGGTTCTACTCTATACAAAATAGTTAAAACCTCTCGAAGATCATCCTTTCCCAACATGAAAGGTTCATATTTTGCAAATGATGCAACAGTGTTAGTTGGAGGTCCAGTTTTTCCTACTACAATTGTGTCAGTTGGTTTTACTGTAGATAAGACGTTGGCTGGTTGATTAGTTATAATTACGTTTCCTTTTGCCCCTGTTACAGTAGCACGAACATTATTTGTTAAAGCTTCAATTCCATCCTGGAAAATTACATTCTGTCCAGTAGATACTGGTAGTGAGGCTGTGGTTTGTAAAAAATTACCTATGCCTGTTTCAGTGTTAATGACATTAACTGTACCATTAGCTATTTGTCTTGCAAATATAGTATCACTACTTAAAGTTTTCTGAATTCCGATGACATCTTGAACTGTAAGGCTGCCTTTTGCTGAATTGGATATTACTGCAGGTATAATATCTGAAGCACCGCTTTCAATGGCCTGAACTGTGGTATTTGCAATTTCAACATTACTTGCTGGTACTAAAGCAGTAGATACAGAATTTCCGAATGTTTCGGCATGTAAATTATTTAAAGGTTCATAATTTCCAACCTGTGCTTCACTGATTGCAGTTTGAAAATTTTTAGCAAAATTTGTTGTCTCAGGTGTAATAGTTTGAGTGCCATTTTCCAGAACTGGAGCTTGCGCTTGTAGATGATTTGCGAGGTCGTTAGCTTGCTGAAAAGCTCTTGTTGATGCAGCGCTAACATCCTCAGTAGCCACGAGAGAAGTGCTTGCTGTTTTAAAAATATTACTGACGAATTTAGCGGTGTTAGCAACATTAGAAACTACAACTGTAGCTGCTAATGTTCCTTGGAAGCCTGCAGCAATTGTTTCACCCCCACAGTTTCTTATCTGGTCCCAATAACTTACGCCAGCAGCACCCTGTTTTGCATAACAGCGAGCGTATGTTGTTGCCGCATTTTGTGTGCTTGTTACTAGCCCTAGAGTTCCCAGATCAATAGCTTGATAACCAAGTAGAGATACTTTGGTTCCTGCATCAAGATTTTTATCTGTTAATACAGCTTCAGTTCTGTCAAGCCAATCTTGACCTCCCGATAAAAATTGAGCATTACCTGTGGTTCTTGCTTGAATTTGAGTTGTACTATTATTTTCTTTGACAGAAGCTGTCAATAACTTCTTTTCGTCGAAAGTTAATGTTGGATCATTCGTGATCTTATCGAGAACACTTTGAACCGATTGACCTACATTTCCTGGCAGGTTATCTTGTCCAACTGGAATAATAATATTGTTCAAAAAGACTGGGTCAATCTTGCCTTGGGCTATTAGATTATTTAATTCTGATTTCGAATACACTTTGGTCGTGGTGCCATCACTTAACTTTATTATTGCACCTTGACCTTTATCTGCTTGAGTGAACCATGAAGAGGCTGCATCTGTATTGGGTACATCTACCCATTGACAGCTAGTTGAGTCAGTTGTGGCACAGACTTCAATTTGTCTTGATCCGTTGGCAGTAATTCTATCTTTACTGGTTAAATCAACACTACATACGTCGCCAGGTAGAATATTTACATTTCCATTACAAAGACAATTTCCTGTCCATGTCGTAGATCCCGTTGGTCTTCTACAAATTCCACCTAGATCAACTATAGTTGGTGGAATTTGGGATGCAAGTTCCCCTTGTTTTTGGTTTGTAAGTGTTGTTGTAGAAAGAGGCGTCGAGGTTGGTGGTGTATATGTTCTAACACAATTATTAATTTGATTAGAAAATGAATAACCATCTGGACATTTTGTATTGTCTGGAGCAACGATTGCAGGACAATTAGAACTTTGGGTAACACAAGTTTGAGAATCTGCACACCAACGGTAGTTTTGTGCAATACATTTTTGTTCTGGGGTTTGTAGAATATTAGGTAAGGGAGTGGGTATTGTTGAGCTAACACAACCTGGAGTGTAATTTCCATCAGTGCTTGATATACATTGAGCTATTTGTCCACTAGGGCAATGACCAGAAAGCGAAGGTAAGCTATTTGATTCACAATCTGATTTACTTATTGCTGAAAGTACGTTTTTCAAAGTTGTTGTAGCGACAATAGGAATTCCTACAGATATTGTGTTTGCGCTAGCTATACCGGCTCCAGGTGATTTATTATTTGTATTTACATTACCAGCATTGGCAATATCTGGCTTTGGATCAGGTGGAGGAGCAACGGGTGTGGTTGTTTGAATTCGTCCGCAAAGTCCGTTTCCATTCATAACACATTGAAATTCAAGATTGCTACCGGCGACAACAATATTGGATCCGGGAGTTATATTTACACATCCATCAGCAGAACTAATAGGACAATTTCCTTTTGTTACTGTTACCCCAGTTCCAGTGTTTACATATGTAAGAGTACAAGATCCTCCAGAACTCGTGACACATTGAGCCTCAATACCACGTGATACGTCAGTTGTATTTGGTACAACATAACCAAATGATTGTCCGACGCAAGCAGGGCTTGTTGCAGAATTGACACTACAGCTTCCTCCTCCAGTTATGACACTTTTTTGTAAAGAACTTGGATCTGTAATTCCACCACTAGGAGGAATAGCGGGGACAGATTTATATCCTCCTCCAGGACAACTAGTGAATGTCCTTGTACATGCTTGGCCTGCGCTTCCATTACAAATCATACAATCAGTTCCAATTGCAAAAATAAACCCGGGGTTTTGCCCGGCGCATCCGTTTGTAGAACTACTATTACAACTTCCTCCGGCAGGTGCAACTGTTAATTGAGTAGAAATGGGCGTAGGAGTTGGAGTGGCTGTTCCACAAGTACACGCGTTACATGATGATCCAGCTCCCCAAGGACAACTTGGCCCGGGTTGCCCAGTAGTGCTTTGCCCTTGCTTATGGCATTGATGGGTTCCAGTTCCACCGTTTGCACAACTGCAAGCTTCTACATAATTTTCAGAACAATTTAAGAGCCCAGTTGGAGGAGCAGAGATTATAATGGTTGGTGCTATTATGGTAGCTGGTTTTGGAGCTGAAGCGGGAGCACTGCCAGCACAAGCATTTCCACAAGTGATTGTATCTATGTCCACTGTCTTACCACAACTACATGTGTACATGTGGATTGCATTTACGTTAGAAATCTTGCTTGATATAAAAAATAGAATTGTTAAGGCGAAAATTATAAATAATGTCTTTTTCATATATTAAAAATTTACAGTTAAAATCGTGCTTTCAGGATTTTGTGTATTATTGTCAACTGAATCAAAAGACCAAACTATAGAATTTCCTTCTGTTTTAATATCACCTCTTCCGACATATACACTATAAGCAATAGGGGTATTATTTTCCAGGATAAATTGAGTTGCAGAAAGATGAAAATATTGTCTTTGAAAATCTGATCGGAGCCAAAGTTGCAATACTTTATCTTTGAGTGGAGGCAGATTTTCAAATCTTGAAAACACATATGTTGTGTCATTGCTCGTTGAATAAACATAAAAAACGGCACCGTTCATATTAATGTCAGGTATAGAAATCTTTTGAATTTCAGGCTTTGTATTTTGGTAACGTTTTGCAAACTTGTAAAAGAGCCCTTGTGATGAAGAATCAGAAATTAAAGAATCATTTTGTGGAACGTCAGTTGGTTCTGCAAAAGTGAGTGGACTACTGACATTTTGTGGAGTTCCAATATTTGAAGAATACCCACTAAACGCTTTTTCTTTAATGTTTTGAATTTGTTTAGTTAAGATTACTCCAGCGAGAATTCCTAAACCTGCAATGATTATCAAAAACCCATTAAGAAAAAGTTTCCTTTTACTCATACAACAAATATTATCACATCCAATATTGAAGAGGTTGTTCCAAAAAAAAGCCCCCCGATTTGCATCGGGGGACAAGAAATTCTAACGCTTTCTAGATTTCTCAGGATTGCCTCAGAACGTATGTACACTATAACAAATAGTTATGGGATTGTCAAGTATTTTGATACTTATCCCCTTTTTCGAGCAAGCACAAATATTGAAGGCCCAAAATACACATATGATAGGGGTTTTTGTACAAATCGCTCTATTTCAAGGAGTACATTTTTAGGTAGATGTTTCTTGAAATATGGGGTTCTTATGTTTGATACTGACCGTGTTTCAACTATATCCAAGTTATGTTTTTTAAGTTCTTCTTTTATAACACTTGGATGATAATTCAAAAATGCAATTGTTTTGTCCTTTTTAGACTTAGCGCTTCTCACATCAATTGTTTCGTGATTTGTCATAAACTTAAAATCCCCTTTCAAAACTCGATTCATTAATTTTTTGAAATGAATTTTATTTGCAAACTCAAAAATAACGTAACCCCCAGGAGTCAATAGATTTTCAATTTTCTCAAATACCTGACTTGGATCTTTCATATGATGCATGACTCGAATCATGACAACCAAATCAAAAGTATTAGGCCTAAATTTTGTCGTCAAGTTTTCAATTGTTGATTGCTGAAATTTTAAATTCTTAAACTTACCAAGTCTCTCCCTTGCAATGGATAAAAGTTTAGCAGAAGGCTCAGTAAGCGTTGTGGATTTTGTTCTGTAAATATAATAAGGAACAAGTCTGCCATACCCTCCACCAATTTCAAGAGCCTTTTCAATACTTGGAATTTTGTTCAAAAACTCACGAATCGCAACCACTTCACTTTCGTGTTCATATTCCCTCCCCTGCCAGTAAGAAGTGTAGTCGTAACTATCGTAAAAAGCGCTCATATTTACTCCATTTGGGCCATGAATTCATTAACTCCCCGGGCCCAGGAACCATTAGATTGTGGAGTGTATTTGGTCATTATTTCCTCAGGAGTCACATACCCTTCGTCGATGTAATTTTTCTTGAGTCCCTTGGTAACAGTTTCGATTCCATCGCTATATGAATCAAATCCAAGGCTTGAAACTGAGGTTATTCCCCAGCCCCAGCAGTTATAGCTTCCAATCGGAATAACTTTACAAAGATTAGATTCTTGTTGAGCAATTGCAGGAATAAAACGGTAATCAATTCCATATTTATCAGCAAGTTGCACTATCTGATTTGAATATGGAACTAGCGGAGAATTGTAGTAGTTCAAGTAACTTCTCACAATTTCGGGCCTCGCGTCCGCTACTGTAACATACCCTGAAATACTTGGAATTTTGGAAGGCAAAGAGGCATAGACACTCACTCCAACATTTGATTGAACAATTTTATTTGAGCTAGTTTTAAGGGGCGTAGTATCCATGGAAATCAAAGAAACCAGGCTTGCAACAAGAGCAATTGGAGTCAAAATAAAAAATGCTAAAACTAAAGCAAGATTCCGCCAAAAAATACTAGGTTCACGTGTTTCCATGTGTTTCAGTTAGTAGAATGACATATT
>WNFI01677418.1_pt1 | contig 10128 bp, 4 predicted proteins | sample 5400471 | NCBI WGS metagenome assembly WNFI01 (sample SAMN13153348, study PRJNA577476) | soil metagenome | isolation source: 100 cm saprolite on Douglas fir-dominated hillslope | place: USA:California | collected 2013-09-17
AACTGGCCCTCCTCATGTTCACCAGCATCATCTTGAGGGTGGCGATGCCGGTGGCGCCGAGCACCGGGATCTGCGCCGGCGCGAGCGCGGGACGCGCTCCGGATTCGGCCAGCGAGCGCGCCTCCTGCTTGGCGATGTAGAGCAGCTCGGCCGGATGGAAGGCGATCACGTCCCCGGGCTTGAGGAAGCCGCGCTCGCGTGCGTCCGCCGCGCTCTTCGAGGTCTCTCCCATCGCGATCTGCCGGAACGCGCGCGAGATCTCCGGGAAGGCGTCGCCCCCCTTCGCCCACGCGACCGAGCGCTCGGCGAACTCCTTGAGGCCGCCGCCCGCGGGGAGGAGCCCCACGCCGACCTCGACCAGCCCGATGTAGCTCTCGAGCGCCGCGACCGCGCGCTGCGAATGCATCACGAACTCGCAGCCGCCGCCGAGTGCCAGGCCCTCGACCGCGGCGACTGTCGGCACGAGGCTGTACTTGAGCCGCTGCGAGGTTTGCTGGAAGAGCGCCACCATCTTCTCGAACTCGTCGAAGCGGCCGGCCTTGAGCGATTCCAGCGCCGCCTTGAGGTTGGCGCCCACGGCGAACGGCGCCTCGTGCCAGATCACCAGCGCGTCGAAACCCTTCTCGGCCTCGTCGATCGCGCGGTTGAGACCCTGGAGGACCTCGACTCCGAGCGCGTGCATCTTGCTCTTGAAGGAGACGATCGCGATGCGATCGCCCTGGTGCCACATGCGCACGCCATCGTCTTCGAAAACGGTGGTGCCGCGATCGGCGTGCTTTTCCCCCAGGACCAGCTCGGGAAAGAGCTGCCGTGCGTACACCGGAAGCTTCGAGCGCGGCACCATGCGGCCGGTCTCCGCAGAGTACGAGCCCTCGGGCGCGTGCACGCCCTGGCGCCCGTCGGTGACCCACTTCGGCAGCGGCGCCTTCGCCATCGCCTTGCCGGCGGCCACGTCCTCCTCGATCCATTTCGCGACCTGCTGCCACCCCGCCGCCTGCCACTCCTCGAAGGGCCCGAGCTGCCAGCCGAAGCCCCAGCGCACAGCGAAATCGAGGTCGCGCGCGCAATGCGCGATCTCGGCGAGGTGCACGGCGCTGTAGTGGAAGACGTCGCGGAAGATCGCCCACAGGAATTGCGCCTGCGGATGCTTCGAGGCCCGGAGTTTCGCGAATTGTTGCGCCGGGCTCTTTTCCTTGAGGATCGCCTGCACCTCGTCGGCAATCGCGCCCGTCTGCGGCCGGTAGTCCTGTTTGGCGACATCGAGCACCAGGATGTCCTTGCCCTTCTTCACGTATACACCCGCCTTGGTCTTCTGCCCGAGCGCGCCTTTGGCGATCAGGGCCGCGAGCCACGCCGGCGCCTGGTAGTGCGCGTGCCATGGATCGTTCGGCAGCGTATCCGCCATGGTCTTGATCACGTGCGCCATGGTGTCGAGGCCGACCACGTCGGCGGTGCGGTAAGTCGCGCTCTTGCCCCGCCCGATCGCCGGACCCGTCAGCGCGTCGACCTCGTCGAAGCCCAGGCCGAAGGCCTGCGTGTGGTGCATCGTCGCGAGCATCGAGAAGACGCCCACGCGGTTGGCGACGAAGTTGGGCGTGTCCTTGGCGCGGATCACGCCCTTGCCGAGCGTCGTCGTGAGGAAGGTCTCGAGGCGATCGAGGACTCCCGGATCGGTTTCGGCCGTGGGAATGATCTCCACCAGGCGCATATAGCGCGGCGGATTGAAGAAGTGGATGCCGCAGAAGCGCTTGCGCAGCTCCGCGGGCAGCGTCTTCGAGAGCTCCGTGATCGACAGCCCCGAGGTGTTGGACGCGAAGGTGGCGTGCGCCCCGATGTGCGGCGCGACCTTCTCGAAGAGCGATTTCTTCCAGTCCATGCGCTCGCTGATCGCTTCGATCACGAGGTCGCAGTCGGCGAGGAGATCGAGGTGCTCGTCGTAGTTCGCGGCAGTGATCTGCCGCGCGATCGCGTTGGTCGCGAGCGGGCTGGGATTGAGCTTCGCCAGCCCGTCGATCGCCTTGTTGGCGATCGCCGACTTGTCCTTGCCTTCCTTCGCGGGAAGGTCGAAGAGGATCGGCTTCACGTTGGCGTTGGCGAGGTGCGCGGCGATCTGCGCGCCCATGACGCCGGCGCCGAGAACCGCGGCCTTGCGGATCAGCAGGCGCTGCGCTTCAGGCGCGCGCGGCGCCGCGGACTGCGCAGGTTTCGAGGATTGGGGCAGCGCGAGCTCGGACATGATGGCTTCTCCGCGGCGCCGGACAGCTCACGCGCGGCGCGTCGCGCGCGGTCCGGCGGAAAGTGGGATGAGGGGCGTGGCTCCGGTCGAAATGGAGATTCAAACGAGCGTTTGAATCTTACTCCGGAATGGGCGCGCCCGTTCGTTCAGCCGCGGCCTCCGGGACCACGCGCGGCCGGCGGTGCTCGTCGACCGCGACGTAGGTGAGCTGCGCCTCGGTCACCTTCACCGCATCGGTGCCGCCGCCGCCGCGGCTTCGCTGCAAGCCGTCACCGCGGCTGCGCTGCGCGAACACCTCGACGTCGACCGTGATCGAGGTGCGTCCGACCTTGCAGATGCGCGCATAGAGGCTTACGAGGTCCCCGACGAAGACCGGCTCCCTGAACACGAAGGAATTCACCGCGACGGTGACGACGGGTCCGCGCGCACGCGCCCATGCGGGAATGCTGCCGGCGATATCGACTTGCGACATCACCCAGCCGCCGAAGATGGTGCCTTGCGCGTTGGTATCGGCAGGCATCGGGACGATGCGCAGCACGGGTTGCTCGCCTGCGGGCAGGGTCGTCGTCATGGGCGTTCTCGGCCGCGGCTTGCGCGTACCGGTCGGCGTAGTCGAACACGACCATGCCGGTCATGCTCGCGCGATTCACCAGCAGCGACATGTAATTGGCGGGACCCTTCACCCCTTCGGTGCTGTTGTACTGCGAGATGGCGCCGCAGATCACGATGCGCGCGTGCATCGCGAGCCGCGCGAGCGCCGCCTCGAGGATCTCGCCGCCGACGTTGTCGAAGAACACGTGGATGCCCTCCGGGCAGGCACGCTTGAGGCCCTCCTTCACGTCGCCGCCCTTGTAGTCGACCGCCGCGTCGAAGCCGAGCGTCGACTTCAGGTAATCGCATTTCTGCGCCCCGCCCGCGATGCCGACCGCGCGGCAGCCTTTGATCTTCGCGATCTGCCCGACGAGCGCGCCGACGGCGCCCGCGGCGGCCGACACCACGACGGTCTCGCCCGCCTTCGGTCTGCCGACGTCGAGCAAGCCGAAATACGCGGTCATCCCCGGCATCCCGAGGGCCCCGAGGTAAGTCGTGAGCGGCACGAGGCGAGTATCGACCTTGCGCACGCCCTTGCCATCGGAAATCGCATACTGCTGCACGCCGAAATTGCCCGCGACCTCGTCGCCCTCGCTGAACCCCGGATGCCGCGAGGCGAGGACACGGCCCGCGCCGCCGGCGCGCATCACCTCGCCGATCGCGACCGGACGGATGTACGAGCGGCCCTCGTTCATCCAGCCGCGCATCGCCGGATCGAGCGAGATGTGCGACACCTCGACGAGCAGCTCGCCCTCACCCGGCTCGCCCACGGCCTCCTCGGTGAAATTCCAGTTCGCGCGCGTCGGCATTCCGGTCGGACGGCTGGCAAGGCGAACCTGGCGATTCATGGTCATGGCGACGGCGCCTTTCGGGGCGAGACCCACATCGTGATCGTGGCGCGGCACACGACCTCCCCGCCACGGTCCTTCACCTCGACCTGCACCGGCACTTCCCGCGCGACTCCCTCGGCGACCTCGCCCACGGTGGCGGTCGCCTCCACCGAGGTCTGCGCCTTGCGCAAGTATTCCACCTGCATGCCCTTCGGCAGCCAGCGCATGGAGCGCGGGATGGTGATCTCGGTCATGGTGCCGGCCGCGAGCTCGGCGAGGTTGCACATCGCGATCGCGTGTACGGTGCCGATGTGGTTGGTGACCGCGCGGCGCTTGGCCATCGAGACCCGCGCGAAGCCGGGGCGGAACTCCTCGAAGCGCGGGCGAATGCTGGCGAAATACGGCGCCTTCCAGCAGATCGCGCGCGCGAACAGCGCCTTGCCGAGCGGGAAGCGCTCCAGTCGCTTCCAGGCGGTGAGCGCCGGGTTCAGATCGCTTCCCATCCGCTGTCCGGCTCGAAACGCGCGCCGTGCCTCGCCTTGAGCTCGGCCATGATGCGCAGCCACTCCTGCTTGCCGCGCGCGCGGATGGTGTTGATCGGCCCGCCGCGGTGCGGGGCGAAACCGGTGCCGAAGATCACGCCGGCGTCGACCAGATCGGCGTCGGCGACGATCTTCTCGCGCACGCACGCCACCGCCTCGTTCAGCGCCGGCAGCACCATGCGATCGGCGAGCGCCTTGAGGTCCAGCGTGCCCGTGCCGGTCGTGCCCTTGACCGCCTTGCCCTTGACCCATTTGTAGTAGCCCTGCCCGGTCTTCTTGCCGAAATTCTTCGCTTCGATCAGCGCCTGCAGCTTCTTCGGCACGGGCGTGCCGGGCTTCGCGAGCTCCTGGCCGACGGCCCAGCCGATATCGAGGCCGACCATGTCGGCGAGCTCGATCGGCCCCATGGGCATGCCGAAGTCCTTCATCGCGGCATCGAGCGCTTCCGGGGGAACGCCCTCGTCGACCATCAACATCGCTTCCAGCAGGTAGGGCGAGAGGACCCACGATCTCGACCAGCATCATCTGCGCGACCGGGTTGAAGAAGTGCAGGCCGACGAGGCGCTCGGGCTTCGCGAGCGATGGCGCAAGCACCTGCAGCGGGATGCTCGAGGTGTTGGAGGCGAGGATCGCATCGGGCTTCATCTGCGGCTCGTCCTGCGCGTAGACGCTGCGCTTCACCTCGGCCTTTTCCACGATGGCCTCGATCACGAGGTCGGCCTTCGCCACGCCGTTGCCGGCCACGTCGGGGATGAGGCGGTCCAGGGCGGCCTGCACCAAGTGCGCCAGCTTGAGCCGCTTGCCGAAGAGATCCGCGCCGCGCTTGATCGCCGGGGCGATGCGCTCGGGCGCGAGATCCTGCAGCGTCACCGTGACGCCGCGCAGCGCCGACCAGCCCGCGATGTCGCCGCCCATCGCGCCGGCGCCGATCACGTGCAGGTGCCGGATCGGCTCGGCCGACTCCTTGCCGAAGGCTTTCAGGCGCTCCTGCAGCTTGAAGATGCGGATGAGGTTCTTGGTCGTCGGATGGAAGAAGAGGCTCGCGGTCGACGCCGGATGCTCGCGCGGCACGTTGCGCGGATCGCCGCCGAAATCGCGCCACAGCTCGATGATGGCGTAGGGCGCCGGATAGTGGTCGCGCCGCGCGCGCTGGGCGACCTTGTTCTGCGACATCTTCGCCACCAGCGAGCGAACGCCGGGCCAGTTGGTCATGGCGGCTGCGAGCGGCGGCGAGTGCGGCGCCGGCGGATTAGCGAGCATCTGGCGGACGGCGTTCTCGAAGTGGCGCCGAGGCGTGACGGCGTCGACCAGGCCGATCTTCTTCGCACGGCGTGCGTCCACGCCGCGACCGGTGAGCATGAGGTCGAGCGCGTTCGCGGCGCCGATGAGCCTCGGCAGGCGCTTCGCGCCGCCCCAGCCGGGGACGATGCCGAGCATCACCTCGGGAAGCGCCATGCGCGTCTTCGGCCCGTCGTCGGCGACGCGGTAGCGGCATGCGAGCGCGAGCTCCGTGCCGCCGCCCATGCAGAAGCCGTGGATCATCGCCACCGTCGGGAAGGGGAGCGCCGCGATCTTGTCGAACACCTCGTTGCCGAGGTTCACGAACGCGATCGCCTCGTCGGCGCTCTTCAACGCCGTGAACTCGTCGATGTCCGCCCCCGCGGCGAAGCCGTTGTCCTTCGCCGAGAGGATCGCGAGTCCCTTGGGCGGCATCGAGGCGAGATGGTCGGCGATCTGCCCGAGCTCGCGCAGCGCCTCGCTCGAGAACGTATTGGTGGTCGTGCCCGCGCGATCGAACCGCAGCCACGCCAAGTGGTCGCCGTCGATTTCGAGTTTCCAGTGCTTGAGGTCCATTGTTCTTCTTCTCTCCCGCGTCATTCCCGCGAAGGCGGGAACGACTAGACGCGTTCCACCAGCATCGCGCCGCCCTGCCCGCCGCCGATGCATAGCGACGCGATGCCGCGCCGCCCGCCGGTGCGCTCGAGCACCTTGAGCACGTGCAGCACGACGCGCGCGCCCGAGGCGCCGATCGGGTGCCCGATGGCGATGGCGCCGCCGTCGACGTTGAGCTTGGCGCGGTCGAGCTTGCCGAAGGCGCGCTCGAGGCCGAACTGCTCGCGGCAATACGCTTCGCTCTCCCACGCCGCGAGGCATCCCAGGACCTGGGCCGCGAAGGCCTCGTTGATCTCGACCGCGTCGACGTCGTTCCAGGAGAGGCCGTGGCGCATCATGAGCGGCGTGATCGCGTGGACCGGTCCCAGTCCCATCTCGGCCGGATCGAGCGCGCCCCAATGCGTGTCGACGATACGGCCGAGGGGATGCAGCCCGTACTCGTTGACCACATCCTCGGAAGCGATCACCAGCATCGCGGCGCCGTCGGTGACCTGGGAGCTGTTACCGGCGGTGACGTTGCCGTAGGTGCGATCGAAGACGGGCTTGAGCTTCGCGAGCCTCTCGACGCTGGAATCGCGCCGCACGCCGTCGTCGGCGGAATAGACGGTGCCATCAGGCCCGTACATCGGCTCGACTTCCTTGAGATGCCCGTTGTCCTGCGCGAAGGCCGTGCGCCGGTGCGACTCCACGGCGAACTCGTCCATCATCTGGCGCGTGATGCCGAAGCGCTTGGCGACGATTTCCGCGGTCGAGCCCATGGAAAGCTTGACCACCGGGTCGGTGAGCCCGCGCAGGATCGCGATCACCGGCGCGAGGTAGGAGAGCCGGAACCGCGTCGCGAGCGCCGCCTTCTGCCCCACGCTCTTCGCGGCGTACCACGCGGCGAGCCAGTTCACCATCGCCGGCCCGAAGAGCAGCGGCGCATGGCTCATCGCATCGGTGCCGCCGGCAAGCACCAGGCTTGAGCGTCCCGCGACGATGCTCATGAATGCCGAATCGAGCGCCTGCAGCCCCGAGGCGCAATTGCGCATCACCGTCCACGCGGGAACCTTGTCGCCGCACCCGAGGCGAAGCGAGATCACGCGCGCGATGTTCGCCTCGTCGGCCGAGGGCAGCGCCGCGCCGACGATCACTTCGTCGAAGGCGTTCGCCTCGAAGGGCTGGCGCAGAAGCAGCGCCCGGCCGGCCCCGACCGCGAGATCCGCGCCGGTGAAGGGGCCGAGTCCGGTCTTCGCCTTGAGGAACGGGGTGCGCGCCCCGTCGACTACATAGACGCGGCGACCGCCTTCTTGCGTGCTTCCGCCTGCTGCCATGGCTCCTCCTGGGCTTTCGCGCCGCGCGCCTCGATGGGATCAGCCTTGATGGTCGCCTCCATCGCGAATTCCAGCCGCCCGATGACGTCGTTCTCGTCGCGCGGAATGTACGCGCCCGCGGTGAGGCGATCGCGCGCCGCGCCCGGCGTGAGCAGGATCGACGCCACCTTCGCCCCGCACTTGTCGAAGGGCGCATTGAGGGTGAGCCCCTTCGGGAACGCCAGCACGCGCAGGCACGCGGCGACGAAACGATTCGGGAAGTTGTCGAGCACGCCGTCCATCGCCACCTGCAGCTTGAAGAAGCTGTCGTACATCGCCCAGGTGAGGAGCGGCAGGTCGTCCTTCTGGCGTCCCTCGTCGTGGAAGCGTTTGACGGTCGCGGAGGTGATGTAGAGGAGCGAGAGGATGTCGCCCAGCCGCCCGGAGATCTTCTCGCGGCGCTTCAAGCTGCCGCCGATCACGAACATCGAGACGTCGGAGAGCAACGCGAACGCCGACGAGAAGCGCGTCATCATCTGCAGATAGCGGCGCGTATCCGGGCCGCCGGGCACGGTGACGCCCTGGCCGCCGAAGATACCGAGCCAGAGGGAACGCGCGGCGTTCGAGATCGTGAACGACATGTGTCCCCAGAGGGCCTTGTCGAAAGCGGCGAGGTCGTTGGCACCGGCCGCGGCGATCTCCTTGAGCACGTACGGGTGGCAGCGGATGGCTCCCTGCCCGAAGATGATGAGCGAACGCGTGAGGATGTTGGCGCCCTCGACCGTGATCGCGATCGGGACGTTGCCGTAGGCATGGCCGAGGTAGTTGTTCGGCCCCATCATGATGCCCTTGCCGCCGTGTATGTCCATGGCGTCGTTCACGATGGAGCGCATGCGCTCGGTCATGTGGTACTTGCAGATCGCCGAGATGACCGAGGGCTTTTCGCCGCTGTCGAGCGCGGTCATCGTGAGGCGCCGCGTGGCGTCCATCATGTAGGTATTGCCGCCGATCCTCGCGAGCGCCTCCTCGACGCCCTCGAAGCGGCCGATCGGCGTCTTGAACTGCGCGCGCACCCGCGAGTAGGCGCCGGTCGCGCGGCTGCCGAGCTTGCCGGCGGCCATCGACATCGACGGCAGCGAGATCGAGCGGCCCGCGGCAAGGCACTCCACCAGCATCCGCCAGCCCTTGCCGATCTGCGCCTCGCCGCCGATGATCCACTGCATCGGGATGAACACGTCCTTGCCCCAGTTGGGGCCGTTCATGAATGCCGCGGCGAGCGGGATGTGGCGCCGCCCGATGTTGACGCCCTTGTGCGTGGTCGGAATGAGGGCGAGCGTGATGCCCACGTCCTCCTTGCCGCCGAGGAGCTTGTCGGGATCGAACAGCTTGAACGCCATGCCGAGGATGGTCGCGACCGGCCCCAGCGTGATGTAGCGCTTCTCCCAGGTGAGGCGCACGCCGAGCACTTCGCGCCCTTCGTGCATGCCCTTGCAGACGATGCCGAAGTCGGGAATCGCGCCTGCGTCGGATCCGGCTTCCGGGTTGGTGAGCGCGAAGCACGGGATCTCGAGGCCCTTGGCGAGCCGCGGCAGGTAATGGTTCTTTTGCTCTTCCGTGCCGTAATGGATGAGCAGCTCCGCGGGGCCAAGCGAGTTGGGCACCATCACCGTCACTGCCGCCGTGCCGCTGCGGGTCGAGATCTTGGTGACGATCTCCGTGTGCGCGAAGGCCGAGAATCCCAAGCCGCCATACGACTTCGGGATGATGATGCCGAGGAACCCCTTGTCGCGGATGAACTTCCACGCCTCCGGCGGGAGGTCCATGCGGTTGTGCGTGATGTCCCACTCGTCGAGCATGCCGCAGAGCTCTTCGACCGGCCCCTCGACAAACGCCTTCTCCTCGGCGGAGAGCCGCGCCTCCGGATAGGCGAGGAGCTTCGCCCAGTCGGGATCGCCGGTGAAGAGATCCGCGTCCCACCAGATGCTGCCCGCGTCGAGCGCCTCCTGCTCGGTCTGCGAGATCTGCGGCAGGATGCGTTTGTAGAGGCTGAAGATCGGGCCGGTGACGATCATTCGCCTGAGCGGCTTGACGATCGAAAGCGCCGCGAATACGCCCACCGCGATCCACACGGGCGTGAGGATGTAGAGCGGCGTCCCGGTGGCCCAGGTGAGGTACGCGGCGCCGGCGGCGAGGCCGATCGACCACGCGACTCCGTTCGCCTTGTGGTAGGCCAGCGCCCAGGCGACGCCAATGGCGCCCACCACGGTCAGGATCGTCAGCATCGTCGCGATCATCGTCGGAGTCATGTCATTCCCCCTGATTCAGTTGCCAGCCACCAGCTCCAGCTTACGCGTCTCCGCCAGCGGAGGCGCCTTGAGTCCCGCCACCAGGAAGGGCGCGAGGCGCCGCAACAGCAGCTCGTCGTTCTCCCGGTCGGTCGGCGCCACCTGCGCGAAGAGCTTGAGCGCGTCGGTGCCGGCCAGCGTGTACGAAAGCGCGCCCATCACGAAATGCAGCCGCCACGTGAGCTCCTGGCGCGAAAGGTGCGGCAGCGCCCGGAGAAACGCCTCCTTGTAGCGCCCGATCATCTCCGCGTACTGCGCCGAGAGGAAATGGCGGATGAAGGGCGCCGGATCGGCGTACGCGCGCCCGACCAGGCGCAGGAAGTTCTTGCCGCCGCGCTTCTCGTCGCGCGCGAGCTTGAGCGCGGGGATGAGCATCGCGAAGAGGATCTTCTCGCAGGA
>WNFI01703038.1_pt1 | contig 10127 bp, 11 predicted proteins | sample 5400471 | NCBI WGS metagenome assembly WNFI01 (sample SAMN13153348, study PRJNA577476) | soil metagenome | isolation source: 100 cm saprolite on Douglas fir-dominated hillslope | place: USA:California | collected 2013-09-17
ATCTTCCAGACGAGCACCGACCCGATCGCTGCGACCACTGCGGTCGCGCCGAACAGCGCAGGATAGCCACCTACGCTGACCAGCACCGCCGCGATTGCCCCGGCCAGTGCCGCGGGACCCACGATCGCGATGTTGATGATGCCCAGATCCTTGGCCCGGTCCCTCGCCTCCGGCAGCACCTGCGTGATCAGGGCTTGGTCGACAGCCAGGTAAGCACCGAACCCGGCGCCGAACAGGACCGCGGCGGCCATCGCCGCAGGCCAGGTTTCTTTGAAGGTCAGCAGCAGGGCCGCAGCCCCCATCAGGCCGCCGGCGATCGTGACGATCATCTTGCGCTTGCCGATCCGGTCCGAGATCACTCCGCCGACAATCGCGGTGACGACCACGAATCCCGTGTAAATCACGATCAGGATGAGCAATCCCTGCTTAGCGGTCTGGCTCGGGAACAGCCGGTGGTAGTGCACCGCGTCCTCGAGGAAGTACAGCAAGTACAAAGTCCCCATGCCGATGGCGAGCGAAGCAAGGAACCTGGTGATCCACGCCCAGGCGAAGTCCGGGTGCCGGCGCGGGCTCAGCCTGTACGAGCCGATCAAGGCGCGCACCGACAGCGGCTTCCTGTGCTCGGGCTCGAGCGGGTAATCGGGCGTAGCGAGCACGAACGGCAGCGTGAGCAGCACAAGCGGGATGGCCAGCGCGAGGTAGCCGCTGATCCGCCCAGCGAAGACGTAGACGACGACAGCGGTCCCGAGGACCAGGCCGAGCGCCTGCGGCATGCCGATCCAGCCCGCCACGGTGGCCCGCTGGTTGACCGGCACATGATCGGGCACGGCGGCGCTGAGGCTGGCGTACTCCCCGTTCTGGAACGCGCTGAACAGCACCCAGAGGACACCAACCCCCAACGGGGTTTTCTGCCACGCGATGAGCGCCAGGCTGATCGCGCTGAGGATCGCCATGGCCAGCGTCCACCGGTGCCGCCGGCCGCGCAGATGTGCTACCCCGTAGGCATGGGTGGTCCGGTCCGAGAGCGCGCCGGCTATCGGCGTGGCGAGCAGTGAGGCGACGGCTCCGAAGGCCGAGACCAAACCCAGCGCCAGGATCCTGCCGTTGTGGTCGATGCTCTGCAGCTGGTCGGGAATGAGTACTTGCAGCGGCGTGATCGATGCCATCCACATCACCAGGCTCGCGAGGCCGAGCGAGCCGATCCAGCCCTTGGTTACTGGCTTGGTTGGCTCGGCGAGCGCCCGGGGAAGCAGATGCGGCGAATCTGTCGCCTGCTCGGCCATCAGAACCTCCATACTCCGGCCGGCCTGGCGCGACAGCGCCGTGGCGTCCTCACCGCTTGCGGGGATCATGTCGTCTTTTGGGCATTCTGGGTAGATGTTCGGTTCATCTAATCTCAACTCGCCGCGCGTAGCATGGGGAAGCCATGGACCTGACAATCGTGGGTTGCTCGGGCAGTTTCCCCGGTCCGGCTAGCCCGGCCTCGTGCTACCTGGTCACTGCTGACGGATTCAGGCTGCTTGTCGATCTCGGCAACGGCGCATTCGGCGCCCTCCAGCGGTACGCCTCGGGCGAGGACATCGACGCGGTGCTGATCAGCCACCTGCATGCCGATCACTGCCTGGACATGTGCTCTTACCAGGTCTTCCGCACCTATCATCCGGCTGGCCCGCTGCCGCGCATCCCGGTCTACGGGCCCGCAGGCTCGGCGGACAGGCTCAACCGGGCGGCCGGCGGCGACTCCGGTCACCCGATCTCGGATGCCTTCGACTTCGTGACCCTGGCGCCGGGAAAGACCGAGATCGGGCCGTTCGCTGTGACCGCCAGGCACATGAACCACCCGGTGGAGACGTTCGGCTTTCGGCTAGCCCACGGCGGCAGGGCGATCGCCTACTCGGCGGACACCGGGCCGACCGACCAGTTGGTTGGCCTGGCTGCCGATGCTGACGTTCTGCTCTGCGAGGCGTCGTTCGTTGATGGTCCGGGGCTTCCCGGCGACCTGCACCTGACGGCCCGCCAGGCTGGCGAGCACGCGGCCCGGGCCGGCGTCGGCAGGCTCGTCCTGACGCATCTCGTGCCGTGGAACAGCCTGGACGTCGTGCAGGCTCAGGCGGCCTCGAGCTTCCCTGGGGCCCTGTCACTGGCCGTGCCCGGATCGGTACTCTGACCCACCATCGGCGCCGCCGCGCCGGGCTGCGGACACCGGTCCTACCGGACCCGCATAGACTGCCGTGACATGCGCGTAATGGTCACCGGCGGCGCCGGGTTCATCGGATCGCATCTTACCGACGCATTCCTCGCCAGAGGCGATGACGTCACGGCCGTCGATGATCTGTCGACCGGCCGCCCTGCCAGGCTCGATGACCGGGTGGCGCTGCACAAGCTCAGTGTCACCGACGCGAGGCAGCTCGGCCAGGTCATCGATTCCGGCAGGCCCGATCTGATCTGTCACCTGGCCGCCCAGATCGACGTGCGAGCCTCGGTCGCGCGCCCTGCCGCGGATGCTCAGACGAACGTGCTCGGCACGATCAACGTCCTTGAGGCCGCCCGCGCCGTGCAGGCGCGGGTCCTGTTCTGCTCGACCGGCGGAGCGCTCTACGGGCGGGATGCCCCGATCCCGTCGATGGAGGACGTCCTGCCCCTGCCCGAGTCGCCCTACGGCATCGCCAAGCATTGTGCCGAGCAGTATGTCGGCCTCTACAACCGGCTGCACGGATCGGCGCACTCGGTCCTTCGGCTCGCGAATGTCTACGGGCCGCGCCAGGATCCGACCGGCGAGGCTGGCGTCGTGCCTATCTTCTGCTCGCTGTTCCTGTCCGGCGGTCGTCCCACGATCTTCGGCGACGGCACCCAGACCCGCGACTACGTTTACGTCGGCGATGCCGTCGCCGCGTTCCTCGCGGCGGCCGAGCAGCGCAGGCCAGGGACCTGGAACATCGGCACCGGCGCGGAGGTCAGCGTGCTCGACCTAGCCGTCGTGATCGGCGAGGTTACCGGCCGGACGGTCGAGTACACGCTGGCGCCTGCCAGGCCCGGCGAGCTCCAGCGCAGCGCGCTCGCGGTCGACCGGGCCCGGGCTGACCTGGGCTGGAAGGCCAGGACCGCACTGCCTAACGGCGTCCGGTCGGTCTGCGACTGGATCCGGGCTCAGACGCCGGACCGCGCCGCGTACTGAAATCCGCTCCACACGCAGCCGCTACGCTTGCCAGCATGTCTTCCCGACCTGACGGCCGTCGACCGGATCAGCTCCGCGAGGTCAAGATCACCAGGAACTGGCTGGATCATGCCGAAGGCTCGGCGCTCATCGAGTTCGGGTCCACCCGGGTGCTCTGCGCGGCAAGCGCGCTCGAGGAGGTCCCGCGCTGGCGCCGGGGGAGCGGCCTGGGCTGGATCACGGCCGAATATGCGATGCTGCCCAGGGCCACCAACACCCGCAGTGACCGGGAATCGGTCAGGGGCCGCATCGGCGGCCGGACGCATGAGATTTCGCGGCTCATCGGCAGATCACTGCGCGCCTGCATCGATTTGAAAGCGCTTGGCGAGAACTCGATCATGATCGACTGCGATGTGCTGCAGGCCGACGGGGGTACCAGGACAGCGGCGATCACCGGCGGATACATCGCCCTCGCGGACGCGGTCAGCTGGCTGAGGAGCAGGAACCGGTGCAAGGGCGACCCGCTGGCTGCTTCGGTGGCCGCGGTCAGCGTCGGCATCATCGAGGGCGAGCCGCGGCTGGACCTGTGCTACAGCGAAGACGTCGCCGCCGGGACGGACATGAACGTGGTGTGCACCGGCGACGGCCAATTCGTCGAGGTGCAGGGCACCGCCGAGCGCGAGCCCTTCGATCGCAAGCTGCTCGACCAGCTGCTTGACCTGGCCGTCACGGGCTGCGCCGAGCTGACCAGGCTACAGCGCGACGCCCTGTCGGCTTCCTGATACTGGACCTGGATCCGGATGCCGACCGACCAGGCCGGTCGGCCACGGCTTGTCCTGGCCACCGCGAACCTGCACAAGCTCATCGAGCTGACGAGAATCCTGGCCGCTGATCACGTTGATGTCGATCTTGTCGGCATCAGCGAGTTCCCCGGGGCGCCGGATGTCGCGGAGACCGGGGCAACGTTCGCAGCCAACGCGCTGCTAAAGGCCAGGGCAGTTGCCGCCTTCACCGGCCTTCCTTCGGTGGCCGACGACTCCGGCTTGTGCTGCGACGCGATGAACGGGATGCCTGGCGTTCTGTCAGCCCGCTGGTCAGGGCGTCATGGCGCCGATGCCGAGAACCTCAGGCTTCTGCTCGCTCAGCTCAGCGACATCCCTGACGAGCGCCGCGGCGCGCACTTCAGCTGCGTCGCCGCCCTGGTGCTGCCGTCTGGACCGGAGACCGTGAGTGAGGGCACCCTGGCCGGCCGCCTGATCCGCGAGCCCCGGGGAACCGGCGGTTTCGGGTACGACCCGATCTTCGTACCTGACGGCGATGCGCGCACGACCGCTGAAATGAGCGCCGCCGAAAAGGACGCCATCAGCCACCGCGGCCGCGCGTTTCGCGGCCTGGCCCCTGCAATCGCCGCCCTGTCCTCGTGACCGAGGCGTCGAGGCCGCCGTCCCGGTACGGTAAGAAACGATCGAAGGGATGCATACGTGAGTGACGTACGGCTGGCACCGGGCGACCAGGCGCCGGACTTCACCCTGCCTGACGCGGACGGCCGCCAGGTCAGCCTCTCGGCCCTGCTGGGACAACGGGTGATCATCTACTTCTACCCGGCTGCCATGACGCCCGGCTGCACCAAGGAGGCGTGTGACTTCCGCGACAGCAGGCAGGATCTGTCCGACGCCGGATTCGCCGTGCTGGGGATCTCGCCGGACAGCCCCGCGAAGCTCGCCAAGTTCGCGGAGCGCGAGGGGCTGACCTTCCCGCTCCTGTCCGACCCTGACAAGACGGTGCTCAAGGCCTATGGCGCGTACGGCGAGAAGATGCTGTACGGAAAGAAGTCGGTCGGTGTGATCAGGTCCACATTCGTGGTCGGAGCCGACGGCGCGATCGAGCGAGCGTATTACGGCGTTAAGGCCACTGGCCACGTCGCCCGGTTGCGCAAGGACCTGGGCCTAGCCAGCTGACTTGGCTCGCTAGGCCAGTCAGTCGACCAGACTGATCGCCCCGGGGCCGTAGCCCAACGGCAGAGGCACAGGACTTAGGATCCTGCCAGTGTGGGTTCGAATCCCACCGGCCCCACCACCGGCCCCACCGGAGAATGCGCAGGTCATCGGCTCGCCTCCCGCTCCTGCCCTGGGTCCTGAACGGGGCCGTGATACTCCGCTGATACCTGAGCCCCGCTGACGGCATCGCTGACCAGGGCCGCGAATGACTCGGCCGCCGCTTCGTCATCTCCGGCGAGCAAGTGCGCGTAGACGGTCATCGCTCCGGATCTCGGTGAGCAATGCGGGTGACCGAGTAGCTAGGCATGCTTTCGCCAGGTGCTCCCAAGCGGTGCCTGCATACAGCGCCACGCGGCCGAACTTCCGGGCGTAATGAGCCTCAAGAGCAGATCCGGCGAGGTCGCGAGCACTCGCATAAAGCCATCAGCAGTGGGTCGGGCGGGCACGTCATGACACTTGCGAGCCGGAAGGCCCCAGCCGCTGCCGGACGCGACTCGCCCGCCGTACCGATGGGTCAGTCAGACCGCTCCGGCCAGGTGCTCGGGCGAGTCCGCGTTCAGGACCGTCCTGTGGTCGTATGTCATCGAACGCCTGCCGCGACACCAGGCAAACCCCCGGCCTAGGGCGGCAGGACGCATGGCCCTCATTGCGCCTCAAGGCAAGGCTGATCGCGGAACTCGGCTACCTGGGTCGCCGCCCTCGCAGTCGCCCGATGACGAACACGATCAGCACGACTGCCGCCACGACAACTGCAACCGTCGCCAAGACGACCACAGATGCGGGAGGCTGCTGTCGTACATGTGGCAAAACTAGCGCACCTCTTCTTAACCGGCCAGACCGCAGAAGCCTGGTGCAGCCGATCGAGGCTGCCACGGCGCTGAGCCTTGGGCGCACCGGTCTCGTCAGTGGGCAGGTTGCTGCCGCCGCATCCAGTGGCAGGTGGCATGGCTGTGTTCGCCCCGCGCCTGCCGCCGAACCGCCGCCAATAGATGTCCGGTTCTGGGGCGGCAGAAATCGCCTTCTGCAGCCGGTTTTCACGACCGCGCCAGAAGAAGTGCGCGGCGCACAAGCGCCCGGTGAGCGCAGAGCGCCGGGACGCGGCCCCGTCAGCCGCCGGGCCTCGCGAACGGGCGACACTGGCGGACTGTGCGCCGCGGCAGCCCCGCGTGCGGGGCTGTGCCCAGCTGCCCTGCCGCCGGACGGCAGTGCGCCGGGCTGCCTCTGGCGAAGCCGTCGGCGCCGCGAACGTGGCGGCTGGTTCAGGCGGCCCGGCGGCGGACCAGCCAGATGGTCGCGGCGATGAGCAGTATTGACAGCGCGAGCAGCCAGCCGCCCTCAATCCACTGGAAGGGCCAGAACCGGCTGGCCGGCTGGTAGCTGGTCCATTGCGTGTAGCCGTGCTGGGCAAAGCACTGCGCAGGGCTTAGCGGTTGCTTGGCACCGGGCGCAGAGGCAGGGCAGAGCCGCTGGAAGAGGTTGATGGCGTGCGCGCCGTTGGCCGGGAAACGCGAACCGTCCTTGGTCAACCACTGGCTCGTGATCCACGCGGCAACGGGCGCGTTCAGTTTGGTGGTGACCAGCGGAGTCAGGTAGTGCTGGCGCAGGAGCGCCCCGGCTGCGAAGGCGAGCCCGGTGTAGGCGGCCAGGATGGCAGCCATGGCGGGGACGACGCGGCGGATGAGCGTGCCGGCCAGGGCGGCGATCGCGAAGGCGGCCAACGTCCAGGCGGCGAACGCGATGCCCCGCAGGGCGAATAGGCCGGGAGTCAACGGGGACAGCTCGGAAAAGGACAGGGCCTGGTTACGCGCGGCGAAGTACGGCTGGTAGTACCAGGAGAGCAGCACGCTGACGGCTCCGGCAGCGGCGGCCACTACGACCGCGAGCATCACCAGCTTGGCGAGCGTCCAGCGCCACCGCCCGAAGCCCTGGGTCCAGGCGTACCGGAAGGTGCCGGTCTCCAGCTCACGAGCCAGCACCGGCGCCCCGACGAACATCCCGATTAGTGCGGGCACGGCCAGCAGTAGGTAGCCACTCGCCAGAACTGGGTTCATCTGGTTGACGTTGAGGAACAGGTTGCCGCAGGCAGGTGACGCTGCCGGGTGGCACGCCGTCGCGGCGGTGTAGGCGTGGTGCATCTGAAGGCCGGCGATCCACACGTACACCGCCAGTGCGCCCAGCAGCAAGGCCACGCCGGTCAGCGCGAAGCGGTGCTGCCGCCAGGTGACCCAGGCCATCCGACGCCACGGCACGGGCCGCAGGCTCGCTTCGTCCTCCCAACCGGCGGGCACGGTCAGCGCGGTCATTTCGTTACCTCCGACGGTTCGGCGTCCCGGCCGCGGGCCGGGCCGGGCAGCGCCGCGGCGCCGGGCTCGCGCAGGTAGGCAAGGGCGAGTTCTTCCAGGCCGACCAGGTCGTCGACCTCGCCGGCCACCTGCACCCGGCCCCGCGACACGAGGACGAGGTAGTCGGCCACCCGCTCGAGCTCGGTAAGCACGTGCGAGGAGAGTACAACCGACACGCCGTCGTCAGCCGCCGCTGTCAGCACCGTGGCCATGAAGTCGTGCCGGGCGATCGGGTCGAGCATCGCCACCGGCTCATCCAGCAGCAGCAGCCGCGGCCGCCTGGCCAGCGCCAGGGTCAGCGCGAGCTGCGCCTGCTGGCCACCGGACAGCCTGCCCGCCTTCCGCTTCAGCGGGATGCCCAGCTCGGCCAGCCGGGCGCGGGCGTAGGGCTGGTCGAAGCGGCGGTTCAGGTTGCGGGTCAGGTGCAGCATGTCCGCGGCGCACAGGTTCTTGTACAGCGGCGTGTCCTGGGCGACGAACGCGATGCCGTCCAGCGCGGCCGGGGACCCGGCGAGCCGTCCGCCGAGTACAGTCACGACGCCCGCGCTGGGCGCCGCCAGGCCGACCGCCAGGTTCAGCAGCGTGGTCTTGCCGGCGCCGTTCGGGCCGACCAGCGCGGCCACGCGCCCGGCGGGGATAGCCAGGGTGCACTCGCGCAGCGCCCAGGTGCTGCCGTATCGCTTGCCCAGGCCGCTGGTTTCGATGACGTTCATGCGACGCCCTCCGTCTCGCCGCCCGCCGCGGCGCCGCGGGTGCGCGACCCACTGCTGCGCTCATAGAAATCCCGCAGCGCGCTGGTGAACAGCGCCACGATCCCGTCCTCGTCCAGCCCGGCCCCGTCCGCAGCGGTGAGCCAGCCCGACAGGGAGCGGCGAAGCGCGGTCAGCTCGGGCATGGCGATCTGGCTGAGCGTGGCCTGGACGAACGTTCCCTGGCCGGGCCGGCCGGCCGCCAGGCCCTTGATTTCCAGGTCACGGTAGGCCTTCAGCACCGTGTTCGGGTTGATCGCCAGCTCGGCGACCACGTCCCTGACCTTCGGCAGCTGATCGCCCGGCTTGAGATAGCCCAGCCGCAGCGCATGCTCCACCTGGTGTACCAGCTGCAGATAGGTCGGCACCCCAGAGGCCGGATCCAGCCGGAACTCAATCGGCGACACCGGCCGGCGCCTGCCCTCGGTCGGCGCGCTGCCATCATCGCCGGGCAAGGCGGCTCCGGCCGCGCCGCCGGCCGCACTGACACCCTTATCTATTGTCATAAGACAAGAGTACATTGAACTAGGTTGCCGTCAAGCAGAACAAGGTCGACGTCATCAACCTGGCGCGCAGCGGGGTAGGTACGCGGCCGCCAGGTCCTGGGGAACGCGGTGGGGGCAGGGACACGGCCACGACGATCCGCGTCCGCGACGGGGAGACGCTGCTCAGCGACGGGCCGGGATCCACCAACCTGGTTCCAGGCGCTGCGGGCGGATGCTGCCGCGGCTCCCTCAAGCACGGCGGCTTGGAGCCAGCGTCACGCTACTCCTAAATGTGACGCTGGCGCGTTTGACTAGCTGATTGCGTTAGCTCTACCCGCTGGCCCTGCCACCGTTTCGCGGCTCCTTTCATAGCGGATGACTCGCCGGGGACCTGGTATCGGTCGACGAGCTTGGGGCATGGCCTCAGCATGAGCCATGCCGTCAAGCTTGAGGGGAGCGGCGTCGTCCAGCCACGGCCGATCGCTCGTATGATTTAGTACCGGGAGCACAGAATCGATCGTCAGGGAGGGCAGATGCGCCAGGCGTTCACGTCCATCGAGATGGCCTTTGGGACCTGTTCGGAGGGTGTGGCGCGTGTCGCGGAAGACGCTCAACTTGGGGATCCTGGCGCATGTAGACGCAGGTAAGACGACTCTCACCGAGCGACTGCTGTACGCCTCCGGCGTCATTGACCATCTCGGCAGTGTCGATGCCGGTACTACCCAGACCGATTTGCTGCCGCTGGAGCGGCAGCGTGGTATCACGATCAAGTCCGCGGTGGTGTCGTTCCCGATCGGGAATGTCACTGTCAACTTGATCGATACGCCCGGGCACCCCGATTTCATCGCCGAGGTGGACCGGGTGCTGGACGTTCTTGATGGCGTGGTGCTGGTTATCTCGGCGATTGAGGGCGTGCAGCCGCAGACCCGGATACTTATGCGCTCGCTGCAACGCCTGCAGATACCGGCCCTCCTATTCGTTAACAAGATTGACCGCCCAGGAGCTCGCGTCGATGGCGCGGTGCAGGACCTCTCCCAGCGGCTGAAGGTGGCTGTTATTGCCATGGGATGCGTCGCGGCTGCCGGAACGCGCGGCGTCGGCTTCACCGCATCAGGCGCGGACGACGCTGCATTCAAAGCCGGCCTGGCCGAGATGCTGGCTGAGCGCGATGAGAGGCTGCTTGCCGCGTACGTGCAAGACGAGGCGGGCGTTCGCTATGACCAGCTCCGCGCTGAGCTCGCGGCTCAGACGAGACGCGGCGGTGTGTATCCCGTCTTCTTCGGCTCGGCGATCACCGGGGCGGGCGTAGTGCCATTGATGGCTGGTATCACGGAACTGCTTCCGGCCACGGCGGGCGACGCTGACGGGAAGCAGTTCCGTGATACCAGCCATCAATGGCA
>WNFI01692742.1_pt1 | contig 10125 bp, 17 predicted proteins | sample 5400471 | NCBI WGS metagenome assembly WNFI01 (sample SAMN13153348, study PRJNA577476) | soil metagenome | isolation source: 100 cm saprolite on Douglas fir-dominated hillslope | place: USA:California | collected 2013-09-17
AAAAAGAATCCTCTTGATGTCGTCGACCCATCAGCCCGAAAAAAGCCGAAGAATGAAGCAAGTGCGCCCCATTTATGGACACACTGCGAGATTCACCCTAGCATGATCTTGGGTATCTGCGCCAGTATCATTCCGTTCCCTGACCACAACCAGGCACGTTTCGTCACTGTTACTCTCTTGTGATAGTACTAACTTGGAAGTAGTCCCCTCGAAATACATACCAGTCAGCTATGGGTAAACAAGCCATGGGTATTTATTTGACCAACTTCCTCGTCCGTATGGACACTATGGCCAATATCTTATATTACCCTCAAAAGCCACTCGCTACTACACGATCTATGGAATACTTAAAATTCCGCGAGCTCCCCGCTGGCCAGAACGCAATTGTGGCTATTTTGTGTTACAGTGGATACAACCAGGAGGATTCTGTCATTATGAATCAAAGTGCCATCGACCGAGGCTTATTCCGTTCGATCTATTACCGGAGCTATATGGACTTGGAGAAGCGCAGCGGAGTTACGCCCCTGGAGGAATTTGAAAAGCCGACGCGTGAAACGACGCTCCGTATGAAACACGGAACGTACGACAAGCTCGAAGACGATGGCCTCGTTGCCCCTGGCACTGGTGTTACTGGCGAGGACATCATAATTGGGAAAACGGCGCCTCTGCCTCCAGACAACGAAGAACTTGGGCAGCGAACTCGCACACACAGTCGACGAGACGTCTCTACGCCACTGAAGAGCACGGAAAATGGCATCGTCGACCAAGTTCTTATCACAACCAATGCTGAAGGGCAGAAATTCGTGAAGATCCGTGTGCGGTCATCTCGCATCCCCCAGATTGGAGACAAATTCGCTTCGCGACATGGTCAGAAGGGTACCATCGGCGTCACTTACCGCCAGGAGGACATGCCCTTCACCTGCGAAGGCGTCACCCCCGATCTTATCATCAATCCACATGCTATCCCTTCACGTATGACAATCGGTCACTTGGTCGAATGTCTGCTATCAAAAGTTGCCACACTCAACGGGAATGAAGGGGACGCGACGCCATTCACCGAGATCACGGTTGAATCTGTATCGACGTTCCTCAGGCAGCAGGGCTATCAATCCCGCGGCCTTGAAGTCATGTACCATGGTCATACTGGGAAAAAGCTCCAGGCACAAGTCTATCTTGGCCCTACGTATTATCAGCGCTTGAAGCACATGGTAGAGGACAAGATTCACTCTCGGGCACGTGGTCCCGTGCAGATCTTGACGCGTCAGCCGGTGGAGGGTCGTAGTCGCGACGGTGGTTTACGGTTTGGTGAAATGGAACGTGATTGCATGATTTCCCATGGTGTAGCTGCATTCCTTAAGGAACGCCTGTTCGACGCGAGCGACGCGTACCGACTGCATGTCTGCGATATGTGAGTCCCTAACCTTCGAAGTTCCGGTCGCGGACCTCACTGACCTTCAATAAAGATGTGGCCTCACGGCAATTGCAAACTTGGTTAGTGCTTGATCTGTGCTCGTCCGTTCTTTGCCATGCTGACACTCACCTACCGTGATTAGAAAAAGCAAAGTTTCGAGGTGAGGTGTCTGAAGTTGCAGCTGAGAAGTGAACTCATCGTACTTTACCCAGTGCCGAGCTTGCAAAACCAAGACGTCATGTTCGCAGGTGTTCATTCCTTACGCTGCCAAGTTATTGTTCCAGGTACGGATGGACACTACTATAAAATTAACACTACTGACACCGTTAACTATGTTACGTTAGGAATTGCAAAGTATGAACATCGCTGCGCGCCTTTATACGACGTCGACGGGCCGCATTCGAGACTGATCCAGGGTTCGCTCTATATCCGTATTCTGCTTCTAGAAGACACTGCATATGTATTTTAATCACAGTGATATAGTTGTGTTTTTATCAAAGTGAAACAACTAGCTATATTTAGTCTCTAATCGTCCCGATGTCTTGACCTCGGTCCACCATTCAAGAAGCCTGCGCGTTCGTCGGCGTTGTCATCGTCCTCACGCGCCTGTTCTGTAGACGTATGCCGTGACTTGCGTGCGTCATCATCGTCGCTCAGGTCATGCGCATCCTCATCGCCTATCTCAAAAACGACAGCATCTTCATTCATGGAAGGAATGCCTCCGCGTCCACCCACTAGTGTCGCCTCGTCATCTTCACGACGCCGTAGGTCCGAGTCAGTCTGGCGCTCGATCGTATCGAGGTCGTAATCCTCAGCGTCCTCTTCGTCTTGAGCCAACTCGTCAAACATCAACAATGTAGATATCCCGTGATCAGGACCGGAAAATTGGACATCATAGGAGAAGAGAGGACTTATCTGCTGTTGTTGGCCGATGGTCGCCATAAATAGGCGATGTACGCGAAGGCGAAGAAGTAGAGCAACGATAGCCAACCGTCGAGGAGCCACCAACGAACCCTCCAGCTCTTTGCCGCATAATCTGTATAAGGATGCTGTCAGTCGAGAGCGTATATATAACATCGTATATAGACTCTCGTACCTTCTGCGAGACGGCCAGTAAAAGTTAACGTTGATACGACGAAGAAGATGAATACCACGAAAACGACAAAGAGCAAGATGTGCTGTAATTTTCGGAACATCCGAAGCTTATAATGTTGTTTTCGGGACCTGAGCTGAGAGATGGTAGCTGTTTTGTTTTTCATCAACACGCGGTAGAGTATCGAAGCGTGTATTTACCGCTGAGAGACCATAGGATCCACAGAAGGAATGCACTCAACGTGAATGCCAGTGGCACCACGAAGAGGAGTAGCACTAATGCTGATGTTGACTCGAACTCGAGTTCTACGATCCCTACGGCATATAGGACTATGAAAATATCTCAGCTGAGATGCCAGCGCGTATGGTGAAGAAGCACTACCTCCGAAAATGAAGTGAGCACCCGACAGAAGCTGAGCTTTACGCATAGTCGGACCAAGGTCGTCACGGACGACACTCAACCCGAGAGATACCACCAGAAGCATGAAAAAGGAAAGCGAATTCCTCCCGGCGTCTAGAATTGCGACGACGAAAAGGAAAACAATTGAGGCTGTGCTTTTCCCGTGTGCATTGAGGTACCGATAGTACGCTTAGTGGAGAATTATTTGACAACGACAATGAACAAGGCACAGAAAGACCTACCCAAGTTGGCAACCATCTCGACTATGAGGAAGCCAACCAGGAAGGAGAGATAGTACTATATGGAGTAAGTCTAAGAGCGTTGTCACTCGGATAGATCTCACCTGTATGGGAAGAATTTCGGAAACATGCTTGTAGCACAGCCAACCCCAAGCAGCCGCCAATGCAGTGTACAAGAGAAACATGACGAAGTAGAACTATGGATCATGTTATATATCATTGAAGATGAACACAAAGACCACATACGTTGACTTTGGGATAATCAGTCGCGGCAAGTTCTCCATCAAAGACATTTCGGAACAGAACGGTTCCTTTATAAGACGGATGTATATCCGAGGACTGCCGTTCCTGTAACGCCGATGATGACGTCGGCAACACGGTGACGGGCACGACGGCTGGCAAGCAGCGTTGTCAACCCTCGCTTCTTTCACAGACGGTATACAGGCATACCGACGCAATAATAACCAGTTTTGCGGACGAGATATTGTATCGGTTCTTGGTAAACGAGGAGACTGGGCGGACTAGGGTTGGGGTTGACACCAGCCTGACGCGTCTGAAGATCTCTGCGGAAGGATGAAGTACGCTTGCTTTGCGGATATGTGGGACCTCCTGCAGGATTGGTCCAACGCGCTTGAACCGCCGCATCGTTAGAGCCTCTTTCGCTCCCAGGGAACGCGACTCTTGCAGACCAGAACGTTGTGTTTTCAACTGACATCCCAGTTGGCAAATCGAGAATAAAGCGACCAAGACCGGATTCATCACAGAAGCCACCTCGCACAGCGTCGGTGGTACACACATACGTCTTCTGCTAACAAGACTTATGAGCGTGTCGCGGGTACTTGCAGAGTGGACACTTACAGGCAAGTAGTCATCCGTCTCGGATGTCACTTTTCCGAGGTACTGATAATCCTTCCACTCGTAGATAACCATTGCCAGGTGTCCTTGTGATGTACTGTCGAAGCTGACTAGCCCGAGTTTAGTAGCGTATACAGTAGAAGTTAAGTGAGCGCGTACCATTGATGAATGTATGTTGATCGCTCCACATTCCGGAGCAGATTTGCCTCGAGTAGTCTTTGTCGAGAATTGGGATCTCATAACTAGCTGCGAATGAGGAGAAGAGAAGGAAAAAGGCGGCGCAGGAAAGCAGCTTGATGCTGCGTCCCATGGTCGGAGAGGGGTCGTGACAAGCTGAGCTGAGCGGGCCGGGTCTTGTCCCGTGTGGCCTTCCATATTCGTCATCGCTCCATCACCGAGCAGAGCAGCTCTCAAAGACACTCAGTCACCATGCTCGGTGACGACCCAGAAGATGTCTTTGATAGTGTCACCTGGGACTCACCAGCAGACAATGGATACCACATTCCAAATCCTTCTGTGCCCTCACGCCCCGGTTTCAAACAGAGCATAGAAGAGGGAGAGGAGAGCCGCGGCCCACACGATCCCAAGTGGTTTGGGTATCTCATAACACAGGTTAAGGATCCCGTCAAGGAATTGGCGGAGACAAAGGACGCGTATGTCTCATACTTAGTCACTGCAAAGGTGTGTTACAACCCACCCAACTACTCCGTTCCATTCTCATGTGGCCAGACAAACCTATCCATCTTCTCAACTCCTAACCCTTCCTCCCGGAGACGCTTCCAAGACTTTGTTTTCCTCAGAAATAATCTTTCTAAGGACTTCCCTGCATGTGTAGTTCCTCCACTACCAGACAAGCACAGGATGGGTTGGTTGTCTCATTGAGGTCAAACCCATTGTTATCTAAATTCGTCTTCCTCAGAATATATAACAGGCGACAGATTTAGCCCAGAGTTTATGGAGCGGCGTAGACAAGAGTGAGTCGCAGTGGACAATACGCATACGTGACTGAATCCCCAGATGACAGTCTGCACCGCTTTCTACTGCGGATAGCAAGGCATCCCACCCTTCAGCGCAGCACCCTTGTCCGGGCGTTTTTCGAGTCTACGGAATGGGTACGTGAGGTGTTTCTTTTACAAGTTTGTATATTTATTGTTCTCCCAGCACGTCATAATGCACCAGCATGTTGCGCACCCACCTGGACCCGAACAGTCGCAGGGTGTTATTGATAATCTCTCCGACACACTTCTCAATGCCTTTGCGCGCGTTCGCAAGCCTGACGAGCGCTTTCTCGTGATGCGAGAAAACGTTGACAAGTTTGAGGAAAGCCTATCAACATCCGAACGCCTTTGGAATCGTGTTCGCAGTCGTACTACTGGTAAGTCTTTCCGCCTACTATATGCGAATGCCAGATCTGAGGCTAAACGAGCGGGCACTCCCGATTCACCGGGTGAAGACCTCACGGGAGACTATCATGACCTCGCTGTCGCGGTCCAGGGATTGGGTTTCCTCGAGTCCGGTATTACAGATCAACTAAATCATTTTTCAAATACGCTGCTCGAATTCTCAGCCCTACTCCGACATACCGTGCGTTCTTGTAAGGTTTAGGTTGAATCGCCGCATAACTCCTCTTCAGACGCAGAATACGATGGACCCATTCCTCGTGCATTTGCACTCGCTGCTTGCTTATTCCCACGCCCATCGAGCTGTGCTCAAGTTGAGGGATCAGAAGCAGCTTGACCTTGAGGAGCTCACCGAATACTTATCTGGAGTGACCGCAGAGAGGGACAGGCTGTCCGCTATCATAAGTGGCCATGCAGGGAGTTCAGGTTTAGGCCTCAGCGCATATCTTAGGGACAAAATGGACGCAATCAGAGGCACCGATGATGACAGGAGCAGGGTTGAAAAGATGAGGAAGCTAGATTCTAAGATCAAAGAAGTGAGTGTGGCTTCTGTCGCTACATTATTTTACTGACGAGTAAAGTAGCTGAACGAAGCTGTCACAACGGCCCACGAAACTTCTGATACCTTCAGCAATGAGACTTTATGTGAACAAGCCACCTTCCAATACGCAAAAGAAGCAGAAATGAAGGAAATGCTTGGCAATCTCGCCGACGGGCAGATTGAGTTCTATAGGAGTGTAAGCGACTTCCCGTGTTGTCTGAGACCTCTTTGCTTATATCCGTGCTAGGCAATGGAAGAGTGGGATAGGATTATTCCGATTATTCAACGCATACGCGTGGACGTTTAGCACATTTTTTGTAACACATATTCCTAAGTTCATATCTAATCGTGCTTTCTTGAGCGACGCATATTTGTATCTGCATGCAGTTATCAAGGTTTCTTGAGGATTTCCTGCGCCGGAACCTGTTGGCTTTTTGATACAGATTCGAGATTGGGCAATGTTCGTAGTTTATCCGCGGACTCTTGAACTGCTAAGGACAACTGAATGTGTTTTCGATCATGAGCAAAGGGCTTCTCTTGGATTAGATTGCTTACGTTGACAACCCCGGTGTCAACCGCCCGCACCATATGGAGCTCCGACTTCTCGGAGGCACCGGGTGTCGTATGCTGAGTTACGGCTGGTAACCAGGGTGGAGGGTCATCCTATTTGACATTGCAGACTATCTCACAGCCATCCATCAGAAAAAAAATACCTTGTCAGGTATAGCAGATGGTCCTTTGCCTTCCCGCAATTCCAAAATGATCGCGAAAGTGTTCTCGCCTCGTAAGCAATCAGCGCACGTTTATTGTTCCTAGGCTAGTGGGGCTGCACACCGTCACGAGGCAACTCTGCCAGCTGAGACTCGATCATGCCAAGCTTCACCATGAAAGAGCGGAAGTATTGACCCAAAGCCGCCATGGCCATGGCACCTTCGACGCTATAATAGTATGGTCGGCCATCTTTTATTAAGTTGGCAAGCAGTGGAAGTTGACCTGGTGTCCTTATTGAACGACTCAATGGTGATCATGGTCTGAATTGAGAAGATGAAGCGCTCCAGGGCAACTTCATCCTTGTCCTTGATGACCACGACCACCTTTTCAACGTTCCCCTGAGTTAAAAAAAAAATGTTTTCATGTCTTCTAGACACCAAAAGTTGACGTGCTGACGACCACAAGTTCATCACCGATTGCTTTCACAGCGCCAGCGATATACTCGTTCAAGCCTGGATGGCGTGACTGGTAGACAGGCGTTTCGTACTTCTTGCGTCGCACAAAAAGATCGGCCGGATATATCTGACGGACATACAAGATTGTATGAATTGCCACTTCGACTGTATGTCATGTGGGGTTGAGAGTGCAGGATAAGGGGTATAGTAGGGGATGTTTGATGCCTACTGAATTCAGTGATGCCCTGCACGGCCTCTGAGCGGAGATGAGTTATATTCCGCCATTAGTTCGAGAGAACTCACGATTGAATGTCAGCGTCCCTTGAGAAGACATTTCAGCTTGTACGACTTCGTCCGACTCCGGGTCTGAGTCACTGCGTTCAAGTTCGTCCCTTCAGGGACTCCTCAGGGTCGTTCGCGACAGCGCGACGTCGCGTACCCCATAGCTCGGACCGGGGCAGCCGAAATTGGCAGACCACTTTTCGGAGTTATCTTCTATCGCTTATCACTCTCGAATGAAATCTGCTCTCGCAGGTGACATTCCCAATATGGTGTGCCTGTGTATGTGTATACGTTGGAAATAAGCATAATGAACTACCCTTGATGGCCCGGTGAAGCTGTCTGCCGGATGGTGACGAATAACAAGCGGCACTGGTCGCGGAAGAGGCCCGGGTGTGGCAGGCTGTCAGGCAACGTAGGTAACTAGATCCTTTGAACTCGGGATCACCAAGCCACCGGAACATTTTTGACCTTACTGGCTTAGTTGACAGACAGAATGCAAACAGATGGGCGGTCGGACGCGTGACGACGTGAGTTGCAAGTAAGTGCTCGTGTAAACGATGACTACTTCCTGGCAAGCTGACGTGACTATTCTTCCGTTGATGAACCATTCGTTGTTTTCCTTGCGTATGATGGATGCTGCTTATCCCGGGGCATTCTTTTTTCTGATGTCGGTACACTCCCGCTACAGGACACCACCGTCCACACTCCCACGACAGTTGGCTTTTTCTGATCCTACTGGCACACAGAACCTCCATTTGAAGTTGGATCCGTCCATGCCGTTAAGACACTTCCGAAGATCGCTGCGCCCGAATGAACTACCTTGGCGCCCGGCTCTGCGTGAGCCCGTGGTTTTGCGGTCATTGGCGCGCATTGATCAGAGTCTTCACAGGTTTATAGATCCCGCTTAGAATTGCTTTTGAGAATAACATACACTAATCCATCACGCCAAACCACAACGTGCATTTGCACCCGCCAGGCACAAGATCTAGTAGACGGAAATTTTATTCCCTTTCCTCGCAGGCGCAAATCAGCGGAACTTATAGCATGAGCGAACTTACCTACACCCCTTGCGCCTGCAGATCTGTCTTAGTATGAGACTGCAAGTCTTACTACGAGATTCTGCGCCACGTCGCCAAGCCAAAGTTGCTGAAATAGTGCGGGCATCACCCGTCGCAAGTTGAAGAACTCAAAGGCAGAGAAGAGCCGGTTCGGGTAGCGGTATTAACCCACATCATTTGGCGTCTACACACCTCTCCATATAAAGCCGTTTTCCTGGCTGACTGCACTTCAGTTGTGCTGGGTGTGAAAAATTACCTCACGGACATTGCCTCATGCTCGTCTTGCCGGGATTTGTCTTCCCAACTTCTCTCTGTCATCCTGTTATCAAAGCCTTCCCCAGTGACTTATTTATTTGTTCCGTTAACAAGTTGCTTGGAGGCCCCATCTAACATTTGTACCTGTACCATGTCTCAGAACCCTCAGGACAACCAGTCTTATCCTCTCCGCCTCCCAAATTATCGCTTCCTGCACCAGGGCAGGTATCACCCATATCCTACTTTCAATCGACAACAAGGAACTTTTTCGAACGAAGCCGACGATGTGGAAATCACGGTATGCGCTGTTCTGATTATCTGTGGCCCCCCTCGCTAAGATATCATCGCCCCTAGGACGCACCGATCATCCCGACTAACGAAGGCGAACCATCCACCCAACAAGGTCCCTCAGCCACGGTGCTTCCGTAACGCATCGTATTTATCCTCCTCTCTTATTCTATTCCCCAGTTGGAACCCCAAACAGCTCAGGCTCCCGGTGAAAATGAACAAGGGGATGTTGCGGTCGCAAACCTGGCTGTCGTAGTCGACGAGCTAGAAGGCACAACCCCGGGGAGTAGTGCACCTCGTGATAGTGCCGCTCTAGTTGTTGCACGTTTCTTTCGGTCAAAATCCGGTTTCCGTTGCTAATGAGTCACTTCATAGGCCTTTGCTTCAGCAATGAAGGGCCGGGCTTCAAAGGCGAGGACTAGGGCCCGATCCTGACATGTCCTCGTTTTCTACCCCTGCCCTCCCCCCCCCAAAATGGCGTGGTTCTGGGCTCTCGCTTTTTTTTACTGGCTGGAGGGAGCCATTTTTCCCGTAGCTTTTCGTATATATGGGGGCCGACCGGCGGCCAGCCCCACGGTCGGATCCAAGCGGCTGTCGCATCATGTCTCGCATCTGACGGGTCGTTCGTACGGTTTCAGACTGCAGTGTGGTTAATTTCCCAATTTCAGCTGGTCTGGTTCCTGTCAGCATAGCGCCTTCAAAAAAAAAGAGAGAAAAGGGCGCGTGTATGTCGCACGCACACCCACACACACAAAAAAAAAGAAATTCCATCGTTGTTATCTCCATTTGCTAATTCATCGATGTCTTCCATTCAGCCCGCCGTTCATGTGCGTTTTCCGGCGCTGCTAGAGCAGCCGCCCGTTGACCGCGTCAGGAAGGTACGTCGCGCAGAATTGGCTCCATGTCTTATGTACAGACGCTTATCAGTAAAAAAAATCCACCAAGCGAGGGTTGGTTTATCCAAAGTTGGCCCAGTCCAAAGGCAGTGGCGATAGGATGCACTCGCCTGACCTCTTCTGGGGCAGTCGGAAGGTGTCAGCTGCCCTCCCAGGGCCAGATCCCAGGGAAGCGGTCCATCAGAGAAGAAGCATTCATCTCCCAAAGGTACTGTGACCCATACAGAATGCCAAGGTCCCCA
>WNFI01118760.1_pt1 | contig 10124 bp, 12 predicted proteins | sample 5400471 | NCBI WGS metagenome assembly WNFI01 (sample SAMN13153348, study PRJNA577476) | soil metagenome | isolation source: 100 cm saprolite on Douglas fir-dominated hillslope | place: USA:California | collected 2013-09-17
ACTGGAGTTTCTCCTCGAAAAGCCTGGCCCGGCGGTCTGCGTCTTGAGGCGAAAGGCCGTAGCCATTGCGATCCACGGGGCGGGTACAGGCATTTCAAAATTCTGCAAAATTTTGGGGCGTATAGCAGAGAACGCCATCACGCCGCAGAATGGCATCGGTGGCTGAGGCGATTGCGGGGTAATCGCTGTGGTCGGGCTTCACCCAGCGTAGAAGGACGTTGCTATCGACGAGGTACGGCGTCACTGCCATCTAGCCGGTCCTCATAGAAGCTTTCACGCGAAAAGCTCTCGGTGGGCAAATCAGGCAGTCTTTCGGACCCTTCCGCTATCGCGGCAAGCATGCGATGAAATTCCTCAACGCTCATCTGGCGCCGGGACAAAGAAAGGTTATTGAGGGCTTCATTCAGAAGTTGTTCGGCTGCCTTTTCCAAAGGCACGCCCTTAGCGCGAGCCTCGGCGATTAGGCGGGCTTCGGTCTCGGGGTTGAGTTCAACCCGAATGGTCATTGGAATGAGCCTCTCGCAAGTAGGTTAAACGCATTTGGACCCAAATGCTAGCACGGCAAGACACCGTTTCGGGCTAGACGGGTGGGCAGAGCATAATCGTGGGGAGGCGAGGCGACGGGCAGTCTGGAGGTGAGCAAGTCAAAACCCGCAGCCTTTAAGCGAAGGCTGCTGCACGCGGCTCCGAGCGTGGTGCTCCGAGCCCTCTCTACCAGATAAATCCCTTCCTGAGAGCGCACTCCTTACAGAACCACTTCCTAGTAGAGATTTCCATTCCACAACGACGCCGAAAGAAATCGTCTTCGGACACAGGCTCTGGTGTAGTTGTCCCTGTTGGAACAGAAAAGTCAGCGTTCTTATCGCACTTTTCCATGTTTCGTTCGATGCGCTCAGCGCCTTTTAGGTTCCCGCCAAAGGTGGACCTGCGGTATCAACGTTGGTCATCCCCCGAATCGTCTCGGCCGAAAACTTTCTCTGAAATCCAACCAATCAACATGCAGGCGGCGGCGAAGATAAGGAACCAAGCTAGCCCATACGCCAGAGCAAAGAGTAGCCGCCAAAGCAAATGCAGGATTCTAAGCATTCGTACCGACACTCCTCAAAAGCATCGCGCTGCGCCAACGTCGTGATTGAGTTGAATCTAACCAGCCACCCTTTGCATACGACAGAAACGCAAAGGATTGGCACCCAGCTTCGGCACCCGGCCAGAGCTCGCGGCTGTTTGGCAAAGAATTCCTTAAAGGCGTAGTCGTCTTTTCGGTACTGGCTTTGGGCCGTGTCGTGATAAGCGAGGATATAACTAAGACTGAGAGAGCCGACGGTCCCCAGCGCCGCTAGTGTAAGTCCGGCCATCGTGAAAACGAGATGCTCGCGCAGTTTCTCTGTGAAGAGCGAGTTGCTCATTGTAATTGCGGGGAGGATATCACTCTTCGAGTTTTGATGATGGCAGAATCTGCTCGTAACTATGCCTGCCGAAGTGTTCGCCCCGGCGCGCTCTTGGGAGCGGCCCACCCTTTTAAAAACGAAAAGGGCAGGCCACCCCAGAGGTCTGTACGAGTTAAGGTTGCGCCACCCGCGAGATAATTCTAGGCACTAGTCACTTCTTCGCCGGTTGCGCCGGAGCCTGCTGCTGCTCGCTGCTGGGCGGCACGATGCTCTTCATCCGCATATACGTGGCCAGGTTCCCGTAGTGCTCCAGGTCATGCATGTTGTTGACGGTCAGCGCGCTCAGCCGCGGCGCGTCATTCCCAAACAGCTTGATCGTTTGCACTGCGGTAGCATCGGTCATCCCGCCGTACGCCTTATCACAGTAAGCGAACGCGGTATTCAGCGCAGCAATCAGATCCGCTTTGGATGTTTTCGTATGCTCGATGTCCATCTTCTCCGCCGACTTCAGCAGCATGTCCTTCACCCGGGCATAGGCAAATTTGTTCCAGGTGCTCAGCGGATCCTGGCTCACCATCGGTTTCTCCTGCGTCGCCTTGTCCTGGGCCAACACCACCCCCGCCGGCGCCGCAAGGCACAACACCACCAATCGCAGTAACGTTTTCATGGACACCTCCTCTACCAGCATCTACGCACAACCGGCCCAGAAGTTTCGCCCAATTCGGCATATTTTCTCGTCAAGGCACGGCTTCAGGCGGGTGGCAAGGAAGAGGAATCCGGAATCTTTCAGACTCCCCTCGATCGAACGAGGAAGCTCTCGCACACTCACAACTCAAAACAACTCTTCTCCTTTCTTTGACTTCCAGTTTCTAATTTCTAGTTTCTCGCTTCTAACTTCTAGCTTCTAGTTTCTAATTTCTAATTTCTAATTTCTAATTTGCCCTGTGTCGGCGGCTGGTTTAAAGCGAAGCAAAGAATCGTCCACCCTTTGCACAAAACAAAATCGCAAAGGGTACGGCACCCGGTTTGTTCTCATCGCGGCCGCTGTCGGGATCCTTCCTCAGCGTCCCATCAGGAGACGGCGACAGGGATGCGGAATTCGCGTACCGCAGGTAGGCAGCGCGAGCCCGGGGGAAAATGCGGCGCAAAAAGAAAAAGGGCGAAACCGCGGTTGAGCCACAGATTCACCCAATAGTTATTATACCAAAACTAAAACGCTTTGCAAGTGCTATTTTCAGGAGACTCCATGCAGCCTGGGCCGCGGAACACGAACCACGCAGCGTCTTGCTACGCTGCACGCACCAGCCTAAACTGAACCTATGATTCCGGCGAGCTTCCAAATTCGCGACTTGACCATCCGCCCGGCTGCGGTGCTTGCGCCGATGGCGGGCGTGACGGACACGCTTTTCCGCCGCGTCATTCGCGGGCTCGGCGGGTGCGGCCTGCTGATGACGGAGTTCACCAGCTCCGAAGTGGCCGAAGCCGCGAAAATGGTCGAAGACCTCGGCTACGACGCCGTGGACATCAACCTCGGCTGCCCCGCCAAGAAAGTCGTCAAGTGCGGCGGCTCCGGCCTGCTCCGCGATTTGCCGCTGCTCGAAGATATTTTCAAAGCCGTGCGCGCCGCCGTCAAAATTCCGCTCACCATCAAGTTGCGCGCCGGTTGGGATGAAAATTCCATCGTCGCGGTCGAAGTCGCGAAAATGGCGGAGAGCATCGGCGTGGAAGGCGTCGCCGTGCATCCGCGCACTCGCGAGCAAGGTTACGCCGGCGCCGCGGACTGGAGCATCATCGCCGCCGTCAAGCAAGCGGTGAAAATTCCCGTCATCGGCAACGGCGACATCAACAAGCCCGAAGACGCCGCGCGCATGGTCAGCGAAACCGGCTGCGATGCCGTCATGATCGGTCGCGCCGCCGCCACCAACCCTTGGATTTTTTCGCAGATGCAACAATTTGCAGAAACCGGTCGCTACGACACGCCAACCGACGCTGTCCGCTACCGTTTACTAATGGGCTACTATCGGCAAATTAATGCTGCCAACCTGCCCGATGGTGTAGGCAAAATGAAGCAGTTCGCTTGCTGGTTTACTCATGGTGTGGGAAACGGCGGCGAGCTTCGTGGAATTGTACATGCGGCGCGAACGTCCACTGAGATCCTCGAGAGTGTCGAACGTTTTTTCGAGGGCCGAGTCACCGCGCAGCAAGAAGCTGACCCCGACGGGGTCACCAGAATGGAGGACCTAGCCCATGGTCCCTCCCAGCGCAACGGTATCGAAGCAACGCTCGGAACGTAGAATCGCCGTACGCCTACCCCTCAAAGTCAGGGGCCGCGACGCCCGCGGCTTCGCCTTCGAAGAAGACACTGCCAGCGAAAATCTTTGCCGCAACGGAGCCGCCTTCGTGACGCATTTCGACGTCGCCATCGGCTCCGACCTCGAAATCCGCATCCCCTTTGCGCATTACGCTTCGCGCCGAAGCGACACGGACTTCGCCACCCACGGCCGCGTCGTCCACGTCGCCGATTCCCAGTCCCAGGGCGAAAAGCTCGTCGGCGTCCACTTCACCGGCCCGCGTTTCCAGCGCTTCTTCCGCTCCGAATCCGCCGCCTGACTCGCTTCATTTGTTTGTGTAGGGCCCGCCTTCTGAGGCGGGCCGTTTTCCTTGTAGGGGCGCAACATGTTGCGCCACATCGCGGCAAGGTTTCCGGCATTCCAGCGTCCTCGCCGTCCACCCGCTAGTTATCGGGCCAAATAGGTCGCAATAAACCAACTATTCCCCCACGCATCTTTCACTCCCGCCGACCGGTCTCCATACTCCTTGTTCTGCGGCGTCTCAATCGACGTTGCCCCCGCCCGCAGTGCCTGCGCATAGACCGCGTCCGTGTCCGGCACATACACATGCAGGTGGCAAGGCATCGGCTGGAATTCCCCGTAGGCCTCGTCAATCTCCAGCGTCGCGTTCCCGATTCGAATCGTCGCGTGGAGCACGGCGCCCTCCGGCGATTTGTGCACCCCCATCGCTTCGGCTCCGAACGCCGCCTCCAGGAACGGAATCATCTTGTGCGCCTCGCGGAGGTGGAGATAGGGCTGGACGGAACGAAGTCCTTCAGGCCCAGGAGTCCAGCCTTTCGGCGCGGCGATGTACCAGTGATTGCCAAATGGATCTTTGACGGCGCCCCAGCGGTCGCCTGAAGGATGGTCGTCGGTTGGCGCGTAGAAGGAGGAGGCGCCGGCTTGCAAGGCGCGGGCGTAAGCGGCATCGGGGTTGTCTACATAGAGATGAATCGCCGCGGGGGCGGTTGGATACTGCTCGTTCCCATCGCTCACCTCAATCGCGCCGTTGCCGATTGCCACTTCCGCGTGCGTGATCGACCCGTTCGGCGCCGGCATCCTCATCCGTTCCACGCCCTCGAATGCCGACTTCAGGAACTCCATGAACTGCGCCGCGGGCCGCACGATGATGTACGGCGTGATGGACGTCAATCCCGGCCGCTGGTAAGGAACGGCTCCGGGCGCGGCGGCAACGACACTAGCACCGCCGACACTGCATCATCAAGGTGTGCGGCGACGGAGGGCTTGGCTATGGCCTCCCTCATGGTGCCGACCATCAATTTACTTTGACGTGTATCTAAACCCGGTGATCGATATCAGAACAAAAGCGGGTCCGGTGCTCTTAACGCGCCGCGTCCGCCTGCCCTCGGGCGTCATCGCCCACAAGTCGCCGTCCATATCGCGCCTTGATACGCCCGCCTCGCAGGAGTACGATTCTGGGTAACGCTGAATCTCGCAGCGTATTTCTGTGACCTGGAACAGGGAATCGAGTTTGATGCACTCCCTCGGGAAATCCACGCGGGACGTGCTGTCCCAAGGAGGGTTTCATGTTGGGTCAGAAGAAACCGGATACGAAGAGCACGGATGCAACGCGTCCGTTGGATGCGACGGCGGACTGCCCGAGGGCGTGGCTAGGGTCGAGCCTGCATGTGAATGGCGAGATCACCGGCACGGAGGATATGCTGATCGACGGCCTGGTCGAAGGGGTGATCCACCTTGATGAGCGGAGGCTGACCGTCGGAACGACGGCGAGGCTGACGGCTGACATCGACGCCCGCGACGTGGTGGTGTACGGCTATGTGAAGGGGAACGTACATGCGACCGGACGCATCGAGATCAAGAAGGACGGTTCGGTGGTCGGGAATTTGACGACGGCGCAAATCATGATCGAAGACGGCGCGGACTTCAAAGGTTCCATCGAAATCGACCGCAGCGCGGTGAAGGAACCCGAGCAGAACGTCTCCGCGCGCGCGGCGGCTGCGTCGGCCGCGGCGCCGAAAAGCATTTAACGATCCTGCATGGCGGCTATCGCGCGTTTAAGCGGTTGCCTTATCCCTCAGGCCCACGAATAGATAGCCGGCACCTTTGCAGTTCGGGCATACTTTATTGCGGTAATATCCGGTTGCTTCACACTGCGTACATTCGCTCCAATCAAATGCTTTGATAGCAATCGCGTTAATGCCGGTGCAGCGTTGTTCGCCGCTGGTTTTGCAACAACGACCGTTTGCGTTCCTGATGTTGTAACCAGCGCCGCCACACTCTGTACAGCACGTAACAGGCAGTTCTCGCTTCATTTGCTGATGATACGCCTGTGCTGGTGCATTCACCTGTTCCATACGGAACGCTTCCCGGATAATGGTCGCGTCACCAAGTTCCTGCCGACGAACGCCGTTACCGGAGATCGAGTACAAAATCAATCAGGTAGATGTCCGCCAACGCTTCCACATTTCACTTCACCGATCAAATGGGCTCCCTGATAAGCTTGCGTCCCTCTTTGGACACCGGGTCTTCCCGTGGTCACTCGCAGACTGATTCAATTTGAGGCGTGTGTTCTCCGTTTGCCTTTCCTCCTTAAATTTCAGTCACTTCCAGTCATCACAACTTTGGCATCTGGGTTGCTTTTCTCCAGAGTGAGGAGGAACTTATGCGATATCTGAAATTTCTTGTCTTTCCTATCCTGATTACGGCTTTGCTGAGCATTCCGAGCTCAGCAGCGCCTCAGGTCTCTGTCAATATCGGAGCAGAACCGGGTTGCCCGTATGGCTACTACGATTACGCTCCATACAGCTGCGCGCCATACGGGTACTACGGGCCCGAGTGGTTTAACGGCGGCGTGTTCATCGGAGTCGGCCCTTGGTTCCACGGCCCCCACGACTTCCACGGCCACGTTGATAACCGTTTCGATCCGCATCACGGCTACGCTGGTCCACATCCGGAACGTGGAGACAAGGCCTTTAATCACTTCCACGGAAACGAGATGCGTGATGGGCGCGGCCACGCAGACGGAGGCCACGCAGGCGGAGGTCATGCAGGCGGAGGCCATGGAGGCGGAGGCCATCGCTAGAAACAGCGACAAACTCAAAGCAAATGGGTGCCACGTAGCGGAGATCAGCCGGTCCTGCAGAGTCAGGGTTGTACGTTCGACTCCAAGGATCCTCGTTGCCTCGATGGATTAGGCATGGCGTTCTCCGCGCGCGGCACGCTCTCCCGTTCGTAAGCGTAAACGCCGGTTATCGACAGTTCCTTGCGCAGGCGTCGAGTCAGCAAGATACTGACGTGATGAAAACATTGAGACGGAGTATCCCAATATCCGCCGCAATTGTTGTCATTGTGGGGGTGATCTGGCTTGGCTTAAGGTATTTCCGGAGTCAAACCGATTGCAAGAAGCTCAGCGCAGCGTTCACACGGCAAGTCGAAAACATTAAGGAAGATGCCCACGAGCGACTGAAAATCGGCACAAAGAAGGCCGATGTTGTTCGGTTCTTTGCAGAACATAGCATTCCGTTCACCATCTCCGAGTCTGAGGCGAGGGGAACCCTTTGGACTTCTGGATGCGCACCAGTTGGCTGCGGCTCAGATTCGGCTCTAATCGGAGTAAGCGTGAAGCTCGACTCGGCGGGTGCCGTGACGGAAGAGCCGACCATAATTGGCACGTACACGGACTGTCTGTAAGCCGGGTGGCTGATTAACGCGCCATTGTGAGCCGAGAAGAGCACGGTCATTGCAGCGGTCATCGTCATACCAGTCGTCGACGCTATAATCCAGCCAAAGGGCAACGAAATAGGTTTCGCGCATATTGATTTGAAACGGCGGGGACTTGAGTTGGCGGGTGTCGAGATTGACCGGAACATCCAGAGGAACAAAGATACGAGTTTTCAGCCAGTGTTCCGAATAGAAATAAACGATGAGAGCGAGGAAAAGAAAGCAAAGCCCCAAACGGAGTAAGGTTTTCGGTGGCATTGCCTTTTAGTTTAGTTAGGCACCGGTGGGAAAGGTATTGTTCCTTTGAGAATGTTCTGCATTGAAATAGAGTACCGGCCCCATGGCTCACCTACTGCGCGATTAACGCGACGAGAAGTTTGCACGGGGCAAAAATCACACGGTTTCGCCCCAAACTCCCTCTCAGGTAAGGTAGACACGCCGGCCCCGGCTGCGACCCGTTGTGATCGACTTCCAGGTTATTTTTTTTCGCTCACGATCTCATCGTATGCAGCGCGCCGCGTCAGACCGCGCTCCTTGGCGGCGAGCTTCAGAGCTTCTTTGCGATCGAGCTTGGCTTGGCGGATGAGTTCCTCGACGCGGTCGGCGAGACTTTGGGTGGAATTTGCATGGGTGCGCGCGTCGGCGGGAGCTTCGGGGCCGATCAAGAGCGTGATTTCGCCGCGGGCGGGGCGTTCGTCGAGGGAAGTGGAGAGTTCGGAGAGTTTGCCGCGGCGGAACTCTTCGTGCAGCTTCGTCACTTCGCGCGCGATGCAGGCGCTGCGGTTGCCGAGAACCTCGCGGGCGTCGGCAACACACTCCGCGATCCGCTGCGGAGCTTCGTAAAGGATGATGGTGCGGTCCTCGATGCGCAGGCGTTCGAGTGCGCGGCGCCGTTCGCCGCTGCGCGCCGGCAGGAAGCCGACGAACAGGAATTCTTCGTTGGGCAGGCCCGAGGCGGAAAGGGAAGCGAGCAGCGCGGATGGACCGGGAATCGGCACCACGGGAATTTGATGGCGCAGGCAGAGCGTAACGAGGCGGTGGCCGGGGTCGGACACGAGCGGCGTCCCCGCGTCGCTCACTAGCGCGATCTTCGCGCCTTGCTCCAGCGCCACAACCAGTTCCGGCGCGCGGGTCAATTCATTGTGCTCGTGGTAGCTGACGAGCGGCTTGTGAATGTCGTAGTGATTCAGGAGCTTCAGCGTATGCCGCGTATCTTCGCAGGCAATTTTATCGACTTCCTTCAGGATGCGTATCGCCCGCAGCGTGATGTCTTCGAGATTGCCGATCGGAGTACCGACAAGATAAAGGCAGCCATCGTTCGCCGGATTAACAGCGTCTGCTGGATTCGCGGCGTCTGCCAGCTTGGGGGGAGGAGTCTTCTTCGCGCTCATGCTCATGAGTCTAGCATGCGTTCCGGGCGCGCCACTCGCGCTCGCACGCTTGAGCAATGCTATACTTTGAGTTTTGAGTACCACATCGGAGGAGCTTCAGTGCCCCTGTACGAGTACAAATGCTTGAAGTGCGGCCGCAACACGGAAAAAATTGAAAACGTCGCCGGCCCGCACCTGAAAAAATGCCCCCACTGCGGCGGCAAAGTCGAATCGGTGATCACCGCCCCGTCGTTTCAATTCAAAGGCGCGGGTTGGTACGTGACGGACTATGGCGGAAAAAAGTCCAGTGGCGGCGACGGCGACAAAGCAGACAAGCCCGCCACGGAAACAAAAGAAGCTGGGAACAAAGAAAAAGATTCGGCGAGCAAGGACGCGGCTTCCAAAGACGCGAAAGAGAGCAAAGAAAAGAAGCCCGCGAAGAAAAAGTAGTAGTTCTGAACGAAGAACTGCGATTAGAGTTTAAGAGTTTTCAAGTAGCTGCGAAACGCGGCGCCGAGTTCAGGATTGAGCAGCGCGATTTCAACGGTTGCTTTTAAGAAACCGAGTTTGTCTCCCGCGTCGTAAGAAATGCCGTCGTAAATGTAAGCCCACAATCCCTGCTCCTTGGCGAGAATCCGCAGCGCATCGGTAAGCTGAATTTCATTTCCCGCGCCGGGTTTCGTGCGAGCCAGGCAATCGAAGATAGCAGGCGGCAGAACGTATCGCCCGGTAATGCCCAGATTCGACGGCGCGTTTTCCGGTAGCGGTTTCTCGACCAGGTCGCGGATGCGCAGCAACCGTCCGCCGAAAGGCGGTTGCGGAGCGGGTTCGCCTTCCACGATGCCGTAGAGATTGGTTTTGTCTTTTGGGACTTCTTCGACGGCAATGGCGCCGACGCCGGTAGCTTCGTAGACCTCGATGAGTTGTTTGGTGGCCGGATTCGGTCCGGGGATCAGAACGTCGCCGAGCAAAACTGCAAAAGGTTCGTCGCCGACCAAATCGCGCGCGACGAGCACGGCGTGGCCAAGGCCGAGCGGTTCCTTCTGCCGCGTGTAGCTGACTTGCACCATGTTGGTTATCTTTCGAACCATCTCCGCCTGATCTTTTTTGCCGCGCTCTTCCAGAAAATGTTCCAGCGCGGGAGCCGAGTCGAAGTGGTCTTCGATGGAATTCTTGCCCTTGCCGGTGACGATGATGATGTGCTCGATGCCGGAAGCGACACACTCTTCGACGACGTATTGAATCTGCGGCTTGTCGACGACGGTGAGCATTTCTTTCGGCTGCGCCTTGGTAGCGGGTAGAAAACGCGTGCCGAGTCCCGCGGCCGGAAGAAC
>WNFI01417205.1_pt1 | contig 10124 bp, 11 predicted proteins | sample 5400471 | NCBI WGS metagenome assembly WNFI01 (sample SAMN13153348, study PRJNA577476) | soil metagenome | isolation source: 100 cm saprolite on Douglas fir-dominated hillslope | place: USA:California | collected 2013-09-17
TACTTCGGGGACGTCCAAGTAAGGGTCAGGAAGAGAAACGCCGATTGTCTCTGCCTCGCCGAGTTCACGAACAATTTCAGGGTAGTTGAGCTGAATCGCTGCGCTTGTAAGCGCCTTGATGACTTTTTGTGCCTCATCAGAGGACCTGATGGCACGGTCTGAGATAACAGTGGATACTGAGAGCTGGTTATCGACGATGCCCTTTAAGAGCGAAACGGGTGTGTGGCTCGTAATACCGTCGATGAGCGTTGGCGAATTCTCAGACGAGTATCTGGGAGACAATTAAAGCAAAATCACACCATAAGGGAGACGCAGACGCACCTCAGCCATGCTATGAGTGCCAACGCATATGCGCCTGAGTTGACCGAAACCTTCTCGTTCCCACCAAACAGTGAGTCCAAGAGTGCCCAAGCGTCCTCGACCCACAAAGACTTCTTTTCTGGCTCCTTGATGGCCATATCGAGATAAGCCTCCACGAAAGTGGTGTGGAGTCGCGGGTGAAGGATCTGCTCGGCACCCCTGGCACGGAGGTCGTCAAAGATCTCTTTAGCCCGGGGCACATCGTAACCATTATGTAGGCAAGCGTCCATGACTGCAATGAGATCTTGGGTCGGTGAGTCGGTGTATAACAAATGGTTAAGCTCGGAATCCTTGTCCCGGGGAAGGGGTGTGGGGAGAATAGTGTAGGGCGTGCGGCTTCTGAGGAAAGTGCGCATGTCACTCGTGTTCGAGTCACCTTGGACATTTCCGGTGGGGTCAGCGAGCTTCGGGAGAGCTGGAAGAAAGGCAGGGTAGGAATGTGGGATGGATGGAGTGACTGGGTCAACAGCCGGTGCGCTGGCACGCTTTGTGGGGGTAGAGTAGAGACGGGCAGGGCGGGGAAGACATTGACGAGAGTAGGACAGTAAATTAGACAGAGTCTTTTTGTGGGCAGCCCGTGTAGAGAGGGGATTCATCCTGCTCTATTTTTCAGTCGCGTCGCTCTCTTTCCCGTCCCAATCAAATCAATTGGATAACATAATCGTTTCTCACTGTCCATACATGGTTATACCTATCACTCTTTCACTCACTGAAAGTCCATCGCCATCTACAGGAGGGTCGGTGTCGTCTTGACAACCATCCTGCTGCTCGGGTAGTTCTCGAGGCTACTACCAAAGTGGGCGTCTCTATCGCGTCCAGGCGGAACATTGGGGATACCAGCGAGAGGTAAATTGTCATACGTTGAGCTGGGACAAGGAAGCGAGATGTCAGAGGGCTGCGAAAAGGATAAGAAAGGTCTTGAATCGACGGAAAGGCAAAGACATTACCTCTCCCTTGCACGCTGGATAGCGGCGACCGAGTTCATGGCAGACATCGCTGGTCAAATCTTGGAGGCGAGGAGCGCGGAGTGTAGCAAGCCTCTCACGAGCTTGGTTTCGTTTTGGATGGAACCCCGCTTGAGCGGGAAGGAAGGCAACTAGAGTGTATGGTGCAATTGGGATAATTTGGATGGATAAGAAAAGAAGACGGACCATGACTTTTAGGGGTTTCCAAGTTGGTCTGTCGCCTCATCAGCTCATCGTAGACGTCTGTGCAGAGTTCCTGGAATTGCTGAGGAGAAAGCCTTGCGAGCCTTTGTCGTGGAGTTGCGTCCACTTGCTCTGAAACCGAGAGTGATGAGGGTGAGATGGGTAGGATGATGAGTTGAGATAGGGAAGCTAACCCTTCACGGTGTATGAAGTGAGGTGCTTGCTGAACGCCTTATAGTGAACACTTGCGGTGAGATCGAGAGGAAGTGGAGACGGATCGACATATGTGACCAAACGATGGCCTACCAGTGCCAGTTCGGAGGGACCCTCATTTGTCGAGGCATGGAGATGAGAACCCGATCCCTTCATACTACAGTAGGTGGTGGTCTGAGTGTAACCGTGGAACAAGATCGTTGCAAAGGCAAAGTCCAGACATCATGTCGGGGTCTTTTAGACCGCATTCTGGCCAAATCGGAGCGCCTGCTATCCGAAAGGGGACGTAGCAACGACCCAGGGTGATATCACAAGTCATGGGAATCATGGGCAGAGCGCACGGGGAGCTTTCAACGACTAGACGTTACCGTGATGCAAAGGGCCTTCACAGGCACAGTGCCAGTGCCAAGTGTCACGGTACTGCACTAGTGAAGGATAGCGTGATCGTGAGCTTGTCAATTTGACCAATTTATTTGACCGTTCCTTTGTCCTACTATCACGTCGGCAGCAAGAACCGTACCTCAAAGTTTGGCATCTGGGCCCTGTATCAATGATGCACGGTCTAAGGAGAAGAAAGAAAAAGCAAAATACGAGAATGCGCTGACGTGCCAGTGACAGTCGCGGTCACTACCGCGATGATCGCATTCGCCGCCGCCACCTTACAAGAAGACAATTATCGTCGTCAACGACGCAGCATAATGAAACATGGCCCATCAACTCTACAAAACCTTGAACAAACACGCGCTAAGGCCTGAACTTGACCATCCGAATCAATTGCAGGTCACCCCTTAATTTGTGGCTCCCCCTTATGATCTTAGAGCCTAGACCACGTCCAAGTCCTCGTGCCTAATATACAACCGAAAATGAGATTAAACACGTATCATGCCATCGCCGCGTTCACATCAATTCGGGAGGAGAGAGTATAGCTACTGAAGGCTCTACATGTAGCACTCAAATCTCTACTTCATGCAGTCCTCTTTAAGTTGTCCGTCCCAGGAAATTCTCTTCCGCATCGTGATACTGGATTAGCACGCGTGCAGTCCTGACCCTGGCCACGTTCCCTTGGCAGTCCCCGCATCACAGAAATCGACCTGGACACAGTTCCACAAATCGTGGGTCCCACACTTTCCCACCTCTTCTCAACCTTCTCATCCCTTCTCCCCTCTGTAGCATCGCAAACGTCTCTGGCAGTCTCTCCTTGCTCATTGGCCCGCCTTTCATTCTCTCCCCCGTTTCCCTCACAAAGTTTCCCGCAATCCATCTGGAATATATTTCTATTTTATGCTCATTATATCCCGTTGGTTGGACTACAGCGTACTGGAGTCAATGTCCAGAGCTCTTGGCCAAACTATTGCAAGGCACAATGCCAGAAGATCAGGCGCGCCGGGTTCTCAATGGTTCATCAGTACATTCAAGCGCAAATATACCTCCCGTAATGAAACGATGGGTTCAGAGAAGTGTGTCTTACTACCTCGCCCTTACACTGATGGACCGTTGACCCAGGCTACATCAGAGCTGCCCTGCGCCCTGCAAACCTTTTTACGGTCATTGGCAAAAATACAAACGCACGTGGTCTGACGATACTCATCGTTGAGCAAGTCTCTCACCCTCCTCTGATTACTGCGTATTACATCGCCAATTCATCGCGAGGGATCACGCTTGAGGGTCATAATGTGCAAAGGACCACTTTTTCAGGCAAGTCGCTTGCGTCTTGTCTATTGCTCATCCGAAATACTGGGACATATTTTTACAGGCGGCAACATCATTGTAAAGCAAGTCGGTCATGCCTCATTGATAGTCTCACTGCCCGATGGCACGAAAGAGGACCGTCTAATCACGCCCCCGCGCCTACGCACCGAAGGACTTCGGTACGGCTCACCCTACATCGAGCTCACCGTCTCGTCTTATATCCAGATCTCATTTGGGTGGTTGTCGACAATCAAATATCAGGGCAAGGGCTACTTCTCCGGCAAGTCGCACATCTTCAAGGAGGATCTCACGCTACCGACTGTTTTTGGGTCAAGCTTCCAAGCGAACAGCTTCGAGGGACAGTGGAATACCACAAGTAAATACCTGAGAGAGGTATAGTGTTCGCAGACGTGATGGGCCCGAAGGAGAGGTCACGGTGCGACCGGTGGAGGAAGAAGGCGAGTGGGAGAGTCATGCTTTGTGGCTCAAGGTTGCGAAAGGTATTCGAGAGAGCAATTTTGAGACGGCAGCGAGAGAGAACAGCCGCACTGAGGTGTGTACAGTATTTCCTACAATTTATACTTTCTTTCTGTTGCTAACGAGAGGTACGACCCATTTCCGATATACGTTCGACAAACAGAATGAGCGGCGTTAAAGACGGCGCGATGAGGTAGCCGTAGGAACGGCTGTGACTTGGGAGTTGAAGCGCTCATTCCTCGGGACGACGAGGCGCTCTGTAGGTCGTTCTCGGGCTTCTTCTCCCTTACAGCTTCCCTCATGTCCCGTTCGCAGACGAACGTCTGGGAAAGCTATTCAAGGTCATCCCACCGACAGAGGACATGTACGCCTATCAGGACAACGGTCATGCGTTTGAAGACACGTGAGCTGGCCTGCGGCAACTACTCGGTTTGGACTATAACCACTACGTACAATTCAAGTTCTAGTGACCTCACTCCTCACTCCTCCCTTCGGCTTTTTATCTTTCTGTAGCTGGAAGTAGAGAATCTGAATCCATGGCTTGTGTTATCTATCCTCTACTTATAGTATCGACTTGTAAAGTTATCGGGGCACTCGGAGCTCGCTGGCGAGATTGGTATATCATAATCACGTGAGGGTCGCCGTTGGTCTTTGATTTTGACGGTCCGACTCAGAGTTGTCAGCGACTTGATACGAAACGAGTCGTTCACTTGGCCATAAATACGCCGCGCTACTGCAAGTCAAATGGCGACGGGAGATAGACGCGTACTAGTAACGTCCATGACAAGCGACTTATCATGGCACAGATTGTATTGTTACATGTATCTTATTGCTGCCTCTAATTGCTTCCTCTGAGGGGCAGCCAAGGGTCAGCGATCTCCTTCGAGAATTTGAGAAGCGTTTATAGGAGGAATCTGATTGGATGATTTTTCAAGGATGCCTGGTGAGGTTGATCTTATCGCGAAGCCAGGCAATAGAGTCATCCGGAATACTGCATGCACTGTTGCGCGCACTCGAACTGACCGTAATATAATGCAAGGCACAAAGCGTACAACCGTGTAAGTATGGACTTCCTACTAAGCCAGGGTATGCATAAAGACCAGAGTCAACGATACTACAGTACGATTTATCGTTTGCAGCCATGGTCCGACAAAAACTTTTTGATATCGTGTCTTCGGAGCTCCGACGCAACCTGAAAAGCGGTCTTTCCCCCCCTCCCCTCTGCATCTATATCTGCACCATGCTCAACAAGCAGGCGTGCGACCTCGAGACGCCCAAACATTGATGCGCGATGCAATGGCGTGTCGCGGTAGTCGTTCCGGGCATCCATATCGGCACCACGTTCCAGCAATAACCGAGCAACATTGGCGTGCCCTACCATCGAGGCAGAGTGTAATGGAGTATCGCCATTGTGTCTTTGGGCATTGCTATCGGCCCTGTATTGGAATAGTAACCGGGAGACTTCGACGTGTCCATAATAGGCTGTCATATGCAATGGAGTCCAGCCATATCTGTCCTGGACATTTGGATTCGCCTTGTGACTGAGCAACCATTCAACAATTTCATGATGTCCGGAGTTTGATGCACCATACAGCGGGGTACGGTTGTCATAGCCCTGGACATCTACGTCGGCACCGCGCTCGTAGAGTAACTGCGCCACCTTGAGGTGCCCTCCATTCAATGCAACCCCCAGTGGCGACACATAGCAACCGCAAGTGATGTTCACTTGTTGTGGGTGTTTGATAATGAGCCATTCTGCCAGGTCATGAAACCCATAGAGTGCTGCATAGTATAACGGTGTTGCCCTGTTTGATGTCTTGTCGGACCGAACAGCAAAGGAACCAAGAGGTGAATCAAAGAGGGTGATGTCGACGTCGTGGACCTGGGGCCGAGAAGAAAAATATGGTTTATCGGGGTCAAAAAGAAGTTTCATCCCTTCTTGTATGTGCGACGAGACATTCTCAAATCGAGCATGGTCGACCCAATGTTTGGTGGCATATCGAGCGAGAGGAAATTTGTCATTGACGTTGTCGTCATCTACAAGTTCACACAACCGCAGAAATACCCCCAGGCAGGCCTTGGCAAGGATCGTGTGTGCCGGTTCAAGAACAATATGAAAACCCGATACGTCTGCACTTGGATCGGCAATACGTGACGATGTAAGGTACTCCTTTACGGAGAAGTGTGAGAACTGCACCACTTGAGAGGAGTAGTCGTCGCTGTCGTCGTTGTCGTTGTCGTTGTCATCGTTGACTATGGAGATCAAACTGGAACACGCCGACAAAACAGCTTCTTGATGATCCTCCCACCGCCAATCCGTGTTCAACTTCGATGTTCCTTCACCGGTAGTCGTCCCAAAGTCAATAGCGAGGACCTCCGCAAGCTCCGCGACACGAAGAGGACGAACAGCAACCGTAAGGCATTGCAACAGCCGATGAGCGTGATCCCAGTTCGCCTTATTGATCTCCCTCAACATGCGCTCGTATGTCTCGTCAAGAGTATCGGGCAATTCTTCAAGCATATGCCGCACTCTCGGTGCTAAGCAGTGTCGTAGAGCTTCTAGTTGGCAGAACGCCCATTTGAACCTGTTCAGCACCATAAATATCATGCAAATATCGCAACCTGAATGATAATGCTCTTACATTCCATTTGCTCTCGCAGAAAGTGTCTCGATGACCAACTTCTTAACTTCATCTCGCCATCGCCGCATTTTTGGATCCGAATGAACCACCGATGTCACATAGTCAATAATATCCTGCCTTTGTCCACTTTGCTCATGAAGCGATACACAGCAGGATGTTAAAGGTCCCAGAGCGTTTCGGATATCGATTTCTGGGCGACTGGTGACACATAGACGGAGATTTGGTGAGGATAGCTCGACGAGCTGCTTCATGAGGTCGAGGACCCGTTCCCGTGAGGATGGCATCCCAGAAGTGTCAGGGGATTCATCGAGTGCATCAATGATAATGTAAACAGGTGGTTGATTTGGGAGTGTGAGCATGTCCTTCAGGCATTGTATCAATTCATCTTCACTGGGCTTCAGTGAGCCGCTTTTGTGTTCGAGATAAAGGGCATTGAGTATGTCACAATGGCGATGTGACTGATCGGACAGCTGAGTAACGAGAGAAGGGAGCAAGTCACGACAGTTTTGCTTGTCGACGTCCCTAAAATCGAAGTAGAAGTAAGCGATGGAAGCCAGTCCATTGTCGCGAAGGGCAATGATGTCTTGAATGATCGTAGAGCTAACCCATAGGTAAGTAACCTAAGCTTGACAATGTTTGATAGGGACAAACCAGAGTATGCTCTTCCCGGAGCCCGCTATAAGAGGTGGCCATCAGCGACCGTCGCGGTGGAAAGGTCAGGACAACGTACGCTTTCCGTGGAGCCACAAAAGCGACCCATTGGACTTCCATTCGGTGAAGACACTCCCACGGAAAAACCACTCAGATGCTTTCTTGTGATAGGCACCACAGGCAATGTTGTGGTTGATAGATGGATCCGGCGGAGAGAGCCATTTGAAAAGGTCCTGGCGTAATTGGTTCCCTGTGAGGATGCTTGAGCCTGCACACCAATGTCAACGCAAAAGAAGATCACTAACGTTTGACTTGATCCATGTCGTCTGCGGCCTGCCGTATGAGTACCCTTGTCTCTTTTCCTTCTAAGCACATCAGGATCAGACATATTCTCTTGATGACTGATCAAAGACGGTTGCGCACCATCAATGCCCATGGCGACCTTGTCGTCGATGGCTTTTACTGTGTCATCAACACTGGTAACTCTACCCTCAATGCCAGCTACTCTCTCGTCAACATGGGCTACCCTGTCGTCAATGCCAGCCACTCTCCCGTCGACGCGGGTCACTCCCTCATCAACACGGGCCACCCGGTCATCGACGCGGATCACTCCTTCATCAACGTGGGCCACTCTTTCATCGGCAGTATGCGTGGCCTTCAGAACTTGTGCAGTTACCATCCGAACCTCTTCATTTGTCAGTTTGTCTAACCTCTTGAGCGCATCTTCTATCTCAGTCTTTCCAATCAGCCTCTTCAAGTATTTTTCTGACAACGTTCTTAATCAACAGCAACCACTGGTACAGGAATCACATACTTAAACGCCCTTGCTTCATCTCCTTCGTAGCAATCCCAAGAATAGAAAGCACTTCCACCATTATCTTCACAATGATGTCCATCATTTCAGGTGGTGGTGATTTTCTCGTGTAGATTTCGACTCGTTGAAAGAAATTCTCCATGCACTCGAAGATGTCGATCAGATTGTCCTGGCTTGCGCGAACATCCATAGCTGCCTGAGAGAGGTGTTACAATGGCCCGCTCGAAAGTACAATGAAGGACACGCACTGAGAGAAGAACACCGACTCCTACAAAGATCACTTTTGCGGGAGAGAACGTCTGGGAAATGGATATGAATGAATGGATCTCATACGGGTTTATTTCCTGATCCATACCAGGCTAACACCGTCTCCTAAAGTTTCCGAAAAGGTGCACAAGACTCTCACTGTTGGGTCGAGCCACCTCGTTAGTCTTTCGTCATTCCTCTGGGACCGATGGAGTCCTTGAAGTTGTTGATTAATGAGGGAGAGAACGTCGGTGGGAGAGTTGCAGTTCTGGAGGTGGGCGAAAAGTGGGTGGGTGAGGAGATCCTTCCTGGTGTGTTTTCGGTAGGCCTCCAAGGCATTATTGAAAATTGACTGGAAATTGGGGGATGAGGAGGTCGTGGGGTTAGCGTGAGACATGAAGGAGTGAAGAGGACGATGGTGGGTTCACAGGAGATGGGGATAAGAGGGAAAAGGTTAACTAGGCACATAAGCACCGCCTTGCCATCGATGATGACCAAGTCCGAGTTGTTAAACAGCAACGATTCGTGTTCAACTGGCATCCCATCCGAGTCAAGTCACGCGCATAAACGGACATCAACCCAAGCACTTAGTCATGATGAAACCGTTGGAATCCTCGCTTGCCTTTTAGTACAATACACTAGTTTTTAGTATCACGCTAATGTTCCCTTCCATGCATCATACTAACATAGATACATTCCAAGTAGTATAAAAAGCATGTTGCTGCCTCGAGGGTCATCCTCACGCCTGTCGTTACCCGTCACTGTCACCATCGCCGTCACCCGTCGCTGAGGGCTAAATCCCTGCTTATGTCATCGTCGTCATTTGCCGTTGCCGCCTGTCGAACCTGCCTGTTAGGGGGCCAAAACCCTGCTTCTGCCATTGCCGTCGCCGTCGCGCTGCCGCCGAATTTGTCGTGTTTGGATGAAATGCCGAGACCAGCCGGGCCGCCCATCTCATGTGGGAACCGGAGTGGAACCGGGACCGGAAAAACCAGGACCGCCCGTGCCGTGCCAAGCCCCAAGCCACCATCACTCCACCATCGCTGGCGCCATCCCGACTCCCCTCAGACGCCCGCTCCCCTGCCGCCCCGCGCTGTCCCCTACATGATCCCGGGGTGCACGCACCGCGCTTCGCTCGCGGGGGTGTGTTGGAATCGAGCTCGCGCGGCTCATTCTTCGCTTGCCTTTTAGTACAGTACACTAGTTTTTAGTATCACGCTACTGTTCCCTTCCATGCATCATACTGACATGGATACATTCCAAGTAGTATAATATAAAGAGTATGTAAATACTTCGAGGCGCACTCGTGCGTTTCCCCACTCACATCCCACCAGAAACCCACTCGTTTCCCGCACGCGCATCGCGTTTTTCCTACAGAAACTCGATAGCTTGACATCCTTCCACAACCAAAGAAATGTGATTTGCTCGCAGGTAAGGTTAGATATCGATTTTTGAGCGGTGATTCTCTTGAATGGCGCCGCCCTGACTTTCATCTGGCGCACGTGATGATCATGACGCCGCACGGTAATGGTAAAATTATTTTTATTCTGAGCGAGGTAAAAAGTAGAAATAGTAGAAATACAGTATGCATACTGATTAGGAGAAGGTTTGCTGTATGATACTATCAAATGCGTAAGTAATAAAATGTTCTTTACTTTAGAAATACATATTGGCATGAAAATGTCTGTAGTCCACATCACGACCTCGGAGTCCCATTATATCTTGGTCCATTCACTTTCATCGTCTGCATCGTACAACTTCGTATCATACTCTCCCAGCGAAACAGAAAGCCCATCACGGCTGAGTGGCGCTGGGAGGTCTTCAGCGATAACCAAAGGAGGGACAGGGGTAGATGAAGGAGCAATAGCACCACGCATAGGAACA
>WNFI01064618.1_pt1 | contig 10123 bp, 7 predicted proteins | sample 5400471 | NCBI WGS metagenome assembly WNFI01 (sample SAMN13153348, study PRJNA577476) | soil metagenome | isolation source: 100 cm saprolite on Douglas fir-dominated hillslope | place: USA:California | collected 2013-09-17
CTTACGGCTTTTCAGCCGATTACAGTGGCGGGACCGCGGCCGATTCACACGGCCTTCCCCGCTTCCCTTGCCTGCAAATTGAAATTTGAGTGTAAGCCGGGGCCGCTGCGAGTGTCAATGCACTGAAAACCATCCGGCGGAACTTAGAAAGACTGAAGAAACGCGGCGATCGGTCAGCGATTTTTCCAATTGGGCTTGCGCTTTTCAACCAGTGCGCGCAGACCCTCCTGCGAATCCTCGAGGCGGTAGAGTTCATTCAAGAAGATGTTCATCGAATGCTTGAGGCCCTCGCGCAGCGACAAGCCCATGCCGCCGAGAATGGCTTTCTTGGCCATGGTAAGCACTGGGCCTGAATGGCCGCTGATTCGGCCGACGAGATCTTTCACCGCTTGCTCAAGCTGAGACTCCGGCACGAGGCGATTCACCATACCAAGTTCCAAGGCGCGCTCCGCCGTCACCGGTTCACCGGTCAGAACAAGTTCGAGCGCAATCTTGGGTCCGACGAGAAAAGGCAGAATTGTGGATGCGAGCGGAGGAAAAATGCCGATGCTGATCTCCGGCTGCGCAAATCGCGCTTTGGGCGTGGCAATCACAAGATCACCGAAAGCGGCCAGCTCCGCGCCGCCGCCGATTGCCGGCCCGTTCACAACGCAGACGACGGGCTTGCCGACTTCCAACATACCTGCGAAAGCCGCGTGAAAAGCATCCAGCATCTGAAACACGCGTTGTGAGGTGTATTCGCCGATATCGATTCCACCGCAAAACACTTTGCAAGCGGAATCCAGGACGATCAACTTGACGTCGTCGCTCTCGCCGGCATGAGTGATTCCGCCTGCGATCTCGCGCAACATGGCTTCATTGAGAAGATTGTGGTCGGGACGGTTGAGGGTCATCCTCGCGACGCCGCCATCAATGCGGAACTTCACGTGTTCAAATTGTTCGGGTTTGCGCCGGTCCGGTTGCGATGTGAAATCTTGAGTGTCGACAGGTTCAATCATTTCACGCACTCCTGGAGTTCAGATGTTCCTCTGACATGAGAAAATTGTAGAAAGTGGCCGAATCTGATGCTAACACGGGGTCTGGTGGGATTTGCGATGAGTGGAAAGCATGGTGCGCAAAAAGTTTGCAGTCCTAAAGAACAGGGTTCAGTATTCTGGAGTTGCCTCGAAGCTCGAATTCCGGAGAAAGCTCGAAGCTATGTCCAATGTACGGACCGCAGCGGCTGTTCAGATGGGCGAATTCCCTGACGCGGATGGATTTCCGACGCGGTCTTCTTGGGAGGTTTCGGCGCCAGTGCGTTTCAATGCGGACTGGCAAGGCAAGAACCGTGATCCTGAAAAGGAAACGGAAGTACGGCTACTCTGGACGCCGGAGTGGCTTTATTTGCGATTTCGCGCAAAGTTTCGTGAAATCACCGTTTTTTCCGATGCCGATCCCAATGGCCGCCGCGACCAACTCTGGGACCGCGACGTCGCGGAAGTTTTCTTGCAACCCAACCCCTCGCAGTTACGTTGTTACAAGGAATTCGAAGTCAGCCCTAACGGATTCTGGATCGATCTCGACATCGCGCCGGGGGAAAAGCATGACTTGAAGAGCGGGCTGCGGCGGAGGGTGGTTCTGAACGAAACCACAAAAACCTGGGTCGCGGAGCTTGCGCTGCCGATGAAATGCCTTGTGGAACGCTTCGACCCCAAGACGACCTGGAAAGTGAATTTTTACAGGGTCGAAGGCGCAAGCGAGCCGCGATTTTACTCCGCGTGGCAGCCTACAAGAACGGCCGTAGCCAATTTCCATGTTCCGGAAGCGTTTGGCGAATTGGTTTTTGCGCCGAGCCCAATGCCAAGAAAATAGCGAGCCCTGCAAGCGCGCGGAAGATCAAGACTGGCATCCGTTCTTTTTTTTCCTTATGCTCTTCCCGTGAAAAGATTACTGTGGCGCGTTCGGCATACTACGCCAGCGCGATTTGCCCAAACCAAATACTTGCTTTCGTGCTTTGTCGTGCTCGCCTGCAGTAGCGCGGCTTTGCTTGCCAATCCGCAGCAAGCGGACAGGGAGTCTGGTCCTGCGGTCACAAAAGTTGAACCTCCGAGCTGGTGGGTGGGACTTACGGCAGAGGTGATGCTTCTGCTGTCCGGGCATGACCTGGATGCAACCCATGTCGCTTGCAATTTGCCAGCGCTCCACGTTTCGCGCACGCAGTCCACGGCAGGCGGGAAGTATCTTTTTGTCTGGCTGAAGATTGGTGCTGAGACGAAGTCTGGAACCTCCGTCTGCCGAATTACCGCGCCGAAGGGAACGACGTCGTTCGAACTGCCGCTCTCTGCCCGTGCTCCAACGCTGGGAAAGTTTCAAGGATTGTCGCAGGACGACGTGATGTATCTCATCATGCCGGACCGCTTCGCCAATGGCGATCCCACGAATGATGAGCCTGCCGAAGCGCCGGGTTCCCACAATCGTTCGAATACCCGCGCATACCATGGAGGCGACCTGCGCGGAATTCAGAACCACTTGCCTTATTTGAAGGATCTCGGGGTAACCGCTCTATGGCTAACGCCTATCGTGAAGAATGGCGCTGCGCAGGACTATCACGGTTACGGGGCTGTAGACCTCTACGCCGTCGATCCACACCTCGGAGCCCTGAAGGATTATCAGGACCTCGTCGCAGCCGCGCACAAGCAAGGAATGAAGATTTTGTTTGACGCCGTTCCGAATCATGTGGGACCCAAGCATCCCTGGGTTTCGAATCCGCCGCTGTCGGACTGGTTTCACGGCACGTCGCAGCATCACATCGATTCATTTTCACCGCTGAAAGCCAGTTTTTATGGACAGGCGAGCGGTCAAGCCATTGGAAATGATCCGTTCGAATCGCTGATCGATCCCCACGCTTCGATGGATGTGAAGCGAAACCTCACGGAAGGCTGGTTCTTCGGAATTCTGCCGGACATGAACACGGAGAATCCGAATGTCGAGCAATATCTGCTGCAAAACAGTATCTGGTGGGCGGAAATATCCGGTCTGGACGGCTACCGCATTGACACTTTCCCGTACGTCGGGCGGAAGTTCTGGGCAAACTGGCATGCAGGATTACGCAGACGCTATCCCTACCTGACCACGATTGGTGAAGTGTTTCATCCCGACCCGACTGTGACTTCGTTTTTTGTGGGTGGGGTAAAGCGCTATGACGGCACCGACAGCGGACTCTCCACAGTCTTCGACTTTCCAATATTCTTCACACTCCGCGATGTGCTGTTGCGAAATGCTCCCGCCGGACGCATTGCGGACGTGCTGCGGCACGATGCCTTGTACGTGCATCCCGAACTGCTGGTCCCATTTTTTGCGAATCACGACGTGCCGCGTTTCGCGAGCGCCGAAGGCAGCTCGCCCGCCAAGCTGAAGCTGGCATTCGGGCTCACGCTCACACTGCGAGGCATTCCACAGATTTACTATGGCGACGAGATCGCGATGCCGGGGGGCGGCGATCCGGACAACCGGCACGATTTCCCCGGCGGATGGATTGGTGACGCGAACGACGCATTCACGCAAGCGGGCCGCACGCGGGGTCAACAAGAAATATTCTCCTACGTGCAAGCGCTGCTCAGGCTTCGCCGCGAACACCCCGCCCTGCGCAGCGGCAAGTTGTGGCATGTGGCCTCCGAGGAATCCACTTATGTCTTTGTCCGGGAATCAGAGGAGGAACGTGTTGTCGTTGCTTTCAACAACGCCGATCAGTCGAGGGAACTTCGCATCCCGTTGGCGGACACGACAGTGCAAAGAGCGGCTACCATCGGGGTTCTGCTCGGCGAGGCAAGAGCAGAATTGGCGAAAGGTGAAATTCGCATAACCATGCCTGCGCAATCGCTCACGATTTTTTCGCTGAACTAGGCTGGGGCGGGCGCGGCCTCTAAAACGCGAGCCGAATGTTCCAATTCTTTGCGGCGTCGGGCACGGCCAGAGTGACGGTATGTGCGAGACTGTCGTAGCGCCAGTCTTGGATAGTGTGCTCCCCAATGCGAACTTCTTTGGGAGCTGCCGCCGCGCCGTAAACGGTCAGATCCACACTCTTCCACCACGGCTGATAGGCACTTTTCTCCACGTTGCTGGTGACCGTCGCCGCGCCGGGGGAGACCTGGCAAGAATAATTCACGCGCAGAATTTCTCCCTTTTGGTAAGCAAGCGTGTGTCCGTCATCCTGATAGAGCGTTCCGCGGCAATCCCCGCTCGATGCGCTGTTGGGCAAGTAGACGCGCAATTGAAGCGGCCCGTTCGGTTTTTCTTCCGTGGATTGCACCAGGGGCTGCATCGGCACGATGGCGCCAGCGCGCACGTAGAGCGGCATCTCGTCGAGCCGTGGATGCAAAGCGAGCTTTTCCTTACTTGACAACTTCGCGTTTGTCCAAAAGTCGTACCACTCGCCCGGAGGCAAAGAGATTTCTTCGGCGTCCACCATTTCCGTGGTCACCGGCGCGACAAAAAAGTCTCTTCCAAATAGAAAGTCGCGGTTGTCCCCATAAAATTCCGACGCTTGCGGATATTCGAGGAACACGGGGCGCATGAGAGGCAGGCCGGTGCGCGTTGATTCCTCGATTCCCGTATACAGATAGGGCATCAGCGTATAGCGCAGCTCGATGTATTTCCGGCGAATCGCTTCGTGTTCCGGGCCGTGTACCCACGGCTCCTGGTCTGCTGTACCTTTTGCGGTGTGGTCACGGTAAATCGGATTCAGCGCTCCGACTTCAAACCAGCGCGTCAACAGATCAGCCGTCGGGGAGCCGGCAAAGCCTCCTATGTCATCACCGACGAGCGGGTAGCCTGAAATTCCCATGCTCAACAGCATCGGCGTGCTCATCTTCAGATGATTCCAGGTGCTGCTGTTGTCCCCGGTCCATGTGGCGGCATAGCGCTGCGCGCCGGAATACGCCGCGCGCGTAAGCACGAAAGGCCGTTCCTCCCCTTGCAGCTTGCGCAATCCGTCGTAAGTCGCGCGGACGTTCTGCATGCCGAAGACATTGTGAATGGCGCGATGATCGAGGGTGGTGCCGTCGTCGAGGCGGTGTACGGTATCAAGCGGCATGGTCTTATCGACGCGTGCGAACAGCGCCGGCTCATCCATGTCATTCCAGAAGCCCGCCGCCCCCATGCCGACAAAGTCTTTGTAAAGCCCGCCCCACCAGTCACGCGCACGTGACAAAGTAAAATCCGGAAACACGCTCTCGCCGGGCCAGACGATGCCGACATAAACCGAGCCATCGGGGTTTTTTACGAACACATCGTCTTTCATTCCCGAATCGTAAGGCGCATAGCCATGATTGGGGTCTTTCTTGATGTGCAGGTCGGTGATCAAAATCGTATGTATTCCCTGGGCACGAAAATCCGCGATCATCTTCTCGAAAGTTGGGAAGTAGTGCCGATTGATCGTAAACGGCGCGTTGCCCTGCTGATAATCGATATCGAAGTAGATGGCGTCGGCAGGTATTTTTTTCTCGCGAAGTGTCTTGACAATTTCCCGGGCGCGCGATTCCGGATAGTATGAATAACGGCATTGCTGGTAGCCGAGCGACCACAGCGGAGGGAGCGGGGAGCGCCCAGTCATGGCCGAGTATTCTTCGATGACTTTTTTCGGATCCGGCCCAGCAATGAAGTAGTAGTTCAGCTCTCCGCCTTCGGCTCCGAAGGAAAAATCATCCGGCGACTCTTTGCCAAAATCAAAGACGCTGCGATAAGTGTTGTCGAAGAAAACGCCGTAAGCCAAGCCTTTGCGCAGCCCGATAAAAAAAGGAATAGTTTTATAGAGCGGGTCGGTTGACTCCTGCCAGCCAAATTCATCGGTATTCCAGTTCGTGAAGGAGCGGTTACGGCGGTTCATCGGGCCTGCTTTGTCGCCAAGCCCATAGTAATTCTCATCGGCAGGCATCTTTTTCCAGGTATGAATGCGCTTGCCGTTCCAGGCCATCGGCAAGTCTGGCTCATCGGCGAGATAAACTGTTCCGTCCGCATCGGAAAAAGTGATCAGCAGAGGCGACTTGGTGATGGAAACGCGAACATTTCCGGCAGTCATCTTCACTTCGCTCTTCTCGTCGCGGAATTGGACGGGAATGCTTTTGTAATTCATAGCCGTCTCGACTACGGCCCAGGAAATATCCCTTGGAAAGTGTCCGTCCGGAGCGACGCGCACGCGCAGGACCGCGGTTCCGCACCAGAGAACAGAGGCAAGCAGTCCAATTCCGATGCGTCGAGCAAACACTCTCATGTCCATCCTCCCGGGATGCCAAGTAAAGCGAAGAACGATCAGGTGTGCTTCTTATTGGGGCAGAAACAATCCGCCAAAGCCTCGCCGCGTCAAGCTGCGAGCCACTGTTCAAAAAACGCGCATGCTTTGGCGCCTTCCATCCGGCGTCTTACCGCGTCCATCACGCGGCACCGCACCGCTCCATCACGTTCATAGAAACCGAGCCAATAGGGAAGATGCAGTTCACAGCGCACCGGGGTGATCTCGATACGGGCATCGCGCAGTTTGAAGAATCCTTGCTGGAAAATGACGCGCAAGACTTTGTCGCGCAAAAGTTCCACCGCGCGCTCTTCGGTCAAGGTCGCCGGCAATCGATTGCGCGCCTCCAATGCCAGCAATTCCCGATCAACCGGGATGCGGGGGAATTCAAACAAGTCCAGCGAGCCGTCAACCGCGTCGATGGCGAAAAGCCGTGCCGGTGCGCCTGCGTACTTCACGCGGTACAAAAAATACGGAACATAGGCGTCGGCTATGCGCCGCAACCGGCCGCTGCGCACCCGCCAATAAAGCGCGGAGACTCCCGCACCGGAAAATGCCCGGACGGCCTCTTCCTGAGTCACGTTGGGCTTCAGAGCGCGGATAGCACTGGCATTCACCGAACTGGTCCTCCGCTTTCTACTATCGGAAGTAAATCCAAAGGCCGACAACGGTGGCCAGCAACAGCAAGCTGAAAACAACGTTGATGGCATGCTCCGTAGGCGTTTCGTGGGCGGGCTTGCGCTGAGGAATGCCCACGGCGACGGTTTCCATTTTATCACCCACGGTGGCGAAGGTTAGTCCAGCCAGACGCTTGCGGTCGGGAGCTGGCGTCATCAGGCTAACCGCGACCAGCACCACGGCGCATACTATGAACATGAAAATCGCGTAGTGTAGAAAGTTCATATCGATCAGCCAGCGCACCGCTAAAGAATCAAAACGGCCGCCGCGGGCGCGATCAGCGATTTCCAGAACGAATCGCGTAGCGCCCATGACGAATCCGGTAAGCAGCGACGCAATGGCGCCCGATCCGTTGAGGCGAGGCCACAGGATTCCCAGGATAAAGCAAGCGGAGATCGGGGGGCTGATATAGGCCTGTACACTTTGCAAATAAATGTAGAGTTGGCTGCTGATGTAATGGATGAATGGAACCCACAACAAGCCCAGCACCACCATCATGCCAGTGGCTACGCGGCCAAAATTCACGAGCTGCTTCTCGGAAGCCTGCGGGCGAAGCTTTTTGTAAAAATCGAGGGTCACGAGCGTCGAAGCTGAATTGAAAACAGAGCTCATCGCGCCCATGACCGCCGCCAGCAACGCCGCCATGACCAAGCCGACGAGGCCGACCGGAAGAAGATTGAGGACGAGAGTGGGGTAGGCGAAGTCAGGCTTTTTCACTTGCTCCGGAAAGAGGGCAAAAGCGATGATGCCCGGCAGAACGAGCATGAACACGGGCAATATCTTCAGGAAGCCGGCAAAAATCGTGCCCGCTTTTGCGTGTCCCTCATCCCGCGCCGAGAGCACGCGCTGCACGATCACTTGGTCCGTACACCAGTACCAAATGCCGAGGATAGGCGCGCCAAAGAAGATGCCGGTCCACGGGAAGTTGGAATCCGAGGCAGGTTTTATCATGTGGAAATAATCGGGTGGCACCATCGTGCGCAGGTGCTCCAAACCGCCGACGCGTCCCAGTCCAATGATCGTAAGGGCGACCGCACCAGTGATGAGAATCAGTGTCTGTACGGTGTCCGTATAAATCACCGCCGCCAGTCCTCCCGCAACGGTGTAGATGCCGGTGGCAATGACGAGAACCACCGCCGTCTGCCATAGCTTCCAGCCGGCAACCCGCTCGAGGACCACGCTGGCGGCATAGAGTTGTACGGATATCTTGGTAAAGATATAAGCGATGATCGAAATCGCGGCGAGATAAACGGCGCATTGGCGGTTGAAGCGGCGTTCCAGGAATTCCGGCATGGTAAAGACGTTGCTGCGCAAGTAGAAGGGCACAAACACCCAGCCCAGAATCAGCAGGATGAGGCACGCAAGCCACTCAAAATGGCCGACCGCCAGCCCCGATGACGCGCCCGTGCCGGAGAGTCCGATGAAATGCTCCGTGGAGATATTCGATACGAATAACGATGCGCCGATGAAAAACCATCCAATATCGCGGCCGGCGAGGAAATAGTCTTCGGAGGTGCGCTCCTTTCTTGCAAAGTACATGCCGATCCCGAAGACGATGGCAAAATAGACCCCGATGATAATGAGATCGGGAGTCGCAAGGGCTCGGTGAGTGACCTCGACAGCAGATGCGAACAGCATCCATGCCTCCTTGGCGCCGCGGTCGTGGAACCGGCCCCGGCGTACCGCTCTACAGGAACTTCAATCGCAATCGCGAACTGGCCATGTCTGTCCCGTTAAAACGAGGTTGCGCTCTCTCACCTGCTCCACCCCTGAAGAAAGCGCCTCGAGAATTGGCGCTGCGAAGTCTATACCAGGCTCCTTGTAGGCTCAATGCCCGTTTAGCGCTTACCACCGCAGAGGTGTCTAGCCATTCCGGCTCGGATCTTCAGACGCAACGTATAATCGGTATGCTGCAGACTGGGCGATTGCTAGAGTGGCGCTTGCCGGTAAATCCATATGCCGATTCTTTCGTTGCAGGACGTCTCGAAAGACTACCTAACGGATGGCCAGCCAGTGCATGCCCTCAGAGGTCTTTCGCTAAGCGTGGAGCGCGGAGAGTTTGTAGCATTGGTAGGACGCAGTGGCTGCGGAAAATCAACGCTGCTCAATCTAGCTGGGGCCATGGATTTCCCTACTTCCGGCAAAGTCCTTTTGGACGGAATTTCGACCTCGTCCCTGAATGACGGCGGACTCACTCATCTGCGGCGCGAGCGCGTCGGCTTTATTTTTCAATCGTTTCAACTGCTTCACACGCTGACGGTTTTCGAAAACGTCGCGATTGCGCGAGCGCTCATCCATTCACCAAGCATCCTTCTGGCTGACGAACCCACCGGCAATCTCGACACCACGACCGGCAACGTGATCGTCGAATTGCTCCGGCGCCTTACGCGCGAGCAAAACACCGCGACCATTATCGCCACCCATAGTGTCGAAGCCGCATCGCTCGCAAACACGGTGGTGAGGTTGCGCGACGGCAAGATCGAAGAAATCACCCGGCGCTGAAATGCCAGTTCTCTTGCTCTTTTACCGATTGATGGTGCGCCCACTGTTCCGAGAGCCGGTCCGGACCTCGCTCACGATCCTGGCCATCGCGTTGGGAGTAGCCGTCGTTCTGGCGATCGATCTTGCGGGTGGCGCCGCTACGGGCTCGTTCCGCAGTTCGATGGAAACGCTAGCCGGCGACAACGACTTGGAAGTCCGGGCATCGGGCGGCGTCCCGGAGAACGTGGTTGGAACGCTAGCCACACTCCCGTATTCGATTCGAGTTTCACCGCGCATCGAGGACTATGCAGTGATCACTGCAACTAAGAAGTCACTTCCACTCATCGGCCTGGACCTGGTAGCGGAAGGCAGCACTTATGCCCAAAAGGATTCCGAAAAAAATGGCCTGTCTCAGATCGAAGGCGGTGCGGAGAATATGTTGGAACATCTCGGCGACGCGGACAGCATTTGGGTGGGCTCAAGCGCTGGGTACAAGAAGGGCGACCACGTCGAACTGCTTATCAACGATCGAGTCCACAACCATACAGTGCGAGGAGTCTACCCCGATTCGAACGGCAACGAATCCGCAATTGTAATGGACCTCGCGGCCGCCCAACAGGCGCTCGGGCGTCATGGCCGCGTCGATCGCATCCTCTTGAAAGTTCCAGAGACTCCCAGCCTTGAGGACTGGCAGCAGCG
>WNFI01041111.1_pt1 | contig 10122 bp, 9 predicted proteins | sample 5400471 | NCBI WGS metagenome assembly WNFI01 (sample SAMN13153348, study PRJNA577476) | soil metagenome | isolation source: 100 cm saprolite on Douglas fir-dominated hillslope | place: USA:California | collected 2013-09-17
AGCAGGACGGCGGACGGGCAGTGCGACCCGTGATCACGGACGCCCCCGACAAGATTTCCTATCGGGGGCACTTCGATGTTACCGTCGCAGGCGATCCGGATCGGATCGCGTCGGTCGTCATGCTGCGCAGCGATCACAACACGCATAGCCTGACGACCGGTGATCGGTACGTAAAGTTGGCGTTTCATCAGAAGGGTGCCGCTGACGACGGCGAGATCCGTGTGAGGGCGCCGAAACTGCCGGCGCAGGCGGTCCCGGGGATCTACATGCTTTTCGTCGTCGACAAGGCTGGCGTCCCGAGTGTGGGGAAACAAGTGCGCCTCGAGCCAGAGACACACGGTGACCGCCGCGCCTTCGAGCACGCAGAGCACGAAGACGGAATCGAGGCTCATTCTCGGACAAACGACAGATAGGAAGAGGGGGCCCCACAGCTCTTTAGTGACGAACGGAGGACCAACGATGAGGGCCCTCGGAACGATCATGGTTCCGAGGGCCTTTGTCCGGTTGCCGGGGGGGGGACGGACGGCAGACACCTCGGCCCCGCTCGAATATCTGTTCGGGTGCGCTTCTAGGCGGCAGGTCCCACGCCAGGGGCCGCGAGGGCACTCGTAAACGGCGACACGCCGCGCAACCAGGACGGCGTGTCGCCGCGTTGCGGCTCATCCTAGACGCCGCGCTTGGGCCCCCAGACCAGGATGTGTAGCCGCGGCGAGAACCGGAAGCCGTGGCGGCGGCACCACTCGATGACCGCCGACATCCGCGCCTGCTGTTCCTCGCGGCGCATCCCGAGCGGCATGAGGAGGATGCGGCTCGAGGCCAAGCGGTGCGCCGCCTGGATCTCCAGGACCTCAACGTGCGGAGTCCGGACACTGTGCGGAATTCCTCTACCGCGCGGGCGCGGCCGTCTGGAAACAGTGCCGACGCCATATGGCTCAACGCGGTTCCGGGACCGAGTTCCAGAGCCGCGACCGCCCCGGCCGATCGGCAGCTCTCGAGGCACGCCGCCCAGTCGATCGTGGTCGAGATCTGACGCGCCAGCTTGTCGATCCCGGTTTGAATGTCGTAGACCGTATCGCCGTCGATCCCGCTCAGAAGCCGATACCCGGCTCCCGGTCGTTGTGCAGACGAGTCACGCAGGATGGCGCGAAACTGCTCCGTCGCCGCGGCAAGGAGAGGCGTGTGCGACGGCACGGCGACCGGGAGCATGACCGCGTGCTTTGCTTCCCGCGCGGCCGCCTCCTGGCACGCGGCCTCGAGGCCGGCGCGATAGCCGCCGACGACGAAGCTATCGACATCGTTGACGATCGCGATGAAGAGCGCGTGCTGTTCGAGGATGGGCTCCAGGGTCGGTCGGCGGAGGCCGACGATTCCGGCGAGACCGCCGGCTTCCCGCGCGGCGGCATCCATCACCGCCGCCCGACGTTGCGCCAAGCGCAGCACAGTCGGCCCCTCGAGGGCGCCGGCGCATCCCCAGGCCGCGAGTTCGCCAATGCTGTAGCCCGCGATTACGGCGCGCGCCGGCCGATCCGAGCCTAGCGCTGCCCACACAGCGACAGCTTGCGTGCAGCACAGGATCTGTCCGGAGCGGTCGGAGAACAGGTCTGCCGGAGCGGCTTCACGCACGAATCGACGAGGATCCTGCCCCAGTACGCCGGCCGCGACGGCGAAGACGGGCTCGGCCTCCGGGCAGTCCGCGACGAGGTCGAACATCGCGGAATGCTCACCGCCCTGGCCCGAGCAGAGTATCGCCACGAGGTCAGGCATCACCGTCCCCCCGTGAGGACCAGCGCGACCGGCAGGGTCACGACGCTCGCCAGCGAGCTAACGATCAGGGTCGATCCGGCCACCTGCGAGTCGAGGCCGTATCGCAGGCCGAACAGGACGCCGAAAAAGCCAGATGGCAAAGCGCACAGCAGAAGCGCCGCCCGTGCGGTGTCCCGGTTCATCGGAAGCACCAGGATGAGGCCGACGACGAAGAGAGGATGCACGACGTTCTTCAAGAGCGCCCCGCTCAGCACGTTGGGGTTCAGTTCGATCCGCTGCGCCGAGAGGATGAGCCCGGTCAGGAAGAGCGCGACGCCGGCCGCCGCTTGGCCGATCAACTGAAAGGAACGGCGAAGAGGCTCCGCGAGGGGAATCCCGAGAAGGCAGAACACGATTCCGACGAGCGGTCCGAGTACGATCGGCTTGCGCAAGGAGCGACCGATAGCCTGCAGGACCGCGCCGAGATTACTCTGTCCGGCCGCCGGCGCCTTGTTGGCCTCGAGGACGGCGAGCGTCAGCGGCGACAGCACGATCGAGCCGGCGGCGATCGCTAGCGCGACGTCGATCGTGTCGCTCGGGCCGAACACCGCGGCGATCAGAGGCAGTCCCGCCGCATAGTTCGGCAGGCCAACGGTGAGGGTCTGGACCGACGCCTCGCTCGATACCAGGCCGAAGAGGCGGCGCTGCATCCAATAGCCGAGCGCGTAGAGCGCCAGCATGGAGACGATGAGCACCACCAGCGATGGCCACTGCGCCAGGAGCAACGACCGCGACGTGGTTGCGGTCGCCACGAACAGCGAGGCGGGAAGCGCGAAATCCATCACCAGCGCGTTCAGCTCTGCGACGTGATGGTTGTCGATGTCGCGGACCCAGCCGGCGAGATAGCCGAGCGCCATCACGGCGAAGATCGGCAGCAGAGCGTTGAGCAGCACATGGGTCATGGGAGAGGGACTTCGCTTTCCAGTGAATCGATGAACAGGGTCATGGCGAGCAGATCCGCCGACCCGCCGGGACTGAGCCGGCGGGCAACGAAGCTCTCGTGCACCGATCGAGCGCGCGCTCGCCAGTCGGGCCTGCGAACGCCGCCCTCGGTGAGGAAGTTTCGGGCCGCGCGGCGCGCAAACCGAAGACCGGGCAGGCCGCCGCGATGCAAGAGATTGGTATCTTCGAGTGCGGCGATGAGGGCGAAACATGCTTCGATGCGCGCAGCTTCGTTATCGCCGGGAGCGTCGCGAGCGCCTCTTCGCAATGCGGGCAAACCGACTTTGTATACGCTGGGAAATCCCTGGGCAGCCTCCATGCGTGCGCCACCAGCGCCAAAGCGACGACGGGCCCTGCCGCCATGACTGTGCAAGAGCACGGGGCCATCCACGATGCTGCCACCCCAAAGCCGCGAGACGGCTGCGCCCAACGACAATGTGGGATCGATCCGCCCACCGGCCCTGGCGCCGGCGGCCGCACATAGCAGGCCCATGCCAAATATCGCGCCGCGATGGGTGTTGATCCCAGAAGTCGCTGCAAGCATCGCCGCTTCGGCGTCGAGACCGATGATCCTCAGACGCCCCATCCCGCAACCGCTGGCGCCAGCGTCTGCCAAAGCATGGAAATACGGCGCGATGGCTGAGGCGCTGATACGTAATGTATCGGCATCCATATCGTCGTGGCTACCCGGATCGACATGGCTCACGAGGCCGGGCTTTGGCCAAGTTTCCAATTCCAGCAGAAGGCAATGGACGGCGCTTGCGGCGATGGCCCCGACATCGAGAATGCGCGGTGCTTGCGCCTCGGAGGGATGCACCCGCTGCGGGCCTAGTGCGAGAGCGGCGGTAATGATGGCGTCGTTCCAAGAAGAAAGAGGCGCCAGGCGGCGAAGATCCGTATCGCGACGGACGTAGAGCAGGAGGTCGAGATCGGAGCGGTCGGTCAGATAATCCAATCCCGTGAGCGCGCGCCAGGCCAGGCTGCCGAACACCCTCGCTTGCACGGAATGCCGCGAAGCGAGCGCGTCGACAGCGTCGAGCGTGGGCCACCATCCGCGCGGCGCCAATCCGCCGGCCGCGCGCAGTGTGGGCGGCGGCGTGGTCGAGACGATGTCCTCGGGTTGCATGAGGAATGAGAGGCGCCGTTTGCCGGCAGATGGCGGTAGCGGCAGGCCCAACGCCACTCCGTGCCCTTCGCCAGGCATGGCGCGCCGCCGGATCAGCGGCCACCCCTTGTCGACCCAAAGCGCGACGAGCGGATCCGCGACCAGATCGCCCCGCGTCTCGAGCAGCGAGCGCCACCGCGTCGGACGGACGAAGATCAGATCATGGCGCCGCATCGGCCGATCATCGGGCTTGGAGTGCGAGACCACGGACGCGCTCCGCGATATCGGCCGCCTTCAATCGGCCGCTCCGCTTCTTGCCGAGCGCATCCCGGCGGTCGCGCGCGTCTGGCATATCGCCGAGGAGCGCCTCCAGCTGGTCGACCAGCGGGACCGCTTCGTCCCAGGTGATGTGAACCGCTCCCGTCTGAGCAAGATTTCGAAGACCGGGAGCAAACACCGCCGTGGACTTGGCCTTTTCCTCCAGGACTTCTATCGACAGCTTCGTCACCTTGGCCATCGACGGCAAGTCCATCACGACCGGATCGGCGCCCGGCAATCCCACGAGCACACGGGTTGCCAGCGCCGTAGCAAGGAAAGCCCCGGCAGCGGAATGGCCGTACAGAATACCGATGGTCGGCCGGCCGTGCATGTCGGCATAGATCAGGCACTTGGCGACATGGGCGAGATACTCGTTCAGCCCCAGCAGCTCCTGGCGCTTGCTCATCCGCTGGCTGTCGCTGTCCACGATCACAAGGATCAGGCCGCTGCCGTTCTCGATGGAGCTCAGCACGTAGCTGGAAAGGCGAATGGCTTCGTCCGCGCCGACCGCGGCCCGATCCGCGATACCGATGACCAGCGCGCGGCCACCGGTGCGCAACGGGCCCGATCCCAGCAACACGCTGTGGTCGTTCCTCACGTCGTGGCCGTCCGGGAACAGCGAGGCAAGCATCTCATCGAGCGTCACGGCTGATCCTCCGGACCTTGTCGGCGAGAGAGATGAACTGATCGGCGGGCAATGCAGGGATCGCATCCGCGTCGGGGACGCCCTCGGCCTTCCAGATGTCGACCGCATCCGGACAAGTGCCAAACAGCTGCAAACGTTCTTCGAGGCGAAACTGCTCGGCCTTCAACGTGTCGATGCCGAAGTCGCCGGCCGAACGAAGCAGCTCCAATGCGGCGTCACGAAAATCCTGCACGGTGTCGTCGACGAAGGCATCGGCACCGCCGAGAAGTCGCCGGTGCTTGCCACCCATGGTGCGCCACACCAGGGCCCGGTCGCGGGAGTCGAACTCCTCGACGCCACGATTGGTCTCGATGACCTCCGGACCGGACACGGCGATACGACCCTGCTCGGACACCGCCAGCGCCGAAGAGCAACCGGCGATCAACCCGCCGCCGCCATAGCATCCGGAGCGGCCGCCGATCAGCCCGATGACCTTCACGCCCGCGCTCCGCGCTTCGATGACCGCGCGCATGATCTCGGCAATGGCAAGTTCGCCGGCATTGGCCTCCTGCAGGCGCACACCGCCGGTATCGAACAGGATCAGCACCGGGATCGACTTGATGTCCCGGGCTGCGCGCAGGAGGCCGGTCAGCTTGGCGCCGTGAACCTCTCCGAAGGCACCGCCCATGAAGTGGCCTTCCTGCGCCGCAATGAATACCGGCGAACCATCGAGACTGCCGCGCCCCACGACGATTCCGTCATCGAACTGCTCGGGAAGGTCGAACACCCGTAGATGCGGGCTGACTTCGCGCATCTCCGGCCCGATGAACTCCAGGAAGCTGCCGGCGTCGAGCAGCAGCCGGACCCGTGTTCGCGCCGACGCCTCATACCAGCTCACCGTCCCATCCCGCCCCGCCCGCAACTTCGCCGTCTGCGTGTGCGCAGCACTCATTGGTCGTCCTCCTCCATCAAGCGGACGGCCTGAGCCAGACGCAGTGATACGGTGTCCGGGCGTGCTCCACCGTCATTGATGGAAAACTTGAGCCCGCCGGGCGAAGTGCGTTCGACAAAGTCGGCGACCACGGCATCCCACACGTCGCCAAAACCTTCGGCCGCGGTCTTGATCTCCACCAGGCATTCGGGATCGGGCAGGACGCGTTCCGCCAGCACTTCCAGATTGCCGGAAGCCACAACGCCGATGATGGCCATGTTCTTGGTCCCAACGGCGCGCTGGCGGGCCTTATGGCTGAAGCTCAGGTCTTCCATTGCGGCGACGCCTCTTACCAGTGCCGGAATTGTGGGGGCGGCGCGTAAAGCCCGCCTGACCATCGAACGAGATCCTTGATGGAGCGCGCCGCCAGCATCCTTCTGTCGGCATCGAGGGGATCGATGCCGAGGTCTTCCGGTCGGCGGATCACGCCTCGTTCGCGCAGGCGCCGGACCATTGTCTTATCCCGGCCGCGACCGACCTCGGTGTAGCCCGCCACGCCGCGAATCGCCTGTTCGCGCTCGTCCGCATCTCGACAGAGCAGCAGATTGGCGATGCCTTCCTCGGTAATGATGTGCGTGACGTCGTCGCCATAGATCATCACCGGCGCCAGCTCGAGGTTCAGTTTCTTGGCCAGGGCCAGGGCGTCGAGTTCCTCGACGAACAGCGGCGCGTTCTTGTCGCCGAAGGTCTCGCCGATCTGCACGACCAGCTTACGGCCGCGGCGCAAGAGCGCAGAGGTTTCGGGATCGGCTTCCCGACCGGCTTGCAGCCAGGGCTCACTCGGATGACGCCGGCCTCGGGCATCGGCGCCCATGTTTGGCGCCCCGCCAAACCCGGCGATGCGGGAGGTCGTGACGGTCGAGGAGTTTCCTTGAAGGTCGATCTGCAGCGTGGAGCCTATGAACATGTCGCAGGCATAGAGACCGGCCACCTGGCAGAAGGCGCGGTTCGAACGCAGCGAGCCGTCCGGTCCGGTAAAAAAGATGTCGGACCTAGCACGGATGTAGTCATCCATCCCAACCTCTGAGCCGAAGGAATGGATCTGCTCGACCCAGCCGGATTCAATCGCCGGGATCAGCGCAGGGTGGGGATTCAAGGCGAAATGCGTTGCCACCTTGCCCTTCAATCCCAGGTTCTCGCCATATGTCGGCAGTAGAAGCTCGATCGCGGCGGTGTTGAAGCCGATCCCGTGGTTCAGGCGCCGGACGCCATAAGGCGCGTAGACGCCCTTGATCGCCAGCATGGCCGTCAGGATCTGCGTCTCGGTAATGGCGGCCGGATCGCGCGTGAACAGCGGTTCGACGAAGAACGGTTTGTCCGCCTTGACGACGAACTGCACGCGGTCTCCCGGTATGTCGACGCGTGGTACCTTGTCCACGATTTCGCTCACTTGAGCGATGACGATGCCGTCCTTGAAGGCAGTGGCCTCTACGATGGTCGGCGTGTCCTCGGTGTTCGGCCCCGTATAGAGGTTTCCGTCACGGTCGGCGCTGACCGCAGCAATCAGCGCGACATTCGGTGTGAGGTCGATGAAGTAACGAGCAAACAACTCGAGATAGGTATGAACCGCCCCGAGTTCGATCCTGCCGCCAAACAACATCGTCGCGATGCGCGCCGACTGCGGGCCGGAATAGGCAAAGTCGAGCTTCTTCGCCACGCCGTGGTCGTACAGGTCGAGGTGTTCCGGCAGCACGACCCCGGACTGCACCATGTGCAGATCGCTCACCTTAGAACGATCGACAGCAAGAAGCGCTGCAGAGAGCACATCCGCCTGCTTCTGGTTGTCGCCCTCCAGGCAAACGCGATCGCCCGGCCGTATGACAGCTTCCATCAAGCTGGTGGCGTCGCGCGCCTCGACGATCTTGCCCCTCGCCAACTTCGCGCCGGCTTCAATGCGAGCATTGCGCGCTTCCCGGCGGTGTTGCCAACTCGTCGTCATGCCTTCAATCGGCCCTCGTGCCATTGAGAGGGGCGGGGGCAGCGGGAACGTTGCGACGGCTGGCAGGAACCCCGGCCGCCTGTAACCAGCGGCAGCACGCCACCTCGCGGAATCTTGCGCAAATCGCACGTCCGCTTCCGTCACCGGGTCGACTCGGGTCGTCACAACAAGGAACAGCTCCACGCACCGACGCGCCAAGAGAGGTCGATCAGCCGAGGGCGCGGAGCATAGAAGGAAGGCAGATCATGATGATGAACAGGCGTTCTTTCTCGGCCGCCATGGCTGCCGGCGCTGTCGCTTCGCTGATCTCCACCCGTGGCATGGCCGCAAGCCCCGCTCCGATGAAGGCGCGCAACGTCGTCCTGGTGCACGGGCTGTTCGCCGACGGGTCATCCTGGTCCGAGGTGATTCCACGTTTGCAGGCGGTAGGGCTGAATGCCACAGCCGTGCAAAACCCCCTGACAACGCTGCCTGACGCAGTAGCCGCGGCCCAGCGCGTGCTGGCGCGGCAGGATGGCCCGACGGTTCTGGTCGGACATTCCTTTTCCGGGATGATCGTGACAGAGGCCGGTATGCATCCGAACGTGTCGGCTCTTGTCTATGTGGCGGCGCGGGCGCCGGATGCGGGCGAGGACTACACAGCCTTGGCCAAGACATTTCCGACGCCACCCGCGTCCGCAGGGATCGTCTTCGACGGCGATGAAGGGCGTCTGAGCGAAGCCGCGTTCCTGCGCGATTTCGCGGGCGACCTGCCCGAGGCGAAAGCGAAGGTTCTCTATGCAGTGCAGGAGCCGTTCCAAAAGGCTCTGCTCACGGGCAAGACCACGCAGGCGGCCTGGCGGTCGAAGCCGAGCTTCTATGCCGTCTCCACGGAGGACCGGACGATCAATCCCGATCTCGAACGCTTCATGGCCAAGCGCATGGGTGCCAAGACCATCGAAGTGAAGGCAAGCCATCTCTCGCTGATCTCTCATCCCGACGAAATCACGAGGCTGATCCTGGAAGCAGCCGGCCAGCCCGTCTAGCAGGTGGGCAGCCGAAGGGTTAGAAAGGCGTGCCCGTATCGCTTGCAAGCGGAACTTCCGAGCCAGTTGTCCGCGGCGGCGGTGTACCTCCCGAGTATCGACGACGATGCTGCAAGGGTGGAATGGCGCGCCATCCGCCAAGAGGCGCGGAGAAGGCTTGTCCCGCTTATAGCAGAAAGGAAGAGGGAATGCGTATCTTGAACATTGTCACCTCACCAAGAAAAGAGCGATCCGCATCCATTGCTATCATCGACTCATTCCTTTTCGCGTACCAAGAGAAGATCAAAGGACTTGTGGTCGATACATTGGACGTGTGGACCGAGTCGCTTCCAGAATTTGGTGCAGAAGCGATAGGCGCTAAATACAAAGGTGTCTCCGGAGAGGCGATGACGCCATCGGAAACAGCTACATGGGGAAAGATTAGAGAACTGGCGTCACGCTTTCAACAGGCGGATCGCATCGTTCTTGGTATTCCGATGTGGAATTTTTCCTTTCCTTATAAACTAAAGCAGCTGATCGATCTTGCCTGTCAACGGAATATGCTTTTCACGTTTGACGGGAAAGGCTATGGACCAGCGTTGAATATCGACAAGGCGTTCGTCGCGTATGTACGGGGGCAAAGCGAGGAAGCCAGCTTTCAGACAGTCCCTCCGCCTGGCTTTGAATATGTAGCCAAGTACATAGAGTTCTGGCTCCACTTTATCGGCGTGCGCAGTATCACGACAATGACCGTTGAGCACACGTGGGATGGGCGAGCAATAGACATGATCGACGCGGGGAAGAAGCAGGCAGCAGAGCTGGCGAAGCAGTTTTGAAAGCTGTGGGGTTCGGCAGATTTGCACTGCCATAATGTCGTTGTACTGCTCGACCCACCCTACGCCGCGGCCCCCACCTCGGGCGCGACGGCGGGATAGGTCGTGCAGGACTTGCGATCGATCACGCGGCAGCCGTGAGGACCTGAACTCCGTACGCCGTTTCGCATTCTTGCCGAAAGAAGGACCGCCTGTGCTCCGCACACTCAGCACGACGGCGGCGACGACGGAACGAACGACCTGCTGGTCAGTTCCGTGATTCGGACGAATGAGATCATTCACGACTAAATCAGATCCACCTCAAACTTGAGCGGGTTTGATATCGGTGATTGCAGGCCCCCGCAACCATTGACGGCGAGGGGTTAGCGGACGTTGAGGCCGGTAACCCTTTCGTTTACCCAGACTTCACCCAGGAGTCTGGGTCGCATGTGGCGCGGCGGGCGGCCGCGTGGTTCCCGTGATTGAAGGCCGCCTGCGCGTTCCCTGAGCAACATGTATGCGCGCGCGTCAGCTCTGGCGATGCATGCAGCTCAGGCGCCCACGCCCGAAATGGCCGTGACCC
>WNFI01048364.1_pt1 | contig 10122 bp, 9 predicted proteins | sample 5400471 | NCBI WGS metagenome assembly WNFI01 (sample SAMN13153348, study PRJNA577476) | soil metagenome | isolation source: 100 cm saprolite on Douglas fir-dominated hillslope | place: USA:California | collected 2013-09-17
ACCCAAAGGCCCTTTCGTTTGGAAGCTGCGATCTTGTCCCGGATCCGCTCGGAGGTGACCTCCCGCTCGAACTGGGCGAAGGACAGAAGCACGTTAAGCGTCAGTCGGCCCATCGAGGTCGTGGTGTTGAACTGCTGAGTGACTGAGACGAACGACACCCCATGGGCATCGAACAGCTCGACCAGCTTAGCGAAGTCCGCCAGCGACCTAGTCAGGCGGTCAACCTTGTAGACCACGATGACATCAATCTTCCGGGCGCGGATGTCGTCCAGCAATCTCTGCAGATCGGGCCGATCGGTTGACCCACCGGAGTATCCTCCATCGTCATAGCGGGACGGGATCAGGGTCCAGCTGGCATGGGCCTGACTCTTTATATATGCCGACGCAGCATCGTATTGTGCATCCAGCGAGTTGAATTCCTGATCGAGCCCATGGTCCGTGGAAACCCGGGTATAGATGGCGCAGCGGACTGCTTTGATCGAAGGAGCTTTCATGACCGAGCCTCCACGGCCGATCGATCTTCCTTGTCCCTCAGACCAAAGAAGCGGGGCCCGTTCCACTTGGTACCCGTGATCGCAAAGGCGACCTTGGAGAGGCTGTCATAGCTCTGGCCATTCCAGGCAAATCCATCCTCCATCACCATCACCCGCTGCGACTGCCGGTCCCACTCCCGGACCAGGACTGTTCCCGGAGTCAGTTCAATCCGCTTCTGATCGAAGCTCACCAGACGCGCGGACATTGCCGATCCGGCCTCCTTCGCATCGGTGCGATCCAGCACCTGCTTCGTTTCATGATCGAGATCGCCGAACCGATCGGCCTGGATCCGATAGGCGATGATCGCCAACAACAGATGCCGCGGCAGATGCTCGTGCGGCGGTCTCTGAAATGCACTTTGCCATCGTGCGCGAAGTCCTTTTAGATCGAGATCGCGCAGATGCGCGATCTCGTCCTCAATCGACGTTTTGGTCGAGGCACGACCATTGCGACGCTTCTCCCGCATCGCATCAGGCCGCCTGCGTCACCGCAGTTGCGGACGAACTTTTACCGTCCTTGATGCGATAAACCCGGCCCCTGTCGGTCACCTCGGAAATAAGATTGAGGCCAAGCTTCTTGCGAACGACACCGGCGAGGAAGCCGCGTACTGAATGCTGCTGCCATTCAGTCGCAGTCATAATGGCAGCGATCGTTGCGCCACCCGGCGACCGCAGCATCGCAACGATGCGGGTGTGCTTAGTGTCGGGTTTCGCCGTAGTTTTCAAAGAAGTAGGCGCGGACCGCACGCGGGACTTGGGCTTGCTGGTCGTTGGTGCAGTTGCACGGGCAGCAGCTTTGGTTTTCGATTCGGGCTTGGTCATGGGATCCTCTGAAGTTCATGCGACGCCATCCGCCGCACCACCTCGGCCCCGCCCGGGCAAGCACCCGGCAGGGCAAGACCCCGAAGCCGGCCTCAGCCGCTCCAAGTCACCACAGCAATGCTCCGATCAAACACGAAAGCCAGTCATTTCTGAGCAAGAAAATTGCTCATCCCGAAGCTATCCTATCGGCGGTTTGAATCCCCTCTGCTCCGCCAGTAAGTCTCTGATATAGTTAGAGAAAATACATCTAGTGAAATTGCGCGGGGACTTCCGCGGCTTAGCGGCCGAACTGACGGCAGCTGGCCACTGAGAGAGCGAATCCGTTGCGATTTCTGCGATCAGTCGAGGTCGTTTCTCAGAACACGACTTTGCCAGTGTCCTTCTCTACCAATCATCGCATCATTAGAGGGCGAGACCATGCAATGACGGGACATGCTTGATCTCTCCGCGCTCGCCCGAGCCAATTTCCCACATTGTTCAGTCACGTTGTCGAGTGTGTCATTATTCGTCGCTACGTGACGGCCAATCGAGCGGGATCAAGGCTCGTCCCGACGCGCGCGTCCACCGCTCCCGCGTGGCTGCCACGTAGCGGGAGTCGTCGGCGAAATAGGCGTGCTCGATGAGCAGCACCTGCAGGCCCATCCGGCGCGCGGTCTCGGCGAACAGGAAGTTGATGTGCTTACGCATCGCCTGAACGTCTTCGTCCTCCTCCCGGCCTTCGATCTCAGTCTCGTCATCATCGCCACCGCTGGTCGGAAAGTAGGGACGGCTGATCTGATCGAGCACCAGGAGTCCAGGCACGGGCGAGTTCGAAAGTTCGAAGTAGTGTTGAAGCGCGAAAGACAGCGCAATGTGGATGGCAAGATAGTTTTGATCCGAGCCGACGTCGGGCATCCGTAGAACGGCGGCGCTTTCTGCTTCGATGATTGTGATTTCCGGCTGCCGTGCCGAGAAATCGAGTTCAGAACCGACGCAGGGCGCTACGGTGGGCAGCTCCAGGAAGGCTTCAGATGCGAACTTCGAAACCTTTGCCTCGGCTCGGCGCAGTTTTATCTCCTTCGCCCCTCGGTCGACCCGCGCCTCCAACTCGGCGATCTCTCCCCGAAGTACGCTCAAATCTCGCTCGGCCTGGTGCGGCTCGTCGGAAGACGACTCTAGAAAAAATGAAATGCGCCCTAGGAGGTGCGCCCGAAGTTGATCAAGATCGGCAAGGCGCTTGGTTTCCTCGCTCTGGCGCAGCCATGTCCGAATTTGGTCGTCTACGCTGCGCAGGTCGGCGTTGAGTGACCCAATCTCCTGTTCCAGTACGCGGTCGTATTCGACGAGCTTGGGCTTTACGCGCTCGATCGCGGCGCTCTCTGCGCGTACTTTCGACAAGGTAGCCAGAAGCGCTCGCGCCGTTTCCTTTCCCTTTTCCGAGGGTGCATCGCAGATTGGGCAAGTCTCGCCCACCTCGTTCAATTTGAGGTGTTCGGCGAGCATAAGCTTCTCGCGCTGGCGGGTAACCGCCCCCTGGAAGCCAGATGCCTCTTGGATCGCACTTTGCGCCGCCTGAGACCGGCGACGCACCGCAGTCAGCCCGTTCAAGATCTCGCGCCGGCGCGTGTGGAGTGCGCCGAGCTCGCCCTCGCGCGGGTAAGCACTAGCCTCCAGATCGGTGCTGGATAGGCTCTTCAGCTGCGCGAGCAACTCCGTCTCCTTGCCATCGCCTGGCGGATTCGGAATGAGGCCGATCCGATGCGCTTCTACGAGCAGGCTGGTCGCGCGCTGCTTGAGCGCGCTGTCGGCCGTTGCGCGGACGCGGGCGCGCGTCTCTTCTTTGTCTAGTGCCCGCTGCAGATTGCGAAGCCGCCTCTCGTCCATCGCGCTTGCCTCGTCGGTGGCGCGCAGGAAGTATGGCATGGTCGCGACGATGTCGCGGGCCTTGTCCGCCTTCTCCAAACCGTGGAGGAGGACCGATTCACTGTAGATTACCTCCTTGGTCACGAACATGTACGACGTGACGTGTCGGATGGTGGCACGTCCGCGCGTTATGCCCGATGGGTCTGGCTCGCTGGGCAGATCGCCAATTCCGAACGCGCGCTCCAAGAAGGCCTTTCCGGACTCTAAGGTGGTAGTGCCCTCGAACTCGTCCACCGTGCTAGGCAAAGGCAGATCCCGCCCGGATGCGGTGAACATGCGAGTACTGGTGGATTGACCGACAGGAGGGATAATCCGGCCAACCACAATTTCTGCGTCGCCAGAAGTCCATTTGACACCGACTGCGACGCTGCGCCGTCGTACGTGCGCGGGCAACTCGCACTTGCTGGAGCCTAAACAATAGTCGATCGCCTTGATCAGTGTCGACTTGCCGGTTCCGGAGGCGCCGGTAATAATGTTCACCGTTCCCGGCTTAAGCTCAACCTCACGTCGCTGCCCTGTCACTCCGAGGAAGAAGATATTGGAAATGTTCCAGCGCGTCATACCGTGAGACCCATCATGTCGAAGACCGTCTTCGTTGAGCCAGCCGCAGCAAACCAGTAGCCGAGCCGCTCAGCTCGCTTTAACGACTGAGCCGTTCCTTCGCTGACTGCGTTGACGACGTTTTTCTTGATCTTCCGTTCGCCTAAATGCAAACGGGCGCCTTCATCCACCGCCAGCACGCGCGAGAAGCAGCCAAATCGAATTGCCCCCGTGACGATGCTCAAGGAGCCGTTCATGCGTTCGACCAGCCCGACCTGAATCTGCGGACTCCGCTCGAGCCATTCGAGAAGGCCGGTGTTCTTGTTGGTCCCATCGAACGCGCCGCGGAGGTCACCCGACAATGCGACAGGTAACGCGAGGTAGGCGACCGGCAGCTCCGGCCCACGATCATTCACTTTAGCGAATGCCGCGATGAAGCCGGCCAAGGCGTAGGCACAGAATGCCGGGTTCGTTTCGGAGAAGACGTCATGGGCGACGCTCAATTATCGTCTCCCACAAGTGTCGCATAATGCGGGTGCCAGCCAACTTTTAGATTGATCGCGAGCACCTGGTAGCTGCCCCGCACATAGTATGGCGCATTCCAGCCATTAGCGATTGGGCGCACAATGTTGGGTGCATCATCATGGGTCCAACGTAGGATGTTCAGGCCCGAGGAGCGCTTCTCCGTGTCCGAAAGTTCGGCGCACTCCTCAACTATTCGGCAGTGACGATCGGACCAGTGCTCCTCGAGCACGCGGTCGTACTCGCCGATCAGGGTCGCCATGCTCGGTCTTTCGTTGAGCCATTTCGAGCGCTGTTCACGCGCTTTCCACTCTTCTCGGATCGCCTTCGATAGGTCCGACGGCTTACCCTCGACTAAGCGGATCTGACGAGCGAGCATGCCGTCGGGCTGGTAATCCTCTGGCTGACTTACGGTCTCGAAATCAGGAAGGAGCTTGTCCTGCTCAAGGTCGCCGATGATGATGGTGATCTGCTGCTGCAGCTCCGCCCGCGATATGACCCGTTCGCGCTTGCCGCAAAGCGAGTAGACTATCTGACGATCCCACCATTCAATCAGCCGCTTCGCGACCGCGGGGCGCTGGTCCGGCGGCAGAAGCTTCAGATGCTCAGCGACTCGCTCCTCTATCTCGCCGATCGGGGAGCTGTCCTGTTTGATGAGCGTGCGGCGGAGGAGATTCTGTCGCTCTGTTTCGGAGAGCGCGAGGAAGGCCTCGCACCCGTCGACCCGGTCCGCGTAAGGCGCTGATTTGCCCGACTTAACCGCGGCCGCACGGGCGTCGATAACTTGCTGCGCCTCTTCCACCATTGCTCCGACGATAAAATCGCGGTTCGCATCCTCAGATGTTAGAGCTGTAAGCGGGCTGTCGCTCGGGATGCTGGCGACCGCGACGAGGTGAAGCGTCGTCTCGGACAGCGTCAATGCAGGAAGCACGTCGATCCAAGCCTTTATTGTGCGCCACAGCGCGCGAGACTTTAGTGTGATTGGTGGCGGTGCGGCGCTTATCGAGTGCTTCAATTGAAAAAGCAGCGTTCGGCCGTCCGCCTTCAAGTCGACGTCGTCCAGCTGTTCAACGCCGATGGCGGCGTTGTCCGTGTCCTGCGCCAAGAGCGTTAGCAACGCGAAGAACGCCTGAAAATAGAAGCCCAGAGCGGCAGCTTCTGCTGAGTGACTTACACCTTGATTGTTTTCGCCCATGCATTCCCGCCCACCAACGCTCTTTGCTAGATAGTGTACTCGGCAGCAACCGTAGCGGGCAAGTGAATCTCGATGCTCCGCGTCATCTAATTCTAAATAGGCGCAAATGTTGCTGCTGTCGGGGACCCGCATTGACTCAGCCCCAGATGAAGGTACCGCTGCGAAGCTTCTCGGGTTGAGTTCGGAACTAGGAACGGACGGCATTGACGCGGAACTAGATGATGATCTTAGCTCGTCAGAGATATTAATTCCGGCTGAAGTTGTAGTCTCTGTCCCCTAACCAGCATCCAATCCAGTAGGTCTAATCCCATACTTAAATCGCATGAAGGCCTTATACTGAAAGCCATTTTTCAAATGCGAATGCATCGGCTGTTTAGCGTGGCACTCGACACAAACTGCTTTCAAGTTCCGTCGGCTACTGTCTGCACGATTTCCGTTTAGATGGTGGACGTGCAGATATTGCCGGATCGACGGCGGCGAACAGTCATACTTGCACTTAACTTCTTGGCACCGCCAACCGGCTGCGGTTCTCACTTGTGTGCTGATTTTTGGAAAATCGGCTGGGTACGCGTTAATCGGAGCGACAATAGAATCGCCGTGCCCTGCACCATCAAGTAGGCGCGGATATTGTTCGAAGAAGCTAGCGGGAGTGAATGCACTCACATGCAGCGCTCGCTCTGGACGAGTCAGATTGTTCTTGTACCCGTTGAATTCCAGCGCGCCCAAACAGTTTTGGCAAACGTTTAATGACTGAATTTCCGTTTTCATCGCGTTACCCCGAAACACATTTAGTCTGAATGTGCCGTCCACGTTCGCCGAAATCAGATACCGGTGGGATCGCCCGATCTCACTCATGTTCTTTAATGTCGGACAGTTAGCTATATGAAATTTTGGTAGATCAATCTGTTCTTGATATGGGTGCACATCGCGAATGTAGAGTACGCAGTTCATCGGCTGTTAGCCGTGCAGCGCTTATTGCTACAGTGAGAGAGCCATAGACGTTCTCTGGGATCCCCATTCGCGCACGAAGGTCATTCAACGGCGCAAATTTGTAAAAATCCGGAAGTTTCATTTTTGGCTAGCGCTGAGTATTTCGGCAATTCGGCTATCAGCATTGGTACGAACACGAAATTCCACCCTCTGCGACGCGCTGTAGTTCTCCGTTTTATCTGGATTATAACGCGGCTTCGAAGACGATAGCCCGTTCGCAGTGAGTAGGGATTTTATCCACCGCTCAAATCCAAACAGCCGTGTGTTGGATAAAACGTATTCCAACGTTGTCCGGGTTCGGGCCTGAGAAAGCTCCATATTCTTGAAATAGGCCTGAGTATCACTTAACCCCACCCAGTAGCTCGAGGTGTGTCCTTCGATCCTCACCTCTTCGATCGAGTCTCTGTACTTGGCGAGTCCAAGAATCTTTACGTATCTTGGAAAAAAGTCGTTCAATATCTCCGTGAATTTCAGTTTAAGGTCCGACCTGCCAGAATCGAATAAAACGTCCGGTTCTTTAAATCTAATAGTCAGATCAGAGTCGACATCTGCGTGCCACTTTTCCAAATCCCCTTTGAATTCTGAGAGAAGTGATCGATACAGATCGTTGCGCATGTCATCATAAAGAATAGCAATTTGTTGAATTCGCCGCGCCTGATCCTCGGCCTTCGCTTTAAGTTCTTTTGTAACAACCGCTTCGCCTTCAACTTTCACCATGAAAACAATCGCCACCAACATAAACATCATCATAAGGCCTGTCATAAGATCGCTTAACGGGATCCAATGCTCTTCTTTGGCAGCTAGAAGTTTTCTAGAATTCAAAAACTTCACGGTGCACCTATCGTGCCATTTCGACAATGCGGCGAAGTTTGTCCGTTAGCGGTCCATAGTCACTAACGAAACGCTCTGAGAGAGCGGCTAGCTGGCGGCCAAGGCTTTCCAAAGATTTCTTAAGTTCTTCCGTAAGGGCAGCATCTAGATTTGATATCTGTTCCTTCGTCTTAGCCATCAAGTCGGTAACTTGTTTGTTCGCTTCCGTGTTGGTCGTTACGAAGCCTTGATGGCTCGACTGGATCGCATTTTTAAGTTGCACCGCGTTTTCGTTCAGTGCGGCACTTATCGTTTTCTGATTGTCTTGAACCGCGCTCGAAAGTTGAGTGGTAAGTTCCATAATTTTAGTTTGCACAGCGGGAAGGCTTCCAGATGCTTCCTTTAGTAACTCAGCTAGGGCACGCGAAAGATCAATCAGCTGAGTTTTTTGGGTCGAAAGGGCTTCTAGCATTTCGCCCAAATCGTGTGCGACCGTCGAAAACGACTCAGAATTAGACACGAGTGAAGAGTAGTTGCTTGTCGTCTCTCCCATGAGGACAACCAAAGACTCGAGCGATGCCTCGGACCTTTCAACGTGAAGTCGATATCGGTCTTGCCAAACAAGTAACCTACCTACCGCTTCATTGAGGGCCTTGAAGTTATCGCCAAACTGTTCGGTAATCTTGGCGTTGAAGTCTTTGATTACATCGCGAAGGGCTTCGACCAACGCTTGCGATCCCATTTTTGACAATTCTTGGAGCGCCTGCAACTGAGCGGCCTTTAAGGCGTCCAACCTATCATTCGTGTCGGAGCGCATTAACTTGATTTGCGTGATCAAAGATGTTTCTTCTTTTCCCACTAGGGCCGTTTGAATACCAGATAACAATCGGGCCAGGTCAGCGCCGGTCACTTCACCACCTTCACCGGTGCCATCAACAGCAGCGCGATCAAAGAATTGATGCCGAAACTTAAGCAGCAGTGCGCCGCCGACTCCCGCAACCGAAGCCCAAAATGCTGTTTTTAGACCGCCAAGGAGAGCGGGCACGCTCGCCTGAATGTTATTGGAATCGAATTCAGAAAGACCAAGCGCGATTCCAAGAAACGTTGCAAAAATGCCTAGTGTTGTAAGAATTGTCGGTCCGAACGAAATCGCCTTTTCATTGTAAAATAGGTTGAACAGCAGCCAGAAAACGAAAATGGCCGCCAACATAAGCTGCGTGAGTTGCGGCAAGGCCCAATACCAATTTTCGAATCGATGCCAATATTGTTCGAACATCCCGTGTCCCCCAACCCCAAGTAGCAATCTAGGCCAGATGACTTAGCGTTGTCATCAAGTAAGGTGACGTTACGGGCCGCTAATATTCAGCTTGGCTCGGTCATTTGGCGAAAAGCCAATCTTGCCCAGCAGACCAATCAGCAATGAAGTGGATTGTCGGCAAACGTTTTGGCATCGGAAATGGCGAATCCCAAAACGAAAAGACCCTGACGGAATCTCGCGAAGCAGCGAAAGAGTCCGTCAGTGGCATGAAGATCGTATCGGTATTCAAAGGTCTCAGATGCATTCCAGCGTCCCTGAATCAGAGTGCCATATTTTCCCATTAGATTTAGCAGTTCGGGCGGTATCCCTTTTTGGTAAAAGTCTTCTTTGGTCTTCCATATGGCCTGCACGCGCCCCGCATTTGAGAGCGGTCGTTTGAAGTGCTCAAAGTAAAGCGCCAAAGCCGCCTTGTGTGAGAAAACGTTCAGCTGTCGAATGGTGAGCGCGCCGATGGTTGCGAATTTCGCGCCGAGTGGGGCGCTCACACCGTGACGTTCGAGATGTGCTCGCGCCTTAAGTTGTTGGCTCGGTGCGTCGACACTCAACCACTCCTGAACAAGTTCGGGCGCTTGGCGCTTTATCTGTGCAGCCAGTTTGGTGTGATCCGCCTGCGATTGTGGACTAATGTCCATACCCCACCTGCTGATCATCGAAGCCGTTAGATCAGAAGTGCTAGTTCCCTTGTTGCACTCCATGCACGCGGGCATAACCAGTCTGTCGGGCCGGTGCTTTTTGTCAAACAGCGAGCGTGGCGGCATGTGCTCGCGACTTACGGTGGCGCGATCTCCTCCGCATAAGGAACGCGGCGGGAATTTCAAAATAAAGTCAGCGGTGCTGCGCTGCTTCACCTTTACTTGTCCCATTGTGGCCCTTAACCCGAATAGCTATTGAATCTTCCGTGTCGAACACCGCGAATGTAGCCGCGCGAGACCTGAGTCTCTAACTCGTTTTCAAGAAGTTTATTCGCAATCAACAGCGCCTTCACAGCTTCGCGCGCGTCACCGCCGCACGTCGCGATCCGACCAGCGGATTTAATCCCGAGGATTGCTAATCAAGTCTCGCCTTCAAATTAGCTTCAATGGTTTCCTTTGAAGTTAAAAAGTTCATCGCTACAAAGGTCTCTCCCTCTTGAATCTTCAGGCATTCAAGAAATGGAGGAACCACGGCGACTTTACCAGTGGTTACGTAAGACCGCATCCACTGAAACATGCCGTGGGAAAGGATATCGGCCGCCTGCACTGGGACAAAGTCGAACGATGAAACATAGTGGGTACTCACGGGCCGGTTGGGGTCCATGCGAATCGGATTGTTAGTCCGCCGCAATCTCTCTTCGTGCCAGGTTGCTATATCCCGCGCTAGCGTCTCGCGGCTCTTTTCTTGATCGCAATAGATAGCAATCCCTTCATCATTCGGGTGCTCACTGATGCTGTGTACGAGCTTGTAGATCGTTCTTTCGACACAAAGGTAATAGGGATCGGACGGGAAGAAGG
>WNFI01073503.1_pt1 | contig 10122 bp, 6 predicted proteins | sample 5400471 | NCBI WGS metagenome assembly WNFI01 (sample SAMN13153348, study PRJNA577476) | soil metagenome | isolation source: 100 cm saprolite on Douglas fir-dominated hillslope | place: USA:California | collected 2013-09-17
CAATTCACGACAACTCGAGACGAAAAAGCGCTGGCCAATGCAATGGATGCGGCGATCGTAGACCTAGCGCGAACACTCGGGGCAACCGACATTAAGGGACCATCCCGTGACCCGCTCGGGAGCACTCATCATGAGGCAGGCACGCTCTGGATGGGGACAGACCGGGCAACATCCGTTACGGATACTAACGGACGTTTCCATCATCTTGCGAATGCTTATTGCACAGACCAATCCCTGTTCGTGAACGTAGGATCAGTCAATCCCACGCTCACGGGCTTGGTTCTTTCACGGAAGGTGGCGGAAGCGGTCGTGGCCCGTGCTACGGGTTCGCCGCCCCCTCCGTAACAAAACGGCAGCATCAGGATGCAGGTGTAGACATTTATCGTCTCGTCTAAATCGGCAAATCACTTCGATTAGAAGACCTTGCCGTTCAAAATGTCTGCTTTCAAACTGCGAGCGAATCTTGTAGATTTAGAATTTAGATCGAGCGCAACCTGGAACTAAGTGATAGCTCGGCGGGCGACAGCGCCGGGCCGCTTCCAGACCACGTGGTGGAGGGTGTGGTTTTGTTTCTCTATTCGAAACCGGCTGGCTAGTTCGCGAGTAGCGCTCCACAATTCGAATTCGTATCCGCTTAAGCAGGGGTCCAGGTATTTGGAGTCATGTTGTGAAATCCGACAAAGCACAAAGCTTGGAAAAATCCGGGAAAACAAAGGGACGAACTCAAATCGCGATACGCCTATGCCCCGCGTGCGGAGCGAAGTTTTCGGCGACGCGAGATAGCAATTTTTGTCCTGTTTGTCTTCTGCGTGGAGCTTTGGTTAACGAGGGTGAGTCAAGCACGTCCAAGACCTCAAGCTCTAGAGCTAGCGAGAGTCCTTCAGAGCAGGAATCGAGGTCATCACCCCCTCAGTTCGAAAATTACGAACTCATTGGGGATCGGATGTTGGCGTCCTGCACATCTGGCACGCCGAGAAGGGTGCTCCGGTTCGACTATCCGAGGGCCACGCTAACTGGGTTACTGCTGTCGCGATAACCCCCAACGGCCGTCGCGCCATGTCTGCCTCGGCTGGGGGGACATTACGCCTTTGGGACTTAGATAGTCGCCAATTGCTTCGAACTCTCGAAGAGCATGTCGACCCTGCTAATGCCACAACGGTGACAGCCGACGGCCGTCACGCTGTCTGCACCTCATCTGACCATATGCTGCGGGTCTGGGACGTTGAAACCGGGATCTGTATTACTGCCTTTACTGGGGGGGATGAGAGCCCTATGTCCCGCTGCATTATCGCGCCTGACGGGCAAACGATCGTCGCCAGAGAAAAATCGGGTCGAGGACATTTTTTGCGACTCGAAGGCTTGAATTAATTAGCTACTCCAGCGGTGACGGGCCTGACGTTAACGCGCAAGTAACGGAGCAAATCGCAAGTTTAGAGCTGCTCAGGCACCCAAATCTTCACCTCCATCGGAGCCAGCCCAACGGGCAGCGCGGAGACATCGCCCGCGGTCAGTTGCCCCCCTGAGAAATAACTCGCATCGTAAATGGTCCTGACCTCAGCGGAACCGGTCTTGCCCAAATTACTATATGCAACCAGCATTCTACGTGGATCGCGTGGATCGCGATTCAGATAGTGGTCTTGCAAAACCAGGCCGTCAAAAGCGGTCTGCGTGTTCGTGTTTGCAACAACGAGCACTTCGAGGTCACTTAGGACGCGGGAGAAGGCGACCAAGCCACCCACTCCCGATGAATGGCCAAAGTCACGCCCATTTCCCGAAACTTGCTGGAAATAGAGCCGGCCAAAGCGCAGTGCGGGTTGCTTTTCGCGAAGGCGGCTCAGGTCTTTGATATGGGTGTAAAAAAAATTTTCCTTGTCGAACGCATGCCGCTTGCCCCAGAGCGCTTCGCGCACGGATTGTTCAGGATGCGCGTCATTCTTGTCAACGGTTCCCTGCAGGCCTTGTTCTGTCCCGTAGTAGACTGCCGGGATCCCTTGCAGGCAGAATAAGATCGCCAACCCCATCGTTATCTGCTCGGGCGGAGTCCATGGCTGATTAAACCGTTGAGGCTGGTCGTGGTTGTCGAGGAATGTGACAAAATACTGGCCCGCTCCGCCGTGCGAACTGATAAGGGTCGCTTCGATGTCTTTGCGTGTTTTGAAGATGCCATGCAGCTCCGCTACATCTCGCTGCGCTTTGACGATGCTCGTAACTGCAAAGAAAAGAGGGTAGTCAAGAGCGGCATCAATACCAAACCCGGGGTTGCGACTGTGTCGCCCGACGAACTTGTTAATGATTTCCTCGGAATCATAAATTTCACCGAACGTAAAAAAGTTCTGCTTCCCGAGTGTCTGAGCGAATTCTCGAATCGCGTTACCGAACGTTTCGAGTGCTGAAGGTGATATATGTTTTGCCGTGTCGATGCGGAAACCATCGAAATCAAATCTTGCTATCACGTACTGGTAGGCACGGATGAGAATGTTCAATACCGGTTTGGTGCCGTACCTGGCTCGCATGTCCGCCAGGCTAGCTGGCGTCGCATCATATTCTACCACGAGTTGCCGCTGCTGACCGAAATCACCTTTCACGAAGCCTTCGGATCCCGGCGTATAACTGAGAAGATCGCCGCGGCGCCGGAAGAAGGTCTTTTGCTGTAAATCACGCGGATAGACGGCATCGTCTGAGGAGAGACGCGTACCCGGAGGAATCTGATTCCACCAATCGGCCAGAGGGAATCCATGTCCGTTCATCCATTGAATGGGTGGCTCTTGACCCAATGGCGCATCCATCACTTTCGAATCCTTGAATTCGTCCAGGACTCGCCCTTGGTAAACATAATCGAAGACGCGGGCTGCGTGATTCAGAACGATGTCGAGAACCACGTACATGCCGCGACCGTGAGCCTGTGCGATCAGTTCCTCTAACTCTCTCTCCGCTGTCGCCAGGGTCCCGTCCGATCCAAACCGTTCATCGATATGCAAAAAGTCCTGCGTGTCGTATCCGTGATAGTTGTATTGCCCAATTGGGATGTGGGTTCTTAAGAATTGGAGACAGCCAGAGCGTTTTGACGCCTAACTCTTGTAAGTAATTGAGCTGATCGGTTACCCCTTTAAACGTGCCTCCTTGACGATAATCGTATTGCCTGTTCCACGCAAAATTCGGCGACGCCTGCGGATTCGCGAATCGGTCAACCATCAAAAAGTACATCCAACAGTCGCGCCAATCCATCGGAGACGGGAATGGGTGCTGCACAGGTACCACTGTTCCGTTCACGGTCACATCCCGTGTCACCCCTTTGACGGACGACTCCCGAGCCTGGGCAAATGCCTGCTTGATCTCATGGGCGAAAATGTCTGTTACTGGTCCGCTAGGAGCCGAGGGTGAGATATGCTCACCCGATGCTTTGTCTCGTTGGAGGGTTGCTTTCATAAGGCTGGATTCAATGCATTTTAAATTTGGTTAACCGCGTCGGGCGGATTCTAGCTGGAAAGGTCAGCTAGACGTTAAACTGCCGCCTGCTAAGTGAACGTCTCGCGTACTCTTAGTTTGCTGGAGCGTTGGATTTGACGGTTTCATGAGCCTTTGTAAGAACGACCCGGTGATAACCAGGAAATACTGATAGTAGCTAAAGCGAACACGCCAAACTTGTATATACGCATTTTGACGTATGCCGTTTATCAAATGGCTTGAGTTCGGGGCCGGAAATCGACGGGGCTGAAAAGCAGCAAAATGGTTGTTTTGTCAGCTGATTGCCATCATCGCCGCGAAACACGAAAGAATCCCAGCGATCGTCAGAATCAGGAATAGCGTAAAGACGAGTAGCTCGAAGATGGCGCGTTTGGCTGGTTCAGCCGAGGCAGGCAGCTTCCAATGACTTCCTCTTGGTTTACTTCTACTTTTGTCCCGATCGACGCTCGTTTTCTTCTCAGGTGTATTCGGGACCGATGATTTTGTCGGCGCGAAATGTCTAGTGGTGTCAAACACGGTCTTCTTCGGCTCTCTTTCGGTCGCTAAGTCGGATTGCGGCCTTCACGCTTTACACAGGGTTCCTACTCTGCGAGTTTCAAACTTTGTGCGAGCGGTACCCATGACGAATCTACATCCACGATGTAGCTAGAGGTCCTGCAGTGATTGGGTCGGGCCGTTTCAACACATCACCGGCTTATGCCGTAGAAATTTGTCGAGTGAGCCGATCTTTCCTTGGGAGGCGAAAGTTTACATCTTTGTCAACCGAGTGTTACCGACTGCCAAATTTATGTAGCTAGCAGCAAAACCAGGATTACAAGAAGAACTGCAATGCGGCGGGTTGATTAGGTAACCGGCAATAAACAGTTCAATAGCTGATGATGAGCGGGTCGCGGGACGTCGAAAGCGGGGATCTGAATCACTACCGTTACGGGCAATCGCTGATGTCTTTTGACGCTATTGCGCCTGACGGGCGGCCGGTCGTCGCCAGAGAAAAGTCGGGTCGAGCGACAGCGACTCGGGCTCCTCGCAGGATCTGACGACGATCCTTTCGAAGATCGGCTCCGTTCCGTTCAGAAGGATACGGCACCTTGCCTTTTAGGCCTTCCCAGATAATCCGGTTGAATGTTTCCGGATTTCCCAAATCGTCCTCCTTAGTGAAGTCGAACTGTCCGGTCTTGTTCGCCCAATAAGCGGCGTCGCGGCTCGGTTTCGGAATCTCTGCTTGCGTTCTTCTGCATCTCGAAATCGGCAGTTGGGTATTGTATAGAAACAGCGAAGGAACGGCATTGAAAGTCCATTCGCGCTGATAAAAACTCACCAATGCCCGGGTAGCCGTGGCAACAATCCGTCATATGTCTATGGTTCAGGCTTCGCTCCAGCAGCCGGCTGATGTGGATATGGGGATAACCGGTGCGCTTCACGCTTCGACTTTGGTCGGTTACGAATTCAGCACCTTCTTGAAGCCGCCCAACAAAGCTACAACCCGCCGGTTTATAATTAGGCCGCTAACAGCCTACGTGGGATCTTGCCTAACTAGTAACGTACCCAGAGCCAACCTATGGGTGCCAGAGGTGTGCCGCTTTAGTGAATGCGAAGAAATGCTAATTCTGGCGATGGAGGTAACGGGCAGCGACGATCGAGGGTTGCTCAAGCAAGCGGCCGGCTCCGATGTTGAAGGCGAGCCGGATAAACTGTGCGTGCGTCCAGGCCAACGGGGTGGCGGAAGTGGTGCCGGTTCCAGGTGCAAAGCCGGACTGGCGGGAGGGCGGTTGGTTATCCCAGACCTGCTCAGATAGCAAATAACCTTCGTTCGCGGTACGCCTCATCGCGATCAGGTGCGCTTTCGCTGCAAACACGTTGTGAGTCGCCAAGTCATACTCCCCACGTTCGCCGGCAAGAATAGGCCACAACCGGCCATGGGTCGTAAAAGAGTCCGAGAAGCTCACGGCCAACGGGGCGCCCGTGGACATTTCCCCGTATCCGTCATCGGTGTAGCGGTACCAGAACACGCCGTTTGGGGTCTTTACGGCGAGTTGCGCATCGACCACCCGGAGGCTGTTGATAATGTCCTGGTCGTATGGGGACTTGACCCCAAGACGTGCCAACTCGAGGAACCCAGCGTCAGCCACCGCACGTTGGTCGATGCTGCTCGGACCGCCATTACGGAGGCCATACGTAGTGCCAACGTTGGCATCGCCGTCCTTCGTGACGCGCACGTAATATGGAAACGGGCCGTAAGGCCCGTTTTGGCTCACCGTCCACTTCTCCAACTGCGAGCGCCAGGAGTCAGCCGTAGTGAGGTAGCGCTGCGTGGAAGCAGTGTCGCCGTTGATCTGCGCAATGTCGGCCGCGCAAACCAGGCCAGCGATCTCGCTGGCGATCGACGAAGGGGAATAGCCGTTCTGCTCTTCCCACCTCTCTTGCGGTGTAAATGGTGCGGGGTACCCCTCTGGCGACACGAAGCTTACGAGGAAGTCGGCCGCCGGCTTGACGTGCCGCGACCAGGTGGTTGCGTCCTCTCGACCAAGTTGGTGTGCGAGAATGATCGGGTCGGCTACTTCGTCCAACTGCAAGCTGTGGAGAACGGGCGTGCCGTCGACCTTGGAATTTTGGGGGAAGGAGCCGTCGGGCTTTTGCTGGACATCAAAAAGGAAGTCCAAGGCGCGGCCGGCGCCGGCCAGGTCCCCCTCGACGATGAGCGCCGTCACGATTTCGTAGAGGTCGCGAGACCATACCGCATGGTAGAATCCAGAGGGATTAATTAGGCCGGTCCCAAACGCCCACGGCATTGTCGGGGAGGCGACAAAGGCCCCCCGGTAAGTTTTGTCCTCACTAGCGGCGAGCACCATCGCAGAAACTGCATACAACTTGCGCAGATCCTTATTAGGAAGGTTTGCAGGAGGATTGCGCAACGAGTGCAAGTACTGGTCCCAACCCTTAGCGTATTCGCGAGAGAGTTGATCAAATCCGGCCCCCAACGAATCATTTGCAATGTCGAGCGCCGCAGACTGAGTGGCGGCAAAACTGAGCGCGAGTGTGAGATGCTGATTGCCCCAGCGCCCGGTCAGGGGTAACCGTCCGGTCTGCACCACAGTTCCATTCGGCGCGGAGGTGTAGTGGCCGGTTAGCCGGTAGTGCTGGCTCAAGTCAGTTCCGCCGTCGCTCGTTCCAAGGTAGCCATTGGAAGTCTCCGTAAAGGCAGGCGAGGCAACCAAAGCGCTCGCGACCTCCATTTGCGCATCGGAGGCGAGCAGCGACTCGCCATGCGTTCGGCCAGACTCGCTCAGAGCGGCTCCTATTATCGGGTTGTTGAGCTGCGGCTGGTAAACGGCGTAGAGCTGGTAAGGTCGGCCGTTCAGCGAGATGAACTCGACTTCGATGAGCAGCGTCGCCCGGGAAGGATCCGTGACGAAGGTTGTGGTGAGGCGCCAGCGGTTAACCGTGTCGCTGTTAACGATTTCGTAGGTCAGGTTGGTGAGATCGTCACTCTCCTCACGCCGCCCCTGATCCGTGCTTACGAACCGTGTGAAGGAGGTGGACGTGTCCTGGGCCCGTACGGCGAAGCTGTGCCCATCGGTGATGACGAAGTCGAGGTTACGGACGCTTGGAGTGTCGATACGAGGGTAGTAGACTTCGCTCAGCCGGCCACCCTCCAGGGTGAACCACACTTTGCTCGCAGTGGTGTAGCTCGTGCCGAAGCCGGTTTTCTTAGCTGGCAGCCAATCCGCCTTACCGCCGGGGCCGCCAGGCGCCACGCCTTGGCCTTGAGCTTTGAGGGGAAGCTGGCCAACGTAAACCGCTGCACAGGCGACAATCGCGTCAGCCAATAGAGCAAGTATGTTCCTTTTCATTGGGGGGGCGACTTTCAGCTTCAAGCAATTGTTCGCGTGATCGAGAGGAAAAATCCAGAAGCTAGAATTTGAAAGCCAGGAGTGGCTCCGAAGCGCATGGCAGAAGACGGAAGCGGGGAGATGGGATTGCGGTGAGGTCTCAACAGATCGTTTCTAAGAATCAAGTTAATGGCGGTCGATCGGATCTCTTATTAATCCCGGGCCTCACCGCAGAATCAGCAACTCTAGCATCTGCAAAGTGGACGAGGGGCGATTACATGAATTGGGTTCGGCTACTAATTTCAATCGAGTCGGAAACTCCGAGGTTTTCTTTTATGCGTGATGAAGAGCGCTAGCCCAAGCAAGAAAAACTGTGCTTTTCGAAAGCCGCCGCCTGTGTAGACAAGTAGGTCTTCCGGTCAAGCGATTTTCGCAGTCCACACAGCGGCACGATCGAGCCAATGGTTCCCGCGGATCCGGAACCCTAAGAATGCCAGGCTTCTTCAGTGAAACCATGCCCCGCACATGCCCTAAAAATCGGCACGTTTTGTCCACCGACAGTTCTCCGATTCGCAACGGAACAACGGATATATCTAGCTTGTATTGAGTAACTTATATGCAATCATAACTCGAGAATCCAATCGGAGTACGTTTCTGAAGCCCGATACATTGCACTCGGAATTTTTCTCTTTTGGCTCAAATCCGTCGGTTGGCAAAGCAGTTGGAATCGGAAGGAGGATTTTAGCGGCTAGGTCGAGCGAGTACCGCGATCTCCTCTAGCCCGAATGCGCATTATATCACGGCATATTCCGCGATAGGTGAAGCGAGCGGTTATCCGAAAATCGACAGCCGAATAAATGTTCTTTAGGATGCGCAGGCAATCCTCAGTGGCTAAGATTACTCATATCTTAGCCACTTTTTTGGGTTCATCCCTGAACTGTTTTGACCTCTCATGAGCCGGTGCTACAAAGGAGAAATTGGCTCAGAGAGCTTGTCCAGGAGCCACTTTGCAGCTCATACCAGATCACAGAAAATAGGTGTAAGCCGTACACTCTTAATCACTGGGTTGTAGGTTCGATTCCTACACGGTGCATGCTCAGTATCAACGAGTTACGTGTTTTTTACGTAAATTTGCATGGCGCGGTTTTTGGAATCTTAGCCACTTTTTCGGAAGTATTAATCACTGGGTCGGCTGTACAAGGCGGCCCGGCTACCTATGAACTGGAGCCCTCCCAGAATCTCGTTCCATCGGCCCTATACGGCAGTTGAATAGCTCGAACGAGGGAGCCCAATTTCATCCGCTAGTGACAATTAAAAATCTGTCATTCGCACTTTTGCGCGCCGGGCAGTATCCAGGTTTCCTTAGGCCGGATAGTGGCACGAGTGCAAAGACAATGAATGGCCTTCTTCGAGAGGTGCTCGCGGCGCATGGGGGCATTGACCGATGGAAGAGGTATGAAAACGTCTCCGCGACGATCGTTTCTGGAGGTGATCTTTTTGACGCCAAAGGAGTCAAGGTCGATACGACGCCCCGCAAAGTATCAACGGCGACTAAGAGCGAGCGGATGATCGCGAGGCCCTTTGGTAACCCCGACTGGAAGATGACTTTTGTGCCGGATTGTCGTTATCGAGGATGGGAAGGGTGTCGTCGTAGCCGGGCGGAATAATCCGAGAGATGCATTCGTCGGACAGACACTAACCAGGGAGTGGTTGTTCCCCCCTTTGGGGGATTAGAAAATCTTCCCACTGCGCGTTCGTGACGAGCTCAGACGGGCTTATTTTTGGACCGTAAGGTTTAATGATCTTCGCATTCAAATTGTTATGTCAACAACCTACAAAGCAGTCGAAGTTACTTCTCCAGGAACTCTGAGACCGGATCGATCGTCCTGAACGCGCCGGTAACGGACGTTTACGGACACTATTGTCGCCCAAATTCAGTAGAAGTTTTATCAGGTTCCTGATGCAAACCGAATTCCAAGCAATTGGTCAAAGTGAGTATGGTGCTCCAGAAAAAGTTCTAAAAATTGAGAAGCGCCAACTGAAGAGCGAAGAACTTGGGGTTGACGATGCCCTCGTAAAGGTCATCACCCGACCGATTCATCCCGGCGATATCCAGATTCTGTCCGCTCTTCCTCAAGGAGGACCGATTGAGCCCATTCCAGAAGGAACTCTAAGAGTACCTGGGTTTGAGGGCGTCGGGACGATCACCGCTTCCGTACTCATCAAAGCTGGTCACGATTCACTTAAATCTCCGATTACGCTGCCCGATTACATTCTTCAGAATGCGGCTGCATCCGGCATTGGACGTTTGTTAACTCAGATTGCTTTAGATCGCGGTCTCCGCCCCATTCGTTTGGTGAGATCAAATCAGTCTGCTGAAAGGCTTCAATCGGCACTTCCTGGCCCGCCGGTTTATTCGACAAGCGATAGAAATTGGAAAGAACGGGTTCGCGAGGCGCTGGGAGGACACGAGCTCGAAGTGGCTTTCGATGCAATCGGCGGAAAAGCGATCGACGATCTTGCGGATGTTGTTGATGACGGTGGAACCATCATCAACTTCGGTTCATTGGATAGCAACATGGACACGAACATTTATTCGCTCGCCCCAAATAGTGTCGCGCTTAAAAGCGTGTCGATTATGAGTTGGTTTCGTCTGACCCATGATGAAAAGCAGAAAGATTTCGAGCTCGCTCTGAGTCTCGCAACAAATCACCCAGAGCTTTTCGAGGTCGCGCATGAGTATGAATTTGCCGACTTTCAAAAAGCAATTCAGCACGTGTCTAGTCCGGGAAAAACCGGGATCGTCTTACTGAAAAGCCCAATTTAG
>WNFI01366860.1_pt1 | contig 10121 bp, 9 predicted proteins | sample 5400471 | NCBI WGS metagenome assembly WNFI01 (sample SAMN13153348, study PRJNA577476) | soil metagenome | isolation source: 100 cm saprolite on Douglas fir-dominated hillslope | place: USA:California | collected 2013-09-17
CCGCCGTCGCCGTAGTAGTTGCCGTCGGAGACGGAGGTGAGCTCGAAATCACCGAGCGAGAGGGACTGGTTCTTCACCTTGCTTCCTCGTTCGCGCCCAGCAACTCATGGCGGAAGTGCGCCAGGATTCGCGTAAACAGGTGAGTGCGTGAAACCGGGCCCGCAATTGCGTGCGTCTTGCGCGGATAAAGTAAAAGGTCATACTGCTTCCCCGCGGCGTCCAGTGCATTCACCATCTGGATGGTGTTTTGCATGTGCACGTTGTCATCGCTCGTTCCATGGACTTCCAACAAGTGTCCGTACAACTGCGCCGCACTACGCTGGACCGAGCTTTTTTCGTAAGCTGCATTGTTTTCCGGAAGCAGGCCGCCGTAGCGCTCGGTGTAAATGCTGTCGTAGAGACGGAAATCGGTGACCGGCGCAACCGAGACTCCGGCCTTGAAGCGGTCAGAGTGCGTCATGGCGTTGAGCGTCATGTAGCCGCCGTAGCTCCAGCCCCACCAGCCAAGTCGCGACGAATCGAGCTGCGGAAATTTTACGAGCGCCTGGTCGAGTGACGCGAGCTGGTCTTTCAATTCCGTTTCACCGAAGTTGTGCATCACAACGGACGCGAACTTTTTGCCCCGCGCGCCCATGCCGCGGTTGTCCACTTGAAGCACGGCAATCCCGTTGCGCATGAGTATCTCGTTAAAAAGAAGCTCCGTCCCGGACCAATGATCGCGCACCACCTGGCCGTGCGGACCGCCGTAAGGGTTCATGAGCAGCGGAACTTTTGCGGATGCGTTTTGCGGCAGGTAAAGCAGGCCGCGAAGCACGGTACCATCGTCGGCGCGGAAATCCACGAACTGCGGCGGCGTGAGCTTGTAAGGAGCGATGGTCCGCGCCTGCCAAAAAATCTGGCAGCTTCCGCCAATGCGGCATATCGAGATCTGCGGCGGCGTCATAAGAGCGGAGAAGGTCTCCACGTAATTCTTTGCGTTGTCGGCGAAGTTGATGTCATGCGTTCCAGGCCGGTCCTTGCTGATGATCTGGAAGTCGCTGCCATCGAGCTTGACTGAACATAAATGGCGCTGCCGGTCATCTCCGGCGTTGGCGACGAAGTAGAGCACGTGAGTTTCTTCATCCACGGCTTCCGCGCTGAACACTTCGAAGTCGCCCTTGGTGATCTGGTGCTCGAGTTTGGCGTCAGAAGATAAAGGATGGTCCTTATCGAATGAATAAAGATAGAGATGTGTGTGACCGTCGCGCCAGCTGGTCCAGATAAATTGATTGCCCGGTTTCAGGACGGCGAAGTTGTCATCGACCTCGATCCAGGTATCGCTCGTCTCTCTGAGCACGCGGCGCGACTGGCCAGTCGCTGCGTCGATGAAGTAGAGATCAAGCTGGTTCTGCGGACGGTTCATCACCTGGGCCCAGATCAGGCCACCGCGCACCCAGCCAAAGCGGGTAACGTAGATGTCTTTGTCGCTGGTCAGGTGAAACCAGCGGGTCTTGCCGCTGTGGCTGTCCATCACGCCCAGTCGAACTTCAGGATTCGGGTCGCCGACCTTGGGGTACTTCTCGTTGTCGACCGTGGGATGCAGCAGAATGAAGTCAGTGATGGGATACGTCGGGACATTGGTCTCGTTCATTTGCAGCAAGACCATCTTCTTTCCGTCGGGCGACCAGAAATAGTTGCTGCGCACTTCCAACTCTTCGGCGTATACCCAATCCACTTCCCCGTTCAGGATGTTGGAGTCATGATCGTGTGTGAGCTCGTTCTCCTCGCCACCGGAAACGTCGCGGACATAAAGATTGTGGTTGCGCACGTAACTCAGCTTGCTCCCGTCCGGCGAAAATTTCGGATCGTGCAGCGGATCGCCAGACGAGTTCACATGCACCGCCGTACCGGTCGCGACGGTGTAGAGCCACAACTGGCCAAAGCTGTCGAAGAGAATGTATTTCGAGTCAGGCGACCAGCGATAGGGTGATACGCCGTAACGCTGGCGGTTATCGCGCTCGCGGTCATCTTTGCCGGTGGAGAGCGGCGCCGCCCAATGACCCAGCTTGTCCGACGCAATAAGCACCGCCGGCTTCCCGGAGGTCAAGTCAACGTAGTAGAACTCGGCTTTTTCTCCCTGATCGTTGCGCAGGATGTAGGTGATCTTCTTGCCATCAGGACTCCACTTCACTGCTTCCGGAGCGCGCCCGGTAAGGCCGCCTTCGGCAAAGATCGCTGGGATAGTGAGTTCCGGCGTCTGCTGTCCAAAACAGACTGCTCCTAAAATAAAGACCCATAGGACGTGCTTCACAAGCTTCCTCCCGCACTCCGAAATAAGCCTAGAAAGTGTACACCGCAGCGAAAAAATCCAGCCAGCACGCGGATTAAGTTGCTCGGACCAACCCTGCCTGCTATAAAGACGACAGCCGCTCTGAAGGGAAAACCATGAATGGACAGTTTCGTGCGGCACTAGCGCTTTCTCTGGCGATTATTATTTCCGCGCTGATCGGCTCTTCGGCTTTCCTTAAGGCCAAGCGGATGGACCAGACCATTCGCGTTACGGGCTCCTCAAAAAAGCGAATCAAGTCCGATCTGGTCATCTGGAGGACCTGGGTCACGGTGGAAGCACCCAAACTTCCAGACGCCTACGCCAGACTGGCGCATGATGTGAATCAGGTCCGCGACTTTCTTGTCGCCCAGGGATTTCCGGAAAAGCAGATCGTGATCTCCGCAGCCGACATAAAACAACTGCATCAGACAAAGAACGCCGGCGAAGATGGTCCGGTCACGGGGTATCAACTGCGGCAGGCGCTGCAAATCAGCTCGCAGGAAATAGACAAAATTACGGCGGTATCTTTCTCGAATCGGGGCAGCCCGAATACCTCTATACCCGGCTCTCCGAGATGAAGGTCGAAATGCTGGGTGAAGCCGCACGCGACGCTCGCCAGCGCGCCGAGCAAATCGCCGGCAGTAGCGGCAGCAAAGTAGGCGAGATGCGCTCCGCCGAGATGGGTGTCCTGCAGATCACGGCTGCTAATTCAAATGATGTCTCCGGCTCCGGAATTAATGACACCACATCGCTGGAAAAGGACATAACGGCGGTGATCCACGTCACCTTTGCGCTGAATTAATCTGGTCACAGCAGATAATCTCCGCGATACACCAATCTGCCTTCGACGATCCGCGCATCTTTCATTAGCGCGTGCTCCTTGGATGCGCTCTCATCCAGAATGTGCAAGACGGTGTGGCCTTTGCTCACCAAGTAGTCGGACACCAGCATCCGATGGCATCGAAAGTAAAGCGCTTCGGCGCACATGATCACGGTATTGCGCCGTACTGCGGAATCCACAAGGCGTACAACCGCCGCTTGGAATTGCGGCGAAAGCATGTAGTCGGCGTAATTGCGAAAAGCGTCGTTGCGCAGCGCTACGTTCGGAGATTGGTCGCGCGGCATCTGCTGGTTTCTTCGCCCACCAAGATCTTTTTCCCAAACGTAGTCGAGGCCTATCTCCGGCAGCCATAACTCAAGCTGCTCACGATTGAAGTGCGGATAGCGCCGCGAAGCGGGAAAAGCCCGGATGTCCGCAAGCAGGCGGATATCATGCGCTTGCAAGACGCGTGAAAAATCGGCGAGATCGCGGGTGGAGTGGCCAATGGTGAAGATGGTCGCCATGTTTACGTGCGGAGAGTCTGGGTCAGTCCAGCGATTGCAGCGCTTTCACTATGTCGCTCTCTTCGTTCTCAAAGACGGTGCGCAGGTCGAGCAGAACGCGGCCTTCTTCCACCCGGCCGACAATCGGCGGATTATGCTGGCGCAGGCGCGCAGCCAGTTCGTCCGCGCTGAGATGCCCAGCGGTTACACCTAGCAGAAACGTAGGCAATGTGGACGTAGGCGCTGAACCGCCACCGATCAGCGATTCGCCGCTGATGACTTCAACCTGCAACTTGTGCGAGGCGCTGATTTTTGCTCGCAATGCTTCAGCGCGAGCGCGAATCTGTTCGCCAGAGAGCTTCATCATCCGGAGGAATGGAATCGCGTCATGATTCTGCCGCACGTATTCGAGTAGCGTAGCTTCCAGCGCGGCATAAGTCAGCTTGTCGACCCGCAACGCGCGGAAGAGTGGATTGGCCCGCACGCGCTTAATGACTTCCGCCTGTCCACTGAGCACTCCGGCCTGCGGACCGCCGAGCATCTTGTCTCCGCTGTACGTCACCAGGTCAACGCCTGCGCGCAGGCTATCCATCACGTTCCGCCAGAGCTTCCAGCGGCGGCTGCTCAGTAAACCCGATAATGGCAAAGTTCGACCGATGCACACGCAACAACAGACGCGTTTTTTCATTGATGGCCCGTTCGTAATCCTGAATGCGCGTGCGGTTGGTTGTGCCGACCTCGCGCAGCACCGCGCCTGATTTGCTCATTACGTCAGGCACGCGAAACGATCCGCCAATCTCAACCAGTTCGCCGCGCGACACGACGACTTCGCCGCCTTCCGCGAGAGTGTTCAGCGCCAGCATGACGGCCGCCGCGCAGTTGTTGACGACGACGGTTCGAATGCCGCTGACACCTTCCTGGTTCAGCAGACGCGAGAACAACCGCTCCACGTGGACATCGCGCTTACCGCGCTCCCCGGCGGCAATATCGAACTCAAGATTGGAATAGCGGCCTGCGACCTCGCTGATCCTGCGCAGCGCGGACTCAGCCAAGGGCGCCCGGCCGAGGTTGGTATGCAAAACGACTCCGGTTGCGTTAATAACCGGCTTCAGCGAGAATTGCAAAGCGCTGTGGAGCTGCCGCGAGATGCCGTCGGGCAAACCCGCGACCGCGAGTTGAACAGCGGAGTCAGTTGCCAAGTGCCCGGCTGTGATTTGCTCTCGGACCTGCGCCAGCACGACGCGAATCGCTTCCACGACCGCGGGCTGGCCTTCCCGCTCCACCAGCGAGACGATCTGCGAGTCACGCAACAGATCGTCGACAGACGGTAGCAGACGATAGAGATCGGATTTGGGCGCGGTCTTCATCCACGAACATTATTACACTTGTTTCTTCATCCCGAAGCGTAGCGAGGGATACATACCCACGCGATGCTTTCACGGAGAAGATTAGCCACGAATACGGCGAATGACCACGAAACTTTTCCCATTCGTGTTTATTCGCGTGCATTCGCGGCCCCTCATGTTCTTCAGACGATATGGATCCCTCGCTGCGCTTCGGGATAAAGAAAAAACTATCCCACCTCCACCAGCCCATACCTCCTCTGCCAGTGGTTTTTCAGGTGCACGATGATTTGCTCGCGGTCGGCTTGCGTGATCTCAGGGTCTTTCTGGTCAATGATGCGCGCAGCCTCAACCTTGGCCAGTTCCAGCAGCTTACGGTCGCGCAGAAGATTGGCTACGCGGAAGCCCGGCATGCCAGCTTGTTTGGTGCCAAAGAATTCTCCTGGCCCGCGGATTTCCAGGTCTACTTCCGAAATTTCAAATCCATCTTGCGTGCGCACCATGGTCTTCAGCCGCTCATCGCCTTCCGGCGAGACTTTGCCGCCGGTCATGAGGACGCAGTAAGACTTGGCCGCGCCGCGACCGATGCGTCCGCGAAGCTGGTGTAGTTGTGACAGGCCAAATCGTTCGGCGTGCTCCACCACCATGACCGTTGCGTTGGGTACGTCCACGCCGACTTCGATCACCGTGGTCGAGACCAGCACGTCAATCTCGCCGCGCTGGAACTTGCGCATGGTTGCGTCCTTCTCTTCCGGATCGAGCCGCCCATGCAACAAACCGACGCGCAGCTCCGGCATGATCTTTTTGCTCAGCTCCGCATGCATGTGCATCGCAGCTTTCAGGCCGCTCTTGGACGTGGGCGCCGTGCCGAGAAACTCAAGCTCCGGCTGATCGCTGGGCACGCCTTCAATCACCGGATATACCACGTAAGCTTGCCGTCCCGCGGCAACTTGTTTCTTCACGAACTCCCAGACTTCCGGCGCGCGCTCGTCAGAAACTTTGCGCGTGGTGATTGGCGTACGTCCGGGCGGAAGCTCGTCGAGAATGCTGGTGTCCAGATCGCCATAGAGCGTGAGCGCGAGCGTGCGTGGAATGGGCGTGGCCGTCATGACGAGCGTGTCGGGTTCGGCTGCGCCTTTTTTCATCAGCTTGAAACGTTGCATTACGCCGAAGCGGTGCTGTTCGTCCACGATCACAAGGCCAAGATTGTGGAACTCAACTTTCTCCTGGATGAGCGCGTGCGTCCCGATCACCAGATGCGCCCCACCTTGCGCGATGTGGCGACGCGCGTTGCGTTTACGGTCTTCTTCCTGCGATCCGGTCAACAGGACCACGCGATATCCGGCTTCTTCCAGAATGCGCCGCGCGGAAAGATAATGCTGTGTGGCCAGGATTTCGGTAGGCGCCATGAAGGCGACCTGATGTCCGTTTTCGATCGCGATCTGCCGCACGCACATTGTCAGTCAGGCTGAAAGCAATGCCGGTCCTCTGGCGCAGGCGCCGGCGTTTGAGTTCCAAGCCTATCTCAAGAAAGAAAAGTTCCTCGAAAATCAGCCGCTGATGCGCCGGCGTCCGATAATTTTGCAGCGCGCCAAAGCTCTCGCCCGGCTGAGGAAAGTGTGCGTGTTGGAATGCGGTCCGGCGATCATGCAGACCGAGCCGGCGGACCAGTGCTGTGGGCAGGCCATCGGGGATGTCATCCGCAAGATTCTCCAGCGCACCGTGGATGGTGCGCCGGAACCAGCGCGAGGTCAGCTTGGCATGCGCCGCCGTTTCGTAGATGGGAACAATGCGTCCGACTTCGAGAGACTGTACTTCCGCAGCGTCTTCCGGCGTGAGATCGCCGTCGACATCAAGCACCTCAAACTGCGGCTGCTTGATTTCCAGTCCACGGCCCTGCCATCCTTCTTCCACTTTGCCGTAGAGCGCCACCAGTTGCCCGGGTTTGAAACGGTCGCGTAGATATTCGCCGTTGAACCATATACAGCGCAGCGAAGCGCGTCCCTGACCGGCGACCATCTGGAAAATCGGAATCTTCTTGGTTCGGAAAACGGACGAGTTGCGGACCTCGGCGATTACGGTTGCCATCTCGCCTGGTTTCAACTCGCCAATACCGCGCGGGTTCAGCCGGTCTTCATAGCGAAACGGCAGATAGTAGAGCAGGTCTTCCACCGTGCAGACGTTCTTCTGCGCCAGCCATTCGGCCACGCGCGGCCCTACGCCTTTCACGAACTTGACTTCAGAATGGAGTTGCAGCACTGACATGATGATAAATCGGCTCTTGGTTTTTGGCTCTTGGCTTCGGTGTCAGCAATCTCATTCCCGATGACGGCGATGACGGCGATGACGCGCGATCGCGGCGATCCCCTAAACGGCCTGCCCAGCGCAGAACCCCGACGCCCAGGCCCACTGGAAATTGAATCCGCCCAGATGGCCGGTTACATCCACGACTTCCCCGATGAAGTACAAGCCGGGAACCTTGCGGCTCTCCATGGTTTTGGCTGAGAGTTCGTCGGTGTCCACGCCGCCGGCAGTGACTTCGGCTTTGTCATAGCCTTCCGTGCCTTCGGGGACGATCTGCCAGTGATGAGCGTGACGCTCCAACTCGTCCAATGCGTGATTCGTCCAGCCTTGCGGAGGATTGAGGTCGAGCCAGCGTTCGGTGAACCTGGCCGGCAGCGCTGCATGAAATGCCGCCTTGGCTGACGACAGATCGCGCCGGGCCTGCGGCTGACGCAAAGTTACCGTGAGGTCTTTGTCCGGGGCGAGATCAATTGTGATTGGCTCCGGTTTTTTCCAGTAAGAAGAGATTTGCAGGATAGCCGGGCCGCTGAGCCCGCGATGCGTGATGAGCATCTTCTCGCGAAAGCTCGGGGCACGGCCAGGCGTGCTCGCGATTACTTCCGCCGACACTCCGGCCAGGTCGCAATAACGCTGCCGGTCTTCCGCACTCAGAGCCAGAGGAACCAGGGCAGGACGGCATTCCTGGATTTTGATTCCGAATTGCCGCGCCAGATCGTATCCGAATGAAGTTGCTCCCATCTTGGGAATGGATAGACCGCCAGTGGCGACCACGAGCGCTGGAGCACTGAATGCGCCACCAGTAGTGGCGAGCACGAAGCCGGCGCTGTGCAGGACTTCCTGCACTCTGGTGTTTGTGTAGATCCGTACGCCGGCCCGGCGGCATTCTTCTTCCAGCATGTTGACGATATCGTGCGCCGAGCGGTCGCAGAAGAGCTGGCCTAGAGTTTTCTCGTGATATGGAATCCGGTGCTTCTCGACCAGAGCAATAAAATCCGCGGGCGTATAGCGCGCGAGCGCTGACTTGCAGAAGTGCGGATTCGCCGACAGGAAGTTCTCCGGCCGGCAATGCAGATTCGTGAAGTTGCAGCGGCCGCCGCCTGAGATCAGGATCTTTTTCGCGATACGGTCGGCAAGCTCCAGCACGGCGACGCGGCGTCCGCGTTTGCCAGCTTCTACGGCGCACATCAGACCGGCTGCGCCGGCGCCGAGAACGATTACGTCAAACTTTTGTGGCATTCATGTGGGCCCGAAGGACCGGCGCGCTGGATTCTATCGTGTAGACCGGTTGGAACAAAATTTACCGCACTTGGGTAAAGAATGGTTAAATCGGTGGAAAGGACCCAATCGCGCGCAATATATCCGCGTGGAGCGCGTCTATTTGTCATGGCAACTCGAAGAAAATTTCGCGCAATCTGGCTGGCCACCTTCCTATTCTCGACCCTGTTGCCGTGCCTGCTGGCCCAGGAACCGCGCGCCGCCGCAGCCAAGCCACCTGAACTCCCGCCAACCAACGACGCGCGTGAGATCGTCCGCCGCTCGGTGGAGATCGACCACCAAAACTGGCTCAAGGCGCGCAACTACACCTGCCAGCAACGCACTGTGGAAAAAGAGCTGGACAAGAATGGCCGGGTCAAGTCGCAGAAGATCAAGACTCACGACATCACGTTCTTTTACGACGAGCCCTATGCCCGACTCATCCAGGTGGATGATAAGCCGCTCAACGACAAAGAGCAGAAGAAAGAAGAAGAGAAGCTGCAAAAGTTTCTCGACAAGCGCAAGAATGAAAGCCCCGATGAACACCGTAAGAGGCTGGCCAAACAGGAGAAAGAGCGCCAGGAACAGAGAGCTTTTGTCCGCGACATTGAAAATGCGTACGACTTCCGCCTGCTGGGCGAGGAGCAGATCGCCGGAGTGGACACCTACGTGATCGAAGCCACGCCCCGCAAAGGCTTCCATCCCACGCAGCCGCACGCGGACATGCTTTCCAAGGTGAAAGGCAAGTTGTGGATCGACAAGCAGGGATACAACTGGGTACGCGCGGAAGCCGAAGCAATCGACACCATCTCCTTTGGCCTTTTTCTCGCCCGATTGCACAAAGGGTCGCGGCTGAGCTTTGAGCAGACGCACGTCAACGATGAAGTCTGGCTCATGCACAAGTTTTTCATCAATGCCAGCGCACGGCTGATGCTCTTGAAGAATGCGGGCATCGAGCAGGAAGATACCTTCTCCAACTACAAGAAATTTACAACTGCAATCCGGATTCTGCCGGGGATGGCGGAAGCGCCGCCAGAAAAGCCTGCTCCGCCGAAGTAGGCCTCCTCTATTTCTTCATATTTGCCTCTTTCTGAAACCCCGAAGCGGAGCGAGGGGTCCATACCTCAACAAGAAGCTTAGAGGCGAAATAACGCGAAGGTCCCCTACATTTAGGTATTCATTCGTCGGACAGTCGCGTACCCCTAAGATTGTTGGCCGGATATGGACCCTCGCTCCGCTTCGGGGTTTCAGAAAAAGTCGCTAATCGGACTGACAAAGCCCAGCAAACGCGAACTGCTGCTTTTTCATCCAACCTCTGGAACAATGCGTACCAATCGTCCAATTCTTGCCGGAGTATTTCTTCTCCTTACTTGTATTTGCGGCTGCGCCAAGCCAAATCTCAGAGATTCACTGAGCAGCATGCAGGCGCCGCAGGGCTCGCCTATGTTGCTGGCCATCTACCAGCCATGGTTCGGCAATGGAGAGCACATCAATGTGGGATATTCCTGCCATGATCCCATTGTGCTGCGCCAGCAGATTGCCCGGGCCCGGGAGCTGAATATCGGCGGCTTTGTGGTGAACTGGTACGG
>WNFI01417649.1_pt1 | contig 10121 bp, 8 predicted proteins | sample 5400471 | NCBI WGS metagenome assembly WNFI01 (sample SAMN13153348, study PRJNA577476) | soil metagenome | isolation source: 100 cm saprolite on Douglas fir-dominated hillslope | place: USA:California | collected 2013-09-17
CGTTAACGTTGCGAAAGATCCGCAACTGCAATATACTGTGCTGGCCGGCCTGTTAAACGTCTCCAGTTGCCCGGCATGTGGGCGTCGTGCCGCCATTTCACGGCCCTTTATCTATTCCGACCCTGTGCATAACCTGCTTGCCTATGTTCACCCACGCAGCGACGTGCCTGAAGAGGCGCGGCTGCTGATCCTGGAAAAGCTGCACGACGTCTATGTAAATATCGCCGGCGACGATGAAGAAAACTCCGACCTTGAAGCTGATGGTGACGCTAACGGCATAGAACCGGTTACATCATCTACAAAACAGGTGCTGGAGATGCCCCCGCTGCAAGTCATTTTCGGCATAGATCAACTTCAGGGGCTCATTAACGCTGTCTTAAGCCAGGAAGAGCGCCTGGGCAGGCTTGCACTGAATACACGCAGCCGGGATAGCGCTGAACGCGGACAACTACTGCATATTGCGCGTAAATTGGCACAGGAGATGCAATGCCAGGTCGAAGTGGAAGAGTTGTCCGATGAGTATACCGTCTGGCTTTTCGGCTCGCGTCGACAGATTGGTGCCCTTATGCGGGAGTTCGCAGCACGAGGATAGGCCAGGAAAGGGAGGACGACTTCACATATGATTACTATTGGAGTTCTCACCATCAGCGATAGTGGCGCAAAGGGTGCGCGGCAGGACACCAGCGGCGAAAATATTCGCGCAATGGTCACGCAACTACCGGAGGCTGTCATCAGCGCGGGCGCAATTATTCCCGACGAACGCGAACTGATCGAGGGAACACTGCGTGAGTGGAGCGATGAAAAGCAGCTTAACCTCATCCTCACAACTGGCGGTACAGGGTTAGCTCCGCGCGATATCACGCCGGAGGCCACCAGGGCAGTCCTCGACCGTGAAGCACCCGGTATCGCCGAAGCTATGCGCGCCGTCAGCTTGCAACACACTCCGTTCGGTATGCTTTCACGCGGCGTCGCAGGTACACGGGGACGCACCCTCATTATTAATCTTCCTGGCAGTCCCAAAGCGGTGAAGGAATGCCTGGAGTCTATCATGCCTGTATTGCCACACGCTATCAATCTCCTCGTCGAGGGACCACGAGAACACTGAAAGATGTCTACTCACGCTCCTATCTTCATCTACCAGGGCCATAGCGACAATGTTTTTGCTTTGGCCTGGTCGCCCAATGGTTCCTATCTTGCCTCCGGTTCCCGTGATAAGACAATACGTGTCTGGAAAGCTAGCACTGGAGAGGACTGCTGCTGCTATTACGGTCACGCATCCTGTCTGCTTTCCTTAGCCTGGTCTCCTGATGGTAAATACATTGCCTCAGGCGATACAGACGGCATCGTACACGTATGGGAGGCATATACAGGCAGGGGCGTTTTCACCTATCACGGCCATACCCGTTTTGCGCGCAGCATTGCGTGGTCCCCGGACGGCCTCTATATCGCCTCGGGCGGAGACTTTGGTGATAGCACTGTACAGGTCTGGACAGCTTTTACCGGAAATCGTGTGTGTACCCACAACCAGCAATACAGAATTTTTAGCGTTGCATGGTCTCCTGATGGCAAACGTCTTGTTTCTTGCAGCTTTGATGGCAGTGTGCAAGCCTGGGATGCCTTCACCGGAAGTAATCTCCTGAGCTACCAGGATCATTCCAGCCCGGTCTACGCGACAGCGTGGTCTCCCAACGGCGCATATATCGCCTCGGGCGGACAAGATATGACGATTCAGGTGTGGGAAGCTACTTCTGGGAAGAGTGTGTGTACTTACAAAGGCCATATTGATGCAGTTAAGACTTTAGCATGGTCCCCCGACAGCAAGTACATTGCCTCGGGCGGCAATGATTTGACAGTACAGGTATGGGAAGCTACTTCTGGCAAGCTTTTCACGTCCTATACAGATCACGCTGAATGGATACGAACTGTAGCCTGGTCGCCTGGTGGGGAGTATATCGCTTCTGCCAGCGGCGAGATGGTGCATATCATTCATCTTTCAAGCCTTTTTTGAGTTCCCGCACAAACCCGACTATGCCCTCGGCCCATGTCATTTCGGCTTCCCGTTTGGCCTGCTCCTGTTGACGACGTAAAGCTGCTCGTGTGGCTGCCTGTCGTTTCTCCTCTGCACGTTGCTCATCATATACAGCACGTTTCACAGGGTCGCGCAACACTTCATAGGCTTCATTGAGACGCTTGATATGAGTATCCAGGGTCTGCTTGTTCAGATCAGGATGATGTAAGCGGGCCAGGCGGCGATATGAGCGTTTGATCTCAGCCGTCGTTGCTGTGGGTGAGACTTCGAGAATAGCATAATAGTCTTGCATCAGGCACCTGTACTTCCAAATCCGCCCCTTCCCTGCCCCATCTCATCCACTTCATTCCAGGTTACACGGGTCACAGGGATGAAAAGACCCTGGGCGATACGTTCTCCACGCTTCACCGTCACGGCCTCGTCACGGAAATTAAAGACCTGCACCTTTAGTTCATCGCCCTCGCCACAATAATCTTGATCGATAATGCCTACGCCATTAGGAATGAGTAGTCCTTTGCGTCGCGGAGTACTGCTTCTCAAGGTCAGCAAGAGCATATAGCCCTCTGGTATACGTACAATCACATTGCCAGGGATAAGCTCTATGGTGCGCGGCGCGACCTCGGTATCCTCGCGGCAAAGCAGGTCAAAACCCACTGAACCTGTTGTAGCATAGGTGGGCAGTGGCAAATTGGTATCAATGCGTTTGATCGTAACTTGCAAGTGTTGCGATGATCTATCCATAAACACAGTGCGCGGGGACCTCCGCCTTTTAGGCGGGGGAGGAAGCGCCGTCCTCCTTTCCAGTGATGTGAGATAAGGGAAAACGGGTGATCATCCACCCCTGTACCGGACGAGCCAACCGCACCAGTTTGCGCGGTGTCACCTCCACGAGGGCTTTCCCACTTCTCACATCTTTGACCACAAATGCTCCGTTGACACGCCGTCCACCAATGTAGCCCATCTGTCCTTTGGCTTCTACCAGTTCATAGAGCTTCCACCCTTTGACCTTTCGAGGCGCCCAGACCTTATGCTCACTGTGCTTGCCATTATACATCTGGTAATTGCCGCGCGGGACACAGCGAAGCTGGTACACCAGGGTGAGCGGCTTGACCACTTCGTCGATGGCACAGGCAATGGCAACCGCATCGTTGGCATGCGATTTGGGACAGAAAGTAGTTGGTGGAATCTTTTGCCAGCACAAAGTATAGCAGAGATGGTAAGAATGGGCAATATACTCAAAAGCTTTCCAGCACAGTTGGGCCTAGGACTTTTAGCCGTCTTTCTATTAGTAAGACTCCTGATAAAATACATGCGAGAGTTAAAGCAAGCACATTCTGCTAAAGGTAGTCAATCCCTAGACGTTCATGGCATTCCGGGAGGAGCGCCCGTAGTTGATACACCTGCCAGTCCATCCGGCGATTTGCCACTTTTATTGGCCTCAGACGTATAGTTAATAGAGGTATTTATAGAAGGACACCAGGGAAAAGAGGAGCTTTTGCTTTTTTAGCAGAGAGGAAGCGTCTCCGTGGCATCATCAGTTGATGAAAGGCGGCATTTGCGTTATAATTAGATCAATGAAGGAATATTTTCCGTTTTTTCTGTGTTTCTATAGAGTAGAGAGACAGACTAGTGTGCGTCTACAAATTCCTCCCACTCGGTGCTCGGCCACGGTGTCCAAATCAAAGGACTGCTTTCCCTGAGTGTAGGACCGAACCGACGGAAGATTGTACTATCTTGCTGCTTAAGATGCTACTGTTCATGGAGGGCGCAAAATGATTGAATTAGAGCGATCCACGACTGAAACTACACTTACCCTGGATGATAAAAAGAATATGAATGCAGATCTCAGCCAGCAGTGCGACGAACTTGTCGATCGCTTGCTGACAAAGAATCTTGAATATATAGAAGATGAGGTAGAAAGCCCTGGCAAGGATGAACAGGAGTTCGAGGAGGATATCGCGAATTTGGACACAGCTCCCCTTGAGTTGGAAGAAATGCCTGATCTTAGAGAAGATCTAACTCAACTGCCGGTCCCACCAAATCTTGAGAATCCATCGATCCTGAATTTGCCAAGAATAGCTACAGAGGAAATGCCACCTACCCGGCGCGTACATATGCGCCGCCGCCGATCTGAAGATGATGAGAACACGGTCAATACTGCTGATGCTGGCGAGTCAGATGCGGTCATGACGTACCTTCGCGAAATTGGACGTGTTCCAATGATTACGCATGAGCGCGAAATCGAACTGGCAAAACGCATTGAAATGGGCGACCGCGAGGCTATGAAGCAGTTCATTCTGGCGAATTTGCGGTTGGTGGTGAGCATTGCCAAGCGCTACGTTGGGCGGGGGCTGACATTGCTCGACTTGATTCAAGAGGGCAACATCGGCTTGATTCGTGCCGTACAACGCTACGACTGGCGGCGTGGACATCGTTTCTCCACACATGCGACCTGGTGGATTCGCCAGGCGATCAGCCGGGCTGTTGCTGATAAAGGACGAACTATCCGTCTTCCTGTATACGTCAATACCGCGTTGAATCGCATTCGCCGCGAACGCCAGCGCCTCTTACAGGAGCTTGGTCGCGAACCAACGGAACAAGAACTGGCGGAAGCGACAGGTTTAGATCCCCTTCGCATGGTTGAGTTACAGGCTGCTCCTGGCGCTCCCGTCTCTTTGGAATTGCCAGTTGGCGAGGACGAGGAGCAGGAACTGGGAGATGTGCTTGCCGATACCGAGTCCGCGTCTCCTGAGGATATAGCGACAACGCAAACACTTAAAGATGAAGTGCAGCGCGTGCTTGAATCGGTACTGACTCCACGCGAGCGGCTCGTCTTACAATTGCGTTTCGGCCTTGGCAATAGCCAGGCACATCCACTTGAACAGGTGGGGCGAGAACTGGGTATTACACGTGAACGTGTACGCCAGATCGAAGCAGGTGCACTGGCAAAGCTACGTCAGCCACCTGTTTTAGAGCGACTACGTGGATAACAACATATTAAATAATCAGGGTATAGGTAATACAGCAAACGGAAAACCGGGGGGCATGCCCCCCGGTTTTCCGTTTGCTGTATTTTTTAACTCTTTTTGTGCTTACCTAAATCACGCTCAACCTGGATCACGCCCTTGACCTTCTCAAGGCGTGCAAACACACGTTGCATCTGCTCCAGCCCATCAATCTCCAACGTTGCGCTGATAACCGCTATCTCTTTACCCACGGCGACATTTGAACTCACCGAAGCCATATTCACTCCAATTTCAGAGACAACTGCGGCAATATCTCGAATAAGCCCCGAACGGTCGCGAGCTGTAATCACCACTGGAGCCAGGTAATGCTGGTAGCCCATCGTCGTCCAGCTCACGTTTACCAGGCGCTCGCGCTCGCGTTCGCGATAACGATTAGTATTTTTGCAGTCGGCCCGGTGAATAATGGCTCCTTTACCGCGGCTAATGAACCCGACAATCTCATCACCTGGTAACGGGCAGCAGCAATTCGCCAGGCTGGTTAGCAATCCACTGACACCGGCTACCTGCAAACTGGCCGAGGACACCTGTTTGCTAACAGCAGGAAGGGCAAGCGACTCGTCGTCTTCCTTCGCCTCTTTCCCATCCCGCTGCTCGCGTTGTTGCCAGAACTCGAGGAGTTTGACCAAAACAGCATGCTGCCGGAGTTCATCTCCACCAATGGCCGCCAGTATATCTTCAAACGATTCCTTGCGATACTCGCTGACCAACCAGTTTTGCGCTTCTTCATTGAGTACATCAACGCCACGAACTCCCTGCACTTTCAGTTCGCGGTCCAGGCGTTCTCGCCCGATCTGGATATTTATATCCCGCTCATGAATTTTGAGGTAACGCCGGATTTTACTGCGGGCCGCAGCGGTACGCGTAAAATTCAGCCAGTCACGTGTTGGGTGAGCCGTGCGGCTGGTCACAATATCGACAATCTCACCACTTTTCAGTTCGTAGTCCAGTGGCACCATGCGTGTTACGAGCCGCTCTCCATCGCCGCTACCACTTTCGGTGATAATACGGGCACCTGCGCACCTGTCGCCTACTTTCGAGTGGATACGGTAAGCAAAATCAAGTGGGGTTGAGCCAACCGGCAAGTCCTTGACCTCGCCTTTGGGCGTAAACACAAAGATCTGTTCCTGGAAGATCTCGTCTCTTACTGCCTCGACAAACTCGGTATCGTTTGCAGTAGCCGAGCGTAGCTCTCGCTGCCAGTCCGCGAGCTGGCGCAACCAGGCTAACAGTTCCTTCGCCGAAGCCGAAGCATGGTCGCCAACATCCTTGTAATGCCAGTGCATCGCCACGCCATATTCAGCCATCTCATGCATGGCGAAAGTACGGATCTGAATTTCTACAAGTTGATTATCCAGGCAGAAAACCGTGGTATGCAACGCCCTGTATCCGTTTGGCTTAGGATTGGCGATAAAGTCCTTGATCCGCCCGTCCTTTGGTTTCCATAGACTATGCACATGACCTAGCGCAACATAACAATCAGGAGTCGATTCCACCAGGATGCGGAAAGCCACAAGGTCATGAATCTGGTTGAAATCAGCGGATGCCTTCACGTCTTCCAGCCGGTCAACATCACCAGCACTGCGCTGGAGTTTCTTATAGAAACTATAAAGGTGCTTAACACGCCCCGACACCTCGGCCTTCAAGCCGATTTTCTGCACTTCCTCACGCAGGATGGCACAGACGCGGTCTACGTAAGAGCGCCACTGGATGCTTTCAGCCTCTACTTCGCCGCGCACCCACTCATATTTCTCCGGTTCCAGGATTTCAAATGCCAGATCCTCTAGCTCGCTCTCCACACGCGACATCCCCAGCCGTCCGGCCAGGGGTGCATAAATCTCACGAGTCTCTTGCGCCATCGTCAACATCTCCTGGTGATTCATAGAAGATGTATGGCCCGACACTATACGCATCGCGTGAAGGCGGTAAGCCAGCTTAAGCAATACCACGCGTGGGTCCTCGGACATAGCGAAAAACATTTTTCTGACGATCTCAGCCTGCTGGCGACGCAACCCTTCACGGACGCGCTGTTTCTTTTGCTCACGGCTATTTTCGCTCTCGCCTGAAGGAGCATGATTTGTCACACCCGCCCTATCGGGCGCAATGAATTGGGCCCCGACACGCTTCTTGCGCTCCAGTATGTTCATGCGCAGCATACTGCCCACAACACGCGCAACAGGAGTTCCTAAGGCACTCTCCAAACGCTCAAGCGACAAGAGATCAGAATCAACAGCTTCAAAAACCAGGCCGGAGGCTACACCTACCGCGTCAATGTGCATTATTTGAGCTAATATGGTCGCTACGGCCAGAGCGTGCTCCAATGGTGGGATAGGACGCTCTCCCCTCACGCCCTCACAGGTTTCTTGTGCAAGCTCAAGCGCTCGCGAAACCTGTTCAACTTCAGCAGGCGGCATATACTGCAGTACAATGTCAAGTAATTGTTGTGCCTGCTTCTTAGTATGTTCATTTGCTGCTAGTTTCTCGTCTATGGACATTTCTATCATAAAAGTTTCCGCTTTATCATTCGTTATCTGACATTTGAAAACTGATAAGCTATCCTGCTCGCCGACCAAGATCGCGACTGACACTTACTACATTCTTAATCTGTTTCAGTCGTTCAAAGATTGGCTCAATTTGATCGATGGCTGCAATCTCCAACGTAGCAGTTATCACGGCCTTTTGCAGTGAAGCATTGGTGGTCGATGCTACTGCTGTTATATTGATACCTGCACCAGCAACTACCCCGGCCACATCGCGTAAAAGCCCCGCACGATCATGGGCAATAATGATGATCGGTGCCAGGTAATGCTGCGGCTCTACCTGCAACCAATTGATCTCAACCAGGCGCCCCGCTTCATTTCCCCGGTGACGACGCAAAGTTCGACAATCACTGCGATGTACCATTATACCCTTATTAGGGTTCAGAAAACCTACAATAGCATCACCAGGAAGAGGACAACAACAATTTGCCAGTTTGACAAACGACTGCGCTGTCTCAAGTTCCCCATTGCCACTGTGATGATGTCCATTCTTTACAGTTTCTGCCTCTGGCTTTATCTCACCACGCATCTGCATCAGCGGTGTAAGATACTCAAGCACCGCTCCCACCGGCATGTCCTCACGACCTAATGCCACGTACAGATCATCAGGCGAAGTATATTTTTTGGTGGTGTTAAACAGTACGAGATCTTCGTTGCGCACCGCGCGTAAACCCGAAGCTCCCACGGCCTTCAATGCCAGGTCCAAACGTTCGCGACCCAACTGCAGGTTCACCTCTCGCTCATACGTCTTTAGATAGCGGCGAATCTTGGTGCGCGCGGTGGTGGTTCGAGCGAATAAGAGCCAATCCCGCGTGGGATGTGCCTCTGCGCTCACCATAATATCAACAATCTCACCACCTTTGAGTTCATAGTCAACAGGGACAATGCGTGTCCCCAATCGTCCGCTACCATCCATGCTGGTGACGATACGTGCTCCTACGCAGTGATCGCCAAGATCAGTATGGATGCGATACGCCATATCCAGCGGCGTTGAACCTCGCGGCAGATCTTTCACTTCGCCTTTCGGTGTAAAGACGAAAATCTGCTCCTGGAAGATATCGCCCTTGACCGCTTCCACGAACTCATCCGCATTCTGTGGCAACTCGCGTTGCCACTCACGCAATTGTTCTATCCAGGCAATCATTTCATGCGAGGAGAGCCGCGCGGTTCCGCGTTCCTTCAGATACCAGTAACTGGCTATACCATAATCTGCGATACGCTGCATCTCATGTGTACGAATCTGAATTTCCGCCAGTTGATTATCCAGGCAGAACACGGTCGTATGCAGCGACTGGTACCCATTCAACTTGGGTGTGGCGATAAAGTCTTTTATCCTTCCGTCCTTAGGACGCCACAACGCATGTATATGTCCCAGGGCCAGGTAGCAATCCTGAACAGAGTCTACCAGGATGCGGTAGGAGACGAGATCATGAATTTGACTCAGTTCATCTCCACTCTGCTCCAGTTTACGATTGATACTGGCAAGATGTTTCTGCCAGAAATGCACTTCCGCATGAATATCCGCCTTGCTCATCTCTTCTCGCAGCGCCTGGCAGATCTGATCGATAGTAGGCTGACGCTTGCGAATCTCTTCTTCCACTTCCCGTGCAAGACTGATATATTTCTCTGGTTCCAGGTAACTGAAAGCCAGGTCCTCCAATTCCGCCTGCACTAACTCCATGCCAAGACGCCTGGCAAGCGGAGCATAAATCTCCCGTGTCTCGCGGGCTTTGTTTTGCTGCTGTGCCTCGTTCATCACACTGAGGGTTCGCATATTATGCAAACGATCCGCCAATTTGAGCACCACCACACGTGGGTCCTCAGCCATAGCCAGCAGCATCTTCCGTACCGTCTCTGACCGTTGGCGACGTTTCATGTCGCGGACTAAGCGTTGCTTTTGTTCAAGCTGTTCGGGCGTATCCAATGCAGGAGAATTCAGTGGTGCTTGAGACGCTGTGTAGCTCCCGGATGCCTGAGCACGCCCCAATTCTTTTGCACCGACGTCATTGTTAGACAAAAGGGGTTTACCCGCCAGGGTGTCGAATTTAGTAACCCCATCTACAATATTTGCTACCGCATCCCCAAATTGCTGGTGCAGGTCGGCCAGGGTGAAATCGGTATCCTCAACAACATCATGCAGCAAGGCCGCTACTATACTGTCAGCATCAATGCGCATATCAGCCAGTAGAAGAGCGACTTCCAGTGGGTGTTGAATGTATGGATCTCCTGAACGACGCAATGTCCCCATATGAGCCTGATTGGCGACATGATAAGCACGCCGAATCGTCTCTATCTCATCTGGAGACAAGTACTGGCTAACCTCCGCCAGCAGGTCATCGAGAGTCACATATGAAAGCACAACAGACTCATTTTCACCTGGATTAATGGCCATCATTCTGAATACCCTTGAAGTAGCCGACATTGCTACCTGATCATAGTCTAGTACACAAATGCACACATTGCAATAAATATGTGCACTATTCCTTAGTATAAGTTGTTACGGATGGCTGATAGACAACGTAACAACTT
>WNFI01476377.1_pt1 | contig 10121 bp, 7 predicted proteins | sample 5400471 | NCBI WGS metagenome assembly WNFI01 (sample SAMN13153348, study PRJNA577476) | soil metagenome | isolation source: 100 cm saprolite on Douglas fir-dominated hillslope | place: USA:California | collected 2013-09-17
TGTCCTGGCTACTTGGGTCATCCGTTCAAAAAATCGGAGAGACCTGTGCCAAAACTATCGGCCTCCCCTCTTGCCTTGCCATCACAAAGAGATGCGTGTACTAAAAAATTGAGAACCGGCAAGCCCTTGCTCAATGAACATGCAAGCAGATACCTGGACAACCAGGTAGAGGGGTGATGTGGTTTCTTCGTCTGTGGAAAGAAAACACGGCAGCGAATACACAAACACGCCATATCCTTGAGACGGTCATCATCACCTATGTTGTCAAGTATCCTTCACTTCCGCTTGGTGTATACGCCTTCTACCATTTAGGCCGCTCTTCGGTAATCATGATGTAACCCACCCAACACAGGAAAGGCGACTACCTGGTTCACCTGATTTGGGGAAGGAGCAGAAAGCGTCGACGACTCCGGAATCCGCTGCCCAAGCCCTTGATGGGGTCGGGCTTGATTGAAATAGACAACATACGCGTTGAGAAGCCGGGAGAGTTGCTTCTCATGGAAAATCAGGAAATGATCCAGGCATTCGCGCCTCACACTGCCCAGAAAGCGTTCGCAGATAGCATTTGCCCGGCGCGCGTTCGGTACGGCGTTCGAAGGACTTTGATGCCACTCGTCGTTGCCACTCGTGCAACATTCGGCCCGAATTTCTTATCGTTATCCCGAATTAGATAATTTTGGTGCTTGTCCATACGCAGTGGCCTCCCGCAGTTGTTGCGCGACCCAAGGATCAGTAGGGGCTCGTGTTACATTCACATGGATGACCTTCCGCGACTTCTGTTTAATGATGAAGAAAGCAAAGAGCGGACGGAAGAAGAGATCCCTTACCTGCAAAAAATCACAGGCCCATATCTCTGTCGCATGGTTGCGTAGGAACGTTTTCCAGTTCTGTCCACCAACTCGTCTTGGGCGAGTATGTTTCATGTACTTCTGAATAGTCCGTTTACTGACCCGAATACCCAGCTTGAGAAGCTCCCCCCGAATGCGTTCCGCCCCCCAAAGCCGATTGTTGGTAGCCATCTCCTGGATCAAGCTAATCGTCTCGGACGAGAGCCTCGGCATTCTCGCATGAACCTTTGATTTGTGCTTCCAGAACACGCGGAAGAGCTGACGGTGCCAGCGCAGAAGCGTCTCCGGCTGGACAAGAAAGAGCGCCTGTTTCCAGGTCCGAACCATTCTGGCCAGGAGCACCAGGAGGAGTCGGTCAGTCTTCCGATAGATCGGCCGTTTGATTTGTCGACGGAGAATGATCAGTTGGTGTCGCAACAGCGCGTTTTCCGCCAGCAGTTCAGCCTTGCCTCTGGTCAGATCGGCAAGCGTGCCGAACACCAGGGAGGTCGTCGGCGGTTTGATCCAACGCAAAACCCGTTCTTGGAGCACATGAAAGCAGAAGCAGACTCGTTGCTTGATCGAGGAAAACACACACAGCACAAATAGAACCTCTTCTTTGTGAAAATGAGCGCCTGGTCAGAGCGTACGCACAGCATGGACCGTTTTGATTGTACTCCCATCTCAGGTGCTTTAGCAAGAAAGCTTCCTTACATCGGGCACAACAGGCCGATTACTCGAACAGATGTCCCAAGTAGCCAGCACAACAAGGCCAAATCGGTGTCTTCGTACTCTACTTTGAGCGTGCTGGTGTAAATGGAGACCTGAACCTCCTGCCGGGCAAGTCCAACTTCTGCATAGAAACGCCAGCGGCGGAAGCGAATATATTCTGAGCGATCCAGGTGACGGGTAAATTGCGTCGAGAAGAAGATACGAGCCAGGGTTGGCCAGGGTCGATTCGCTCTTTGCGGATGTCGAGCGCTTCGTAGATCGCCAGGGATCTCAACGAGTAGAAAATCCCGCCTCCATCCGTGACAACGGCCTCTGGAGCACCGAAGTTCCGCAGAGCTTTGGCGAACACCCGTAAAAACGCGGCAGTGTCCTGCCTTTCTGAAATGGCAGAGGCGAGCAGCATCCTGGAAAAGTTTGTAACTACTCAGGTCCCCCTCCTAGCGCACCTGAGGCGGGCTAGGAGGGGGACCTGAGTAGTTACAAACTGAAAGTTTATTTTGCCGATGAGCTGTTGATCTCGCGGAACTCCCGGGTCTTCTCGTGTAGCCCAATCTGGATAAGCGGCTCGACACCGATGGCCTTCTGCACAGCCGTCTCGCGGATCTGCTGGGTGAGGTGCATGCTACAGAAGTGTGGGCCACACATCGAGCAGAAATGAGCCGTCTTGGCAGGAGCGGCAGGCAGCGTCTCATCATGATACGCCCGCGCCGTCTCAGGATCGAGCGAGAGGTTAAACTGGTCCTCCCAGCGAAACTCGAAGCGTGCTTTGGAAAGTGCATCATCGTGCACTTGGGCTTCGGGGTGTCCCTTCGCCAGGTCGGCGGCGTGGGCGGCAATCTTGTAGGCAATGACTCCGTCTTTCACATCGTTTTTATTTGGCAAGCCCAGGTGCTCCTTTGGCGTGACGTAGCAGAGCATGGCCGTGCCGAACCAGCCAATGATGGCAGCGCCGATCGCGGAGGTGATATGGTCATAGCCCGGTGCGATGTCGGTTGTGAGGGGACCGAGCGTGTAGAAAGGAGCCTCGTGGCAGAGCTTCATCTGGAGATCCATGTTCTCCTTGATCTTCTGCATGGGGATATGACCTGGTCCCTCAATCATGACCTGTACATCGTGTTCCCAGGCGATGGACGTCAGCTCGCCCAGTGTCTCCAGTTCGGCGAATTGTGCCGCATCATTAGCATCAGCGATAGAACCTGGTCGCAAGCCGTCGCCAAGCGAGAAGGAAATATCATAGGAACGTAGGGTAGCACAGATCTCGGCAAAGTGCGTATAGAGAAAGTTCTCCTGCTCGTGTGCCAAGCACCACGCCGCCATGATTGCGCCTCCACGCGATACGATGCCCGTCACGCGCTTCATCGTCAGAGGGAGGTAGTTGTAGCGCACGCCCGCGTGAATAGTAAAGTAATCAACGCCCTGCTCAGCCTGCTCGATGAGGGTATCACGATAGATCTCCCACGTCAGCTCCTCAGGCTTACCGCCCACCTTTTCCAGCGCCTGGTAGATGGGGACCGTACCGACAGGAACAGGTGCGTTGCGAATGACCCATTCCCGAGTCAGATGAATGTTCTTTCCTGTCGAGAGGTCCATGATGGTATCAGCGCCCCAGTGGGTAGCCCAGAGCATCTTCTCCACTTCCTCTTCAATAGAGGAGGTAACGGCGGAGTTACCGATGTTTGCATTGATCTTGACTAAGAAGTTGCGCCCGATAATCATTGGTTCACTTTCAGGGTGGTTGATATTGGCTGGGATGATGGCGCGACCACAGGCGACCTCAGAGCGCACAAATTCCGGTTCGACCTGTTCGCGGAGAGCGACGAATTCCATCTCTGGGGTGATGATGCCGTGCCTGGCATAGTGCATCTGGGTCACAGCATGACCGCTCCTTGCGCGAAGTGGCTGATGAGTGAAGTCGCCTGAAAACGGCTTGCCAGAGGAAGCGCTGGCGCGATGGGCAGCATGAGAGGGGGACCTGCGCTCGATAGGCTGGAAGGCACGTTGTTCCTGGTACTCCTCAACGTTACCACGTTCAAGGGTCCAGGACTGGCGCAAAGGGTGCAGGCCCTTGCGGACATCAATCGCCACATTGGGGTCGGTGTACGGCCCGCTTGTATCGTAGACGCGAACGGGGGGATTTTCTTCTCCGCCTGATGAAACAGGCGAAGGCGACTGGACAATCTCGCGCATCGGGACGCTTATGTCTGGACGACTGCCAGCGATGTAGACCTTACGGCTCCTCGAAAACGGAGTGGTGGATAAAGACATGTTGGACCTCCATGATTGAACGCCATACCCGTAGGTAGAGCAGGTCAGAACGGTGTGGTACGAGAGGAGGACGGACATGGGAAGAGGGGCGAAGGCGGGAAGACAGAGAAAAGAATAAGCCGAAATAGGCACAAGAGACTCTTGGTCCTGGTGTACTTAAGCCAGCAAAGAGGCCGTATGCGTGCCTACAGCAGGGATGTTAATGTCCTGGCCTTGACTTCCATCTGTCGGTCGCCATTCCTACGCTCGTCTTCCGCTCCGCTGTCACAAGGACAACGGGGGCTTCCCGAGATCAGGTTCAAACGGTTGGTGGGCTTGATCCCGCCTCTCAGCTACTCGCTCCCGCTGCGTACCGATTTGTAGAGTGCTATTCAATTGTATATGAGAGAGTATACCATATGCGAAGTGTGTCTTATCCACAGAAAGGCATTCCGCAGTGTGAAGCTGGAATGCCTTCCGAAGCGGCTTTGTAAAGCAGAGATTATGACTATCTCTGCAATGTAAACCAGCTTTGGAAGCGATCTCCCGGAACTACTCAGATCGACCAAGCGATGGGGAAAGGGTGCCCAGTGAAGACCGCAGTAAGGGCATCAACTGTGGCAAAACCCTGCTTTGCCACAGTTGATGGCGTAAATCGGCGTTTTCCGCTTCCAGTTGTGCTGCTCGTTCCTCTACCTTCATGACCTTATTTTAACACACTCCCACCACCCCCCTCCTCCTGAGTAGTTACTCTTTTCTGCACAGAAAGTAAGGTCTTTCTCCTCAGAGAGCGCCTGTTTCTCGAGCGATGTCTCCACCTGCTCTTTCGTTCATAACAAGGAAAGTGAAAGACTTCGAGATACCTTCAACGGCCTCTAGAGCCAATTTATCTAAAACTCAACCGTAGTTCTATGGCACATCGTACTTTTTCGTCAGGAATACACCTATAGGCCAGGTGTGAAAACCTATTGTGATCCTGAACATAGTGGCGTGTCGCAGGAAACCAACGATTTTGGCACAGTTCACCCACAGCAGAATGACAAAGAATCCACCAGCTTAATTTCAAAATTTACACAACATCTCCTGGCTTGCCTGTAAGGCCAGCATGATTCCCTGTTCCTGCGAGAGTGCTTTGCCTTCTACCCACCAATCAGCCCATTTCGCCTCTACCGCCTGGACTTTGAGTTCCTCCAGCTTGGATATATACCGGCGATAGTAGATGTCTGGAAATACCGAGTCTCTGCGTTCCAATAACGCCTCCGCCGCTCCGCCTATCTGAGCTGCACGCTCTGGTGCTCCCAGCCTTCCCAGATAACAGCCGCACTCTGTCAAGGCTAAAGCGATAGTAGGCCCGATAGCTGGCCGGTGTCCTATCTCTTGCACAATAAGCAAGGCTTCTCTCATGTGCTCCAGCGCCTGGATCAGCTTTCCCTGGGACCCTTCCAGGTCACTTAGCTCAGCCAGTGCGATGAAGAGTTTCGTGCGTTGCCCCTTTGCGCGCATCAAGGTCACACTCTCGCTTAGCATGCTTTCTGCCCGGCTTTCGTCCCTCTGCAGTTGTAATATTACTCCCAACCGCGTCAGTACATGTGCGTATTGCTCTTGATCTCCACCGATTCGATACATGTCCAGGTACGCTTCAAAGGAACTGGCGGCCTGGGCATACTCCCCTTGAAGATACCAGTTTTCCCCAATTGTGCGCAGAATGAATGCTTTCGTTGGCGGGTCAGTGCCATCCTGGGAAAGAGCGAGGCTCTCCTCCAAGAGTGTTTGTGCCCGTCCGTAGGCTCCTTGTCGCATGAGCAACCACCCCTTGGCCAGCGCCAGTTTTCTCCGTCTGGGCGGCGACATCTCTCCTCCCAACCTCATCGTGGCTTCTAGCCAGTTCAACCCCTCCTCTGCTTGATCGCATCTACCCCAGAACAGAAAGAGCGCACTGCAAAACTGCTGAGCGAGTTCCACTTTCCCCTGCTCAATTGCGAAGGCCAGCGCCGCTGCAATGTTGTCTTGCTCCCGTTCGAGGAGTCGCATGGCTGCTCGCTGCCTGTCACCGCCGTACAGGTCTGGCTCGATGCCTTCGGCGAGTGCAAGATAATACTCGGCATGACGCCGCTGCACATGCTCCATGTCCCCGCTCTCACTCAAGCGGGCCAGCGCATACCCACGCACCAACTCTAGCATTGAGAAACGCCCAGACTGCTCTTGAGCACCTTCGTCCTCGCTCGTTGAGTGATGAACAATCAGACTCTGGTTCTCCAGGGCCTCCAGGCGATCGAGCATCTCCTCGTAGAGCTGTGGCTCACCCAGGGAAACATTCCTGGCCGCATCGACCGTCCAACCTCCCTGGAACACTCCAAGGTGCGTTAGCAGCTGCTGCGCTGGATGATCTAATAACTGGTAACTCCAATCCAACGTCATCCAGAGGGTCTGTTGACGTTCTGGCACATCGCGTGTTTTTTGGCGCAAGAAAGTCAGGGTCCTTTTGGATGTCTTTCCGTGGTGAGGAGACCCATTGTCCCTCCCCCTCAACCGCTCAAGGAGCATAGTAGGAGAAAAGAGCTTGATGTGGGCAGCGGCCAGTTCAATGGCCAGAGGCAGACCATCCAGGAGGGTACACAGCTCCGTTACTGCTGCAGCATTGTGCTCGGTCAGCTTGAAGGCGGGCTTGATCATCTGGGCCCGTTCGACAAAGAGGCGAATGGCGGGGATGCGGACCAGTGAAGCGAGGTCCGGCAGGTGACGGGGGTCGACAAGCTCGAGTGGGGGGACTTCCCAGATATGCTCACCGTACAGGTGCAACACACCCCGACTGGTCACCAGCACCTTGAGTCCGGAAGCAGCCGCCAACAGCTCGCCGACAACTGTTGATGCCTCAAGCAAATGCTCGAAATTGTCGAGGACCAGCAAGCGCTCGTCCTGAGCCAGCGAGCCTATTAGCAAGTCAAGCCCTGTGCGCGGCGTCTCCACCAGCAAGCGCTCGCTGGCATCTTCCAACAGCCCACAAGCCTCCAATATCCTGGAAGGCAGCAAAGCGGGATCATGAAGTGAGGCCAGCGGTACAATGGAGACGCCGTCGGCAAAAGACGCATTCAGCGAGCGAACAACTTCGAAGGCCAGCCGCGTTTTGCCCACACCACCCGGGCCTAGCAGGGTGAGCAAGCGCACCTCCGGCTGCCTCAGCAGCTCAATGACTATCTGCACAGCCTGCTCACGACCAATCAACGGGGTCGTGGCAGCTGGAAGCAAGGAAGATGTTCGGCTGACGGCACGCACGGGATGTACGCCTGCTGCAGTAGTGAGAACGGTCGGAGGACGGGTCGCTTGCTCAAGTCGGGAGAGGGGCAAGCTGTTCCACTCCTCTTGTGAAAAGGTCTTGGCTGAAAGGCGCAGCAGCCCAAGCAGTTCGAGCGCTTCTGCCCGCGTCGTAATCGCCTGCCAGGCAGCCAGCGTCTTGATGATCTGCTTGACGTCTTGCAGGGTCAGGATGGCCTGATGCCGCCCATGCAGTTTCCGGCTCAAGGTCTCAGCGTCCAGCGCCAGTGCGGCCGCCAGGTCCTTCTGCAGATAGCCCGCCTGGCGGCGGGCCGCGATAACCTGCTCTCGAAAGCGCGTGAGCGCTTCCATACTCTGTTGAAGATGCCTGTTCATTAAAGAATCCCTCTCTGCACAGAGTGAGACCCACGGGATGCGCAACGAGCTGTACCTTCGGCTGAAGTGGCTTCACAGGCCCGTTCAATTCTCCCGCTTTTTCTGACAAGGGTCAGAAAGATCTCTGTGAGAGCCGTTCCTCACTCCAAGGCCCAGCGATTGCACCTCGTCCTCACTAGTCCTAGTGTAAGCAGGAAGCGTCATGAAAGCGTCATGAACAGCATCATGGGCCGTGACCCCAAACGCTGACCTCCCCAGGTGTGAGAACGCGTCTGGCAGGAAGACGGCCGACCTCGGCCCGGTTACGATGTGGGTAATCCATATACCCATCCGATCAGCTCAGCTTTCCCTCGGTTTGGCGTGAGGAAATGCTCTCGCTGCCTTCTGCAAACGTAAGAGCAATGAAGGACGCTCTCACGCCAGTTCGACTTCTGAGATATAACTCGTTGCCCATCCCGTGGGTAAGATCATCTCAAACATGAATTCATTGCCTGTAGTATACCCCATGCGTGCGGAGAAAAAAAGCAAGAAGAAGTCGTTTTTTGACCGCTTTTTCGTCAACGCAGCCCTTTCTCAAGACACATCCCTCACACTATACTTTCACTATGTTCTACGTGTTAGCCAATTGGTCCAATCTCGGTGTGAGGAAGAAGCTTTGTATAACATCGATTAAGTTACGCAGATTACATTGTTTGTTTCAGTATCCTCATTTCAGTAACCTCAAGCGGATCGAGAAAACATGCTTCCGGTGCGCCCTCTGAGCGGTAAGGATATATCAGAAAACCGAAAAGGTCAAGTGACTGTACATCAGGAGGGAAAAGGCATGACTACTTCGTCTACTTCTCTATCAACCAATCAAGTGTCCGTGCAAACGGAGCTGTTCCGTCCGCCTCTCTCTTACCCCGTGCACGCCTATGACGAGATGTTGACACGCACGGCTGAACGGTACCAGGGACATGTCGCCGTGATCTCAAAAGAGGTGAACCTGACCTACCGGGAACTGGAAGCCCTGGTCAATGCCTTTGCCAACGCGTTGCAGGAGCTGGGAGTCAGCAAGGGCCAGAAGGTGTGCTTGTTCATGACCAATCGCGCGGAATATGTCATCAGCTGGTTCGCGGTGACCCGCCTCGGCGCAATCGTCAGCCCGATTAATCCCTCCTATAAGGAGCGCGAAGTCGCCTACCAGATCGCCAATAGTGAGTCGGTGGCGGTCGTCGTGCAGCATGACCTGTTGCCACTGGTGGAGGCCAGGCGTGCTGAAATGCCGAATTTGCAGTATGTGATCGTTGTTGGATCCAACCAGCACCACCTCTCTTCCCATGTGTATGCTTTCAGCCAGTTGGTCCGTACCCATCCACCAACGCCACCTTCACGTTCGGAGATAGGGTGGGAAGATATGATCGCACTTCCCTATAGCAGCGGCACGACGGGCTTGCCGAAGGGGGTCATGCTCAGCCACAAGAATCTGGTGTGTAACGCCTACCAGTCCATTGCCACCGCTCGTATCACGTTCGAGGACCGCATGCTGGTGTTCCTTCCGCTCTATCACATCTATGGCATTATGCTGATGGGCTGTGCAGCCATGTCGGGCGCTCGTCTCGTGTTGATGGAGCGCTTCGAGCCGGAGCGGTGTTTACAACTCATTCAAGAGCAGGGCATCACACTCCTATATTCCGTCCCGCAGGTCCTGTCCACCTTGAGTGAGTGGCCGCAGCTGGACGTGTATGATATGCATACGGTCCGTTTTATGCAATGTGGGGCGGCTCCGGTTCCTCCCGCACTGGCTCATCGCTTCCAGGAGCGCACGCACATCCCTGTGATAACCGCCTATGGCCTGACCGAGGCATCGCCAGGAACACACTCCAATCCCGTCTATAATTCGCAGCTCATCAAGGTCGAGACCATTGGTCTGCCCATCCACGATACACAGCAGAAAATCGTCGATAGTGAGACAGGCGAGAGGGAGCTGGGTGTCGGTGAAGAGGGCGAGCTGATCGTCCGGGGGCCGCAGGTGATGCAGGGCTATTGGAAAGCGCCCGAAGCGACCGCCGCAGCCGTACGCAATGGCTGGCTCTATACAGGAGATATTGGTTGGCGTGACGAACAGGGCTATGTGACCATCACCGATCGCAAGAAGGAGATGATCAAGGTCAAAGGATTCAGCGTGGCTCCTGCTCAAATTGAAGCACTACTCCTTGAGCATCCCGCCGTGGCCGACGTTGCCGTCATTGCCAGGAAATCTTGCGTCGCGTCCTCAAAGAGCAGGAAGTAGTTGCTGATTATGGCACATGAGGTTCTCTATGAGGTGGAAGGCCGAATTGCGGTCATCACACTGAATCGACCCGAGTCCCGCAACGCGGTCAATGGCGCGGTAGCGACAGCGATGCATGACATCATGCACCGCTTCGAAAGTGACCCTGAGGTGTGGGTGGCTATTCTCACCGGCGCAGGAAACCGGGCCTTCTCGGCTGGCGCCGATTTGAAGGCGATGGCTTCGGGCGATGGGCGACTTATTGAAACGAAGGAGGGAGGCTTTGGTGGCTTCGTGCGCTTCCCGCGGACCAAGCCGGTGATCGCTGCGGTCAATGGTTTGGCGCTGGCTGGCGGGACCGAATTAGTCCTTGCCTGTGATATGATGATTGTTGTCGAGGAAGCAGAATTTGGCTTGCC
>WNFI01074303.1_pt1 | contig 10120 bp, 7 predicted proteins | sample 5400471 | NCBI WGS metagenome assembly WNFI01 (sample SAMN13153348, study PRJNA577476) | soil metagenome | isolation source: 100 cm saprolite on Douglas fir-dominated hillslope | place: USA:California | collected 2013-09-17
TGGCTCAAGGGACCATCGTGCAGCCAGCGGCGCTCGGGTCCGACTGGAATTTGATAGAGGAAGCTCACGTTGAGGCTGTGGAGGCGATCCTGATCGGTCCGGCCCCAGCTGCGCTCGATGTCGGCCGGCGTTGCGATCCCCGAGTTCGAGTCGCCGTTGGTGTAACTCAAGGCGCGCCCGAGCGTGTACGACGTCGTCACGAGCAGGCCGTTCGAGAACCGCCGATCCAGCTTCGTCTGCAGCGAGTTGTACGTTTCCCGTGTAGGAATCCACACGGTGACGTCGGCCGTCTTGCCGAACGGCACAAACAGCGGCCGGAACAGGTTGGTGTTGCTCGCGGGCGCTCCAATCGCGGTCGCCGCGTTCTCGTTGAACTGCGTCTGGACGTTGGTGCTTCGGTTCCCGACGTACGCGATGTCCACTGTGAAGCGGCCCGGCAACTCGCGCTGGAACGCCACGTTGTAGGTGTGAAGCGACCCTTCGTGCATGTCGGGTCTGACGTGAAAGAACGCCTGGCTGTTCAAACCGCTCGCGCCAGCGTTGATGATGCCCGACGCCGGAATGTTCGCCACGATCGGATCGGGAAATCCCGCCTTCATGGAGCCGGCCGGCTGGAACGAGTTCACCGCCTGGAAGACGTTGTTCTGTTTCACCGGGAAGTTGTAGACGTACGAGTTGTCGGGGAACGGCAGCGTGCTCAAGCCGTATCCCGCGCGCAGCACCGTCTTGTCGTCGAGCCGGTACGAGGCGCCCACGCGCGGTCCGAAGTTCTTCAGGTACTTCTCGACGCCGACGCTCTGGCTCACGCCGCCGTAGCCTGCGACCTGCAGTGTGTTGGTGGCCGGGTCGTAGTTCGCTAGGCCGCCTTGATCGACGAGACCGACAAACGGCGTGTAGTACTCGTGGCGCAGGCCGAGATCAACGGTCAGCTTCGGCGTGACCGCCCATTTGTCCTGGATGAAGGTGAAGAACGCCCAGAAGCGGACGCCCGGGTCGATCACCTTGAGGTCGCGCCGCACGGTCGACGGCAGATCGAGCAGGAACGAGGCAAAAAGATTCGCGAAGCCGCCGTTCGACGTGGTGTCGCTTGGAAGCGCCGTCTGACCCGCGCGGAACTGGAACTCGCCGCGCGGGCCGCCCTGATCCTGCGTCTGCAGGAGGAAGTCGCGTGTATGGCGGAAGTCCTCGCCGAACTTGATCGTGTGGTTCGACTTCTGCTTGGTGAAGACCGTCGCGAACTGGACGGTCCGCTCCGAGCGATCCCACGGCAAGCTCGCGGCGAAGCCGACGAGCGGATCGCTCCAGCCGCTCGCGTTGAAGTTGATGCGCGTCATGCCGCTCGTCCACGGATCGATGTTCGCGCCGCGGATGCCCAGGTCTTGCGCCGTCGTGAGGCCGTCGCCGGCCGATACCGCCGTATTGTGGAAATAGTTCATGCCGCCGCGCGCTTCCATGACGAGCGTGCTGCTCCACATGCGCGTGTAATTGACGCCCGTGCTGTACGTGGTGTCGGTCCCGGTGCCCGAAAAATCCTTGCCGCCGCCGCCGTACACGCCGTAGATCGGCGGGTCGGTCTGCTGCGGCCGGAGAAAGCTCACGCGAGCGGCCAATTGATCGTTCTGGCCGATTTGCAGACTGATCTTCGTGTCGAACGAATTGTTGGTCTTGTCGCGGATGTAGTCCTGCTGGAAATTCGTCTGGCCGACCGCCGCAGCCAGATTCGGCACTGGAATGTTCGCGAGGATCGCGCGCGCGATGGGGCTGATCCGATCGGCCGGGATGATGTTATTGGGAAACTGCGTCCGGCCGGTGCCGTCGGGATTGCCAGTGGCCGGATCGTAGATCTTCGTCGATGCCGAACTGAAGTCGCCGGTACGAAACGCAAGCGGCGGGATCGTTGCGCGCTGCGTGCGTCCGGCGTGATCGGTCGTGTGCTGATAATCGCCGAAGAAGAACAGCTTGCCTTTCTGGATCGGTCCGCCCAGCGTGAACCCGGTCTGCACGTAGTCGGTCGGCGGGTCCGTGTGCGAGAAGTAACCGTTGGCCGTCGTCTTCTCGTTGTTGCCGAACCCGAAGATGCTGCCCTTGAGCAGGTTCGTGCCCGACTTGAGCGTGACGTTCGTAATTGCGCCGCCGGCGCGCCCGAACTCGGCGTCGTAGACCGTCGTCGTGACATTGACGGTCTCAATCGCCTCCGCCGATGGAATGAGCGTCGTCAGCAGGCCTGTTCGATGGTTGTCGTCGACGCCTTCGATCTGCACGTTGTTGGCGAGCCGCGACTGTCCGTTCACGTTGCTCGAGAGGCTGTCCTGCGCATTGAAGAACTCGGAGTGCGGCCGTGACGGACGCGTTGCTCCAGGCACGGTGACCAGCATGCCCTGAAAATTCCGATTGAATCCGAGTGGCACCTCCTGCAGATGGACCGATTCGATGATGCGGCCGGTATCCGCGCGGTCGGTCTGGAGCAGGGGACTCGAGCCAACGACCGTCACCGATTCCTCGAGGGCGCCGATCTCGAGCTTCAAGTCCACGCGGAGCGTCGCATTGACGGGGACGTCCACGCCCTCATGCACGGTCTTTTTGAACCCGCTCAGCTCGCCGGTCACACGGTACTTGCCGTCCTTCAGGTTCGAGAAGACGTAGTAGCCCGAGTCGTTGGTCAGCGTCGTGTACGAGATGTTCGTGTTCACCTCGGTGATCGCGACTGTCACGCCCGGCAGCGGCAGTCCCGCCTGATCGACGACGTTGCCGAGGAGGCCGCCTTTCACGGCCTGCGCACTGGCGATGCGCGCCGAGAGCAGGACGAGCACCGCAACGATTGCGCACCAGGGACGCGCGCGGTGGACGAACCGGCTGATCAAAGTGGACTGACCAATCGAATGTTCCGGAGCCGACGGAAAGGCAATCGCACCGAGGCGGTGGCATCGCATCGCAGTCTCCTTGTGCCCGACGTGAAGGGCGATGTGGGTTTACCACCTCGCCGCGCGGCAGTCAAGCAGAGATCGTTGTCACCGCCGCCAGAACGCCCCGCATATAGGCCATCGACTCGATCATGCCGGGCAGCGGATCCTTCGCCTTGATCTCGTACTCCAGCCCGACCTGGCCTTGATAGCCGATCTCGATGAGCGTCCGGAACAGCCCGGGAAAATCGATCACCCCCCGGCCGACTTCGACTTGACTCTCCTTCTCAGTCTTTGAGGCGAGATCTTTCACGTGCATGTCGTACAGGCGGTCGCGGCATTCGCGGCACGCCTGCACCGGATCGGTGCCGGTACGCGTGGTGTGCCCAATGTCGATGCAGAGGCCGAGATGCGCGTCGCGCGACTTGATCGCCGCGTATGCATCCTGCGGGCGCGGCCACCGCTTGTCCTCGGGCCCGTGATTGTGGATGGCGACCTTGATGTCGTAGCGCTTCGCCAGCCGCTCAATCGTATCGAGCGCCGCCGGTTCCGGGTCTGCAAAGATCAGCGGGAACCCGGCGTTCTTCGCATACACGAACTCCCTTTCGATCTTCGCGGGATCGTTGGGAATCGTGATCGTGCCGCCGCCCATGATTGTGATGCCGGCCGCTTCGATCTTTGCGCGGATCGCCCGCGTCGCTTCTGGTGGATCGGTCCGCGGGACATGGACATCCTTGAACGTCATGCGCGTCACGCCGAGCGTTTTGGCCATCTCGAGCGTCTGGTCGAGTGAAAACTCGCGCATCGAGTACGACGCGACCCCCAGCTTCAACGTCGCTGGCGGACTCGCGGCGAACGCCGTCGTGGCTGCACCGACTAAGCGTCCGGACGCCGTCCAGGCGCCCGTCGCTGCGGCAGTTGCGAGGAATTCGCGACGCGAGGGGTGGATCGTCATAACCACTCTCCTTCTTGCAGGCGGTTGCCGGGCCGCGGACAGGACACGTCAGGCGCGTGCGGCGGCGACGTTCGCGACGACGCGCCGTGCGTTCGCGGTGATGATGTCCAGCCGGCCGCTGTCGATCGCCTTCGCATCCAGCAGCGCGGATCCGAGTCCGACCGCGACCGCTCCCGCGCGGAGCCAATCGCCGACGTTATCGAGCGTCACGCCACCGGTCGGCATCAGCTTCACCTGCGGCAGCGGTGCACGCACGTCTCTCAGATACTGCGGTCCCAGCAGCGTCGCCGGAAACACTTTGACGATGTCGGCGCCGCACTCGTGCGCGGCGAGAATTTCGGTCGGCGAAAAGCAACCGGGCATCGCCGCGACGTCGCGCTCGTGGCACGCGGCAATCACTTCCGGCCGGAACACAGGTCCCACGACGAAGGAGGCGCCGGCGTCGATGACTGCGCGTGCTGTCGCCACGTCGGTGACGGTTCCCGCGCCGATCACGAAGCCCTCGGGCAAGCTCGATGCGAGCGCGCGAATCAGATCGACCGCTCCTGGCACAGTCATGGTCACCTCGAGCGCGCGCACTCCGCCCTCGGCCATCGCGTCGACGACAGCGCGCAGCGTCCGCGGATCTTTCAGCCGAATCACGGCAACGACGCCGGCGGCTTCGATGTGCGCCGTCACGGCGGCGCGTCTGGAATCGAGCATCACACGTCCACTGGAAGATTCGTCCGCGACGACTCGTAGATGGCCTCGACAAGCCGCACGCTCTGGCGTCCACCGACGCCATCGCAGCACGGCGCTCGCTCCTCGGCGACGGCCCGAATGAAATCGTCGAACACGCGCATGTGGTCCGCCGTGTCGGCGACGACCGGCGACGCGGCGCTCACGGTGACGCCTCGAGCGACTTCGGATGGCGACGGACGCTCGTCGTCACGCGCATCCTTCAAGTCGACAACAACAAGCGCGTCGCCATCGAGCTTCACGGTCCCGTTTGAACCGGTCAACTCGACCTGCCGCGAGTATCCGGGATAGGCGGACGTCGCCGCTTCGAGCGTCCCGAGCGCGCCGTTCGCGAATTCGAGGACCGCGACTGCCGTGTCCTCCACTTCGATCGGATGAAGCGCGGCGGCGGTCTTTGCGAAGACGCGCTTCACCGGGCCGAAGAGCCACAGCAGCAGATCGACGGTGTGGATCCCCTGATTGATCAGCGCTCCTCCACCGTCGAGCGCCCGCGTGCCGCGCCACCGCGAGCCGCTGTAGTACGACGGCGGGCGGTACCATTTCACGCGCGCATTGGCAAGAATCGGCGAACCGAGTCGTCCGCCGTCCACGAGCGCCTTCAATCGCTGCACGTCCGGCTTCAGACGGTCCTGAAAAATGACGCCGAGCGTGACACCGGCCTTCGCCGCCGCCTGAATGAGCGCATCGGCGCGTGCGGTGGTCACGTCGATCGGCTTCTCGACGAGCAGGTGCAGGCCATGCGCCGCCGCTGTCATGCCGTGCTCGGCATGGAGTCCCGACGGCGTGCCGACAACCACCATGTCGAGCGGTCGATGCGCCAGCATCCGTTCGAGGGAGTCGAACGCGGCGCCGCCGTGTCGCGCGGCGAACTGTTCGGCACGCTCGCGGACCGGCGCAAAGATCGCGGCAATCTCCACGGCCGGCATTCCGCGTAGCGCGCGCGCATGCGTGTCGCTGATGTTGCCTGCGCCGATCACGCCGACGTGGATCGTCACCGGCGTCACCGCGCCGCACGACTCACAGCGCTCCGGCTTTCTGCAGCAGCTGCTTCATACCGGCAAAGCTCTCGCGGCTCGACGCCTCGGGCGTCCCCGCGCCGCGCCAATGTGTTTCGAGCGTCACTGCGTGCCGATAGCCGTCGTTCTTCAGCGCACGGAATTGGCCAACCCAGTCGATGACGCCTCGCCCCATCGCCGCCCACTCCCAGCCGCCGCCCGCTTTGCGAACGGCGTCCTTGCAGTGCATGTGGCCGATGCGTCCCTTCGGGATCGCGGCGTAGCCCCCGGGAAACGGCGTCTCGTCTCGGAACTGCGCGTTGCCGGGATCCCACGTGATCTCGAGCGCCTCGTCCGGAATCGCGGCGAGCAGCCGCCCGGCTTCGGCGCCTGTCGCGGTGTTGCAGGCGTACTCGTTCTCGAGGACGAGCACGACGTTCTGTTTCGCCTCCGCGCCAAATTGATCGCGCTTCGGGCTGAAGGACGATTTCGGCGCGTCCGGCCAGTCTACTTTGAAAATCGGCGTCGCCAGGCAGGCGACGCGCAGCTTGAAGCGGTCGAGCGTCTTGCGCACCTCGGCAATGCGCGCCGCGTCCCACTTCATCAGGTTCTGACCGTCGATCTCACGCAGATCGACGAACCCCATGCCGAAATCGCGCGACGCGACCTCGCACGCGTGACCGAAATCCTGCGAGATTTCGTCGGTGAGCACAGACAGGCGGAGTCCGCTCGATGCGGCGGCCTTGAGCCAGGAACCGCGCGCGACGGCGGAGGCGGCGAGTCCGGCCATGACGGAGCGTCTGGAAATCATGCGCATAGACTACACTTGGCGGCGGGAGTCGCGTATTGGTCAGACCACTCATTGTTCGACGGGACGCCCGGCATGACGTGACGGACAGTGCGAGCGCCGTCGTCGCGTACGTCCGCCAGCTGATCGACCGCGGAACGCTCGAACCGGGCGGCCGCCTGCCGGCGGAGCGCGAGCTCGCCCGCCAGGTCGGCGTCAGCCGGCCGACCGTCCGCGCGGGTCTGCGCACGCTGGCGGCGCTCGGCGTCGTACGCTCGCATCGCGGATCCGGCACCTACATCCCCGAAGGGCCCCCGACGCTCGGCGCCGAGGCGCTCAGCTTTCTCGCCGCCCTGCACAAGTTCACGGTGGACGATGTGTTCGAAACGCGGCGGATCATCGAAGTGGGCGCCGCCGGCCTCGCGGCGGAACGTGCCACCCCCGAGCAATTGGCGGAGCTCGCCGACGAGGTTGCCAGCATGTTCGCGGCGCTCGACGATCGACAGCTGTTCCTCGTGCACGACATCAACTTCCATCGTGTCGTCGCGACGGCGTCGGGCAATCCGATCGTGGCATCGGTCGTCGAGATGGTCGCCTCGCTGTTCTACGAACGACGGCGCACCACCGCGGAACGCGCCGTCGATCGCAACCACCGCGACGCGGCCGATGCACACCGGCAGATCTATCAGGCGATCCGCGCGAAAGATCCCGAGCGCGCGCGTCGTCTGATGAGCGACCATCTGCTGCGCGCGCGGTCGTACCAGGCGAAGGAAATACTCGCGTCGACGCTCGAGATGCAACCTCCAGCCCGGCGCCGGGCCACGCGATGACGCCATCGCCGTTCGATCTCACCGGCCGGACCGCGGTCGTCGTCGGCGGCACGACGGGCATCGGACGCGCGATCGCGCTCGGTCTCGCGGACGCCGGAGCGGACGTCGTCGCCACCGGACGTCATCAAAAGACGGTAGACGAAGTGTCAGCGGCGATCGAGCGGCGGGGACGCCGGACGCTGCGGCATCCAGCGGACGTCGGCGACAGCGCGTCGCTCGCCAGTCTGCGCGACGCGTGTCTGAACGCGTTCGGCACCGTCGACATCGTTGTCGCCGCTGCCGGCATCACGAAGCGCACACCGACGATCGATCTGGACGAGGCCGAGTGGAATCGGATTCTCGACACGAACGTGACCGGCATGTTCAGGACGTATCAGGCGTTCGCGCCCTCGATGATTGCGCGTGGATCGGGCCGGCTGATCGGCATCCTCGCGGTGGAGTGGGCGCCCCACGGAATCACCGTCAATGCGATCGCTCCCGGCGTCTTCGAAACGGATCTGAACCGCGAGCTTCTAAAAGGCGCGCGCGGAGCGGAATTCAAGACGCGCACGCCGATGGGCCGTTTCGGCCGCATCGAGGAGCTCGCCGGGACGGCGGTGTACCTCGCCTCCGACGCGACGAGCTTCGTCACCGGTCAGTTGATTGCGGTCGACGGCGGCTTCCTCGCGAGCGGAGTGAATCAGTGAACACGGTCGCGGCCCCGGACCGAATCGGCAGATTCCGTTGGACGATCTGCGGTCTGCTGTTCCTGGCCGCGACGATCAACTACGTCGATCGTCAAGTGATCGGCATCCTGAAACCGACGCTGCAGGCGCAGTTCGGCTGGACTGAAATCGACTACGGCGACATCGTGTTCGCGTTCCAGCTGGCGTACGCGATTGGGTACCTGTTCGCGGGTCGCGTGATGGACGTCCTCGGCATCAAGCGCGGCTTCGCCCTGGCGCTGACGATCTGGTCGCTTTCCGCGATGGCGGCTGCCGCCGTTCCACGCTTCGGCCCTGCGGCGGCCGTGCTCCTCGGCACTGTGGGCCTGACGTACTCGGCGTCGGTCGCCGGGTTCCTCGTCGTGCGATTCATGCTCGGACTCGGCGAGTCGGGCAACTTCCCCGCCGCGATCAAGACGGTCGCGGAGTGGTTTCCGCAGCGCGAGCGGGCGTTCGCGACCGGGCTGTTCAACGCCGGCACGAACATCGGCGCGGTGATCACGCCGATGACCGTCCCGTTCATCACCGCACGTTTCGGCTGGAGCATGTCGTTCGTACTGACCGGCGCGCTCGGCTTCGCGTGGCTCGTCGCGTGGCTGATCGTCTACGAGAAGCCCGATCGCCATCCGCGCCTGAAGGCGCCGGAGCGCGCTTTCATTTGCAGCGATCCGGTAGCGCCCGCGACTCACATGCCGTGGGTCAGCCTGATGGGATATCGCCAAACATGGTCGTTCGCCGCCGCGAAGTTCCTCACCGATCCCATCTGGTGGATGTATCTCTTCTGGCTGCCTGATTTTTTCAGCCGCACCTACGGCCTGTCGTTGCTGGAGCTCGGACCGCCGATCATCATCATCTATGTCGTCGCGGACATCGGAAGCGTCGGCGGCGGATGGCTGTCGTCAGTGCTCATTCGCAGAGGCTGGAGCGTCAACGCCGCACGAAAGACGGCGATGTTGATCTGCGCGATCGCCGTGATTCCTATCGTCGCTGCTGCGAGCGTGAAGAACATGTGGGCCGCAGTCGCGCTGATTAGCCTCGCAGCCGCCGCGCACCAGGGATGGTCCGCGAACGTGTTTACGCTCGCGTCCGACCTGTTTCCGCGTCAGGCGATCGGCTCGGTCGTCGGTCTCGGCGGCTTCGCCGGCGCCGTCGGCGGAATGCTGATCGCGAAGGTGACCGGCTACGTGCTGCAGATGACCGGCAGCTATACGACCGTGCTGCTGATCGCCGGATGCGCGTATCTCGCCGCGCTCGCGGTCGTGCAGATCCTGACGCCGAAGCTCGAACCGGCACAAATCACCTGACGACTGGCGACTGGCGCTGCGGGCTGATGACTGATGACTGATGACGCGGTTCAGATTGTCATCCCGTGCTCGGCGAGATACCGCTTGTTCATCTCCGCCGATTCCTTCGGCGTCCGACCCTGATCGGGAACGCGATCGAGCTCGACGATCGCCCATTTGTCGAACGCGATCGCCCGAAGCGATAAGAACACGCCAGGCAGATCCACCCGTCCGCGCCCGAGCTCGACGAACTCATACCCACCCGACCCACTTGAACGCACGTCCTTCAGATGCACCACCTCAATCCAGTCACGAAACTCGCGTATCGCCGCGACCGGATCACCGCCGCCCTGCTGATAATGCGCGACGTCGAACAGCAGCCGCACGTGTTTCGGATCCGCGGCCTCGAGCACGGTGCGCACCTCGTGCGGCTTCTCGCCAGTGCTGTTCATATGATGGTGATAGACGAGCGGCACGCCGACGTCCGCGGTCCGCTTGCCGAGCTCCGTCATCAGACGTCCAAGGCGCCGATAATCGTCGGCGACAACCGCGCGACCTTTCGGGCGTTCATCGATCACCTGAAGGTACGCGCCGCCGGCGTCCCGAACGAACCGGGCGTGTGTCGTGTGCGTGGCAAGCTCGTCGCGCTCGCGCGCGGGATCAAGCGACAGGTTGCCGCTCGAGAGGACGGCGAACTCGAGGTGACGACGTTCGAGCTGTTCGCGCAGCGCCGCGGGCCGGTCGCCGAACTGCGCGAACGCCTCCCCGCGCAGCTGAATCCCGCGAAAACCAACGGCGGCAATGTCGTCGATCGCCTGCTCGACGGCGCTGCCCCACGTGATCGCCGCGTATCCGAAGTGCATCGAACCGGGGGCGGGCGCAGGGTCCCGCTTTCCCGTCACGCCGGAGCCACCGCGCGGCGAAGGCG
>WNFI01236753.1_pt1 | contig 10120 bp, 12 predicted proteins | sample 5400471 | NCBI WGS metagenome assembly WNFI01 (sample SAMN13153348, study PRJNA577476) | soil metagenome | isolation source: 100 cm saprolite on Douglas fir-dominated hillslope | place: USA:California | collected 2013-09-17
CAGCAGAGTCGAAAGGTAGTACCTATAAATGCGACTCTGCAACGCCGCTCGATCGCGGCTACTGCTTCGCAGTCAGCAGAGTCGAAAGGTAGTACCTATGAGAGGAGCGTTGAAAGGATGGAACTGCGCCATTTACGGTACTTTGTCGCTGTTGCGGAGGAGTTGCACTTTGGAAGGGCGGCTACACGGCTTTCGATTGTGCAACCATCTCTGAGCCAGCAGATTCGGCAACTTGAGGACGAGTTGGGCTTTCCTCTCTTGTATCGAACGAAGCGTTCGGTGGAGCTGACAGATGCAGGAAAGGTGTTTCTGTCAGAGGCACAGCATATTCTCGCTCAAGTCCGGGAGGCGAAACGTACAGCTCAACGGGCATACCGTGGAGAGGTGGGGCGGCTGGTGGTCGGCTACATTAGCTCAAGCACACACGACCTGCTTCCAATGATGCTGCGTGCCTATCGTGAGCGTTTTCCTGATGTAGAGGTCGCCTTAAGAGAACTGACGACTCAAGAACAGTTACGAGCGTTGGAAGAGGAATACATTCAGGTTGGGCTCCTCCGCCTGCCTATTAGTGCTCCAATGGTGAATGTCGAGGTAGTTCGCCGGGAACCAATCGTGTGTGTGCTCCCAGGAAAGCATCCACTCGCCATGCGTGAACGGATCGATGTGTCTCTGCTGGCAAATGAGCCCTTTGTGCTCCAATCGAGCCAACGAGGAGCAGGCTACTACGTTCAGTTGATGAAGCTGTGTCTCGCCTCTGGATTCAGTCCCAATGTGATCCAGGAAGTAACAGAGATACATACGATTGTCAGCCTCGTCGCTGCCGGGATGGGGGTCTCACTGGTTCCTCTATCAGCTCGAGACATTCGCAGTCAAGGGGTAGTGTATCGCGAGCTGGAGGGAGCGGCTCCTCTGACTGAGATGGCAGTAGCCTGGCCACGCGATTCACGCTCAGCAATTGTGCAAAACTTTCTGACAGTGGCAAGAGAAACCGCCACAAACTTGACTTGAAGAGCTGTACTGGCTACTCCTCTGTATTAATGAGTGTGTCTCACGGCCTCTTATGAACAGGAGGCCGTGACATCAGTTTCAAGTGTTCTACCAACGAGTGGGTACCTTCACCCCGCCAGGTCACTGCTTACTGCTTTGGTTGATGACGTCAAACTCTTCCTGGTTCAGCTTGATCGTTGCGCCCATTACGTTCTCTTCGAGGTGTTTCACCGAGGAGGTTCCTGGGATCGGGAGCATGGTACTGGAGCGCTGGAGAAGCCAGGCGAGTGCGATCTGGCTGGGTTTCGCATTATGCCGCCTGGCGATCTGGTCGAGTGGCCCGCCCTGGCGAGCAAGCTCTCCAGTTGCCAGAGGGAACCAGGGGATAAAGCCGATACCCTGGCGTGCACAGATATCTATCATTGCTTCGGACTCAGCAGCCGTCATATTTTCAGACGCACGATCCGCCAGATTATAGCGGTTCTGAACGGTGACAATGGGCACGATCTTTTGTGCTTGTGCAAGTTGATCGATGGTCACATTCGAGAGCCCGACATGGCGAATTTTCCCCTCCTGTTTCATTTTCGCGAACTCACCGACGGAGACTTCGAAGGGGACCCTGGGGTCCGGGTGATGGAATTGATAGAGGTCGATGCGATCGAGGCGCAGGCGGCGCAGACTGCCCTCGAGAGCTTCCCGCAGATATTGAGGGCGTCCATCGGGTACCCATTGGTTTGGACCAGGACGCAAAAGGCCACCTTTGGTAGCAATGACAAGGTCTTTCGGATAGGGGTAGAGGGCTTCTGCAATGAGGTTTTCACTCACCTCTGGTCCATAGGAATCAGCAGTATCGATCAGGTTGATACCCAGTTCAAGGGCGCGGCGCAGGACTGCGATGGCTTCTTGCTTGTTGGCTGGTGGTCCCCAGATGCCCTCACCGGTGATGCGCATGGCACCGAAGCCCAGCCGATAGACCTTGAGGTCTCCACCAATGGTCAGCATCCCACTCGCTTCCGCCGGTCGCTGAGTTGTATGTTGCATTATCGTTTCCTCCTTACTTCACTATTTCCAACAGTGATTTCCTATTTGTTACCATCGGGTCTGCTTGTCTTCCCCCTCACCAAGTATACGGCGTGGTTGTTGAATTGTCAAGTATTTATATTATCTCATCTACTATTTATATGAAATAAAAATATATTTTCTATAGAAAAGCGCTTGCGAGAATTGCAAACCTTCTGCTTGTGGGACGATGATCGTCTTCCTGGCGCGATATACGGGAATCGGGCAACGTAGCGCGATACCGCCGTTCTGCTCAACCCACTCAACAAGCGAATCTGGTGGGGCATTACCGACCCATGAAACCCCTGGAGAGAATAACTCCAGCCAGGTTAGGGAATGATGCTAATGTCTCTTGAAGGACATCTTTGAAGAAGGCGAGGGATTGTTCCAATTGAAGCTCTCTGATACCTTTTAATTCCCTTTTAAGGGGTAAGAGGGAAGAAGGGTATTGTCAACTTGTTTATAGCTATGTGAAGAGAAAGCGGAAGGTACATCTTACCGATCTGCCAGACGTACCTTCCATGTACAGCAACCTATGCTGTTGCTTCTGGCGTTTTTCCCCACACAGTGAGGTAGATCTCCAGGCCTGAAAACGATTCTGCTAAAAACTCTCCCTGGAATTGCTGGTAGAGACTGGCGAACTCTGTTTCTGTCGCTACTCCCACGTTGAGGACAAATGTCTTCAAGAGCGAAAACACAATGGAATAATTTCTATACCAGCCATCCCGCCGGGATGTTTTAGCGCTATGCTCGATTGGGTGAGCCTTCATTTGCACATCGGTGAAGCCTGCTTCGCGCAGGAGACCAGGCAACTGATTGATAATGCCAATGTGGCGACCATCAGGATCAAAGCTCCGTTTCGTTTTGGTGAGGGCCTTTGCATAAAACTCCCATAACTTTCCTGCTGCCGCACTATTGGTAAGACCCTCGGTAAACTCTGTGATACGGAAAATGCCACCTGGACGAAGAACCCGTTGGGACTCTCTGAGCAATTTCGGCCATAGGTTGGGACTCATAAACCCGACGATGGTTCTGGCATTCACCAGGTCAAAGGTTGCATCCTCAAAATCAAAAGGCTGGGTGGCATCCATGAGGCGGAAGTGGACATTCTCGTATCCGCGCGCTCTGGCATGCGATGCTGCTTCTTCGAGCGCAATTTTGCTCACATCGATACCCGTTACTTGAACATCTGGATACGCTTCAGCGACGGAAAGTACCCAGTCTCCGGGGCCACAACCGATATCGAGGATCGAGGTAATATCTGCGGGAAGATGGGTATATTCCGAAAATAAACCTCCCATCCCCTCGGTTAAGAGCGGGCCGATCAGTCTTAACCACTCCAACTCGGTAGGACTTTCTTCGATAACGAAGCGGTTGTTTGGATCTGTTGTCATAAAGACTCCCTTTTTTCATATCAAGAAGTATCTTACTCTTTGCTCTTCAAGAGCTGATCGAGCAGTTCCTCTTCCAATTGCTGCCATACGTGTCGCTCAGTTTCCTCGATGCTGATGGGTTGCCCTTGACGGCTGGCTTCAAGAATGATCTGCGAAAGGCGTTGGCGATACTCTGCTACTTTCCCGCGCTGTATGGTACGGGAAGGCATGGGGAGGAGCTCAATATCATCCTGCTCATAAAAATCCTCTGGCCGTAAGGCCAACGTCAAGAGCTGGGCATATCGCTCGACGAGTGCTTGCCGAAATGGTAAAAAATAACCGGATTGTGTACTGGAAGCAATTAAACAGCCTGCGATACGCCCGTCAAACCAGATGGGGCAGGCTACTGCGCTTTCCTCCCCTTCTTCCCATCGAACGGGCGAAAAACCCAATTGACCGGTTCGATTTTCCGCAGCGAATGACCTCCCTTTCGTGACGGCATAGCCAGCAAGAGATTCGATGCCTAAAAAGAGTGCCTCCAAGGTTAACGTTGACTGCCAGGGAGGTGTTGCGACGCCTGTGACCTCGTGAAGGCTTCGAACTTTCCGGTCTGTCAAAGGAGGCATGCACACAGCAATGCTCAAGGCTAACCCCAAGCGGTTGGGATCAAGTTGGGCGAGTGCCTTATTGAGTACACGATTACTCACAGTAAACATCCTGAGATCTTTTCTGGTTTGTGTATAGGCATCTAACACGCTTTCGTAGAACTCGGTCGGGATTTTTTCAGCCGCATCAACGTGATCAGCTCCTTCGATAGCAATCGCGAGGTCGGGAAATTCTTGTAAAAGTAAGTGAACGAGCCGGGTACGGTATTTCGGAGCCACACATTTGATTAGCCCCTGGAGATTTTGAAGACGAGGGTTTGTTTCACTTTGAGACCAACGGTGGAGTGACAAAGGATTGATGCCAAGGGAGGTTGCGAGACGCTGTCGTTCGTGAGAATCGGCAATAATTTCTCCCAGCAATTCCCGCCAAGTTTGTCCTGATTCCATACTGCACCCTTATAGTTGTTTTTTGATGCATCTTCTTGATTTGCCTTTAGGATACCATTCGAGGACAGGCAAAGTCAACCATACGCATTGCCTTCACTGCCCTCGAGACTTTCCGGCCAGCCAGGCGCCCCGCCTTGGGAGGGCGCGAACGGATCGTTAGGCAGGCCATACCCGACGTTAAAAGCGCTGCTAGCGGGCGTGAAGCCATTGTTAGTAGGAATAACTGGGAGGGCTGCGCTGCCAGGGGGGATCACACTCGCATTGCTCGGCGGAAAGATCTGTGGCGAGGGCATGAAGCCATCCAGGAAACCGCTAATACCATTATTGGGCATACTATAGTCGTTGGGAGGCTGGCCATTCATGTCTTGAGGACCAAATCCGACAAGTGTGGGTGCGTGCAAACCATTATTTGTCGGGTCAGATCCTTGCTGTATAGTGGCACTAGATCCATTTGGAGGCGCGTAACCGTTATCGGACTGCTCAAAACCGTTAGGGCCCGGACCAAAGCCATTGTTTGCCGTAGCAAAAGCAAGGGCGACGTTCCAGGTTGCCTGCGTTCTCTCCGCGTTGTTATTGCCTCCCAGGCTATCGGGATTGGGCACGCGAGTGCGTGCCCAGGGGCGAGCGCCGCTCGGCGGCAGCTTCACATCTGTCTGTGGCAAAAGCATGCGGCGGAAAACAAACATGCCAATGCCCAGGCAAAGGAGCAGACCCAGGAAAGTGATTGCGACAATCACCACCACACGCGAAGACCCACCCCCTCCTGATTGGCTCGGCGTCTGGTTCCCTGTATTCCCTCTCGTTGTAGCAGGAATGCTCGTCGGGCTGGCGCCAGGCGTTTGCGCGACCCCTGTGGAGGTGCCTCCCGAGGCCGCCGTAGGCGATATACTGGTCGTTGCATTCGGCGATGCCCCAGTGGTTGGCGACGAAACCGGAGGCAGAGTGGGACGTGAGGTCGGGGACGGATTGGGCGTCGCCGTCTTCGTTGGAGATGGCTTGGGTGTAGCCGTCTTCGTGGGGGACGGGGATGGCGACGGACTCGGCGTTGGGGATTGACAATGTAAAAGAATGCCGCATCCGCTCACCGCGTACGAGTTCTTCACCACAGCGAGGGAGCTCATGCCCGAAATTACCAACAGCAAAAGCGCTAGAACGCCTATAACAACGCGCAGAGGAGTTAGGCAGACAGGCTCGTGCCCGTGCCCCTTGCCTCGTAATTGCTGCTGGGAGGAAGGACCAGACCCCTCGGACTGGCCTGGATTTCGGTTATTTTCCCTCATATCAGAAACGCTCCTCTCCTCGACTGGCCCGCTCGCTTCTACATCTCCTATTTCACCCCGATGAGCCGCATCATTATCATTTTTGTTGTGAGTATATCCCTATTTCTGCGTAAAAAGAGAGAAAAACTGGAAAAATAGGCCATCTTTCCTGTGTAACACCCCTCAAAAGTCCTAATTTCTCATGTCAGTGAAATACATCTTTTATTTACGAGAAACTGAATAACTGGAAAAGGATGAGCTCCTTAACACACACTAAATATATGTCATGTATACTTTTATTCTGGAAATGGTAACATTCCCAACTTGCCTGCAATATTTGGATCACACGTTCATTCAGCTCGCCTGGCAATCTTACACAGAGGTCTCAGCAGGGAGAAAGGAATTTCCCTGGATCTACAACAATGGCTTGACGAGCGTCAATCTCGACGCCGGATGTTGAAGCACCTTGGGGTGCTTGCCGGTACCTCTTTGAGCCGGATGGTGCGGCGTGCATAGCGCTCAGCCAGCGCAGGAATGGCTTCTGCAAAGGTCTTACGTGGACAAGTCAATCGCTCACAGAAGAAGCGGCGCACCTGCACGAGCAGCCGAACAGTACGTCCGCTCCAGGGCAAATCGGCCAGTTTGCGCTGGTATCGACTGTGAATCCGTGATGAGAGCTGAGCACATGTTGGACAACTGGCGCTCACAGTGCGTGATTGAGCAAGAACGGTGATCACCCCACCGCTGAGTGTGATTTGTTCTATGGAAAAGCCTGGAAGATCAGGTAGAAGTGTTTGTGTCATCTGTTGATGTGTTATGATCCTGAGGAAGAAATGGTTCGAGAAGTGCCTTCTTTCTCTATTGTATCACTTTTTCGCTCACGCAATGTGCGGGAGAGCCATTAAGCTGGTGATTTCTTTGCAATTGCTCTGGTGATCACTTCCATTGCTAGCAATGGAGGTTGTCTCTTTTTCTGGAGGAAAAAGAGATGTGTCTCTTGTGCCATTACGGGAACTGAAGAAGCCCGATGCTGTTCCCATCTGCGTCTTTGACCCATGCAATCAGCTTCCCCCCACCGACATTTTTGACCTCTTGCTGTGTGTGTGCGCCAGCGTCTAACAATGCTTGCAGACTCTGCTGAATGTCGCTCACGTGGAAGTAACCGACAGGTCCCGTCATGCCTTGGTTGTGGCCATGAGGATCTAACCCTATTTCCTGGTCTCCCACCCGAAAGCCATAGCTGAACATCCAGGTTTTGATCGAGACGTTGCTGCCCACCCGGCGCTTCCACGGGAGCCGGTGTCCCTGTCACATCGGTTGGGTTTCGCTCGTCATTACTATGACGAAACGAAACGAGGGAATGTGACCGATGGACGAACACGAATGGCTGGCGAAGCAATTTGAGGCCGAGCGTCCCCACCTGCGGGCGGTGGCCTACCGGATGCTCGGCTCCCTTACCGAGGCGGAGGACGCCGTGCAGGAGTCCTGGCTCCACCTCAGCCGCTCCGACACGAGCGGCGTCGAGAACCTGGGCGGATGGCTGACGACGGTGGTCGCGCGGGTGTGCCTCGACATGCTGCGCTCGCGCAAATCGCGGCGCGAGGAGCCCCTGGGAGCGGACGTGCCCGAGCCGATCATGAGCCGTGAGGACGGGATCGACCCCGAGCACGAAGCGCTGCTGGCCGACTCGGTCGGTCTCGCGCTGCTCGTGGTCCTCGACACCTTGAATCCCGCCGAGCGCCTCGCGTTCGTGCTGCACGACCTCTTCGCCGTGCCATACGTCGTGATTGCTCCCATCGTGGGGCGCTCCCCGACCACGGCAAGGCGGCTCGCGAGCAGCGCACGCCGCCGGGTGCGGGGAGCGGCGACGGTTCCCGACGCCGATCTCACCCGCCAGCGCGAAGTGGTCGACGCCTTCCTCGCTGCGTCGCGCGAAGGTTCCTTCGACGCGCTTCTCGCGGTGCTCGACCCAGACGTCGTGCTCCGAGCCGACCGCGCAGCCGTGTCTGCGGGCGCATCGAGGGAGGTCCGCGGTGCGCCGGCCGTGGCCAAGCAGTTCTCGGGGCGTGCCCGGTCCGCACAACCGGCGCTCGTGAACGGAGCCGTGGGAGCCGTGTGGGCTCCGCGCGGACGGCCGCGTGTCGTATTCGGCTTCACGATCACGCGCGGGAAGATCGTCGCAATCGATATACTCGCCGACCCCACGCGCCTCCGCCAGCTCGACCTGGCGGTCCTCAACGACTGACGAGTCGGTAGTGGCTCACTTGAGCAGGATAGCCTGATCTCAATTATATCGATGGAGAAAGAGAAGCAAACATGCTTCGTGCATCACCACCGATTTCGAAAATGATAACGTCATGCGGACAAAACGAGCCAGACGCTGGCGCAGCGTGTTCTTCCAGCGCTCGACCTGGGCGGTTTCACCCGTTTCTTTTCCTCCGGAGGTATGCTGTTCCTCCGGGATCACTGCTGCATATGTCGCCCAGAAATCGGTGAAACAATGCCCCCGGCGATAGGCTGATGGAATGGCCTCCCACAAGCGCAGACCGGTTTTTTTACTCCGATCACCCACCGCGTAAGCGACCACCTGCCGCCTCTTGCGGCACAAGGCCATCCCCATCCAGAAGTCGGGTGCTTTTTTGAACACAAACGAGCCATCCGTTCGTCCAGTTCCAGCGTCGTGGAAGCGGGATCTGCTGGGTCGGGGACGACCAAGGTTGGACGGAAAGGAGGAAGCTGAACTCCTTTTTTTTGATCCAACGAGACACCGTGGTGCGAGAGACGCCAAAGGTGCAAGTGAGGCCACGGAGACTGCTTCGTTCTTGGTAGGCGTGCAGCATCTCCTCACGCCGAGATGCTGGGTAGGCATGGGGAGTCGGGTTCTCGCGACTTTGACGACCGCAGGCGTGGCAGCGAGAGAGGTGTTTCCCATTAGATGCGTGACCATTGCGTACGAGAGCATCGCTCTCGCAGTGGGAACAGTAAAGGGTGATCGTCACCATGAAGACTCCTCTTTTTGAACTGTCTGACCTTCAGAGTCTCTCATATCCTGCCGATTTGTACCACTACCCACGGAAAGTATACTACATTCGTCCTTCTTCTCTGATTATCGCATATCAAGATGACAATTTGATGACAAAATACCATGCCCAGGTTCATCCTTCTGTCATGTGCTTAGGCTACACTGTTGTTACGGGCATGAGCAACAAGTTGCTGAAAAAGAGCAAAGTCTCAATTATCAAGTCACATATATAATCAGGAGGTTTTTTTGTCATGATGACCACGCGTATCATACAGGTAATCTTAGGTATCGCCGGTTTAGGAGCCTTACTACTTGGATTATTATTCTGGATCGCTAACATTGACCTGATTAGCATTCATATGCTGTTTGGCCTTATCGTAACCCTTACTCTGCTGGTCATGAGTATTATAGCTGTCAGCACCAGAGGTATGAGGATCTGGGGCATTGTCGGCATCGTGTACGCCTTGATCGTGCCGGTCTTTGGTCTGACGCAATCTGGTATTCTCACTGGTAATCTGCACTGGCTGATACAGACCGCGCACATGCTGGTCGGCATAGGTGCTATAGTCCTGACGGGTATTATGAGCACCCGCTACATGACGCTTAAGCAGACAATTGCCAAACTTGGCACCGAGCCTCGAGCAGTACGCTAGGGGAGAACGGTTGTAATGAAAAGATTGTGCGCTCCGCTGGCTGTATGTAGCCTTGCCACCCTGCTTCTGACTGCCTGTAGTTTGACCAGTTCTGATCCCAGCACATCAGGTAATCAGGTACATATGAGCAATACCAACTTTGTCCAATCATCCATCACCATCAAAAAAGGAGAGAGCATAACGCTGGTTGCCGACACATTCATTTCACATGTCATAGCCAATGGGACATGGGAGAACGGGACCTCTAAACCATCGCAAGAGCCGGGTGCTCCTGTGATCAATAATGTGTCGATAGGAGCCAATAATTCTGAGACCATTGGTCCTTTCACCAGTGCTGGCTCGTTCAAAATCTATTGTACCATTCATCCTGGTATGAATTTGACTGTCGTAGTGCAGTGAGGGCGTTAAGGGATATGTCGAACTGCTCCTGATTCGCTTTCGTGCAGTCAGAGAATGTAGAAGCTCAACATTCCTGTTGTTCAAATTGCACGGGTGTGAGGTCGACACCCGTGCGCGCTTGTACGGGTGTCGATGGGGCCAGGGGCAGCGTCACTGTAAAGGTGGATCCATGTCCCAATTGGCTTTCGACGTTGATGGATCCGCCATGTGCGTGTACTACCCAATCGGCAATCGCCAGTCCCAGTCCACTGCCACCAGATGCCCGCGAGCGCGCTGGATCAGCGCGGTAGAAGCGCTCGAAGATATGCGCCATATC
>WNFI01255772.1_pt1 | contig 10119 bp, 9 predicted proteins | sample 5400471 | NCBI WGS metagenome assembly WNFI01 (sample SAMN13153348, study PRJNA577476) | soil metagenome | isolation source: 100 cm saprolite on Douglas fir-dominated hillslope | place: USA:California | collected 2013-09-17
GCTGATGCAGGATTTCACCGGGGTTCCCGCCGTGGTGGACCTGGCCGCCATGCGCGACGCCATGAAGGCCATGGGGGGCGACGCCACGCTGATCAATCCTCTGCAGCCGGCGGAACTGGTCATCGACCACTCCGTGCAGGTGGATGAATACGCGAGCATGGGCGCTTTCAGCGCCAATGCCATTCTGGAGTTCCAGCGCAACCGCGAGCGCTATGCCTTCCTGCGCTGGGGACAATCGGCCTTCCATAACTTCAAGGCCGTGCCGCCCGATATGGGAATCGTCCATCAGGTAAATCTGGAGTATCTGGCGCGCGTCGTTTTCTCACAGGAGAAAGACGGCGTTACCACCGCGTATCCCGATACGCTCGTGGGCACGGATTCGCACACGACCATGATTAATGGTCTGGGCGTGCTGGGCTGGGGCGTGGGCGGAATCGAAGCCGAGGCCGCCATGCTGGGTCAGCCGGTCTCGATGCTGCTGCCTCAGGTGGTGGGGTTCAAGCTCAAAGGCGCGCTGCCCCAGGGAGCCACCGCCACCGATCTGGTGCTGACCGTCACCGAGATCCTGCGCAAGACCGGCGTGGTGGGCAAGTTTGTGGAGTTCTTCGGCCCCGGCCTGGTCGCACTGTCTCTTGCCGACCGCGCCACTATCGCCAACATGGCTCCGGAATATGGCGCGACCTGCGGCATCTTCCCCGTGGACGCCGTCACGCTCCAGTACCTGCGCTCCACGGGACGCTCCGCGGAAAACGTCGCCCTGGTGGAGGCCTACTGCAAGGAGCAGGGGCTGTTCCATACGGCGAACACGCCGGCGGCGAAGTATACGCAGATCGTGGACCTCGACCTGGGCACGATCGAGCCGAGCGTCGCCGGACCGAGGCGTCCGCAGGACCGGGTTGTGCTTTCGAAGGTTAAGGCTTCGTTTGCCGATGCCCTGCCGTCGCTGATGGTCGGAAGTCGCACAGCCAAGCCGGCGGCGACTCCCGCGCCGGCGGTGATGGCCCGGTTCGAAGGAGAAGGCGGACGCGCGGGCAGCGTCGCCGTAGCCGAGCCGCATTCCACGCACTACGGCCCGATGGGAGAGCTGCATGACGGATCGGTGGTCATCGCCGCTATTACGAGCTGTACCAACACCTCAAACCCCTCGGTGATGATGGCCGCCGGGCTGCTCGCCAAAAAAGCCGTCGAAAAAGGACTGACCAGCAAACCCTGGGTCAAGACCTCGCTCGCCCCGGGCTCGCGGGTGGTCAGCGACTACTACAACCGCGCCGGACTGATGAAACCTCTGGAAGCGCTGGGGTTCCACGTCGTGGGCTACGGCTGCACCACCTGCATCGGCAACTCGGGACCGCTGCCCGCCGAGATTTCCGAGGCCATCGGCGAGCACCAGCTTGTCGTTGCCTCCGTGCTTTCCGGCAACCGCAATTTTGAAGGACGAATCAACGGCGAGGCGCGGGCCAATTATCTGATGTCCCCGCCGCTGGTAGTGGCCTACGCCCTCGCGGGCAGCATGGATATCGACATCACGTCCGAGCCGCTGGGCAACGGAAAAGACGGCAAACCCGTTTTCCTCAAAGACATCTGGCCCACCCAGGAGGAAGTCACGGAGGCGGTTTCAAGCTCCATCGATTCGACCATGTTCACAAAGAATTACGAGACCATCTTCGACGGCGACGAAGAATGGAAGCGCCTGAAGGTGCCGATGGGTGAGACCTATGCGTGGGAGCCCGATTCCACGTACATCAAGCGCGCGCCGTATTTCGACGACATGCCGCGCACACCCGCGCCGCTGAAAGACATTCAGGGTGCGCGGGTACTGGCGAAGCTGGGCGACAGCGTGACCACCGACCATATTTCTCCTGCAGGGTCCATCAAGGCTGCCGGCCCTGCGGGCAAATACCTGCAGGAACGGGGCGTGAAGCCGGCCGATTTCAACTCCTATGGCTCGCGGCGCGGCAACCACGAAGTCATGGTGCGCGGGACTTTCGCCAACGTCCGCCTGCGCAACAAGCTCGCTCCGGAGACCGAAGGCGGCGTCACCAAACATTTCCCCAGCAATGAGATCATGTCGATCTTCGACGCATCGGAGAAATACCGGGCCGAGGGCGTTCCGCTGCTGATTCTGGCGGGTAAGGAGTATGGCTCGGGTTCATCGCGCGACTGGGCGGCCAAAGGGCCGAACCTGCTGGGCGTCCGCGCCGTGATTGCCGAGAGTTATGAGCGAATCCACCGGTCGAACCTGGTGGGCATGGGGATTCTGCCGCTGCAGTTCCTGAGCGGCGAAAACGCCGACAGCCTCAGCCTGAAGGGCGATGAGGTCTACGAAATCATCGGCCTGGGAAAGATGCTGGAAAGCAAGTTTGCCGGCGGACGTCAGGCTAAAGTCCGGGCACAGGCCGCCGACGGCGCCTCCCGAGAGTTTGAAACCACGGTGCGCATCGACACCCCGCAGGAGATTTTGTACTACCAGCACGGCGGCATTCTGCAGTTCGTTCTGCGGCAGCTTTTGAGCGTAAAACAGGGCGGAGGATAGATTTTGAATTTGCGAAGCCCTGCAGATGTCCGCCAGCATGGCCGACCCGCTGACACTGGAAGCGGCCCAGGACTGGATCAGTCGGCGGACGGTCGCCGACCAGCGGGTCTTCGGCATCCTGCTGATGCGTTCGGGCGAATTGATCGGAGCCATCGGCTTCGGGGGGCCCAAAGAGATGCCCCATGTCGGCTACTGGATCGGGCGCCCCCACTGGAACCAGGGGTTTGCGACCGAGGCGGTTCTGGGCCTGGTCGAATATGCCCGCTGGCTGGGGATTCCCGCGCTCCAGGCCGATACATTCCCAAATAATCCGGCCTCTTCACGGGTGCTGATGAAGGCCGGGTTTCACTATATCGGCCAGGTGGGCCATGAGCTGCCCGCGCGGGGCGGGCACTGTGAGTTGAATCATTATGAGATGAAGTTGAGTTGAATTTGGCAGCGGCGCGGTTTGAAGTACTTTGCTTATCGGGATTTTGAAAATTAAGAGTTGGCGGCTTTCTGTTTGCCTTCCCACTCGGTCCGGCACCGCTGCTTGATTTCCCTGCTGACATACTTCGATCGGAGCATGCCATCCTGCAATGTTTTCAAGAGTTCCGGGGAGCAGGATTCCTGGGCCTTGCAGACGAAATTTTTGGGCTTCTTGTCAATTGCAGCTTGAACGGCCCGCGTATCAATAATCAACGAAGCACCATAGTTGATGACGGATTGGTGGGTGATAAATGGGTGATCGCCTTTATCCAGCACGACCGTGGTTTCAGAATATGATCTACGCGTGGTTAGGTTTACACCGACAGCCTTGCCGTTGGCATCGGGATCGGTGACGACGATCCAAAGATGTTCCGTTGCATTCGAAGTTAAGGGTGCGAGAAAAGTATCACCGCATTTAAGCATTATGAGGGCATTCTGTTTATGCGAACATCCTCATGATGCCGAGACCTTCGAGTTCGTCTTCAATAGCCCGAATGTCTTCTGCCGATTTTTTGCCGGCCAGCAAGATGTCCTTAATCGCAATTGGTAAGCGTTCACCTTTTTCGACTTTTTTCCATTCAGGCAGGGTGCTGTGGAGCAAATTGACCAGATCGAATGGCCTGTTCTTATACGGTCCGCCAAATTTTGCAAACAACTGATCAATAAGTTCGTCTTCGGCTTCGGAAAGCCGCTCGGTTCCAATCTCCTTCATGAGTTTAACGCTGTAATTCCCGGGACTGGAAATGACCTCGTTCCAAATGCTGTCTTCCTGGGGAATAGGCGGCTCCGTGACGAGATCATGCACTGTGCTCAACATTGGCCCAAGGTACATTGAGTAAAAAGTGTCAAAAGTGACAGGCCTCCCCCAACGCAGGAGAGCCTCACGGTCGAGCATATAGAGCAACTTTATCAGCAACATGTAATTGAGTTCACCACCGGCAAGACGCAGGAACCTTGCAGCCGCCTGGGTTGTCTTTGTCTCATCAAAGCGATGTTGCATGTCATGATTTTAGACTCTTTTTCCATAACATTACATAAATATATCTTTATTATTTTCAGTTAGTTGCCCAGATATGGATAGTTTTAGTTTTGCTTTATATTCGCTCATCAAATCCGGGCGGAATACTCACCGGGCGGCCGAGATTATCTCCGCCCCGAAGGTCTATGGTTTCGACACTGGCTTCGTTTGCTACTATCGCGGCTGGCAGCAGCTTCGCCAGGATGACCCCGGCCCGCTCTGGGAGCACTTTGTGCTCAACGAAATAATGGCCCGTCGGCAATCCATGGAGATCGGCTACTGGCGTGACAAACATGGTCACGAGATTGATTTCATCGTGGCCGGTCGAAAAGGCGCTCCTCTGGCGGTGGATTGCAAGTGGTCGGCTTCCGGTAATGTCGTTGCCGCGCAGGATGTGGACCGTTCGTATAGCAAGACCTACGGTGACATCGAGATTCGATTTGAGAGCCTGCGCACTCTCGCGGAGAGGGTTGACGGGCATGGGGTATGAACGCCAGTGCCCAAAGACCGGCTGAATTTGGTAATTGCGTAATCTGGTAATTTTGTAATTGGAAACCCCGCCCGGCCCTCACAATCAGCCGGTTTTCAATTACTCAATCGCCAAATTACCCAATTACCAAATTCTCCCGCGGGCGGACTTCCCAAAACCCGTCCCCCGGCGGGATAATACGTCTTTTACAGGTTATTCATTTACGCCGCATTGGAGTTCCAGGACCCTCTTAACCAGACGACGCCCGCAGTTCCAATAAAAACTTCGGGGCATATTGCCCGGTGGAAGAGTACTGGCTCCTTACTCGCAAGGAGGCTTCATTGAAGGTCTACGAAGGCAAGGACATCCGCAATCTGGTTGTGGTCGGTCACTCTCACTCCGGCAAGACAACGCTCGTTTCCGCCATGCTGTTCACCGGCGGGGCCACGCCCAAACTGGGCCGCGTGGACGAAGGATCCACGGTCACCGATTACGACGAAGAGGCCATCGCCCGCCAGATGACCATTCATACCAGCCTGGCCAACACCGAATGGCGCAACGCCAAGATCAATCTGCTCGACTCGCCCGGACTGAACCTGTTTGCCCATGAAGCGCGAATCGCCATGTCGGCGGCGGAGGCGGCGGCGGTGGTGGTCGACGGCGTTTCCGGCGTGGAAGTGGTGACCGAAAAGGTCTGGGCCTATGCCGAAGAGATCGACCTGCCGCGCGTGATCGTGGTCAGCCGCATGGACCGCGAACGGGCCAATTATGAATCCGTGCTGGAAAGCCTGCGCAACGCCTTCGGCCGCCAGGTGGTTCCGGTGCAGATACCGATCGGCAGCGAAAAGAACCTCAAGGGCGTGGTGGACCTGGTCACCATGAAATCGTACTTGTACGAACTGGGCGGCAACGGCAAAGGCAAAGAAGGCCCGATTCCCGCCGACATCGAAGGCGTATGCAAAGACGCGCACGAAAAGCTGGTGGAGATCATCGCCGAGGGCAACGACGCGCTGATGGAAGAGTTCTTCAATACCGGGACGATTCCGGAAGAACACCTGATTCCGGCGCTGCATGAGGCCATTCGCGACGACAAAATTTTCCCGGTGATTTTCACTTCCGGGCTGGGCAACGTGGCCACAGATCATCTGCTGGATTTCATCGTCGACTATTGCCCCACGGCGGCCGAGCATCGCACCGTTCAGGCCGCGCCCGAGACCGCGACCAACGGGCATCCGGTCGAGCGGCACATCTCCGACTCGGAGCCGGTTTCGGCCTATGTGTTCCGCACCGCGAACGATCCCTTTGCCGGGCGCATCACCTACTTCAAAGTTTTTTCGGGCGTGGTAAAAAACGACGCTACAGTCCAGAACTTCACCCGCAGCACCCAGGAAAAACTCGCGCATCTCTCCATTGCCCAGGGCAAGAACCTGGTTCCGGTGACCGAGCTGCACGCCGGGGACATCGGCGCGGTAGCCAAACTGAGAGACACGCTCACCGGCGACACGCTGGGCGACAAGGCCAACCCAATCCAGTTCGCGGGCGTCAAACTGCCGGAGCCGGCGATCACCTTCGCCATCGAACCAAAGTCGCGCAACGATGAAGACAAGCTTTCCAACGGGCTGCACAAGCTGATGGAAGAAGACCCGATGGTGCGCTTCTTCCGCGATATGCAGACCAAGGAGTTCCTGATCGCGGGCACCGGCCAGCAGCATATTGAAGTCATCGTCTCAAAGCTGAAGAAGCGCTATCACACCGAAGTCGTGCTGAAAGCGCCCAAGGTGCCGTACCGTGAAACGATACGGGGCCGGGCCGACGTCCAGGGCCGCCACAAGAAACAGAGCGGCGGACACGGCCAGTACGGCGACTGCAAAATCAAAATGGAACCGCTGGAACGCGGCGGGAATTTCGAGTTCGTCAACGATATTTTCGGCGGCGCGATTCCTAAAAACTATATTCCCGCGGTGGAAAAAGGAATCATCGAGGCCGCCGCGCGCGGATTTCTCGCCGGCTTCCCGGTGGTGGATTTCCGCGTGACCCTTTATGACGGCAGCTATCACGACGTCGACTCCAACGAACTCTCGTTCAAGACCGCCGGGCGCATCGCCTTCAGAAAGGCCATGGAGCAGGCCAAGCCCTGCATCCTGGAGCCGATCATGAAAGTCGAAATCGCGATTCCCGACGAGTTCGCCGGCACCATCATGGGCGACCTGAACTCCCGACGCGGACGCATCCAGGGCATGGACAACAAGCAGGGCAAAACCATCATCAAGGCCGAATGTCCCATGTCGGAGATGCTGACGTATGGCGCCGATCTGACGTCCATGACGCAGGGACGCGGCACGTTCAACATGGAGACCGCGCACTACGATTACGTTCCGGGCGTGCAGCAGGAAAAAATCATCGCGCTGGCCAAAGCCGCGCGGGGCGAGGTGGTGGAAGAGGAAGAGTAGGAACAAAAGCATTGGCCGCGAATACACGCGAATGAACGCGAATCAAAATCAGGGCATTGCGGAACCGGATTGGGACAGAAAAAATCTGCCGATTTGATGAAACGCCTGCCTCCCTCGCGACACTATATAGAGTGAGCCATGAAATTCGCTCAGTGACCGGCGACTTTTCGGCTCAGTACGATGAGACCGAGATTGCGGACCCATTCATTTCCGTCGTTGCCCTCTCGCGCTGTTTAAGCCCGCGGCTTTAGACATAGCAAGCTAAGTCTCTACGGGGACTCTCTCATTCACAGTTGCCTCCCGCGCCTGAAACCAATAACCTAACCTGTCGCTCGTAAAATGGCTTTCCATCATCGGGAGGATTCTCAATGTTTTCTTTAAGGACCATTCGCGCGCTGCTGGCGCCGGCGCTTTTGCTCTCGATTTCAACGGCGATGGCGCAGACCGGCAAGGCCGCCCCCACCCTGGCCGAGGCGGAGGCCTTCATGAAAAAGGCCGAGGTCCGGCTGAACGATCTGAACGTGAAGGCCAGCCGCGCTTCGTGGGTGTCGGAAAACTTCATCACCGACGATACCGAGATTCTCTCCGCGCTGGCCAATGAAGTACAGACCAAAGGCGTCACGGACCTCGCGCTGGAATCGCGGCGTTTTGACAAACTGAAGATGCCGGCGGAGCTGGCGCGCAAGTTCAGGCTGCTCAAGCTTTCACTCACCGCGCCCGCCCCCAACAACGATAAGGAGCGCGGCGAACTGACGCGCATTGCCGCGTCTCTCGATGCCGATTACGGCAAGGGAAAATATTGCAAGGCGCAGGCCGACGGCAAACAGAAATGCCTGTCGCTGAACGATCTGAGCCGCATCCTGGCCAACAGCACCAATGCCGACGAACTGCTGGACGCCTGGGTGGGATGGCACAAAATCTCCACGCCGATGCGCGGGCGCTATACGCGCTTTGTCGATCTCTCCAATAAGGGCGCCAAAGAAATGGGATTTAAGGACACCGGGGCCATGTGGCGGTCGAACTACGACATGACACCCGAGCAGTTCAGCGCGGAGGTCGAGCGGTTATGGCAGCAGGTGATGCCGTTCTATGTCTCGCTGCACACGTACGTCCGCAAACAACTGATCAAAAAATACGGCAAAGCCGCGGAACGTCCCGATGGCCTGATTCCCGCCCATCTGCTCGGCAATATGTGGGCCCAGGAGTGGGGCAATATCTTCCCGGTGGTGGCGCCCGCCGGAGGCGGCCAGAATGTTGACGTGACGCAACTGCTTAAGGAGCACAACGTCAAAGAGCTGGACATGGTCCGCTACGGAGAGAACTTCTTTAAGTCACTGGGGTTCGATCCGCTGCCAAAAACCTTCTGGGACCGTTCACTTTTCCTGAAGCCCGCCGACCGGGACGTGGTGTGCCATGCCAGCGCGTGGGACGTCGACGGCCAGGACGATCTGCGACTGAAGATGTGCATCGAGGTGACGGGCGAAGATTTCGTGACCATTCACCACGAACTGGGCCACAATTTTTATCAGCGCGACTATAAGAACCAATCCTTCCTGCACGCGGACAGCGCCAATGACGGGTTCCATGAGGCGGTGGGCGACACCATCGCGCTCTCGGTCACGCCGGAATATCTGAAGGAAGTCGGGCTGCTGAAAGACCTTCCGCCCGCCGATGCGGATACGGCGTACCTGCTGAAAATGGCTCTGGATAAGATCGCCTTTCTGCCCTTCAGCCTGCTGATCGACCAGTGGCGCTGGAAGGTCTTCTCCGGGGAGATCACGCCGGAGCAGTACAACAAGATGTGGTGGGCGCTCAAGGCGAAGTATCAGGGCGTCGCGCCTCCGGTGGAGCGGAGCGAGGCGGATTTCGATCCGGGCGCGAAGTACCACATCGCCGCCAACGTGCCTTACGCGCGATATTTCCTGGCGCGGATTCTGCAGTTCGAATTTCACCGCGGACTCTGCCAGGCGGCGGGCGTGCAGGGTCCTCTGCATCGCTGCTCGATCTATAAGAACAAGGCGGCCGGTGAGCGTCTGAACAAGATGCTCAGCATGGGCAAGAGCAAGCCCTGGCCCGACGCCCTCGAAGCCATCGACGGCAGGCGCCAGATGGACGCCACCGCCATTCTCGACTACTTCGCGCCGCTCAAGAAATGGCTCGACGAGCAGAACAAAGGCGAAAAGCCGGGCTGGGACGGGATGGACGCACGATAGAGATTTTCGCGGGGCAGAGGCAGGGGAAAGATTTTAAATTTCAAATTTTAAATTTGAAATTTAAAGTCTCTCTTCCTCTGCTTTTCCGCGAAGAACTCGGCGCGGGTTTTAAAAATTTAAATTTTAAAATTTCAAATTTAAAATCTCTTTTTCCCGACCGCGAAGGTTCATGCCCGCCTGGACAAACCATCGTCCACTCACCGTAACAGCCCACTTGCACAACGACTTGCCCTGCCTTTATTATGGCCGCCCTCAGGCCCTCGGTAATCTTCTGTCCGGAGCGCGGGTCTGACACAATCCTCTCACTATGATTGTCACGACGGAACGCAACGAACAATACGAAATATGGGTGCAGCATGGCCTGAGCCGGTGGGAGATGCTGGCTTCGTTTCCCGACCGGGAAATCGCCTTTGACCTGCTCCAGAACCGCCACGGGCGCACCCGCCTGATCTGTGTCGCCTTCGAACAGGGCCGAATGGTTTCCCAGGACCTGGTTGAAGAAAGCGGAGCCACACCGCTGGACCGCCGCCGCAGCGCCTGACTGCTTCCGCGCAAGCGCGCAGGCGCGCAGGGAAGACCGCCGGTAACCAACGTAACCAGCCTCCATGGCGGCGGACGTCTTTTTTGCCGCAATCCGGTCTAATATTTCAGGTGTCCCCCCTTTCCACCCGCATTTGGGGACCCTGTCTATGGAGCAATGGGAGCAGTTCGAGGTCTGGTCACAGAACGGCACGCAGTGGGAAATGCTCGCCTTCTTCCAGGACTTTGAAGTCGCCTCGGCCGTTGCCCGCAATCGCTCCAGCAAAATGCGGCTCATTCATACCGTCTATCAGGACGGCGCGATGATCGAGCAGCAGATTCTGGCTGAGCTGGGCGCTACTCGTCCGCGGATTCTGAAATAAAAACCTTTGCACCACGGAGTCGCAGAGACACGGAGGAAACAAAGGCAAACCTCTGCTTCCTCTGCT
>WNFI01417983.1_pt1 | contig 10119 bp, 8 predicted proteins | sample 5400471 | NCBI WGS metagenome assembly WNFI01 (sample SAMN13153348, study PRJNA577476) | soil metagenome | isolation source: 100 cm saprolite on Douglas fir-dominated hillslope | place: USA:California | collected 2013-09-17
GCTCCTGCAGAATGAACGCCGCGCCATACGCTTCGAGCGCCCAGACTTCCATTTCTCCGAAGCGCTGTCCGCCGAACTGTGCCTTGCCGCCCAGCGGTTGCTGGGTGATAAGCGAGTACGGTCCGATGGAGCGGGCGTGAATCTTGTCGTCCACCAGGTGAGACAGCTTCAGCATGTAGATGTAGCCGACGCATACCGGCTGTTCGAACTCGTCTCCGGTCATGCCGTCATGCAGCGTGGTCTTGCCCGACGTGGGCAGCCCAGCGTGCTCGAGCAGAGCCTTGATCTCGCCTTCGCGCGATCCGTCGAACACCGGCGAACCCATGAACACGCCCCGCGTCAAGGTAGGAGCCACTGCTTCGAGCTCTTCGTCGCTCATGTCCGAAATAATGTCGGACAGCTGCGAACCCTTGAACAGCGCCTTCAACTCACGCCGGATAGCCTCGGTGCGCGTGTTCTCCTTGAGCAGGTTGGTGATCTTCTCGCCCAAGACAAAGCCGGCCCATCCCAAGTGGGTTTCAAGAATCTGTCCCACATTCATACGGGATGGCACGCCGAGCGGGTTGAGCACGATTTCCACCGGAGTCCCGTCTTCGAGGTACGGCATATCCTCTTCCGGCAGGATGCGGGCGATGACGCCCTTGTTGCCGTGACGGCCGGCCATCTTATCGCCGACACTGAGCTTGCGCTTCATGGCGACGTAGACCTTGACCAGCTTAATCACGCCCGGCGGCAGTTCGTCGCCCTTGGTGAGTTTCTCTTTCTTCTCGTTGACGATCTTCTTGAGCACGTCGATCTGGCGCGAGGTCATCTCCTCGATCTCGTCGATCTGCTCATTCACTCGCGGATCCTTGTCGGCGTACTTGATACGCTTCAGGTTGCGGGTGGAGATGCGCTCGATCTCGTCGCGATTGAGGACGTTGCCCTTCGACAGCAGACGTTTATTGGTGCGCTCGTCGTGCAGATCAGCCTGCACTTCCTTGCCGCCCAGAATGTTTTCCAGGCGCTTCAGGCGTTCGTCCGTCAAAATTCGGATTTCAACCGAGAGGTTCTTCTCCAGCTTTGCGATCTGCGTGCCTTCGATGAATTTCGCGCGCTCGTCCTTTTCCTGGCCCTTACGCGAGAAAATCTTCACATCGACGATGACACCCTCAATGCCCGGCGGGCAGTAGAGAGAAGCATCGCGCACGTCGCCGGCCTTTTCGCCGAAGATCGCGCGCAGCAACTTTTCTTCCGGCGTCAGCTGGGTCTCGCCCTTGGGCGTGACTTTGCCCACCAGAATGTCGCCCTGCTTGATGCTGGCGCCGATGCGGATCACGCCTGCTTCGTCCAGATTGCGCAGCATGGTCTCGCTGACGTTAGGAATGTCGCGGGTGACTTCTTCGGGACCGAGCTTGGTATCGCGAGCTTCGATCTCGAACTCCTCGATGTGCAGCGAGGTGTAGTAGTCATCCTTGACCATTTTTTCGGAGACCAGAATCGCGTCTTCGAAGTTGTAGCCACGCCACGGCATGAAGGCGACCAGGACGTTTCGTCCCAGTGCCAACTCGCCGTGATCGGTGCAAGGGCCATCGGCGATGACCTGACCTTTTACGACGCGTTCGCCCTTGGAGACGATAGGCTTCTGGTTAATGCAAGTGTTCTGGTTCGAACGCTTGAACTTCGTGAGTTGGTAGATATCGCTGCCCACCTCACGCGACAACTGCGTCGGATGGTGCTCGCCTTCGACGCGCACGATAATGCGCTCAGAGTCGACCGAATCGATGAAGCCGTTGCGGCGCGCCAGGACAACTGCGCCAGAATCGCGCGCAGTAACACCTTCCATTCCCGTGCCTACGATGGGCGCTTGTGCGCGCAACAGCGGCACGGACTGCCGTTGCATGTTCGCGCCCATCAGCGCGCGGTTGGCGTCGTCGTGCTCCAGGAACGGCACGAGCGACGCGGCGACCGAGACGAGCTGTTTCGGGCTAACGTCAACGTAATCGACTTCGTCGCGATGGACGAAGACGAAGTTGCCGGCCTTCCGGGCGTTGACCAGTTCCGCCGTGATGCGCAGCTTGTCATCCAGTTCGACATTGGCCTGCGCAATCGTATGCCGGTCTTCTTCCCACGCCGAGAGATAGAACGAGAATGGCTCGATCTGTGCCGGCTTCTTGTGCTTCTCTTTCAACTCGGCGTTGATCTTCTCGATCTCGTGCTTCTCCAGGTGGTCGCCGACTTTGAAGTCGCTGTCGCCAGTGTTGACGATGGAGACGTAGTCGATGACCCGTCCGCCCTTGATCTTGCGATAGGGCGATTCGATGAAGCCGTAGTCATTGATCCGCGCATAGCAGCTCAGCGACGAAATCAATCCAATATTCGGACCTTCCGGCGTCTCAATCGGGCAGATACGGCCGTAGTGCGTGGGGTGAACGTCGCGGACTTCGAATCCGGCGCGCTCACGCGACAAACCGCCCGGCCCCAGTGCTGAGAGACGCCGCTTGTGCGTGATCTCGGAGAGCGGGTTGGTCTGATCCATGAACTGCGACAGCTGCGACGATCCGAAGAATTCGCGGATCGCTGCCATCACCGGCTTGGCGTTGACCAGGTCGTGTGGCATCGCGGTCGACATTTCCTGGTAGACGGACATTTTTTCTTTAATCGCCCGTTCCATGCGGACCAGTCCGATGCGGAACTGGTTCTCCATCAATTCGCCGACTGCGCGCACGCGGCGGTTGCCGAGGTGATCGATGTCGTCGACTGACCCGATGCTCTTGCGCAGCTTCAGCAGGTAGGCGATGGTCCCGTAGAAATCGTCGGGATCGAGCGTCCGCTTGTCGAGGCTGGTTGCGTCCTGGTTCTCGTGCAGCTTGATGTTGAACTTCAACCGGCCCACTTTCGAGAAATCGTACTTGCGCGGGTCGAAGAACATTCCATGGAACAACGCGGTCGCCGTATCGAGGGTCGGCGGATCGCCGGGACGCAGCTTACGGTAGATTTCGATCAGAGCTTCCTGCGGAGTCTTCACCGAATCGCGCTTCAGGGTCTGGCTGATCACCGTGCCCACGTCGTCGCGCTCCGGGAAGAACAGGCTCATCTCGACCACGCCGGAGTCAAGGATCTTCGACACTTTGTCGGCCGTGACTTCGGAGTTGGCCTCGAGCATCACTTCACCGGTGGTGGTGTCGACAACGTCGCCAGCCGTCCACGCGCCTTCGAGATCGGTGATGTCGACTTCGATCTCGCTGACCTTGGCCTTCTGAATATCTTTGAGAGTCTGAGCGTTGATCTTGCGTCCGGAGTGCGCGATCTCTTCGCCCGACTTGTTCTTGATGCTGTGCGCGAGCTTCATGCCCAGCAGATTCGTAGGCTTTTCGCTGGCCGGATCCAGTGTCCAGAACAGCTTCTTGTCGCGGATCGTGATCCGGTCGGTGGTATAGAACGTCTTCAGAATATCTTCGCCGGAGCGCAAACCAAGGGCGCGAAGGAAGATGGTGCCCAGGAATTTGCGCTTGCGGTCGATGCGGACATACAGCACGTTCTTCTGGTCGTATTCGAATTCGACCCACGAACCGCGGTAGGGAATAATTTTTCCCAGGAAGTAAGTGCGGTTGTTGGCGGTTTCGAAGAACACGCCTGGCGAACGGTGCAACTGGCTGACGATTACTCGTTCTGTCCCGTTAATAATGAACGTGCCGTTCTGCGTCATCAGCGGAACGTCGCCGAAGAAGACTTCCTGCTCCTTGATGTCGCGGATGGAGCGGTTACCGGTCTCGGCGTCCTTGTCGAAGATGGTCAGGCGCATCGTGACCTTGAGCGGCGCGGAGTAGGTCATGCCACGCTCTTCGCACTCGGCCACGTCGTACTTCAGCTGCAATCCCACCGGGTCGCCGCACTTGTTGCAAAAGTCAGGCGTATTGGCGTTATAGGTACCGCACTTGCCGCACAGCACTTCGCCGGGATGGAACGGATCGGTAATGACCGTGGAGCCGCAATTCTTACAAGTCGTACGCAGATGGTGTAGTCCCTTTAGGTGACCACACTTGCACTCCCAGTTACCAATGGCGTAATCCACAAACTCAAGTTGTGATACGTTGCGGAAGTCGGTGATGGGAAATACCGACTGGAAAACGGCCTGCAAGCCGCCGTCTTCGCGCTCACTGGGCAGCTTGTCCATCTGGAGAAAGCGATCGTAGGAGCGCTTTTGCACCTCGATCAGGTTCGGGATCTGAATGGTGGCCGGAATTTTAGAAAAATCAAAACGCGTGCGGAAGGCTTTTGTCTTCATCGTCAAGAAACTCCCAATCTCAGGCGCAGCCGAAGGCCGCGCTAAACGGCGGAATGTGGGGCGCTTGTGAGCGCCGCGGGACTTAAATAGTTAGAACCGTAAGAGTCAGTACCGGAAACACGACGGGGCGCCCGCAGGGACAGTCGTTCCCGCAGACGCCGTGCAAGGCGTTTCGCCCTTCTTGATTTGAATTCTTTCGCGCCAGTTCCTCGGCCTGTTCCCGCTCCGCCTGCCCGCGGAGCAGCCTGCCCAAACTTGGTTCGCTTCCCTTATGCTCCACCCTATGCGGAAAACACTCAGGTTGCGCTCGCCACCAGGAGGCCAAAGGCAGCGATGTTTGTTAGATGCTAACACCACTGCCTAGGCTTCACAACTAAGAACATGTAAATAAACGATATTGCACTGTCGCCAGTGCATTTTTCGGAAAAAAGCGACCCAGCGCGAGATTCGGAGGAAGTTTCCCCTCCGCCCCGCTTCCAGGACGCCATTGCTGGTCACCAGACCCTTCGCAAAGTACGCTCAGAGCCTGCCCTGAGCTTGCCGAAGGAATAGCGGCTGCGGACTCCCCACTTTACTTGCGCTTAGCCTGCCCTGAGCAACTGAGCCATGCGAAGGCGTCGAACGGGCCCGCAAAACGCTGCTACTTTACTTCAACAACAGCGCCGGCGTCGGTGAACTTCTTCTTGATGGTTTCGGCTTCTTCCTTGGAAACGCCTTCCTTGATAGCCTTCGGCGCTCCATCGACCAGTTCCTTGGCTTCTTTCAGGCCCAGGCTGGTCACTTCGCGGACGGCCTTGATCACATTGATCTTGTTGGCGCCCACTTCCTTCAGCATGACCGTAAACTCGGTCTTCTCTTCGGCCGGGGCCGCTGCCGCCGCTCCGCCGCCACCCGCCATCATGACCGGAGCCGCCGCTGCCGCGGACACGCCCAGTCGCGCTTCGAGCTTCTTCACCAGCTCGGCCGCGTCCAGCAACGACAAAGCTACGATCGAATCTTCCAACTGCTGCAAGTCTGCCATGTTAATTTCTCCACTCTTTGAGTTATGAATTGCTTATTTCGTCATCTTTGGGCCGGGTTTCCAGTGCGGCAGGCTCTTTTCCAAGCGCCAGACAACGCTTCGGAACCGAACCGCGCAACCCCTGACTTGTGGACAACTCAATATTTTTCGGATGGCTCGCGCCATCCAGAACTTTGTGTAGGGCTGTACTACACCCGCCGAGTCTATTCGCCGCGTTTCTCGATCCAAATGCTCCGTATCCAGCAAATAGCGATAATCACTATCGTGACCGCCGAAATCCACAATCCCTTCGCCAAGTAATAAAGCCATCCATGCTGCATAACAGCCTCCTAAATGGCGAGGGTGCCCGCGCTACACTTCCGCAGGCGCCTCGGACTTGAACTTGCCCTTTTCTACGCCCTGACTGAGCACCACCGCCACGTCGCGTCCCACCGCATTCATCACGGTCACCAGACGCTGCGCCGGGGCATTGATCAAGAACAGCAGCTTAGAGTAAAGCTCTTCCTTCGACGGCATGGTAGCCAGTGCTTCGATCTCTTTGATCGTGACCACACGGCCTTCAACCACGCCGACCTTGAAGGTGAATTCCGGCGTCTCCTTGGCGAACTTGGTGAGCGCCTTGGCCATCGCCACCGGATCGCCCGAGGTATAGGCAATCGACGTGACCCCCGCCAGATCCTTCAGGGCTCCCTCGACCTTGGTGCCCTTGCCCGCGCGCTCGGCCAAAGTGTTCTTGACCACCTGATACTTCGCGCCCGCGCCGCGCAGAACCTTGCGCAGCTCATAGTCCTGGGGCACGGTCATCTTGGTATAGGTCGCCACGACGACGTTCGAAACATTCTTCAGATCTTTGCTCAGCTTCTCGACCTGCTCCGTTTTTCTGGCTTTAGTAACTGGCATTGTCCAATCCTTCTAGTGTCGCGCGAATATCGCGGACCTTCTGATCTCATGTGGGGACAGCCGCCCTCGGCTGTCCGCTTTCTGCTGTCATCCTGAGGCGACATGCTTTTTCGTCGCCGAAGGATCTGGGCGCGCCGCGCGAACATTCTCGCGTTCCTTGCGAGAATGCAAACTCGCGCGTTCGGCGCGCTTCCCTAACTTAGGCCTTCGCCGCCGTCTCAATCGGGGTCACATCCAGCTGAATCCCAGGCCCCATGGTCGAACTCAGCGTGCAGCCCTTGATGTACTTGCCCTTGGCGACCGACGGCTTGGCCTTGATCACGCTGGTGATCAGTACGGTCGCGTTGTCGATCAGCTTGGCGGGGGTGAACGAAATCTTACCCACCGGGCAGTGGACCAATGCGGTCTTATCGGTGCGGAACTCAATCTTTCCGGCCTTAACTTCCTGCACCGCTTTGCCCACATCGAAAGTCACTGTGCCCGTCTTCGGATTCGGCATCAAGCCCTTGGGACCGAGAATCTTGCCCAGTCGTCCAACGGATTTCATCACATCCGGCGTGGCAATGAGCGCGTCGAAATCGGTCCAATTTTCTTTGGTGATCTTCTCGACCATCTCTTCGCCGCCGGCGTAGTCTGCGCCCGCCGCTTCGGCTTCCTTCACTTTATCGCCGGTAGCGATGACCAGAACCTTCTTCGACTTGCCCAGGCCGTGCGGCAGAACGACGGTGCCGCGCACCATCTGGTCAGCGTGCTTGGGATCGACGCCCAGGCGCAGCGTGATTTCCACGGTCTCGTCAAACTTGGCAAATTTCACTTTCTGCAACAGCGGAATGGCATCCTGCAGAATGTAGGGGCGCGCCTCGATAGCAGCGTGCGCCTTGGCGATATTCTTTCCTTCTTTTTTCTTCATATACTTTCCTCGTCTCCCACCGCGGATCGTTCTTCCGATTCGCCGTGGTGCATTTGACATCAACTCTTCTGCGTCTATGTGGCGCGGGCGCCCTCGCCCGCGAACCTCAGCGGCTAAAACCAGCTCCCTGGACCCGCCTCAGCGGCACGACTTGAAGTCGTGCCCTTCCCAATTACCCAACTACTTCAATCCCCATAGACCGCGCCGTGCCGCGAATACTCTTGATCGCAGTATCGATCGAGGCCGCATTAAGATCCGGCATCTTCTGTTTTGCAATATCCTCAACCTGCTTCAGCGTCACCTTGCCGACTTTATCTTTGTTCGGCGTGCCCGATCCCTTGGCGATCCCCGCCGCGCGCTTCAGCAAAATCGCCGCCGGCGGCGTCTTGGTGATGAAGGTGAACGAACGGTCGTTGTACACCGACACCACGACCGGGATGATCAGTCCCTCCATCTCCTTCTGGTTGGTTCTGGCATTAAACTGCTTGCAGAACTCCATGATGTTGATCTGCGCCTGACCGAGCGCCGGACCCACAGGAGGCGCCGGGGTCGCCTTGCCCGCGGCAATCTGTAACTTTACGAAACCTGTAACTTTCTTTGCCACTTCGTTAGCTCCTAGCTCTTGGCTTCTTGCTTCGATTTGCTGCAAGCGCCAAACCAATCGTTGGTATCAGTTTCTTCTGTACCGGATCCGCCGCCAGCCCCAGCCCTTCGATGGTATGCGCACCAATTACTTCCATATCGCTGCGTTCCGCGATCACGACCGTGTCGGGACCACTAAACCCATCGCTCCCGACCCAAACCGCCGCGGTGTCTCTCTCGATGATCGAGCCATCGATCGCACGAAATCCCATGCGCCGCAACACCTGTGCTCCCAAACGTTCCAAGCGCTCGCGATGGATCCAGGAGAACGCGGCTCCCGTGTCAACCATCGCAACAATCTCTTCCGTCTTGTCGGGCGCGCCAGGATTCCACACTCGCAATTTGGCGCTAAACGTACCCATACCTACGCGACCTTTTCCACCTGGTTGAACTCAAGTTCAACCGGCGTCGATCGGCCAAAGATAGTAACCATCACTTTCAGCGTCTCGCGGTCTTCATTCACTTCGTCCACATTGCCAGTGAAGCTGGCGAACGGCCCTTCGGTGATGCGCACCGTTTCGTTCTTCTCGAACTTGACCTTGAGCTTCGGCTTCTCGCGGCTGTCGGCAACTTTGTAGACGATGTGCTGCACTTCTTCTTCGGAGAGCGGCGTGGGCTGTTGCCCGGTCCCGACGAATCCAGTAACGCGCGGCGTGGACTTCACCACATGCCACACGTGATCGTCCATGTCCATTTCCACCAGCACGTAGCCGGGGTAAAACATGCGCTCGGAGGTATACTTCTTGCCTCCGCGCACCTCGGTGACCGACTCGGTGGGGATCAGCACTTTGCCGATCTTGTCCTGCAAGCCGAAGGCGTTGACCCGTGATTCCAGCGACTCCTTCACCTTGCGCTCAAAGCCCGAATAGGAGTGGATGATGTACCACTTCATGTTCGGATTGTGCGGCGCCTCGGTGGTGGCTGCGGCGCCTTCCGCCTGGGGTTCGCCTGCTGCGGCGTCGTGTTTTGCGTCTTGCGTTTGGTCCTGCATATTGAAGTGCTTCTTCCTGCCTACCGTTTCTGGAAACGAATTCTCTCGACGTTCTTGAATCAATGACTCTTGAAGTAGTTGAACATGTACGAAACGCCGTGCTGAATGAAATAGTCGATCACAGCAAAGTACAGCGCGAACAGGAATACCGTGATGACAACCACCGTTGTCGTGGCCTGCACTTCTTTGAACGACGGCGAGGTCACCTTGCGCATTTCGGTGCGCACGTCGTTGTAAAAAGTCTTGATACGATCCGGCCAGGCCTTCACCGTGGTGACGAGTGCGTTTTGTTCCGTCATGGTTGCCATCTACTTCTGGTTCCTTCCCAACTCTGACTACCGTTCCGACCACTCTAACTTCGCGCCGCCCGCTTTGCGCGGCCCTAAATTCTGGCAGGGGCGGAGGGATTCGAACCCCCAAGTTCGGTTTTGGAGACCGACAGTTTAACCGTTGAGCTTACGCCCCTACGTCCGTTGTCATCCTGAGCGAGACGCTTTTTGTCTCGCGAAGGATCTGGGCGCGCCGCGCAATCGTCCGCGTTCTTTGCGGACGAAAAATGCGCGTTCGGCGCGCGTCCTTATTTAACTTCCTTATGCGGCGTGTGCTTCCGGCAACGGCGGCAGAACTTCTTGAATTCCAGCCGCTCCGTCGTCGTCTTCCGGTTCTTCGTCGTCGAATAATTCCGCTCTTTGCAATCACCGCACTGTAACGTCACATTTTCTCGGGGCATGACTCACTCCAAAATTCTTTCAATTTCCAACTTGGCTGATGACCGACTCGAGATCACTTGGCCGTACCACAAGATCAACAGCATTCCAGGGAGTCCCCTCAAAGCGAGTCACGAACAGACGACTCATAAATTCCTCGTCGTCCAACACACTGAAACCGCTACGCCTGCGAAAGTCTTCCAGTAGAGAATCGATCAAAACCAGATGTTTCTTTTCCACCTCATTGCCCAGGCTGACTTCGAACTCAATCCAGTGCTGCACCTGCTCCTGCTCTCCGGACTTGACCGCAACCGGGAAGAACCCAGCAAGCTTCGCGGTCGCCTCTCCCTCAGCAAAGCTAACTTGAATTGGCACTATGGGCATTTGGCAGTCCTTCCCTACGCCACAATCTCGGCAATCGTACCCGCGCCCACGGTGTGTCCGCCCTCGCGAATCGCAAACCGCAAGCCCTTCTCCATGGCCACCGGCGTGATCAACTCAATCACCAAGCTGACGTTGTCTCCCGGCATCACCATTTCCGTGCCCGCCGGAAGTTCCGCAACTCCAGTCACGTCCGTCGTGCGCAGGTAAAACTGCGGCCGATATCCCTTGAAGAACGGCGTATGCCGCCCGCCTTCTTCCTTCGTCAGGATATAAACTTCCGCCTTGAACTTGGTGTGC
>WNFI01539331.1_pt1 | contig 10119 bp, 6 predicted proteins | sample 5400471 | NCBI WGS metagenome assembly WNFI01 (sample SAMN13153348, study PRJNA577476) | soil metagenome | isolation source: 100 cm saprolite on Douglas fir-dominated hillslope | place: USA:California | collected 2013-09-17
GGTCGAGGCCATCACCGTCGTCGCGGGCAACGTCCCCGTCGAGATGTGCGCCCAGAACGCGCTCTACACGCGCGACCTCGCCGGCGCCGGCGACGTGCCGGTCCACCTCGGTGCGGCGCTCCCGCGCAGCGGGCCACAGCAGCTCGGACACCACGTGCACGGCGCCGACGGGATGGGCGACATCGGGCTCGAGCTACACGGACGCGAGCCCGCCCCCGGTGACGCGGCCGAGGTGATCGTCGAGTCGATCCGCGCGCGGCCGGGCGAGCTGACGCTCGTCACGCTCGGGCCGCTCACGAACGTCGCGCGCGCGTTCGAGCTGGCGCCCGACGTCGCGCCGAAGCTGCGCGCGCTCGTGATGATGGGCGGGACCTCCGACGCCGTCGGCAACGTCTCGGCTGTCGCGGAGGTCAACATCTGGGCCGACGCCGAGTCCGCTGCGCTCGTCTTCCGCTCGGGTGCGCCGATCACGATGGTCGGCTGGGACATCTCGCGGAAGTACGCAGTGTTCCCGCCCGCCGACGCCGACGAACTGCGCACACTCGGCCCGCTCGGAGTCTTCGCCGTCGACATCCAGCGCACGCTGGTCGAGTTCGCGCTGCAGCACACGCGCCTACCAGGTTTCGACCTGCCCGACCCGATCGCGATGGCCGTCGCGCTCGACCGCGGCGTCGCGACCGACGTCCGCCGCGTGCACGTCGCTGTCGAGACGACCGGCGAGCTGACCTACGGCCAGACCGTGATCGACCACGACGCGCGCTTCGGCGAGCCGAACGCGGACGTCGTCTTCGCCGCGTCGCGCGAGCGCTTCCTCGCGCTCCTGCACGACGCGCTGCGGTCCTGACATCTCAATTCGTGTCTGACACGGGTTTCGGCGCACAGGGGACGCGCCGCACGTCCGGTTGAGACGGTTCCGGACACGAAATTCCCGCAACGTGCGGCCGAGCTCGTGACACTCTCGTATGCCGTGTCTGACACCGAAGTCATGCCGCGAAAGGACGGGCGTCCGCCACGCGCTGCGCGGCCAGGCGCTCCGCGGCCTCGGCCGGCGTGATGCCGGCGGCGTCCGCCTCACGGAAGATGCGGCGGAGAGTGTCGCCGATGCCGACGTAGGTCCGCTCGAGGCCGTCCTCGTCGAGGCCGAGATCCACGCTGCCCGTCAGCTGAAGCACACCGCCGGCGTTCACGACGTAGTCGGGCGCGTAGAGGATGCCGGCCGCGTGCAACCGCTCCGCATCGGCATCCTCGGCCAGCTGGTTGTTCGCCGAGCCGGCGACGATCCGGCAGCGCAGCAACGGGATCGTCGCGGCGTTGAGCGTGCCGCCCACCGCGCACGGCGCATAGACGTCGCACTCGGTCGTGAGCGCCTGCTCCACCGGAACGACTTCGACGCCGACACTTCGCGCGCGCTCGTCGTCCGCGTCGGAGACGAGCACACGTGCACCCGCCGCAATAAGATCAAGCGCGAGGTCGCGGCCGACGGCACCGACTCCCTGCACGAGCACGCTGCGTCCGGCGAGCGCCGGCGAGCCGAACACGTGCTCGACGCTCGCCTCGATGCTGTGCAGCACGCCGCGAGCGGTGCCGCGCCCGCTGTCGCCGCCGCGCGCCGTCGAGCCGTAGACGTACGGGCACACCTCCGCGATCACGTCGAGGTCGGCCGGGGAGATGTTCATGTCGCCCGCGGTGCTGTACAGGCCGCCGAGCGCGGTGACGAGCTGCCCGTAGCGGAGCAGCAGCCGGCGCCGTGCGTCACCGGTCGGCAGCTCCGGCACCGCGAGCACGGCCTTGCCGCCGCCGCGGTCGACGTTCGCCGCCGCCATCTTGTGCGTCATCGCCCGGGAGAGCCGCATCGCGTCGGCCAGCCCGTCTCCCGGCCGCTCGTAGACCCGCATCCGGGTGCCGCCGCCGGCCGGCCCGAGGGCGCTCGAATGGATGCAGACGAACATCCAGGCGCCGCTCTCGGCGTCGTACCGGATGACCGCCTGCTCGCCGTCCCAGCGCTCCAGGAGCTCCTCGAACACCCTGAGAAGTGTTGCAGTCCGCTACACTCCGCCGCCGGAATGGCTGGAGAGCGGACAAAGCTGATCGTCACGAAGCGCGAGCACCTCGGCTCGAAGGAGACGCGCCGCCTCCGCAAGCAGGGCATCGTCCCCGGCGTGCTCTACGGGCGCGAGGATCCGATCGCGATCGCCGTCGAGAGCCGCGAGCTCCGGCGCGCGCTCACCGGCAAGGCCGGACTCCATTCCATCCTCGACGTCGAGGTCGACGGCACGGGCAAGACCCACGCGTCGATCCTCAAGGACTACCAGCTCGACAAGGTGCGCGGCGGTGTCACGCACGTCGACCTGCTCGAGGTGCGGCTCGACCGCCCGATTCACGCGTCCGTCACGGTGCACCTGATCGGCGGCGAGGACGCGCCGGGCGTGCGCGAGGGCGGCGTACTCAGCCAGCCGCTGCGCGAGATCAACGTCGAGGCGCTCCCGCTCGAGGTTCCGGAGCACATCGATCTCGACGTGTCGCACATGGAAATGGGCGACACGCTCCGCCTCGCCGACATCGTCGTTGCCGAAGGCGTCACGCTGCTCGACGACGCCGAGACCGTCGTCGCGACCGTCACCGCGCCGATGCGCGAGGAGGAGCCCGAAGAGGTCGAGGGCGTCGAGGGCGAAGAGGGCGAGGAAGCGCCCGAGGGCGAGGCCGAGGAAGGCGCCGAGGCCGGCGCCGCGCCGGAGGCCTCGTGGCGCTCGAAGTTCTCGGGACGGCTCGCGGAGATCCGGATCGACGGCCACAAGGTCGCGCTGCTGAAGCCGGAGACGTACATGAACGAGTCGGGACGTTCCGTCGGCGCAGCGATGCGCTTCTTCAAGCTCGAGCCGGACGCGGTGCTCGTCGTCCACGACGAAGGCGACCTCGACCGTGGCCGGCTCCAGCTGCGGATCGGCGGCGGCTTCGCGGGCCACAACGGGCTCCGCTCGATCGCGTCGCATCTGCAGACGCCCGACTTCATGCGCCTGCGCGTCGGCGTTGGGCGCCCGGAGCGCGGCGACCGCCGCCCGCTCGCCGACTACGTGCTCTCCGACTTCGAGCCGCACGACGACGCCGAGTCGCTCGTGTGGAACGCCGCGCAGGCGGTCGAGACGCTCGAGGCCGAGGGCATCGAGCGCGCACAGGCCGCGGTCAACAAGAGGTAAGCCGCGAGCCGGCAGAGTGCCCTGACGCGCCGTCCTCGAACGAGTGACCGGGGCTACGATGACCACCTGGCGGAACCCCTGGTTCCGCCCGTCGTCATGGACCGTCCCGTACTACACGCGTTCGTCCGCGAGCTCGCGGAGCACGAGCGTCTCGCCGAGTTCGTCGAGGCGCTGCCCGCGCGCGCCCGCGTGTCGGAGGCGGCGCTCCCGGTCGTGCTCGCGTCGCTGTACGAGAAGCTCGAGCGGCCGCTCGTCTGCCTCCTGCCGGAGGACGCGGACGCCCGCGACGCGGCGGAGGCCGCCGCCTGGTTCCTCGGCGAGGAGCAGGTCGGCTTCATGCCGAGCCGCGGCGTCAGCTGGGAGTCCGGTCTCGAGCCGCCGCCGCATCTCGTCGGCGAACGCGCGCGCGCGCTCGACGTACTGGCGCGCGGCGGGCTCATCTGCGCGTCCGCGCACGCCCTCGCGGAGCTCTTGCCGCCACCTGCGGCGCGCCCCGAGCCGCTCGAGCTGAGCCCGGGCATCGAGATCGGCGTCGAAGGCCTCTCGGAGGCGCTCGCGCTCGCGGGCTACGAGCGCGTCGAGCGCGTCGACGACCGCGGGCAGTTCGCGGTGCGCGGCGGTCTCGTCGACGTCTTCCCCACGACCGGGCGCGAGCCGCTCCGCGTCGAGTTCTTCGGCGACGAGATCGAGTCGATCCGCGCGTTCTCGTCGTTCACGCAGCGCGCGCTCCATCCGGTCGAGACAGCGACGATCTATCCGGCCGTCGAGCGCCGGCTCGATCTCGTCGACGAGTGGCACGGGGAAGAAGGCGACGTCCGTCCCGTGCCGGACGATCTCGTCGCGCCGCTCGAGCGCGCACCTGACTTCGTCTTCCAGCCCGACGGCGTGCGCCGCATCTGGGACGAGGACGGCCTGCGGCCCGTCTCGCTCCAGGGTGCGACCGAGCTCGACCCGTTCCCGCAGGGGCAGCCGTTCGCGTTCGAGGCGCAGCGCCCAGCGATCGCGGCGCGCGGCCTCACGGAGGCGGAGAACGAGCTCGCCGCGCTCGTCCGCTCGGGCCAGCGCGTCGTCGTCGCGTTTCCGCACCGCGGCGAGGCGTTGCGCACGCAGAACATGCTGCGCAAGGTCGAAGCACGACTGCTCGAGCCGGGCGACACGCTCCCGGCCGAGGCAGATCTCTTCTTCACCGTCGCGCCCGCGCGCCGCGGCTTCGTGTGGCGCGACCTCGGTCTCGTGCTGCTGCCCGACCACCAGGTGTTCCGCCGCCGCGTGTCGCGGCAGACGCGCATCGGCGGTCGCGCGCTGCAGTCATTTGCCGACCTGCGCACCGGCGACTACGTCGTGCACGAGGACCACGGCGTCGGCAAGCTGCTCGGCTTCGAGACGAAAGAGGTTGCCGGGGTCACACGCGACTACCTCCTGCTGGCGTTCCGCGGTGAGGACCGGCTCTATGTTCCGCACGAGCAGCTCGGCAAGGTGTCGCGCTACGTCGGCGCCGACGCGACGGCTCCCGCACTCTCGAAGCTCGGCGGCAAGGCGTGGCAGCTGCTCAAGTCTCGCGCGCGCGAGTCGGTGCAGGAGCTCGCGTCAGAGTTGATCGCGCTCTACGCGCAGCGGCAGACGCGCGAAGGCATCTCGTACAACCTCGAGCACGAATGGCTGCAGCGGCTCGAGGCGTCCTTCCCATACCGCGAGACCCCGGATCAGGAAAACGCGATCGAAGCGGTGAAAGAGGACCTCGAGGCGCCGCGCCCGATGGACCGCCTCGTCTGCGGCGACGTCGGCTTCGGCAAGACGGAGGTCGCCGTGCGCGCCGCGTTCGCGGTCGCGGTCAACGGCAAGCAGGTCCTGATGCTCGCGCCGACGACGATCCTCGCGGAGCAGCACTGGAATACGTTCCGCGAGCGCTTCCGCGACTTCCCGGTCCGCGTCGAGATGGTCTCGCGCTTCCGTGCGCCGAAGGACGTGAAGCAGGTGCTCGCCGATTTCGCAGAAGGCAAGGTCGACGTGTTGATCGGGACGCATCGCGTGCTCTCGCGCGACGTGATCCCGAAGGATCTCGGCCTCGTCGTGCTCGACGAGGAACAGCGCTTCGGCGTCCAGCAAAAGGAGCTTTTGAAGGCGCTGCGTCTCGAGGTCGACGTGCTGACGCTGAGCGCGACGCCGATCCCGCGCACGCTGCACATGTCGCTCTCGGGTATGCGCGACATCTCGATCATCGAGACGCCGCCGGAGGGGCGCCGCCCGATCCGCACGTCCGTCGGCGAATACGACGAGGATCTGATCAAGCTCGCGCTCGAGCGCGAGCACGAACGCGGCGGCCAGGCGTTCTACCTGCACAACCGCGTCGAGTCGATCGACGAAGCCGCGGCGAAGCTCGAGCAGCTGTGCCCCGGACTTCGCTTCCTCGTCGCGCACGGACAGATGCGCGAGAAGGAGCTCGAAGAGAAGATGCACGCCTTCCTGCGCGGCGATGCCGACGTGCTCGTCTCGACGACGATCATCGAGTCGGGGATCGACATCCCGCAGGCGAACACGCTCGTAATCGAGCGCTCCGACATGCTCGGGCTCTCGCAGCTCTACCAGATCCGCGGACGCGTCGGCCGCTCGGACGAGACCGCCTATGCCTACCTCTTCTATCCCGACGCGCGCGAGCTGACGGCCGAGGCGCGCGCGAGGCTGTCCACGCTCGCCGACCACACCGAGCTCGGTGCGGGCTTCGCGATCGCGATGCGCGACCTCGAGATCCGCGGCGCCGGCGAGCTGCTCGGCGGCGAGCAGTCGGGCCACGTCGCGGCGGTCGGCTTCGAGCTCTACGTCGAGCTGCTGAACGAGGCCGTCGCCGAGCTCCAGGGCCAGCGGCGGGCCCCTGCCGGAGCCGGTCGAGCACCTGTTTGCGATCCAGGAGGCGAAGATCAAGGTCGCGCTCCTCGGCGCGGACTACCTCGTCTTCCGCGGCGGCAAGGCGACCGTCGGCCGCCTCGTGCTCGGATCGGGCGAACTGCAGGAGCTCCGCGACCGCATCCACACGGCCGTCTACGCCGTAGCAAACAGGGAAGTGAGCCTGCGCAGCGAAGACGGATTCCCCCAGGCGATCCGCCTGGTCGATGCTATCTTGGAGGCCCGCCAGGCAGCGTGAGGCGTCCGACTTCGCCGCTGTACCCGGCCTTCGCCATCCGAGCCCTGGGATCAACACCATGAGATTTCTCCGTTACCTGCCTCTTCCCGCGCTGATCGCCGTCGTGCTCCTCGCCGCAGGCTGCGGCGGAGGCGGCACGAAGAGCGTCCCGTCGAACGCCGTGGCCGTCGTCGGCGGCGACACGATCACGAAGACGCTCTTCAACACCCTGATGAGTGGCACCAGGAGCGCGTACGTCGCGCGGAAGACGCCGTTCCCGAAGGCCGGCACCTCGCAGTACAAGGCGCTCCAGGATCAGACGATGAAGTACCTCGTCCAGCAGGACGAGCTCCAGCAGAAGGCGAAGGCCCTCGGCATCGTCGTCACGGATGCGGACGTCGCCAGCCGCATCAAGCAGATCAAGGCCCAGTACTTCGGAGGCAGCGAGACGAAGTATCAGGCGCAGCTCAAGGCGCAGGGACTCACCGAAGACCTGCTCAAGCTCAACCTGCACGGGCAGATCCTGTCGGAGAAGCTCTACAACAAGATCACCGGCAGCGTGAAGGTCGGCAACGCCGATATCCAGGCGTACTACACCGCGCACAAGTCGACGTACTCGCAGCCCGCGAGCCGCGACGTCCGTCACATCCTCGTCAACGACAGGAAGCTCGCCGATTCGCTCGAGACGCAGCTCAAGAGCGGCGGCGACTTCGCGGCGCTCGCGAAGAAGTACTCGAAGGACCCCGGCTCGGCGAAGCAGGGCGGCAAGCTGACGATCTCGAAGGGCCAGACGGTTGCGCCGTTCGACAAGGTCGCGTTCTCGCTCAAGGTGAACGAGATCTCGGCGCCGGTGCACACGACGTACGGGTGGCACATCATCCAGGCGCTCTCCGCCGTCAAGCCCGCGAAGCAGACAGCGCTCAAGGACGTCAAGGCGTCGATCCAGCAGCAGCTGCTGCAGACGAAGAAGACCACGGTGATCAACAAGTGGGTCGACGACGTGAACAAGGAGTACGCGAAGAAGATCGCGTACGCAACCGGGTACACGCCGCTCAGCACCGCGAGCGCGACGACCTCTCCCGCAACGACGACCTAGGTGGAGGGCCTGGAGCAGGCCCTCCTCGAGCTGCAGCGGTTGACCGAGCGGCTGCGCCGCGACTGCCCGTGGGATCGCGAGCAGACGGCGCAGACGATCGTGCCGCACACGGTCGAAGAGGCGTACGAGGTCGCGGACGCCGCCCTCGCGGGCGACGACGAGAAGCTGCTCGACGAGCTCGGCGATCTGCTGTTCCAGGTCTACTTTCTCTCGCTGCTCCTCGAGGAGCGAGGGCGCGGCGATCTCGCCGCGGTCGCGCGCAACGTCCACGAGAAGCTCGTGCGCAGGCATCCGCATGTCTTCGGTGAGGTAGAGGCCGACACAGCGGGCCGCGTGAAGGAGAACTGGGAGCGCATCAAGCGCGACCAGGAGGGACGCGAGGGCGTCTTCCATCACGTCCCGGAGGCGCTTCCAGCCTTGCTGTACGCGCGCAAGGTGCAGCAGCGCGCGAAGGCGGTCGGCTTCGAGTATCCCGATGTCGCCGGCGCGCTTTCGGATCTCGAAGACGAGCTGCGCGAGCTACATGACGATCTCGGATCGCCGGAACGTCGCGCGGAAGAGCTCGGCGACGTGCTGTTCGCCGCCGTCAACGTCGCGCGCATGCAGGACGTCGATCCGGAGCTCGAGCTGCGCCGCGCCGCGCAGCGGTTTCGGAAACGCGTAGAAATTGCCGAAGAGCTCGCCGCGGCCTCGGGCGAGAACTGGAGCGAGCTGCCGCTCGCACGACAGGACCATTACTTCGATCTCGCCAAGGAGAACTCCGCATGAGTCGCATCGCCTACGTTCAGGCCCGCCAGATCCTCGACTCGCGGGGCAATCCGACCGTCGAGGTCGACGTGATCCTCGACTCGGGTGCATCCGGCCGTGCGGCCGTGCCGTCCGGCGCGTCGACGGGCGCGCACGAAGCGGTCGAGCTGCGCGACGGCGGCGAGCCGTACGGCGGCAAGGGTGTGACGCAGGCCGTCGCGAACGTCCGCGGCGAGATCGCCGAGGCCGTGCGAGGCCTCGATGCGCTCGAGCAGGGTGCGCTCGACCGGACGCTGATCGAGCTAGACGGCACGTCGAACAAGGGCCGCCTCGGCGCGAACGCGATCCTCGGCGTCTCGCTCGCGACCGCAAAGGCCGCCGCCGCCGACGAGGGCGTGTCGCTCCATCGCTATCTCGGCCAGGACGACGTTGCGACGCTGCCGGTGCCGATGATGAACGTCATCAACGGCGGCGTACACGCGGCGAATTCGATCGATTTGCAGGAGTTCATGGTCGTCCCCGCCGGCGCCGAGTCGTTCGCGGACGCGCTGCGCATCGGCGCCGAGACGTATCACGCGCTGAAGAAGGTGCTCGGCGATCGCGGGCTCGCCACGGCCGTCGGCGACGAGGGCGGCTTCGCGCCCGACCTCGATTCGAGCGAAGCTGCGATCCAGGCGATCCTCGACGCGGCCGAGAGCGCGGGCCACCGCGACCGGATCGCAATCGCGCTCGATCCCGCGTCGACCGAGTTCTTTTCGAACGGCATCTACCGGTTCGAAGGCCGCGAGGTCGCACCGGCGGAGATGGCCGCCTTCTACGCCGATCTCGTCGGCCGCTTCCCGATCGTCTCGATCGAGGACGGGAACGCCGAGGACGACTGGGACGGCTGGAAGCTCGCGACCGAACTGCTCGGCGAGCGGATCCAGCTCGTCGGCGACGACATCTTCGTCACGAATCCAGTGCGGCTGCAGCAGGGGATCGACCGTGGCGTCGCCAACTCGATTCTCGTGAAGGTGAATCAGATCGGCACGCTGACGGAGACGATCGACGCGGTCCGCCTCGCGCAGGCGAACGGCTACACGGCCGTCATGTCGCACCGGTCGGGCGAGACGGAGGATTCGACGATCGCCGATCTCGCCGTCGCGCTGGGCACGGGTCAGATCAAGACCGGCGCGCCCGCACGCTCGGATCGCGTCGCGAAGTACAACCAGCTGCTGCGGATCGAAGAGGAGCTCGGCAGCCTCGCCCGGTATCCGGGCTGGGACGCCTTCCCTCGTGCGCGCGGCTAACCTGCAGCCGTGACGCCGGAACGCCGAACGAAGATCGTTGCGACGCTCGGTCCGGCGTCGGAGTCGCACGACCAGCTGCGCGCGCTCGTCGCCGCCGGCATGGACGCGGCGCGGCTCAACCTGTCGCACGGCACGCATGCCGACCACGCGGAGCGGGCGCGCCGCGTACGCGAGGTCGCCGCGGAGGCAGGCCGTCCCGTCGCGCTGATCGGCGACCTGCAGGGCCCGAAGCTCCGTGTCGGCAAGCTGGAGGAGCCGGTGGTGCTCACGCGCGGCGAGATCGTGATCATCTGTGCCGAGGAGTCCGCGCGCGACGGCGAGCTGCCGGTCGCGCCCGCGGTGATCGGGGAGGTGCTCGAACCGGGCCACGACGTGCTGATCGACGACGGCCTCGTGCGCCTCCGCGTGAACGAGGTCGAGCGGGGTCGCGCGAGCTGCGCGGTCGTCGTCGGCGGCCGCATCACGTCGCACAAGGGCGTCAACCTGCCCGGCGTTCCGTTGCCGATTCCGTCGCTCACGCCGAAGGACGTCGGCGATCTCGAGTTTGCGCTCGAGCTTGGTGTCGACTTCATCGCGCTCTCATTCGTGCGCTCGGCGGCCGACATCCGCGACCTGCGCGCGGTGATGGAGGCGGCAGGTTCCCGCGCGCACATCATCGCCAAGATCGAGAAGTCG
>WNFI01340280.1_pt2 | contig 10118 bp, 9 predicted proteins | sample 5400471 | NCBI WGS metagenome assembly WNFI01 (sample SAMN13153348, study PRJNA577476) | soil metagenome | isolation source: 100 cm saprolite on Douglas fir-dominated hillslope | place: USA:California | collected 2013-09-17
CTGATGGCGAGGCCGGGGAAGATGATGATCCACGGCGCCTCGCGATAGAAGTCGACGGCATTGCCGGCGAGCATCAGCCCCCAGGCTGGCGTTGGTTCGGAGACGCCGAGGCCGAGGAAGCTGAGCGATGCCTCGAGCAGGATCGCCTGGGCGATGAAGGCGGTCAGCATGATCAGGAACGGCGCCATCACGTTCGGCAGCATGTGCCGGAAGATGATGCGGGTATTGCCGATCCCGGCGATGCGGGCCGCATCGATGAAGGCGGCGGCCCGGATCGACAGCGCCGCGGAGCGGATGACGCGCGCGACTTGCGGGGTGATGGGAATCGCGATTGCCAACAGCAGGTTCACGTCGATGCCGACGACGAGATGCCGGCCGAGCATGGCGACCACGACGAGCGCGAGCACGATGATCGGGAACGACAGCAGCATGTCGACGAAGCGCTGCATCGCAAGGTCGACGCGACCGCCATAGAAGGCGCTGACGACGCCGAGGAGCGTGCCAAGGGTGCAGCCCAGGAAGGACGAGGTGAAGCCGATGATGAGCGCGGTCCGCGCCCCGTAGATGATGCGGCTCAATATGTCGCGGCCGAAATTGTCTGTACCGAAGGGATGCGCGGCGGAGGGCGGCGACAGCACCGCAGTGAAATCGATGGCGACGGGATCGGCGGGGGCGATGAGACGGGCGAAGACCCCGGCCACGAGCATGAGCAAGATGGCGACGAGCGCGAGGGCGCCCAAGGGCTGCGCGCGGGCAAACAACAGCAGCCCGCGACCCGAGCGACGCAAAGGCGCCGCCCACGTCGTGGTTTCGAGCGCTGGCATGTCGGCCTAGCGGTAGCGGATGCGCGGATCGAGCGCCGCGTAGAGCAGGTCGACGGCGAGGTTCACCAGCACGGAAACCGTAGCGACGAGCATGACCAGGCCCTGCACCAGCGTGAAATCGTTGCGCGTCACCGCCTGGACGAAGAGCTTCCCCAGGCCGTTGAGGTTGAACACCTGTTCGGTCACGACCAGGCCGCCGATGAGGAAGGCGAATTCCAGCCCGACCACCGTGGTGGTCGGCAGCAGCGCATTGCGCAGGGCATGGCGGCCGATGACAATGCGTTCGCGCATGCCTTTGGCGCGCGCCGTGCGGACATAGTCCTCGTTCATGACCTCAAGGATGGAGGAGCGCAGCATGCGCGTCACCACCGCCGAGTAGCGGTAGCCCACGGCCAGCGCCGGCCAGATCAGCTGCGACAGATTGGCGACCGGGTCCTGCCACAGCGGCATGAAGGTAATCGGCGGCAGCCAATTGAAGAAATGCAGCAGCGCCAGGATCATCAGCATGCCCAGCCAGAACGCGGGCATGGCGAGTCCCGCGACGGAGATGAAGCGCACGACGTAGTCGATCCAGGTGTCGCGCAGCAGCGCCGAAACAGTGCCGAGCGGCAACGCCGCCGCCACCGCGATCAGCATCGATAGGATAGCGAGCTCGAACGAGAGCTTGAAGCGCAGGCTGATCTCGTCGACGACGGGGCGCTCGGTCCACATCGATTTGCCGAAATCGAGCGTGACGAGCCCGACCATCCAGTCGCCGAACTGCGCGGCAATCGGCTTGTCGAGGCCGAGTCGAGCGCGCTCGCGCTCTACCACGTCCTGCGTGACAGTGCCGCCTTCACCGCGCAGCTTGAGCTCGACGATGTCGCCGGGCACGACGCGGAGCATGATGAAGATCAGCACGGCGACGCCGAGCAGCGTCGGCAATGCCAGAAGAAGCCGATGGGCGAGATAGCGGGTCATGCCGCGGCGCCGCCGATATTGTGGCAGGCGGCATGATGCCCCGGCGACAGCTCGCGCAGCACGGGCACCTCGTGCCGGCAGCGCTCGGTCGCGATCGGACAGCGCGTATGAAAGACGCAGCCCGCCGGCGGATCGAGCGGGGAGGGGATCTCGCCCTTGAGGCGGCTCGGCCGGCGCGCCGCTTCGATGGCGGGATCGGGGACCGGCACGGCGTCGAGCAGCGCCCGCGTATAGGGATGGCGCGGCGCGTCGTAGATGGCGTCACGGTCGGCAAGCTCCACGAGCTTGCCGAGATACATCACCGCCACGCGGTCGCAGATGTGCCGCACGACCGCGAGATCGTGCGAGATGAAGAGCAGCGACAGCTCATGGCGGTCGCGCAGGCTCTCGAGCAGATTGATGACCTGGCCCTGGATCGACACGTCGAGCGCCGAGACCGGCTCGTCGCAAACGATCAGCGACGGCTCGAGCGCCAGCGCGCGGGCGATGCCGACGCGCTGGCGCTGTCCGCCCGACAGCTCGTGCGGATAGCGCTCGGCCATGTACGGATAGAGCCCGACCTGGCCCAGGAGATCCGCGACGCGCTCGCGCGCGGCGGCGCGCGACGGCGCCAAGCGATGGACACGCAGCGGCTCGGCGATGAAGCCGCCGATGGTCATGCGCGGGTTCAAGGAGCTGTACGGGTCCTGAAATACCATCTGGACCTTGTGCCGGAAGCCGCGGAAGTCGTGGACGGCGTCGCCGGCGATGTCGCGGCCATCGATGCGGATGCGGCCCGATGTCGGTGTCTCCAGCCCGACGATGAGGCGGCCCAGGGTGGTCTTGCCGCAACCGGACTCGCCGACGAGGCCGAGCGTCTCGCCGCGGCCGATCGCCAGGCTGACATCGTCGACGGCAATCACCAGCGGCGTGCGGATCTCGACGCGCGGCCCGGCAGCCACGCCGAAATGCTTCTTGAGGCCCTCGATCTCGAGCAGGGGTGCCGGGGCAGCCTTCTGCCGCCGCGCACCGATATCAGCGGCCGGCTCCAGCGCGGCGGCGACGTCATTCGCGCGGACGCAGGCCGAGCGGTGACCGGGCCCGACCTCGGCGAGACGAGGGGCGTTCTCGCAAGCGGTGATGCGAGCGCTGCAGCGCGGCGCGAAGCGGCACCCCGGCAGCAGCTCACGCAGGTCGGGCAGCAGCCCTTCGATGGTGGCGAGGCGCGCCGTCCGCTTGCGGTCGAGGCGCGGGATCGAGCGCAGCAGGCCCAGCGTGTAGAAATGCTGCGGCGTCGCGAAGAGCGGACCGCAAGCCGCCTGCTCGGCGAGCTGTGCCGCGTACATGACGTTGACGCGGTCGGCATAGCGCGCAACGATTCCGAGATTATGGGTGATGAGGATGAGCGCGATGCCGAGGCGGCGCGACAGGTCGCGCAGGAGGTCGAGGATTTGCGCCTGGATGGTCACGTCGAGCGCCGTGGTCGGCTCGTCCGCGATGATCAGCTTCGGGCCGCAGGACAGCGCCATGGCGATCATGACGCGCTGGCGCATGCCGCCCGACAGCTGGTGCGGATACTGCCGCAGCCGATGCTCGGGATCGGTGATGCCGACCTGGGTCAGCAACTCGATCGCCCGCTGCCGCGCGCGCGCCTCGCTCAAGCCGAGATGGGCGCGCAAGGGCTCGGTCAGCTGCAACCCGATCGACAGCACCGGATTGAGCGAGGTCATCGGCTCCTGGAAGATCATCGCGATCTCGCGGCCGCGCAGCGCGCGCATTTGCGCCGCGGGAAGCGCCAGGAGGTCGCGACCGTCGAACAGCACCTTGCCCGAGACGCGCGCGGTCGCGCGCGGCAGCAGCCGCATGATCGCCAGCGCCGAGACCGACTTGCCCGAGCCCGATTCCCCGACTAGCGCGACGGTCTCGCCGCGTCGCACGCCATAGCTCACGCCGTCGACGGCCTGGACGACGCCGCGCGCGCTCTCGAAACGGACCCGCAGGTCGCTGACCGCGAGCAGGTATCCGGCATCCGGCTCCCTGGCCGGCGCCTCCGCATGAAGCGCGCTGCTCGGATTCACAGGCCGCCTGCCTCCCGCTGGCCGGATTTCTGCGTTCCGGCCAGCGCTATTACGACGGCGTGCGGTGTGTCCTTCAAGCTATATTTCGTGGCGGACGAGCCCGTAGCAGCGGCGGAGGCGATGTGGCACGATCGCGCGCGGCAAGTATCGCCCCAGGGGGAAGACGTGAAGAGGACCAGGCTCGTCGGCGCGGCGTTGAGCGCCTTCATACTCGCCGCTCCGGCGTCGATCGCGGCCGAGGGACAACCGGTTTCGGGCGGCACACTCGTCTACGGCATCAATGCCGGCGACCCGCCGACCTACGACTGTCATCAGTCGACCGTCTTCGCCATGATCCACCTGCTGACGCCGCACTACTCCAGCATTCTCCGCATCGAGACGGCACACTATCCCAATGTCGTCGGCGATGCGGCGGAGAGCTGGACGGTGTCGCCCGATGCCAAGGTCTATACCTTCCGGCTCCATCCGAGTATCAAGTTCCACGACGGCTCGCCGCTGACCTCCGAGGATGTGAAGGTCACCTATGACCGCATCCGCAACCCGCCGCCGGGCGTTACCTCCGTGCGCCAGGGGCTGGTCTCGGACATCGAGAGCATCGAGGCGCCCGACCCGATGACCGTGGTGTTCCGCCTGAAGCGCACCAATCGGGCCATGCTCTACGCCTTCGGCAACCCCTTCAACTGCATCTACAGCGCGGCGAAACTCAAGGAGGACCCGACCTTCCCGGCGCGCCACGTGCTGGGCTCGGGCCCCTTCCGCTTCGTCGAGCATGTCGCGGGCTCTTATTGGCAGGGTGAGCGCTTCAAGGAGTATTTCAAGCCGGGCCTACCGCGGCTCGATGGCTTCCGCGCGCTGTTTTTACAGGGGCCGGCCATCGTCAACGCGCTGCAGAGCGGCCAGATCATGGCCGATTTCCGGAGCCTCGCGCCGAGCGACCGCGACCGCCTGGTGCAGGCGCTGGGCGACAAGGTCACCGTGCAGGAGAGCCCGTGGCTCGACAGCCTGATTGTCGTCTTCAACAGCAAGAAGAAACCCTTCGACGACCCGCGTGTGCGCCGCGCCCTCTCGCTCGCCATCGACCGCTGGAAAGGCGCCGAAATCCTGCAGCGATCGACCATCCTGCGCTTTCCCGGCGGCTTTCTGCGGCCGGGCTATGAGCTCGCCGCGCGCGAGGAGGACCTCGTGAAGATGCCCGGCTTCTCGCGCGACATCGAGGCGTCGCGCGCCGAGGCGCGCCGCCTGCTGCGCGAGGCGGGCGTGCCCGATCTCAAGGTGAAGCTGCTCAACCGCACCATCGCCAACCCGTTCCTCGGCGCTGGCGTCTATGTCATCGATCAATGGCGGCAGATCGGCGTCGAGACCGAGCAGCAGCAGGTCAACGACACGATCTGGAACGCCACGGTCAACGACGGCACCTTCGAGGCCGCGCTCGATTTCCAGGGCGACGCTATCGACGAACCGGACTACCAGCTGCCGCGCTACCTCTCGGCCGACATATCCTCCAATCGCGGGCGCTACATCGACCGCGACATCGACACGCTGTTCGAGCGGCAGCACGATGCCGCCGATGCGAAGGAGCGCTACCGGCTGCTGCGGGAGTTCGAGACGCGCATGCTCAGCGAGGCCTATATCGTGCCGCTGCTGTGGTGGAACCGCATCGTGGTGATGAGCGCCAGGGTCCACGGCTGGAGCATGTCGCCGAGCCACCTCATCGGCCAGGACCTCGAGACGGTCTGGCTCGAGCGCTGAGGGCGAGCCCTCCGCCGGTCAGTCCGCGACGGCGGCGAGGCGGTTGTCGCCGGCGCGCAGCGGCAGCTCGACCGGCTCGTTGCGTTCGGCCGAGAGGTCGGCCGCGATATAGACCTCCATCACCTGCCGCGCCTCCTCGGGCGTCACCAGAACCGGCTGGTCGAGCGCCACGGCGGCGGCGAAATGGTCGGTCTCACGCGCCATCGGGCCGGCATAGACGTGGCCGACCGGCTCGCCGGGCATCGTCGACATGGGATAGACGAGGCCGCCCGTCATGGTCATCAGCGCCACGTCCTTGTGGCTGTCGTCGATCATGAGCGCGCCTTCGGTGCCGACGAACTCGATCTGCGTCATCGAATAGTTGGGATAGCCGGGCGGGAGGATCCAGCCGGCGCCGACGGTGAAGACGACCTCGCTGTCCATGGTGACGGTGATCCAGCTGCAGTCGGGCGTGCCGTTCTTCTCGCGGTTCACCTTGATCGCGCTCACCGGCTCGCCCAGCGTGCCGTCGGCGATGCATTTCTTGACATAGGCCTGCTTCGGGTTGAAGCGCTGCGAATAGCCGATGGTGAATTTGAGCCGCTTGCGCCGGGCGATCTCGATGAGCTCGTCCGCCTCGCGCATTTCCATGGCGATCGGCTTCTCAAGGAATACGTGCTTCCCCGCGAGCAGACACTCGCGCGCGATCGGATAGTGTGTCGTCTCCGGCGTGGCGGAAATGTAGATGGCGTCGATCTCCTCGATCTCCAGGAGCTCGCGCCACTCGGCCGTCGCCTTGACCGGCTTGGTCTGCGCCGCCACCTCGGCGAGGCGCTCCGGCCGGATCTCCGCGATGTAAAGCCCCTCCACCAGCGGATTGGCGGCGCAAGCCGCGGCGCGGATGCCGCCGCACCAGCCGGTGCCGATGATGCCGACCCTGATCCTCCGCATTGACCCTCCTCAACGGCGCTATTCGGCGAGCCACACCTCGGCGAGATCCTGGTTGAGGAAATGGCTGGGCGTGGTGATGTAGCCCATCACCTTGGCGGCGAGCGGCGTGATGCGATAGCCCCAGGAGATCGGCGCCACATAGGCTTGGCGCAGCACCCGTTCTTCGAAGGTATGCACGAGCGCCGCCCGCTCGGCCGGATCGGTCGCGCGCAGCTGCTTCTCGTAGAGCTCGTCGAGCGTTCGGTCGATCGCGCGCGATACATTGTCTGGTGCGACGTCGTGCGACAGGTAATGGGTGAGCTGCACGGCGGGCTCATCGACGAACTCGGCGACGAAGTCGACGACGACATCGAAATTCCCGCCGATGCGTGCGGCGTTCCAGCGCGATGCTTCGAGCGTGTCCTGGTCGGCCGCGACACCGATCTGGCGCCACTGGTCGATGGCATAGATGCCGATGGTCGCGAACGGGTTCGGCACCGCCTCGTTGGTGAGGGTGAATTTGAGATTCTCTGCGCCGGCCTCCTTGAGGAGCCGGCGCGCTTCGGCCTTGCCGGAGGTGCCGTCGCGTGCGAAGCCGGGCAGCGCCTCGAGCTCCGGCACGCTCCGCGCCAGCGCATAGCCGGGCCGCAGCAGCCCGCCCGTCACGCCGGCAATGGTCGTGCGCCGCAGCTGCGGCTCCGCGGCCCAGCGGTCGATCGCCAGGGTGAGCGCGCGACGCACGCGGGCATCGTCGAAGGGCTTGCGCGTGGTGTTGAAGGCGAGCTGGAAGTTGGTGAGCCGCACGGTTTCCTGGAACTTGATGCGGTCGCCCATGGCCCGCTGCAGGGTGTCGCGCTCGGCCGGCGAGATGCCGCGGAACTCCGCCATGACCTGCCCGCCCTGGAGCGCGCCGGCGAGCGCCGTGCTCGACACGACATAGGCCTCGAAGCCGTCGAGACGGGGCAATCCGTCGCGGAAGTACCTCTCGAATCGTCGCCCCACCCATTTCGATCCGGCGACGTGCTCGACGAAGCGGAACGGCCCCGAGCCCATGACCAGCTTGGCCGGGTAGTCCGGGTTCTCCCGCAGCAGCGCGGCGCTGTAGATGCAATTCCACGGCGAGGCCAGCAGCGTCAGCAGCGAGGCGTTCGGCTTCCTCGTGCGGAACACGACCGTGCGCTCGTCGGGCGCCTCGACCGTGGCGACGTCGGCGAATTGCGCCCGGCGCACCGATACGGCGCCCGGCGGCGGGTTGCGGATGCGGTCGAAGGATGCTTTGACGTCGACCGCGGTGAGCAGGCTGCCGTCGTGGAAGCGGACGCCCGGCCGCAGCCGGAAGGCGTAGGTCTGTCCGCCGTCGCGCACCTCCCAGCTCTCGGCGAGGTCGCCGATCACCTCGGGATAATGCGCGGGATCGATCCGCAGCAGCGTCGAGTAATGCGGCGCCAGATAGTGGATGGTCGAGAACGAGTTGGCGGCGTGGCAGTCATAGGTCGGTGCGTCCGCGACGACGGCGTAGGTCAGGGTGCCGCCGCGCCGGGGTGCATCATCGGCAACGACCCCGGCGCCGCCGAGGACCACGCATCCGAGAACGGTGAGGCAGGCGGCGATCCGGTTACCGCGCATCGGCTCCTTCTCATCCGAACGCGCTGGCGGCGCCATCGCGCGTAGGCACCGGCATACCCGCATCGCTTGCGCGCGCCAGCTTACGCCCAGGCGTCTTGGTCACGCGCACAACATCGCGGCTCGGCCCGATTGCCGCACCGCAACATGGGGCAAGCACATATGGCGCGGAGCAGGCCACCGCGCGTGAGCTGCCGGACTGTCGAGCCCCAGCCGATGCTGGAGCGTCCGCTCTAGGCGATTTCCGCGCAGGCGTAGGCGTTGATTTCCATGCCTACGGCAATCTCGACGATCTTCGGCGTTTTCCACACCATGGCGTCCTCCCCCGAAATGGTCCCGGCACATGTGCCAAAGCAGGGCTTGCCGCCGCGGGCCATCGGTCTACTATTGCGGGGTCATCCAGCCCATGCGAGGTCCCCATGCCGCGAACGCTACGCCTCACCTGCGCGCGCACGACCTATTTCGAGCTGGAGCTGGAAGCGGATGAAGGCGCTCGCGCGGAAGACCTGTTGGCTGCGGCGGCCGAGAGCGACCCCGGGCTGTGCGAGAGCGGGACGATCGGCAAGTCGACTTACCGCATCGTCGAAGTCGCCGCCGCGCGAGAGGGCGAAATCTCTGCCGACCCTCGCGCCGAAGCGGCATAGCAAGCGGCCGCTTTTCGGCCTTCTTACGGCTTGCGCCCGACGTAGCTGCGGAAGATATCGAGGTCGACGTTGCATCGCAGGTCGCCAAACCCTCCTTGCGCCATCGCTTCGAGGATGATTTCCGGTGGCACGCAGTTTTCGATCGTCTCCCAGTAATACTCCATCAGCGTCTCGGTTCCGCCGCCGGTGAAACGGCAGATGAAGGGAATCACGCGGCCGAGATAGGCTGATACCAGCGCGTGGCTCACCGCGCGCGTCGGCTTGCTGATCTCCAGGAGGACCACGGTGCCGCCGTGTCGCAGCACGCGATGGAATTCGCGGAAAGCGCTGACGAGGTCGGAGACGTGCCGAAGCGCATAACCCATCGTCAAAAAGTCGGCGCTCTCATCGGCGAAGGGGAGCTGTTCCGCCATTCCCTGAATGAGGCGTATGTCGAGCTTCCGCCGAGCGGCCGCGAGCATGGCCTCGCTCAGATCGATGCCGATGACGTCACGTGCGTGACCCGTGATCCCGACGATCTCGCGCGCCAATAACCCGGTGCCGACGGCCACGTCGATGACCTTAAGGCCGGGACGCAAGCCGGCGCGCAGCAAGCTGCGCCGCCGATACCACGCTCCGGAGCCGAGCGAAAAGAGCTGATTGAGGCCATCGTAATGTGGCGCCGTCTCGTTGAACAGGCGACGAACAAAGGACGAGCGCTGTGCGCGCCGCCCGTAAAAGCCGGTGAGGACCGGATGAGGCTCGACCACGCGTTGGTTGTCCGGGGCGTTCATCCCTGCACCTCTTCGTGGCCTGCACGGTAGGTCCCGCGGACCGGCCGGGGCGACCGTCGCCGCGCTTCTCGCCGAGCGCGGCAGGCATGTGGTTATCGTCGAGAAAGATCGGCATCCGCGCTTTCACATCGGCGAATCTTTGCTCCCGCTGAACCTGCCGCTGTTCGAGCGGCTTGGGGTCGCCGAGGAGATCAAGCGGATCGGGATGCTGAAATATGGTGTCGAGTTCGTCTCGCCCTATCATGGCAAGGCCGTGAGCTTCGAGTTCGCGAACGCGTGGGACAAGTCATTGCCCTATTCCTACCACGTGCGGCGATCCGAGTTCGATCAAGTCCTGCTCAACAACGCCCGCGCCAAGGGCGCGGAAGTGATTGAAGGGTGCCGGATCAGCGACGTCGATTTCCTCGATGAGGGCGGTGCCGTAGCCAAGGGCCGCGATGAAGATGGGCCAGCGCGCAGCTGGCGAGCGAGGTTCCTCGTCGACGCCTCCGGGCGAGACACGCTGCTTGCAGGCCAGCTCGGCATCAAGCGCCGCAACCGCAGGCACAGCAGCGCGGCGGTCTTCGCGCATTTCACCGG
>WNFI01418205.1_pt1 | contig 10118 bp, 6 predicted proteins | sample 5400471 | NCBI WGS metagenome assembly WNFI01 (sample SAMN13153348, study PRJNA577476) | soil metagenome | isolation source: 100 cm saprolite on Douglas fir-dominated hillslope | place: USA:California | collected 2013-09-17
GGAGATACTTGCTGAGCGGCGGGTGCAGCAGTTGCTGGGCGTCAGCACTCTCCAGGTTGTCCGGTGTCACCAGCATCACGCCGGTATCAATGCGCTTTTCAACAGGCTTGCCCTGAAGATGGTCGACCATGGTCCGCACGCCCAACTCGCCCATGCGAAAGGGATTTTGCACCACGATGCCCTGAATCTGTTTGCTGCGCATGGCATCGATAAAAGTGTTGCTCACGTCAAAGCCGATGAACGCAATTTTGCCGGCCTTGTTGACGTCTTGCAGCGCCAGCAGCATGCCCGCCGTGGAAGACTCGTTGGGAGTGAAGACGCCTTGAATCTGATTAGCGTAGCGGGTGAGTAGATTTTCTGATGCCTGCTTGGCCGTTTCGCGCGTTGGCCCGGCAAACTGGTTGGAAGAAATCAGCTCGATGCCGGGGTACGCGGACCTGAGTTTTTCCACGAATCCATCTTCACGTGCGCGAGTGCTGGCGACCCCTTCCTGATATCGCAATAGCAAGACTTTACCTTTGCCGTTCAGCAGCTTGCCCATCTGGTCGGCAGCCAGCGCGCCTCCTTTTTTGTTGTCCGTAGCGACAAAGCTGACAGTCATCGTGCTATCCAAAGCGGAATCAACTACGACAGTTGGGATTCCGGCGCCGGCCGCCTCTTCCACCGGCCGCACCAGCGCGTGACTATCAAACGGAGCAAGCACGATGCCGCTCACACGCTGGCTGATAAAGCCTTCCACAACCTGCGTCTGCTGCTCGCGATCATCTTCCCTGAGCGGCCCTTTCCAGATGATATTGACCTTGGCGCCCTGCGCTCCCAGTTCCTGCGACGCCTTCATTGCGCCGGCATGTATGCTCTTCCAATATTCATGCGTGGAACCTTGCGGAATCACGGCGATGGTGTAGCTCTTGCCGGAGTCAGGATGTTTGCCGCAAGCGAACAGCAGGCATAGAGCGGACAGCGCAGCAAATTTTCTAATCACATGCTCTCCCGTGGACAGTAGCTAGTGTTCCAGAGTGTCATATAAAGGTTGAGCGGGACGCACTTCCGTGCTCTCATCCGAGACGGTCATCGCCAGGATTCGGATCTTGTCATTGTTCGGCAAAGTCAAAGTGCGAGCGCCGGCTGGAATGTCAATCGCATAGGCGAACAAGTAGGAGTAGACATAAGGTTCGTTTGTGCCCTCGGCGTTGTGACGGTGCGAGGCGAACCACGCCACTGGCGCGCGCTTGATGAAGCCAGGTTTCATTCCGGTGTACTCAAGCACCGCGCGGACCCGCGGCGGCGCATTGGGTGGCCCGCCAGGACGGGGCGGAAGCTGCTCCTGCTTTTTATTCCAGGTGCGATCGTCCCACTGCCCGATGAAGCCGCTCCAATCCTGAATTGTCAGTTCGACCGCCTCGCTGCCAATGCGGAACGAGGCCTTCTGGTCGCCGTCTGCCGATGCCGCAAGTAAATACACTCTATTGAATTTGCCCGGAGGAAGCTGAATGGCTTGACCTTTCGCGACAACTGCGAGCTGCGCTCCGTCTTGCGCAGTTGCAAGCTTGAAGCTGGTCCCTGCATAAGAGATGGCATTGGGCAGCATCTCGGCCGGAAGTGCGTGACCTTCATTGTCGAAGCCGGTGGAACCGGCCGTGGACTTGGCGCCGTCTTTGCTCGCTACAGCTCGGTTGAATGGCAGCCGCTCGATCGCCAGGGACTTGGGAGCGGGATTCGCTGCTCGCGTTGCTGACAGCTTCACCGCAAACGTGCGGAGTTGATAGGCGTCGAATGAAGTCACCAATGCGCCGTTCGTGATGCTCGCGTTCTGTAGCGGCATCTCCTGGCCGTTGACTTCACGGGCCGCCACCAGCGGAGTAGCAAAAGAGAGTCGCACGTTCTTCTGCGGCTGACCATCCATTTCAACCAGCCGCACGATGATCTCGTCACTGCGCTCTGCTTTCTTGAGCGCGAGAACGCGAACACGGCTGTTGCTGAGATTGACGAACGAAAAGTTCTTGCCCAGTGTGCCCGGATGCGTCGAAGTGGTGAATGCAATCAGCGGCTGGTTGAGCCGCAGCGCCTGCCAATCTGTCTGTTCTCTGCGCCAGTCGCCTGCGTGGCCGGCCAGGCCGTAAGTGAATTCATGGTGGCCCCAATCCTGCGTGGTCTGGTCGCTATAGGACTTGCCATTGCCATCACCCAGGCCAGGCGTGTAAATCAGTGTGAGGCGCAACGTGTTGTCGTCGGGCTTGTCGGAACCGTACTTGCAATCAGACAGAACGGTCACGCCGTAAGCGCTGCTGCTGTCGGTCAGGTCGAACCATTGGTGAGAAGCGACTTCATATTTCGTGGAAGTGTTGTTGCTGCGTTGAATGGTTCCGACGTCCCAGTTGTAAGTGGCCATGGGATTGGCCGCAGTCAGGAGGAAAGTGGCTTTGAGCGCCGCCTCGCTGGTCTTCCAATCAATGCTGTTCGCGAACTCCACGCGGTTCCCAGCGTCTCCGGCGGCGAGCTGGATCGTCTGCACGAACTTCGAGCCCTCTGTCTCGCGTTCTACCTGCAGGGCCACACGCACCGGACCATTTTCCACGATACGCACCTTCGCCGGACTGCCCACATAGGCGCGTGGCGGCTTCTGCTGGTCAGTCCAATCCATATTCCATGCAGGCCAGTCGTGCGGCTTTTCTGTCTGAAGCGCCAGACGCATGGGAGCGAAGAGCAGTTCCTTGTTGAGCTGACGATCAACGATGCTGATGACATCGCCATTCTGGTCGAGGCGAATTCGGTAGCGCGCGTTTTCTAATCCTGATTCCGTGACTCGAAGAGCGGTTTCGCGGTCTTCGATCACTGGTGTCTGCAGCGGCTGCACGTCATAGATCGCGTAACCAACAGAGGGAACTTTGGCTAAGAAAAGCACTTTCGCCGATTCACCCTTCACATGCAGTTGTGACAGCACCTCTTTTCCGTCAGGACCAAGGACGCGGACCGCTTTGGGCACACCGCCAGGAAACTTTAACGCTGCTTCGACCACATCTTCGCGTTCGATGTTGAGTGGGTTGTAGACCACAACCGGTACGCCCTTGCCCTGCGTATCAAGCGCCGAAGCAACCGTCTCCGTGGAGCTGGTCAGCACGGACGCAAACTGGTTCATGGCGAGCACATCGTCGTTCCACGAATATTCGTACGATTGCGGCGTTGCGGTGCCCGCCATGATGTCGTGAAACTGGCCGCCGAGCACTAGCATCCAGGCGCGGTTAAGGCGCTCCTGCGGATAGCTCAGGTTTCCAGTGTGAATCGCCATGAGGGAAGCGCGCTCAGCCGCGTCCGCTAGCAATTCATTTTTGCGGTTCCAGCGCTTTTGATATGCCTGCGAGGTGAGCGATCCGGCGGAGTGCTCGATCAATTCCAGATCGCCGCTATAGCGAGGAAGCTTGGCTGCGTGATCCTGCGTGATATCGAGAAACATTTGTTCGGCGGTGGAAGACACAACGCGGAGTGGGCCGTCGCCCATTTGCACGTCCTGGTTCGCCGGCGCTCCGCTTTTGGGCGCAAGCCCCATCTTGCTCTTGCTCACGATGGCTTCTACGAAATTGACGGAAGACTCACTCGGTGAGCCGCCAATGTCGCCGGTGCCGTAATAGTGGTAGTCGGTAAACAGGCCGCTGACTTTTCCGTTCAGGTCAATCCGTTTCGGCCAATCCACATAGTCGCGCGCATTGTTTTGTAGATCGCTCTTGCTCAGATCATAGGCAACGTTGCCGGCGTAGCTGCCGGGATTGAGCGCCGCAATCACGCCTTTTCCGTCAGGTCCGGTCCAGAAGCCTAGGTTGAAGGGAATTCCAGCAGGCGTTTTCTCCGGCGAATCCGGTCCTCCGACAGACGCGGCGGAATGCCACGTGAGTTTCTGTGTAGAAAAACCCTTGATGCCCGCGTGGGCCAGCAGGCTGGGCAGCGACGCGGGAAATCCGAAGCAGTCCGGCAGCATGTACTCCGCGCTGCTCTTGCCAAACTCGCGGCGAAAGAATTCATTTCCGTAAAGCACTTGCCGGATGATCGACTCAGCGGAAGGCGAATTGACGTCACTCTCTTCTACCGACGAGCCCGCCGGGAACCAGCGCCCGGCAGCCACGTAACTCTGGAGCTTCTTGTAATCGGCCGGGTAGTACTCCTTCATCATGCGGTAGCGGTTCGAACCGCTGAAATTGAAAACGTAGTGCGGATATTTTTCAAATAGATCGAAGTTCTTGTGCAGAGTGTCGGGAAGATATTCACCGATGGTCTTGGGATACTCCCACCGCCACTCGGTATCGAGATGCGCGTAGCCGACGACATAAAGTGTCGGCGTGTGACTGAGATCGGGTACGGAAGGAGGTGGCGAACTCGGCTGGTTCTGTGCCGAGCACAGAGAAGTCAACGCCAGGAAGCAGGATACGACCAAATGTTTCATACGAAATGCGGTGGCCCGCGGTTCGCAATTGTAAATGAAATCTGGATTTTGCTGCTGCTTTGATCTCTAGGCCACCGGAGTTCCCGGCGTGCGCCGCTCCTGCGTACGACAGCGTGAGGGTTACGCGCTTCCACTGATTCACTGCTGCTGTTGCTTAGCCACCCTAGCGTCGTCATAGCTTTTGAGCCACTGCCGCACTTCTTCTGCATTGGCGGCCGTGGGAGCAAGAGTGAGGTATTCGCGCATTTCCAGCGCCGCCGAAGCAGAGTCATTTTTCCGGAGAAAGATCTGGCCCAGCAGCAGACAAACGTCAGGGTGGCGATGTTCGATGTCAAGCGACTTGAATTTTCGCGCGCTCTGTTCGGCAGGTTCGATTCTTCCCAGGTTGTAGTTGGCGACTGCGTTATAGAAATAAGCCGACGGAAAAGCCAGGGAATTCATTTTTGCCACCTGGTCGGTGAACATCACAACATCCTCCCATCGTTTTTCCTGCATGGCGATCAAAGCCAGTCCAAAGCTGGGGTTCACAAATCGCGGGTCAGCGGCAAGCGCTTGCGTGTATTCCTTGATGGCCGGGCCAAACTGTTTCTGTAGCTGATGGATGTCGCCCAGCAGCGACCACGCAGCGGCAAAATTGGGGTAAATCTTTACCGCCGTGCCGAGTTCTTTTTCGGCGTCGGAGAATCTGTTTTCGTCGAATGCCTTGCGCCCCTTTTCAAAAGCGTGCCTGGCATCGCCCGGAGCGCTCATCATGGTCATGCTGATGGTAGCGCCGGGCACGTTCTCAGTGCGCTTGATGAAAATGATGCCCAGGTCGTATTGCCAGGCGTTGCCCTGGAGGCGAAGCATGGCCGAACTGGAGGTAAAGCCGGGAAGCGCAGCGCGAATTTCACAGCCCTGGTAGCGCAGCCTCAAAGCATCCTGGGCTTGGGTGCTGGCTCGGCCCAAGCTGAGGGGTGTGTTGGGATTGAGGGTACTCTCGCTCGCTTCCTCAAGGCCGGGATTTTGGTCAAGCTGGAATTGGAAGGAACCCTTAGTGTCGGTGTAGCTCTGCTTTCGCACTGTGCCATTGCAGACCCGCTCAATGGCTACGGGCTCGGGAGGCACGGCACCGCCTTCCAGCAGTACTCTTCCTGAAATGAACAGCGGTTGCGTCAGAGAGGGTTGCGTCGGGTTGTTCGAGTTGGGAATGCTGCTGCTGGGCGGACTGCCCTTGCCTTTTTGGGCCGCTATTGTGGCAGGCAAGCCGATCAATACCCCTAGTGCGAGCACGGTCCGGAAACAGGAGGAATTGACACCCATAAGGACCTCCACCAAAGTTCAGATGCCTGGGCAGCGTACGGAGCCAGATGATTCGTCGGGAATGGTAATCTCTTTTTCACCTCGCATCCGAAAAAATTCCTGTGTACTGAGTGACACCATACCCAAAAAGACCGGCGGCCAGCAGACCGGCCTTGTGGCGCAAATTCAATGGAACGAGAGTTACTGCCTGGTGGTGACTACGATTTCGCTGAAGAAGGTGTTGCCCCACGGATCGTCAGTTTCGGTGGGGACCACATCGAAAAGCAGATAACGAAACTTGCCCAGCGCGCCGCTTGAGTCAGCAATGCTCACGCCGTACTGGCCACCAGGATCGCCTTGCTTTGGGCGTGTATCCACGGTGGCAATCAACTTCCAGCCACAGCTCGCCGGGTCGGTGCGGCTGTCGGGCTCCGGATTGAACTTCGGATCGCTGCCGTCACTGGCAAACAGGTTGTAGAGCTGCGGTCCGCGGCTGCTGGAGTGCCAGGAATACGTGTTGACCTGCGCGATCTCGATGGTCGCGCCAAAGTCGAACCGAAAACGTCCGCCATAACCGCCGGCGTTGAAGAAGAAATTGGCGGCTGGCTGGTCCTCATCAACCGGCAATACGCCATCGTTGAGTGCGCTCAGGTCAGCGCCGCCTGGGTCACGCTGGCCTAGGACAAGTTTCACTTTGGCACGTGCAGCCGCATTGTCTTTGCTGGGCGAAGGCACGGTTCTGAACTTGAACTGTGGCGTAGCGTCCTTGCCGGTATTGCGCTCGACCACGACTTTTATTTGTGGAGAGGCCTGGAACGCCCAAGCCAAGCAAACAGCAGCGATGATGAGTCCTGCTCGAAACATGGTGTGTATGATACAAGCCGAAGGTGTTCACTGTTCTGTCAGTGGGTTGCTACGGTATTTCTTGGCAGCTCGCCGGAGTCAATGGTCTCGCCGGTACGCGAAATGGTCTGAAAGTAGAGTTTGTCGCCGGCTATCTCGACGATCATGAAGCTGCGGTCGGTGTCGAATCCTTTTTCCCGCTCCCCGGTTCCCGTAAAATCGTGCGTCATCAACTGGCCGGAGTTGCCGAGAACAAAATAGTAGATGTTATTTTCCGGCTTCATTCTCTGATACACGTGTTCATGGCCTGAAAAAACCGCGTTGACTCCATAACGCTGGAAGAGCGGCAGGACCTGGGTGCGCAAATCAACGTCAGAGCCGTGATGACGGCCATCATTGTAGAGTGGGTGATGGAAGAAGCAGATCTTCCACGTTCCCTGCGAGCTTTTCAGGTTCTGATCGAGCCAATCCAGCTGTTTGGGGTCCATGTAGTTGCTGTCCAGAGCGAAGAAAGCGACTTCGCCTTTCCGGAACGCGTAATATCTCTCGCCGCCCATATTGAAGGGCTTGTAGAGGCGCTCGTCATTGGGATCGTCATGGTTTCCCAGCGAGGCATAAAATTTCACGCCGGCATTGAGAAGCGGCTTATACGGCTGTTCAAACTTCTTCACGAAATCGCTGGGTGAATGGCTGCCGTAGATGTTGTCACCCAGCATGATCACGAAGTCGAATTTCGTTGCTTGGCGATAAGCCTCCATTTGCTGCGCGATTTCATACTGCTCGCGCCCGCCGGTACCGCTGTCGCCGATGATGGCAAAGCGCACGGACTTTTCTTTTAGTGGTAGCTTTACTTCGAGCCGGGCGGCGGATGGGGCCTGGCCGTGGCTGCTCGCTGGCCGAGTGGCCGCGGCGGTGCTGCTGGTTGCGATTGCAGCCGAGCCGTGAGGCGCCTGTTGCGCGGCCCCTTCCCGCGCTCCGGATGTCCAGAGCGCGCATGCAGCAACAAACAGAATCAGATATCTGCGCATGGTTCCTCTGTTCACGGCGCTGGAATTGCTCCGGGCAGAAAGTCAACAATCAGGTTGGAAGGTACGTCATACAGCACGAGAGCTCGGCCAACAATTCTGTACTGCAACTCGCTGGGCAGACGAGGCAGGTTCAAGAGAAGGGTCGGCGGCGTGGACTGCAGGGGCAAATTCCCAGGGTATTTCGCATTTACTTGTAATGGGACATCCGGGAGCGGCTCGGCATGGCGCAGGCTGGCGCGTATCTTGGCTCCATCTCTTCCGCGCATGGTGGCTCTGAGCCGCTTTTTGAAATAAGCGGCAATCTGCGGCGTGAAAATATCTCCTTGTTTCGCCTCGGGCCGGGACTCGCGGATCTTCTGTGCAGTCTGCTGCTTCTGGTCTGCCAGCTTGTCCGGAGAATCGGTGGGTTTACCGGCGACGCCCTGCTGCTTGTGTACTTCAAGATACTTTGCAATACGCGCCTGAAAATCCTTGACCACCGCAACATCATCCGCGCCTTGCGCAAGAGCACACGCAGCGAGGAGAATGCAGAGAGTGCTCAGGGACAAATATTTCGACCACATCTGGAAACCCATTTACAGTCCGCCTTTACTTCGCTATCGATTCCTCCACGATTTGTGCGGCCGCCTTCCTGACCGCTTTCTTGAGCGCTCCCTGCACGACCTGGGCTGCCTGCGCAGGGTCCACTTCAACCCGGGCTTCGTTTTGGATCACCTTCACTACGCGTTCTACGACCGGAGTGGGCACTACCTTCTTGCCTACGACTTTTGTGACTAGCTTGGAAACTCGCTCCGCGCGGGCGCCAACAAGTTTTTTCTCCGCGCTCTGATCGGCCGATGCCTTCCAGTCATCTTCGAAAACCGTAGCCAGCGAGTTGACAACCTTTGCGTTGTTGACAATGATTCCGATCTCCCGCCGCGTATCAAGCTCAATCTTGCGCAGACTCTGGCTGCCCAGGAATGCCTGCTTACGATCGCGAATCAGTATGCGCGTATGCAATCGCATCCGGCGGAGCCAGCGAGCGGTGAGGTGCTTGCTCCGGCCCACGTGTCCTATGATCCTTATGTTGACTCCGGCCTGGGAGCGGTCTTCAAGGACACGTATGAATTCCTTGTCGGCCAGGTCCAGGTCGTAGATCAACAGTTCAGTCTTGGCGCCTTTGACGAAAGCGAGCAGCCGCTGCCGCGCGTTGGCCGGGCTTACAACCAATTTGTCGCACCGGGACTTGTAGGGCTGGCGTTTGGTGTCACATTCAAAGAGCCGCGCTGCTTCCTGCACCAGTTCGCGGTTCCTGGTTACGACGCCGAAGGTGCGGCTTCTCTCCGTATCCAGGTGGGTGAAGTTGTAGGTGAGCAGATAAAGCTCTTTGCCGTCTACCAGCATCATTTTGCCGTGGTAGCGGCCCAGATCGGCCGCGGTGCGGGCCACCGTGATGCCCTTTTCCAGGAAACGCATCTCCAGTTTGCGCAGATTCTTCTCGCCCCCGCGATTGGTAAAAGCAATCAAGGCATGTACGAAGACGCCGCGCTGGGCTGCGTCTTCCAAGGCATGCTCGATTTCCGCCTGATCGGACCGGAAAATCACAATCTCAATGCTCTTCTTAGCCTGCTTGATGGCCTTGAGCAGTGGAGCGACGCCGTCCGCCGGCTGAACTATGAGCTTCAAAAGGGCTCCTTAAGTCCGGGGCTGATTGAACAAAGGGCAGCCCTCGCCGCCCGCCTTGGACATTTGTAATTAGATGCTGTTCTGGCCCACAGCTTTGGCCGGTTCCCGATTTTTGAATCCAGCATCAAACTTAATAGAGTTCTCTCATGTTTTTTGCACAAATGGCACGTCTTAAAAGGCTTGCGGCTGTCTTAGTCGTAGTGCTCGGCGTTGCGACTCTGCCTGCCACCGGTCAGAAGCTCTCGGAAAACATTGCAAGTGGCGAACAGGGGCGTGCAATTTGGACCGACCCCGGTGACATCAAGTCCAAGGATTTGTTCAATGGTTCCGGAGGCGAAAAGCACCTGCCTCAGCTTCCCGTGAAGTTCCTGAAGGAAGACATGCACGGGCACAATTCCAAGTTCGATGTTGAAGATGCAAACGGAAAGAAATGGAAGGCGAAGCTGGGAATTGAAGCCCAGCCGGAGACTGTGGCAACACGGCTGCTCTGGGCCGTCGGCTACTTCACGAATGTCGACTACTTCGTTCCCGATTTACAAGTCGAGGAGCTGCCGGCGCATCTGCACCGCGGTCAAGGCCACGTGATTTCTCCCGGTCACGTCGCAGGGGTGCGGCTGCAACGCCACCCCGGTACCGGGAAGAAAGCTGCTACCTGGAACTGGCGGCATAACCCTTTTGTGGGTACGCGCGAGTTCAACGGTCTTAGAGTGATGATGGCATTGATCAGCAACTGGGACCTCAGTGACTCGAACAACGCCATTTTTCAGGACAAAAAAGACGAACAGGAGCTCTACGCAGTTACTGATGTGGGCACCGCGTTCGGCGCTTCAGGCAATCGCTACACCGAAGCAGCTTCCAAGAACAATCTG
>WNFI01036070.1_pt1 | contig 10117 bp, 6 predicted proteins | sample 5400471 | NCBI WGS metagenome assembly WNFI01 (sample SAMN13153348, study PRJNA577476) | soil metagenome | isolation source: 100 cm saprolite on Douglas fir-dominated hillslope | place: USA:California | collected 2013-09-17
ACCCCAGCGGCAGCGGCATTTGCGATGATGCGGTCGTCCACGTCCGTCAGGTTCATGACGTGGTTCAGTTTGAATCCGCGAAGCTTCAGGAACCGCCGCAAGATATCCTGAAACACGAACGTGCGGTAATTCCCGATATGCGCGTAGTCGTACACCGTCGGCCCGCAGGTGTACATGCGCACTTCGCCCGTTTTTTGCGGAACGAAATTCTCAATCTTCCCGCTTAGCGTGTTGTGCAGATGAATACCGGCCATGGGCTCTAAAGGGTCTCTCTCCGCAAACGAACAAGCGTTCGATTGTAGCCGAGCCGTTTGAAACGTAGCAATCTCGAAGCTCCACGATGTTGGACGGAACGGAGCGTAATGCGACCTGTTTAGTCCTAATTGACCCTGGCCGCTCGCGCGGTTAGAGTCCTCCTTCTCATCCAGGGAAGGAGTTCTCGATGATTCGCTTTCTTTCGGCCGGCGTTCTGCTTGCTCTCACGGCTTTCGCCGCGTCCATGCTTGCTCAGGAGCCGCCCAAGGCCAGCGCACCCAAGCTATTGACTCCCGAAGCTTCATTAAACCTGCACACTATTTCCGACCTGCAATTCTCCCCAGACGGCAACCGTCTTGCGTTTGTTGTCACTGAGCCCGCGAAGGGAGAGCGCCGCGCGCGCCATATTTGGATTTACGAGAAGCGGTCCGGCTCGATCCGGCAGTTCACTTACTCCTCAAAGTCCGATTTCTTGCCGCGCTGGTCACCCGACGGCAAACAGCTGGCTTTCCTTTCAGACCGCGACGAACAGCAGCAGGTCTACGCCATGCGTGCGGACGGCGGCGAAGCCAGCGCCCTGACCAAAGGAAAGCGCGGCGTGCGAAATTTTGCCTGGTCTCCGGACGGAAAGCAGATTGCCTTCCTTGCCCCCGACGCAAAAACTGAAGCGGAAGAGAAGAAGGAAAAGGACAAGGACGATGCGCTTGTGGCGGACAAGGACGATAAACGCGCTCGCCTCTGGCTGTTCACTCTCGTGACCGGAGAAACCAAAGCCCTCACCGATCCCAAATGGGAAATCAGCGAAGCCGTGTGGCACCCTTCCGGCACGGGTCTGATGATCAGGGCTACGGATCGCCCCGAATCGGATCAGAACACCGAGCGCATTTTTTTCTTTCGTCTCTTGGCCACACCTAGCAGCGACCGCAAAGCGGTCGACGCCATGACGCAGGTCCTGGCACCTCGCGGACCTTTCGGCAATATCGGCATCGCGGCGGATGGTAAGAGGATGGCCTTCGTCGGCTGCCGCGAAGACGGCCCCACTCCACACGACATCATACTCGCGCGGCATGGCGAAAAGGCCACTCAGAATCTCAGCGGCGCCAGCGTGGACCGGCCGGTCTCCGACTATCGCTGGTCTAAGGACGGTAGGCTGCTCGCTATTGTAGAGGATGGTTTCCGCACGAAGTTTATCGCCTTCACCCCGGAAGGCGTGCTCAAGGATGTCCCTACGATACTGAACAATCCCAATGCATTCAGCGTTTCCGATTCCGGTGAGGTCGCTTTTGCGGGGCAAACGACGACGACTCCGCAGGAATTGTGGCTCTGGGACCAGAAGAGCGCGCCCAAGCAAATCTCTCACCTGAATGATTCTTGGAAGCAGTACACGCTCAGCGCCCCGGAGTTTTACAAATATAAATCCTTCGACGGCCTGGAAATCGAAGCGGCTCTTCTGAAACCGCTCGGCTTCGACGGCAAATCGAAACTGCCACTCATCACCTTGATTCACGGCGGCCCCACGGGCGCCTGGCAGGACTCCATCGAAACACGCGGACAGCTCCTTGCTGCGCGAGGCTACGCGGTTTTTTATCCCAATATTCGCGGGTCGAGCGGCTACGGCCAGAAATTCATTGAGATGAATCGCGGCGACTGGGGCGGCGGCGATTATCGGGACGTCATAGCCGGTGTCGATGACCTCATCACGCGGGGCATTGCCGATCCCGAAAAGCTGGCCATCGGCGGCTGGTCATATGGCGGCTACATGTCCGAATGGGCGATTACACAAACCGCGCGATTCAAAGCGGCCGTCTCCGGCGCGGGCGTCTCGGATCTCATCTCCGAATTCGGCACCGGGCAGGGCTCCTTCTACGAGGAGTGGTTCTACGGCACCCCGTACGACCCGGAGAAGATCGCTGGCTTCTTGAATAGTTCGCCCTTCGTCCACCTCAAAAATGTCAAAACGCCGACCCTGATTCTACAGGGTGACGCCGACCCCGTCGTTCCTCCCGGCCAGAGCCAGGAACTTTACCGCGGCCTCAAGCGCTATGGCGTCGAGACCGAGCTTGTCGTCTATCCTCGTGAGCCTCAGGGCTTCCACGAGGAAAGGCACCTCCTGGATCGCCTGAACCGCTTCCTCGCCTGGTACGACAAGCATCTGAAAGAGGGCTCGCCAGCTACCAAGTAGACCCGATACGAGAGACCGGGGATCCTAAGTAGTGCTTGTGGCGCTGGCGAAGCGGTCACAACTTGTAGCGCAACACTTTACACGCGATGCGCATCGTGTTACAGTTTTTTCCCGTACCGCCATCCTTGCGCCAGGCGGCTGGGCCTCTGACCGAGAACCTGCCAAACGTTTTGACGGGCGACGTTACATGGGTTGACCTGTCGCTCCGAAGACCCTCCCCTCGAGGAACAAATCGCCGTCTCACTTCTCGTATTTTGCCCCAGCCATTTGGGAAGGCTGGTTTTCGCGGTTATCGAGTTGCGGCAGAGTTTTGACGTGGTAGCCGTGGAGAAGCTGAGGACAAGAAGGGGACATCTTGCTCAAGCTGCGAAAAGTAGAAATCGTTGGCTTTAAGTCGTTTTGCGAACGCACCGTGGTTACGTTCAGCGGATCCGGCACGACCTGCATCGTCGGGCCGAACGGCTGCGGCAAATCCAACGTCGTGGATGCCATTTCCTGGGTTCTCGGCGAGCAGAGTCACAAATCGCTCCGCGCCGAACGCATGGCCGATTGCATTTTTAATGGCACCACCAAGCGCCCTCCGCTGGGTCTCGCCGAAGTCACCATCACCATGGAGGATCCCGAGCTCGCCGAAGCCGCCCGCTTCGTGATGGAAAGTGCGGCATCAGACTCGGCAATGGATTCTGCGGCCCTTGTCTTCGGAAACAATGAAGCCTCTGGCTTGACCAATACGGCCGAGATCCTCTCGCTCGACCCGGCCCTGCTCCCTGAAACGCCAGAAGCTGCCGCTGACGGTTCAGCTCCATCCCCAACTGAACCCGGTGACAAGTACAAACGGAAGAAGAGATCGGCAGACAAGCCGGTTCTGGCCACCAAGCCCGGCGAAGTCGTCATCAGCAGGCGGCTCTATCGCTCCGGCCAAAGCGAATACCTGATCAATGGCCGCGTTGGAAGGCTCCGTGACATTCAGGAAATGTTCATGGGCGTCGGCCTGGGCCCGGACTCTTACGCCATCATCGAGCAGGGCCGCATCGGCTTGATTCTTTCCACCAAGCCCATGGAGCGCCGCGCCATCATCGAAGAAGCCGCGGGCGTCACGAAATTCAAGACCAAGAAGCGGCTCGCGGAAGCCAAGCTGGAATCCTCGAAGGTCAATCTCTCGCGCGTCAACGACATCGTGGTGGAAGTCGAAAAGCAGCTTGGCTCGCTGAAGCGCCAGGCCGCCAAGGCGCGCCGCTATTCCGAAATCCGCGACCAGATGCTGAGATCCGGCAGAACCAGAATGTTCTGAATCTTACGGCGCTTGAGGTGGACCGCAGCGAAAATCGCATTGCCTTCAACCGGCAGCGTGGCGAGGAGCTCGCTGGGCGTCACGCTCAGGTGGATGCGGAGCTGGCGCAAGCCACGGCGCAGGCCGTTGAATGGGAGTCGCGAAGTGCTTCGCAGATCCAGGCGGTCACGTTGCTGCGTGAAGAGTCCGGCGTTTTAGCCGCTCGTGTGGAGGAGCTCGCAAAACGCGCCGAGTCCCGCGCCGCCGAAATATCCGAATCCGAGGCGCGCATCGAATCCCTGCGACGTTCCTCGTCGGAAGCGGGCGAGAGCTTGCTGCGCCTGCATGGCGAGCAGAAGCAAGCCGAAGAAGCGCTGGTACACCAGGCCGAAGCGCTGCGGAAGCTCGAAGCCAACGAGCACGGCTTGCTGGAAATTTCGATGCGCGCGCGCGATGATGCTGAGCGCGCTGCTCTTGATCGTGAATCTGCTACAGCTCACCTCAATGTGCTGAAACAAAGCGCCTCTGAGCTTCAAGTCAAAATCACTGGCTTCTGCAGGCAGCGCGACGCCCTGTCGAAAGAAGCCGGGGCCCTCCGCGATTCGTTAGCGGGAGTTCGCGCGCGGCATTCCACGCTCACGCAGATTCTGAACGACCGCTCGTACACCGCGGACGCGGTGCAGAAACTTTTTGCCGCCAACGAGCGTCGTGGCGGGCGGGATTTTCGCGCCGTCGGGGTACTCGCCGATTACGCCGAAGTCGAGGAGCAGCACGAAGCCGCCATCGAGCAGTACCTGCGCGACGAGCTGGAATACGTTGTCGTCGAAACCTACGACCATGCGCGCGCCGGCGTTTCCATGCTCCGCGATGAAGTGGGTGGCCGGGCAACTTTCTTCGTCGACTCGCTTCGGAACCTGCGGCTCTCCTCCGAATACGAGCCCATCGTGAATTTCCGGGCAGAAGACGGAGTCATCTCGCGTCTTGACAAGCTGGTGGAGTTCCGCGACCCGCTTGGCGCTGCGGCAAAACAATTCCTGCCGCGGCTGCGCTCCGCGTATTTGACGGACAGCACGGTTGCAGCGGAAAAATTGGCTCGCGAAAATTCGCAATACGCCTTCGTTGCTCCGGACGGCACCTGTTACCAGGGCCGCATGGTCACAGGTGGCCGCCCCGATGATGTGGGTCCGCTGGGCATGAAGCGCGAATTGCGGGCCTTGGACGCGCAAGCAATGCAGCTCGAGCATGAAATGAGCGAAAAACAGGCCGCGCTCGAGGCCGCCGCCGCTGAATTGCGTTCGACGGAGCAAGTTCTCACCGAAATCGATGAGAAGCAGCGCGAAGCGGAACGCGAAGCCATCTCCGCCATGCACCGTCACAGCCAGATGCAGGGTGAGCTGGCCCGCCTCGGGCTGGAACTCACCCTCTGCCAGAACGAGCTGGCGCGCATCCGCAAGGACGTGGAAAGCGCACGGCAGCGTGCCGAGCGCGCAAAGAATCAGCATGCCGCCGCCGCGTTGAGCCGCGCCGAAGCCGATGCCGAAAGTGAACGGCTTGCGGAGGCACTCGTCCAGCTTCGTGGTTCCATCCAATCGGAACAAAATGAACTTGCCACCGGCCGCGCCGAATTTGCCGCCATGAATGAGCGGCTCGTGGCCGCCGAATCGCTCGCCTCTCGGCTGAACGATGAGTGCGCCGAGCTCGCACGCCGTGAGGCTTCCCTTCAGCAGCACGTGACTTCCATCGGCGACGAGACAGTCGCCTTGGCCCGGCAAAGCGAAGAGCTCGCCCTGCAACTCGAAGGTCTGCGCGGCGAAAAGTTGCGCCTGGAAATCCGCCAGCGGGAACTCGAGCAGGAATGGGAGGCCGCCCGCACGCGCGTCATCCAGATGGAAGATCACCTCCGCATGGGCCGTCAGTCGCTGCAGGAATTTCGCGAACAGCGCAGCCGCGCGGAAGTCGACAGCGCCAAGAATGACTCCGACCGTCAGCATCTGCGCGAGACGTGCATGAGCGAAGCGAATGCGCAGCCCGAGGATCTGATCGCCACGGAAGCGGCTTTCATGTCCGGCGAAGAGCTGGCCATCGCCGAAACGAACTATCGCGAAATGAAGCAGCGCATCGAATCCATGGGTCCGGTCAACATGATGGCGCTCGAAGAGTTCAACGAATGCGACCAGCGCTTCACGTTCCTGACGCGTGAGCGTGACGATCTGTTGCAGTCCATCGCCGACACTCAACAGGCCATCACTGAGCTCGACCTCGCCACCAGGGAAAAGTTTGAGCACGCTTTCCACGCCATCAACAAAAGCTTTTCCGAGGCCTTCCACACCATTTTCGGCGGCGGCATGGCAGAGATGCGCTTGACCGAGCCGGACAGCTCCGGCGACGAAGGCATCGACATCGTCGCATCGCCTCCGGGCAAGCGTCTGCAAAACGTGCTGCTTCTCTCTGGCGGCGAAAAGGCCATGACCGCGTTGGCGCTGCTCATCGCCATCTTCCGCTATCAACCAAGCCCTTTCTGCATCCTGGACGAAGTCGACGCCCCGCTCGATGAAGCCAACGTCGGGCGCTTCACGCGCCTGATCGGCGAGATGAGCGGCCAAACGCAGTTCATCATCGTTACACACAACCGCAAGACCATGGAGATGGGCAGCGTGCTCTACGGCGTGACCATGCAGGAACCCGGCGTTTCGAAGCTCGTCGGCGTCCGCTGGGAAGAATCGGAATCGTCCGATCCTAAACGGCGAGCGGCTGCCGCCTCCGCCGCTTAGCGAGTTCTTACGGCGCGGGTCGAGACTCTAGGGGTTACCACGCCACGGCGCTAAATCTTTCCCATCAGCTCTTAGCCACGCTCTCTGTTTTTTTTCGCAAATCTTTTCTTTCTTGATTCGCACAAATTTCCACCGTCCGCTCCTTTGACTTCCCTTTGCGCTGCGCTAGAATGCTTCTCACTTTGTCGGGGGAACTTGCTCCGTGTCATCTGCTCCTGCCATGAAAGTCTTGATGGAAACGCAATTCGCCGGCTTGACGCCTGCCGCCCGCGGCAAAGTCCGTGACATCTACGATCTTGGGGACAAGCTGCTGATTGTCGCCACGGACCGGCTTTCGGCCTTCGATGTCATCCTTCCTACCCCCATTCCCGACAAGGGCCGCGTCCTGACGCAACTCTCTCTTCACTGGTTCAACTTGCTGCAGGACGTCATTCCAAATCACGTCTTGAGCGCCACTGAATTCCCGCCGCCCTTTGACAAGTTCAAGGACGAGCTCCCAGGCCGCTCCATGCTCGTACGCAAGGCGCAGCCATTGCCCATTGAATGCGTTGTGCGCGGCTACGTTTCAGGCTCAGGCTGGAAAGATTATCGGGTCACCGGAAAAATTTGCGGCATTCAGTTGCCCACGGGATTGTGCGAATCCGACCGCTTGCCGGAACCCATTTTTACGCCCGCAACAAAAGCAGCCTCGGGTCATGATGAAAATATCTCTTTTGAGCGTGCCGCGTCGCTCGTTGGCAAGGAACTTGCCGAAAAAGTCCGCGCCGTCAGCTTGGAAATCTACCGCCGCGCCGCGGCTTACGCTGAACCGCGCGGGGTCATTCTTGCCGACACGAAATTCGAATTTGGCCTGCTCCATAATGAATTGATCTGGATCGACGAAGCCCTCACGCCAGATTCATCCCGCTTCTGGTCCGCCGCGCACTACAGTCCCGGCGGTCCTCAGGCTTCCTTCGACAAACAGTTTGTTCGCGACTATCTCGAGCGAATGCAGTGGCCGAAAACCCCGCCCGGTCCGGAACTTCCTCCTGAGGTCGTCGAAGCCACTCGTGCCAAGTACCGGGAAGCCTATCGCATCCTGGTGGGGCGCGAACTGGATTAGTAAGCCCAGCCCTCACAACGTAGGTTACCGAGCGGAGCGTGCCATCATGAAAGATCAATTGGAAGGGCTCATCAATCAGATGGTGGAGCGCGGGATTTTGTTTGACGAGGCCGTCGGCGAATTTGAAAAGCGTTTCATCAAGCGCGTCCTGGACCGCGCCAACGGCAACCAGTCCCGCGCGGCCGATGTTCTTGGCATTCACCGCAATACGTTGAGCCGCAAGATCGATGAGTACAAGCTCGAATCGAACGGCCATCGCCGGCATACGCGCTGACAAATCTCCGGGCCGCTTGCAAAAATGAAAACGGCTCTCCGGGATGGCCGCAGAGCCGTTTTCCTAAGTGTGTCGGAGTTGGAGAAGATTAGCTCGGTTTTGTCCCCGGCTTTCGCGCCGCTGGCTTCCGCACCGGCTTCTTCGGCGCCGCCTTCGCCTTCGGAATGTCTTCTTCCTTCACTTTGGCCTTCTCCCAGTGCAGGAAAAATGCCGGATCGGGATCGTAGGAAGTCAGCGTGCCCGTGAAGTGGACGGCGCTGTCCTTTTCCACACGTGCCGCGTCGGGCTGGCCCACGACCTTCACGTCCATGTTGGGGGTCGTGGCTGCATCGAACTCCGCATCACTTGTGACGAAAGCGATCTTCAGAACGATGGCGTCTGTCCCAGGCACAACTGCGATCACCTTGCCCGGCACTTCCGGAAACTCCAGGCCGCAGGACGCCAGCCAAGTCAATTTGCCCTTGTCGCCTCCTGCCCTCAGGTCGGTGATCACTGAGGCTATTGTCATATCCTTCTGGGCGGCTGTAAGGTCTGCCGCGCTCGAGATGGAGTAGCTGCCGGGACGCTCTGCCGAGCTTCCAGCAAGCTGCAGGAGTTCATTTAGCTCTGCATCCGTAAGACTGTCGCATACCGTTCCACCCTGATAGTTCGCCAGGAGCTTGCGCAGATATCCCTTGATCTGCCTGGATTGCGCTTCCGTGGCGCCCTTCGCCGTCACCGCCCTTGCGAAATACCAGAACGCGTCCATCTGCTGCGGCGGTGTCATGGCTTGATAGGCCCGGCCCAGGTTGTAGCTCGTGATCGGGTCATCCGGGTTCAACGCCAGTGCAGCCTTGAAAGAAGCCACCGCAGCGGCATAGTCCTTCATCGTCATTGCGGCACTGCCCGCGGTGTAATTAAAGAGAATAGCCGCCGGCAGCTTCTGTTTCGCGAATTCCTCGGCGGAGGTGGTGTCGGGCTTCTTTATTTCGTCAAGCGTCTTCAGTCCGAGCAGGGCCGCTGCCCGGGCTTTGGTCGCCAGATCTCTTGCCGCTGGATCCGTCTCTTTGATGTTTAGGCCCGCGTAGGAAAGGGCCCGGGCGTAAAGCGCCTCATACCGGATTCCCGGCTCCGCTTTGTCACCCAGAGCCACCAGCTTGTCCGCATACTCGATCACCTTTTGGGGATTCTTGAGCTGCGTGTAAGCTCGGTAGTCAAGCGGATAGATGTAAACGAGGAGATCGTTATTCGGATACTTTGCGACAAAATCATCCGCACACTTGATAACCGAAGCGGGAACTTTTTCTGCCGCGCAGGCCTGCTCGGCGTTAAATTCCGCCTGCGTGTACTTCAGTGCCTTGGCGTCCTGACCCGTTGCCGGCGCTTGGGCGAATGCACTCATCCCGCTCCCGGCAATCAGGAAAAGGGTTGCGATCATCGCCAGACCCGCCAATCTTCGTGTTACCTTCATTCCCATTTCTCCTCGCTCAAGCTCCGAGCCTGAGTCTTTTGCTTCCGTTGCACCCCGGAATGCTTCTGCCGGGAATCGCATTGTTTCGGAAAACCTTGGGATTATAGGAAAATCCGCACCCTGTCCGCAAGACGTTCCCTTTCATTGACTTGATGCTCTGAGGAAATCCCTCTGTCAAGAAGGCAACGTCTCCCTTCTTTTCCTCCCGGCCACCGGGGTACCTAAGGTCGGCGGGAAACTCTAGTGATAGGATGACTGTCGCACAAAAAGAGTGGCCCGAGCATGGGAGAATTCTCATGGCGCGAATAAGCAAATCAAATGGAGAACCGGGGGGAAAGTACCCTCTGGCGGGCGGTGTGGCGCTCGTGACGGGCGGGAGCCGCGGAATCGGCCGCGCGATCGCGCGCCAGTTGGCAATGCTGGGAGCTTCCGTGTCGATTTGTGGCCGGGATCGCGCGGCACTCGAAGATTCGGAACAGGGGCTGGCAAGCATCGGTATGCCCGTGCATTGCCAAATCGCCGACGTCACAAAGCCAGCGGACGTTGCTGATCTAGTCGCCAAGACGGAAACGACTCTGGGCCCCATCACTATCCTCGTTAACAATGCCGGCGTCGGTCTCTTCGGCCCGGCTCATGAGAAAACCGAGGCCGATTGGAATCGCGTGCTCGATACCAATCTCAAGAGCGTCTTTCTCGTTTCCCGCGCGATAGCGTCTTCCATGATCCGGCGCGGTTCGGGCGATATCATCAACATCAGTTCCCTGGCCGGAAAAAACACCTTCGCCGGCGGCGGCATCTATTGCGCGTCCAAAT
>WNFI01087203.1_pt1 | contig 10117 bp, 10 predicted proteins | sample 5400471 | NCBI WGS metagenome assembly WNFI01 (sample SAMN13153348, study PRJNA577476) | soil metagenome | isolation source: 100 cm saprolite on Douglas fir-dominated hillslope | place: USA:California | collected 2013-09-17
GCGCGGCGAAGGCGGGCAAAACGATCTCGGTCCGGAGCAGGCTCCACAACTCGGCCTCATTCGCTCGCAAGAGTTGCTGGCCGCCACGCGCGGCTACGGTGTCAGACTGTTTTTTACTCGCGCAAAAGACTTCGGCTATTCCAAAACTCCCGAGGAAACAGAAAAAGTCTGGGGCGACGAAGTTCTGCAGGACATGGTCGAGGTCATCCGCGCCTTCCGGCCAACGATTGTCATCAACGGCTGGGGTGGCGTTCGCACCGGGCACGGTCACCATCAAGCCGCCGGGCTTCTCACGCCAAAAGCGGTACAGCTTGCGGCTGATCCCAGTTACGAGCTTCGTGACTCATCTTCCGGGCAAGATGACGCCGCGCCCTGGGGCGACCGCCGCGCAATTTTGTTGCTCGATGTCGATCGCAGCGTCAAGCCGCAGGGCTACCCGTTGCCCCTTGATGATGTTTCTCCGCTCTATGGAAAATCCTGGCGCGAGATCGGTCTCGATGCCTTCGCCAACCATCGCACCCAGGGCATCACCGGCTTCTTGAACTCACCCTTTCTCCGCCGCCCCATCACGCTTAAGCGCGAAGACGGCGGTGCCTTCGACATCGCTTCGCTTAACGAACCCCTCGGCCCGCTCGATGAGGACTTTGAGGTAGGCAACCGGGGTGTTGATCCCCTCATGCGTGCCGTCGATTCTTCCCTCGTTGCCGCACGTGGCGCCGCCTTGCGTCTGGATTGGAAGTCTTCCGCCGATCTCCTGATCGCCGCGGGCAAAAAGCTTGACCAAATTCCGCTGCCCGCTCTCTCGAGCCAGACTCCCGCTCCGGTCCAGTCTCTTTTCCAGAGCATTCACCGCAAGCGTGAAAAAATCAACGCCGCGCTCGTTCTGGTCGCCGGCGTCCGGCTCGATGCAATCTGCGATCGTAGCGAGTTGGTTCCCGGGGAAACTTTCACCGTCCACGTCGACCCGCATCACCGCGACGCCATCAACGGCGACTTCCGGAAAATCAGCCTCACTCTTCCTCCGGACTGGAACATCGTCAAAGAAGACTCGGAACCGAACGGCGCCATTCGCTTCACGGTTTCTATCCCGCAGGCTTTGCGGTTTCCCCAAAACGGCTCCGAGTGGCTTCTTTGGTCTCAGCGCATCCCGGTTAATGCTCCGGGCCTGCCTTCTCCCGCTTTGCTTCCCGAGCCGCCGCCGCTTGTGACTGCCACGCAAGACGTCGTGCTCAATGGCTACTCGTTCACCGCTGCTTCTCCGGTCACCAGCATCCGCGCCACCTCCACGCGCGCGGATCGTATTGCTCCCCGCGTGGTGCCGCCATACACGCTCGCCGTCGAGCCAACGCAAGTCATCAGCGTCCTGGCCAAGCCGCCACGGCCGCGAAAACCTTTCGACGTCCTGCTTCGCATCCACTCCTACGCCACGCAACCTGGTAAGGTTAGCGTCGGCCTCGACGCACCGCGCCTCTGGAGCGTAAGCACTCCAGTGGCCCTCACCTTCAACGGTGTTGGCGACCAATACGCTCGCTTCAAGGTAACGCTGCCTCTCAAGCTCGCCGCCGGCAACTACAAGATTTCCGCTCGCGCCTACAACACTGCGGATCGCGGTTCCAGCGGCAAAGATCAAAAGTTCACTCTCTCGCTCGAACCTTTGCCAACTATGCCCACGCTGCTCTGGGCGGAGCCGGCACAATGTCTCGTCCACGCCTTTGCTATCAACGTGCCGCAAAGTCTGCGCGTCGGTTATATCACTGCGGAAAGCGAGCCCGTCCCCGACGCTCTGCGCATGCTGGGCATTCACGTCGAGCTGCTCGATGCGCAAGCGCTCGCCTTCCGTGACCTCTCCAAATTCAACGCCGTGGTCGTCGGTGTACGCGCCTACGAGTTGCGTCCCGACCTCCCAGCCGCGAACCAACGCCTGCTCGATTACGCCGCGAAAGGCGGCACTCTCCTCGTGCAATACCAGCGCGACTTCGCTTGGGACAAATTTTCCTTCGCGCCCTATCCCGCGCTTATCTCTCCGCCCGCGCCCCCTGCAAAGGAAGGAGCAGCCCCGGCCTCGCGTCCTCTGCCGCGCATCACCGACGAAAACTCTCCGGTGAAATTTCTCAAGCCTGGCGATTCGCTTTTGAATCGCCCGAACAAGATCATGCAAAGTGATTTCAAAGGCTGGGTCCAGGAACGCGGCCTCTATTTCTGGACGCAATTCGATTCGAAATACACGCCGCTTCTGGCCATGCACGATCCTGGCGAGCCGGACCTGAACGGCGCTCTCGTCTATGCTCGTTACGGCAAAGGCGTGTACATCTACACCGGCATTGCCTTCTTCCGCCAACTCCCCGAAGGAGTCCCTGGCGCGTACCGTCTTTTCGTCAACCTTCTTGGCGCTTCCCGTCCGCCGCGTTGAACTCAGCCGTGGCGTGTCACAATCTATTTGTCCCTGAATTTCTGAGACGTCAGCGCGGAGTGCCTCTGCAAGTTGCCGCTATCGGCCGATTTCCCTGAATCCTTGACGCAGTAACTCAACCGCACGTTAAAGACTCGCGGCGGCGCGCGCATGCTATTCTTCGGGTTGCACCTTCAGATTGTAGGGAGAGCACTCCGATGGCTGCAAAGCCTGTCCCCGTGTCTGCGCGCAGCTTGCGCGCGCTTTTAGCATTTACTGTTTGTTTCGCGATTTTCTTGTCCATGACGCCTCCAGCATCCGCGCAGAAGGAAAAGAAGAAGAAAAAGGACTCCAACGCGCCCGCCGACACCCACACCACTATCCCCATGCCCGACGAGCAGCAGATTGACTACAACATTTCAGAAATGCTGGGGGCCTGGCAGCTCGGCGACGTTGACCGTCTGCGCCAAGCCTATGCCGATGATGCTGTCTTCGTCAGCGCACTCTGGGCGCCTCCCGTCTTCGGTTGGTCCAACTTTCTGCCCCTGTACCAATTGCAACGCGCGCGCATGCAGCAGGTGCGCCTCGACCGCGTGAACACCTACATCAAAGTGAGCGGGGCAGTAGGGTGGGCATGCTATCAGTGGGATTTCAGCGGGACGGTGGACGCCCAGCCAATGACTGCTCGTGGGCAAACTACCCTCGTGTTCGAGAAGCGCAACGATCACTGGCTAATCGTGCACAATCACACGTCCGCAGCGCAGGTTGCGCCGCCCACTACCACGCAGCCGCAGCAACCAGCCGTTCCGGGGAATACACCACAACAGCAGCCAAGCAAACGTCCCACCTCTTGATGCTCAGCTGGCCGGCGGCGATGGCTAGAAGCTCTTCAGTCCTTCGTACAACCACATGCCGGCAATCAGCAATAGGAGCGCTCCCGCTGCGATGCCACTCGTTGCAATCGGCTTCGAGAGCTTGGTGATCTTCGCTATCAACTCGCGCTGCTCTTGAGCGATGTGATCGCCCGCCGCATCGATGCACAACTGATCATCCTCATGCGTTGTCAGAATGCTCCGCCACAGCAGCAAGGCTAAAAATATGGCAGTAACGATTCCCCAGACGATCAGAAGGTACAAAATGGGCCCCGTAAGCGTCGCTTCCATCGTAACCTCCGTGGAACCGTGCCGCGGTGCCTGCCCAGAAAACTAGAGGTGGACAGGCAAGGGGTAAACCGGTATTCACGCGGAGTATAGCACTATGGATTTAAATTTCCAGTACCGATCATCCAAGAAACAGATAGCAGCCTCGGGACCGCCGGGCACTCTACCGCTAGCGCCGCAAAGTGCTACAGCGCGGAGACCATGTGTGCAATTGCGTCGTCGAAGGTAACATGTCCCTCCAGGTAGGGTTGCCAGTAGCGCGTTAGGATCTGAAGGTAGTTTTCCCACCCGCGCTGGTATAGTCCTTCACGCTTGGCGTAGGGAGTGTAATCCCTATCTTCCGAACTGCCCCTGCCGCCCTGTGACGCATTGTTTCCCACTGACCCGCTCGGTGACGGGCGGTCGTCTGATGCCGCACCTTCGGTGTCCATCAGCGGCTTGATCACCTCGCCCGTGGTGTAAAAAATAAGCGCGTGCCACAGGTCGCGCGGGATCGGTTTGTCGCGTTGGCGGCACTCGCGCGCGATAGCTAGCTCCACTGGTATGGCGATTCCGTGCGACGCTTCATGGAAGAGCACCTCTAGCGCGGCCGCACCCTGATTGCGCGGGTCCGTGCTGGCAATCGTGACGCGCAGCGGGTCGAGCGTGGTGTACGCACCGGCAGCATTGGCGACCGCGCTCACGTCGACCCGAATTTTTTCACTTGGCCACTGCGTTTGGTAAATGTCCGCCAGCCGGTGCGACAAACCGACGCCCTGCTCGCGCACCAGCGGGGCCGCGCGCTTGATCCATGCGCGGTTAGCCCGGTCATCGGCGGGCCAGCGGTGGGCGTGGTAGACGGGCGCGGCGCCCTCCAGAATCTGCGTCAACTTCGCCGGCAACCCGGCATCGCAAGATTTTTTTTTCGCGCCGGAAAGTTCGTCGCAAGTCTCAAAATCACCCAGTTGATTCTTCAGCAGCACGAGTTCGGTGCTGAACAGCAAGTCTTTGTCAGCGTAATTCGCCGCGTAGTAAGAGACTGCGTCATCCCAGGCCCGCTGCTCGGAACCGGTGAGCGTGAGCTTCGCACCCGGCGCGACTTGCAAGATGGGTTTGCCTGACCTTCCGGACTTTGCGCTCCCGGCGGGAGCCGCGCTGCGCTGCTGCCGCGCTTCTTCATACAGCCGGTGATGGAGATTGATCCAGAAGCCGCTGTGCAGTTCGAAGACCGGAAGCGGTCCGTAGACCGAGTCAATTTGCGGAGCGGCCGCAAACGCCGGTGGAAAAAGCAGCGCGAGGACAACCATCAGTACAGGCAAGCATGTAGGAGCGGCGCGTCGCATGGTGAAGTGCCAGATGGTAACGCCAACTGTGCGCGCGCACAAATGAGGATTGGAGCTTCGAAGACGCGCCTGACCGGCAAGACTTGGTGGAGGCTGCCAGCCAGCGATCGACGACAAGAACGAAGCGTTGCCTCCTTTCAAAACGCCAACCGCGGACCAGGCTTCATTCAATGTGCGGGTCGACTTCGCTGCCCACCGCTCCCTGGCGATCCGCGCCGTGCAAACCGCCGTTAGTGTCGCGGAAAAATGAGCGGCGGCCTGTTCGCCCGTATGTTTCTGGGGTCGCCGCCAATTCGTACTTCGCCGGAGCGCCGAGACTGCTGCCGCCTGAGATGACGTAGCGGAATTTGTAACCGCTTCGTGTGCCCGCGGCCAGATCCGCCTCCAGAAATCCAGCGGCATCTAGACCAGCCGCCGAGCCGCGCGGTGGAGGGCCAAGCTTCGCGAGCGATTCCGGCAGGCGTGAATAGGTGCGACGATAAGATTCAACCGCTTCCGCGATTTTTTTCAATCCATCGATGGCCGCGCGCTCGGTCGACTCCATTTCCGCGGCGTCCCATTCAAAGGCAAGGGCCGGCAAGTCCAGCAACACGAGTCCAACGGAGAGCAGTTTCCAGTCGTTCTTTTCTCGCACCAGCCCCATCTGCACGCGGATCGCGCTCGCGCCCGTCGTGTCCGTGGCTTCCCGCACTTCCACCGGCAGAAACGCGAGATTGTCCGAAATTTCCGCGCCTCCGATTTGCAACTCCGCAGCTCCAGCGGGCGTTTCACAGCGGATAGTTGGGCGTCCGGAGCCCGTTGGGAGCAGGGAAGGCTTGCCAGTCTCATTCAAGAGCACGAAGCGCTTCATGAGTGCGACGCGGGCGGAAGGTGTAAGGTGGGCAAAGGTATCCGCGTTTCGCGCTGTCAGGTACTTGGAGAAAGATTGCTCGCTCTGCGAACAAGCCGCGAACAGCGCGTCGCGCAAGGCCGCCGTTGGCGCATCGGGCGCCCTCGTGGAGGCCGCTGCCGTGCCGGCTTGTGCCGCAGAACTCCTTTCCTGCGCGGGCGCGGTGAAGGCGAAAAGCGACCACCCCGGTACAAGAGCTAGCCCGAGCCAGCGAGCGCGTTGCACCACGTCAATCCTTCGCCGCGGCGAGGATGGCCGCCAGGTTCTGTGTGAACGCCGAGCGCGGCATCACTTCATCGCAACCCGCGGCGCGCGCCTGCGCGGCCAATTCCGTCTGTACGTGCGACAGGAAGCCGACCACCCGCACTCCATTTTTCGCGGCACGCAGCCGCTCGATCGCGGCGATCGGCTGGCTTCGCGAGTTCAAGTCCACGATCAGCAGTTTGGGTGTGGGATCAAGCAAGGGCAGTAGCGCATCGGCAGTGGCGGCCACTTTCACTTCAACGCCGAGATGCCTCGCCGTCTCCGCTAGCTTCATTTGAAAAAATAGATCGTCCATCAGCGCCACGACTCTGCCCATGTATTGCGCCTCCTGATTCACATCGGTTGCATTATGCCCCGGTTCCGCTACCGGTGCTGGGTTGCTGCGCTACAATGCCGCTGACCGGGAGCGCATGCGGCGGGCGGCCTGGGAACGAATCCGGGCGCTCCACCGTGCTACTGGAAAGACGCCAGTTCCACTTGAAACGCTGCTTCGCGACTTCTTTCCGAATGCAAATCATGAATGGCAGCCCTGAAGATGAGCGGCTCGCGGCTAGCGAACCTCGCACGATTACGTTGTACACCCGTCCGGGTTGTCATCTCTGCGAGGAAGCGAAAGCATTGATCGAGCCGTTGCTCCGCGAATTCGGCGCCACGCTGCGCGAGGTCAACATCGATGAGGACGCGGTCTTGCGGAAGAGGCATGGCACGGACATCCCAGTGATTTTTATCGGCTCGCGCAAGGCCGCGAAGCATCGCGTGGACCCAGTGAAGTTCCGCCGCCAACTAAGGGACGCGGTATGAAGGGGCCAAGGATGTCCGTACCGAACGCTGATTTCATCGCGGGCTCTAGTGCTCACCACCGTTGCCGTGAGCGCCGACCGTCTTATCGGGAACGTCTCCGAGGCGCCCCTTAACGCGGTCGTAGACGCTGACTTGGCTGACCGAGCCGAGCGCTTCGTTGTAGAACGTTGGAACGCCCAGGGCCGTGCGCAACTCTTCGTTGAATTTGCGCCCTTTGAGCATGATGGTCGGCTGCACGGTCATCTGATACTGGCCGTCCGCCTCTTTGCGAAACTCCGCGCCGCCCCCGTATTTTTCCACGCGCACCACACCGCGGGTGCTGCCCACTCCGAATCCCAGCGCCGCCAGGCTCTCGATCGCTTTTTGCGAGAATCGTTCGTTCACATTCCACATAGCTATTCAGGGTAAAGAAGTCGGCCATTTCTGTAAAGCCCGACCACCGGGTGCCTAAAGCAAGTTACGGCCTTCGTCCATACCAGCTCGTTTGGCTGGGGCATCTAATAAAGAGTAAAATGATCACCTTTCTTTTTCTTTGCTGCGGCTTGACTTGGGGGAGCGTCTAACCTTTGGGAAGAAACGTGCGAGCTGCAACGGCCCCACGCGAACGCGGCGCCGCTTCTAGTGCCGTGGGGCAATCCGTGCTGGAGCGCATCGGGAACACGCCTTTCCTGCGCCTCGAGCGCGTCGGGCGCGAGTTTCCGCACATTGAGTTTTGCGCTAAAGCGGAGTGGTTCAATCCGGGCGGCTCCGTCAAGGATCGCCCGGCGCTGAGCATGATTCAGGCTGGCTTGGCCAGCGGAGCGCTGCGGCCCGGCAAAACCATTATCGACGCGACCAGCGGCAACACCGGCATTTCCTACGCGATGATTGGCGCTGCGCTGGGATACCCTGTAACGCTGTGTTTGCCGGACAGCGCTTCCCACGAACGCAAGCGAATTCTGGCGGCGTTCGGCGCGGAGATGATCATTACTCCCGGCGATGAAGGCACCGACGGCGCGATTCGCCGCGTCCAAGCGACCGTAAAGTCTGAGCCCGAGAAATATTTTTATCCGGATCAGTACAGCAATCCCGCGAACTGGCAAGCGCACTATCGCGGCACGGCGAATGAAATTTGGGCGCAGACCGGCGGGCGCATCACGCACTTTGTGGCCGGGCTGGGCACCAGCGGCACATTTGTGGGAACAACGCGGCGTTTGCGCGAACTGAATCCCGCAATCCGCTGTATCAGTCTGCAGCCGGATGCCGCCTTTCACGGCCTTGAAGGCTGGAAGCACATGGAGACCGCGATCCGTCCTTCCATCTACGACGACACGCTGGCCGATGAAGATCTCGCCGTCAGCACCGAAGACGCGTATCGCCTGGTGAAGCGCATCGCGCGCGACGAAGGTTTGCTGGTAAGTCCAAGCGCCGCGGCGGCGCTAAGCGGCTGCTTTGCGGTGGCGAAGAAAATTCCTCGCGCGCAACACGCGGTGATAGTTACGGTTTTCGCCGATTCCGGCGTGAAGTATTTGAGCGAACGCTTTTGGGACGAGTTTTAATCATGGCCACCGCACCAACGCTGAAGATGAGCACGGAGATTGCGCAGAAAATTCGCCAGCACGGCACGGAGACCTATCCCCACGAATGTTGCGGGGCGCTGCTGGGCCGCGACGCCACCAGCGCCGACGGGACGGCTTCTGCGGGCGGCGTGCAATTGCCGCTGCGCGAAATCTTGGCGCTGTTCCCGCTGGTAAACCGCCGCGAAGATTCCCCGCACAATCGCTTTGCAGTGACCGCCGAAGATGTGCGCGGCGCGGAGAAAGCGGCGCGGGAAAAGAAGCTGGACGTGGTCGGCTGGTATCACTCGCATCCGGACCATCCGGCGCGGCCCAGCCAGTATGACCGCGAGCACGCCTGGCCGTGGTATAGCTATGTGATTGTGAGCGTCGCCGGCGGCAAGCCGGCGGAGATGACGTCCTGGCGGCTAAGCGATGACCGTTCGGAATATGCTTGCGAGGAAATTGCCATTCGCGATCACGCGGCCGGGTGACAGTCTGGCGAGGAGAAATTGTGATGGGAGTGAAAGTGATTATTCCGACGCCGCTGCGCGCTTACGCAGGAAAGCGCGATTCGACGGAGGTAAAAGCAGGCACCGTGGGCGAAGCGCTAGGGCGGCTGACTACGGAGTTTGGCGACCTGCGCAAGCACTTGTTCACCGAGGACGGAAAGCTGCGCAGCTTCGTAAACGTCTATGTAAACGATGAGGATATTCGCTACCTTGCAAAGGAAAATACCCCGACCAAGGACGGCGACACCATCAGCATTGTGCCTTCGATCGCCGGCGGCTCCTTTCTCGCGCATCGCTGTTGTTGCCGCCCGCACGCATAAATTTGTTGCAATTACAAATCCGTGCGCAAATTTGTCATCCTTTTTTCGTTCCAGGGCACAGCTCGAACCTGCATCTCTCATCGTTCTTTTTCATCTGATTTGAACTAGACTGGTAGTACAGGGGAAATTTTTATGGCAACTAAGGTCCAACCCATGACGAGCGCGCCGAACGGCGCGGCGAGTCTCTCGAACGAAGAAATTCTGCGCTACAGCCGGCACTTGATCATGCCCGAAGTCGGCATGGACGGTCAGCTCAAGCTGAAAAACGCCAAGGTGCTCCTGATTGGCACGGGTGGATTGGGCGCGCCGCTCGGTTTGTATCTTGCGGCAGCGGGCATTGGCCGGCTTGGCCTAGTGGATTTTGACGTCGTTGATTTCACCAATTTGCAGCGCCAGGTTACCTTCGGTTCCAGCGACGTCGGCAAGCCCAAGACGGAAGCCGCGCGCGAGCGCCTCTCCAGCCTCAATACCGACATTCAGATCGACACGTTCGAAACCAAGCTGACCAGCGATAACGCGCTTGAGCTGTTCAAGGATTTCGATGTCATCGTGGATGGCACGGACAATTTTCCCACGCGTTATCTGGTGAACGACGCGTGCATCCTGCTGGGCAAGCCGAACGTCTACGGCTCGATTTTTCGCTTCGAGGGCCAGGTGACTGTCTTCGGCATGCCCGACGGCCCATGCTACCGCTGCTTGTATCCAGAGCCGCCGCCGCCGGGGCTGGTGCCTTCTTGCGCCGAAGGCGGCGTGTTGGGCGTGCTGCCGGGAATCGTCGGTTCGATTCAGGCCATGGAGACCATCAAACTGATCCTCGGGCGCGGCGATAGTCTTGCCGGACGTCTGCTGCTGTTCGACGCGCTGGCCATGAAGTTTCGCGAGCTGAAGCTGCGCAAAAATCCCGACTGCCCGATGTGCGGCGAAC
>WNFI01693908.1_pt1 | contig 10117 bp, 6 predicted proteins | sample 5400471 | NCBI WGS metagenome assembly WNFI01 (sample SAMN13153348, study PRJNA577476) | soil metagenome | isolation source: 100 cm saprolite on Douglas fir-dominated hillslope | place: USA:California | collected 2013-09-17
CGTGAGCTCGAGCGCGTCCGCGATGCTGCGCCCGTCGACCTTCACCTCGAGCACCTCGTCACGGTAGCGCTTGCCGTTGCAGTCCGGGCAGCGCAGGTACACGTCCGAGAGGAATTGCATCTCGACGTGCTCGAAGCCGTTGCCGCTGCAGGTGGGACAGCGGCCGTTGCCCGAGTTGAAGCTGAAGGTGCCCGCCGTGTAGCCGCGCGCCTTCGCATCGGGCACGGCCGCGAAGAGTTGCCGGATCGCGTCGAAGGCGCCGACGTAGCTCGCGGGATTCGAGCGCGTCGTGCGGCCGATCGGCGACTGGTCGACGAACACGACATCGTTCACGTGCTGCGCGCCGTCGAGCGCGCGGAAGGCGCCTGGCGTCTCGGTCGGCTTGCCGAGGTGCTTGCGCAGCGCTGGATGCAGGACGTCCTGGATCAGCGTCGACTTGCCCGAGCCGGACACGCCGGTGACGCACACCAGGCGGCGCAGCGGGAAATCGATGTCGACATTCTTCAGGTTGTGCTCGGTCGCGCCGCGCACGCCGAGGGAAACAGTGCCGCGACGCGGATCGCGCGCGAGCGTGTTGGGAATCTCGGTGCCGGGCGCGCGATGCTCGTCGTCGGGCCGCAGGTCGGCGCGTTTCCGGCCCGAGAGATACTCGGCTGTCAGCGTGCGCGCCTTCTTGAGCTCGTCCGGCGCACCGAAGAAGACAATTTCGCCACCGCGCTCGCCGGGCCCTGGGCCCATGTCGAGCAGCCGGTCGGCCTCGAGCATGATCTGCGGGTCGTGCTCGACCACCACCAGCGAGTTGCCCGCGTCGCGCAGGCGCTTCATCACGCCGATGACGCGTCCCATGTCGCGCGGATGCAAGCCGATCGAGGGCTCGTCGAGCACGAAGAGCGTGTTGACGAGCGAGGTGCCGAGCGCAGTCGTGAGGTTGATCCGCTGCACCTCGCCGCCGGAAAGCGTGCGCGATTGCCGGTCGAGCGTGAGGTAGCCGAGGCCGACGTGGCGCAGGTATCCCAGGCGCGAGCGGATCTCGCCCAGGAGCAACTCGGTGGCCTCGTCGAGCGGCGCCGGAAGCTCGAACGTCGCGAAGAACTCGTGCACGCGGTCGGCCGGCATCAACATGAGGTCGTGAATCGTGTGCCCGCCCACGCGCCAGAGGAGCGACTCGGGCTTGAGGCGCGTGCCTTTGCACGCGGTGCAAGGCGTGTAGGCGCGATAGCGCGAGAGCAGGACGCGGATGTGCATCTTGTACGCCTTGGTCTCGAGCCAGGCGAAGAACCGTTGCACGCCATACCAATGCGTCTTCCCGGACTTGCGCCAGCTCACCCAGTCCTCGTCGCCGTCGATCACCCAGCGCTTCTGCGCGTCGGTGAGGTCGCGGTACGGCACGTCGAGCGGCACGCCGCGCTTGCGCGCGTGTTTCTCGAGGTCGTCCTGGCATTCGTCGAAGCTCTTCGACTGGAACACCTTCACCGCGCCCGCGCCGAGCGTCTTCGACTCGTCCGGCACCACCAGCCCGTAGTCGACGCCGATGACGCGGCCGAAGCCGCGGCAGGTTTCGCAGGCGCCGATCGGCGAGTTGAACGAGAAGCGCGCCGGCGTCGGATCAGCGTAGTGAATGTCGCAATCGGGACAGTGCAGGTCGGTGGAGAATCTCCAAACCGGGGTCAGACCCGGTTTTCCGCCCCTTGTGTCTGGCGAAGACTCCGGGTCTGACTCCACAAACACATTCACCTTGCCGTTGCCGACGCGCAGCGCTGCCTCGATCGCCTCGACCACGCGCGCCTTCTCCGTGCGCCCCATGCGCACGCGATCCTGCACGACCTCGAGACGCGTCCCGGCCCGCGAATGGATGCGCGTGTAGCCCTGGCCCTGGAGGAGCTTGGTGACCTCCTCCTCGGTGAAATTCTTGGGCACGTCGATCGGGAATGCGACCACCAGGCGCGGATCGCCTTCTTCCGCTGCGCGCGCCTTGAGGTCGGCGAAGATGGTTTCGGCGGTATCGCGGCGCACAGGGCGCGAGCATTGGCGGCAGAAAAGGTGGCCGGCGCGCGCGAACAGCAGCTTCAGGTGATCGTTGATCTCGGTCATCGTTCCGACCGTCGAGCGCGAGGTGCGCACCGGGTTGGTCTGGTCGATGGCGATCGCCGGCGGGATGCCTTCGATCGCGTCCACCTGCGGCTTGTCCATGCGGTCGAGGAACTGCCGCGCATAAGGCGAGAAAGTCTCGACGTAGCGGCGCTGGCCCTCGGCGTAGAGCGTGTCGAAGACGAGCGACGACTTGCCCGATCCCGACGGACCCGTGACGACGATCAGCTCCCCCGTGGGGATCGTCACATCGAGGTTCTTCAGGTTGTTCTGGCGCGCGCCGCGGATGCGGATGGCGTCGGCGGGCGCCTCATCGGTAATGGGAGGGGTACGGGCGGGAGCGCCCGAGGAGAGATCGTTCATGGGAATCAGCAATTCTACGGGGAGAATTAGGGCACTCCCCGCCCTGTTCAATAGTCGCTGCGGATTTGTGGATAACTTCGGATTCCGGGAGGCGCACAGTCGCGGGTCGCGCGCGAGGACTACACCGTCGATATCCGCGAGGAGATCGTCCTCGAGATCGACGAGCACAACGTCGTCACGCGCAACCGTTACGGCGCGCGCGTGCTCAACACCGACTCGGTCACCATCATCGACATCGACCGCCACCGGCCGGGATTCCTCGAGACGCTGGGCTTTGGCAAGCGCGACAACAAGACGGCCATCTTCGACGACCTCGAGAAGCTCGCTCGACGGCCCGAGTACGCGCAGCTCGGATTTCGTGTCTACGAGACCACGCAGGGGGCGCGCGTCATCGTCACCGGCGCCTACATCGATCCGGCTAGCGCCCAGGGCGCGGCGCTGTTCGATCGATCGCATGCGGACCCGACCTTCGCGAAGCTTTGCGTGAAGCAGAAGTGCTACCGGGCGCGCCTTAGCCCCAAGCCGCACCGCATCAAGCAGAGGCGCTTCACCTACCGCTGGCCAATGGAGCCCGCCGAGCTTGAGCAAGCAGGGGAGTGGGTGCGCGAATACGAGGCGGCCTCGCTGGAATTCGCGATCTGCCGCTTCGTGAAGACGCTGGGCAGGGAGCATCCCCTGGACCCGATCGTGTCGATGCACGACGAGGAGACGCGCTCGCGCTCGCGCCTGCCTCTGGCCTGAGGGACGTTTGTCGCCCTAGGTGGCGAGGGCGCGCAACCGATCGGCGGTGAGTGGCAGGTCGCGCGCGCGCACTCCGAGCGCATCGTGCACGGCGTTGGCGATCGCGGCGGCGGTCGGGCCCTGCGACGCCTCGCCCACGCCGACCGCGGGGCAATCGGGACGCGAGATGACCGCGACCTCCACCGCGGGCGACTCCGAGCAACGCAGGATCGGATAGGTTTCCCAGCTGTCGCTCGTCACGCGCTCGCGATCGAAGCGCACCGCCTCCTTGAGCGTCCAGCTGGTCGCCTGGATCGCGCCGCCCTCGATCTGGTTGGCGACGCCGTCGGGATTGACGACCAGGCCCGGATCGACGGCGATCGACAATCGGCGCACGCGGATTTGCTCTTCCGCCTCGATCTCGGCGATCACGGCGCAGTACGCGCCCGCCCCCTTGTAGCGCGCGAAGGCGACGCCGTGCCCACGGCCCTCGCGCGGCTTCCAGCCCCGCCATGCGGCGAGTTGCGCGGCACGCTCGAGCACGGCGCGCGCGCGCGGGTCCTCCAGGTGGCGCAGGCGCCATGCGAGCGGGTCTTCTTCCCGGAGCGCGGCGATCTCGTCGACGAAGGACTCGATCGCGAAGACGTTGGTGAAGGCGCCGAGGGAGCGCAGCGCCGAGGCCCTGAGCGGCATGGCGAGGATGCGATGACATTCGACGCGTCGTGCGGCAAACGCATAGGGCGGGATCGAATTGCGCTCGGCACCGCCGCCGCCTGCGATCGGCGGGTTGATCGCGGGCAGGCGCTCGAACGGCTGCGCGAGATGCCACGCGCCGAGGAGTGCCGGCGATTTCGCGCGCCCCGGGCGCGACGTGTGGCCGTTGCTCCAGATCGTGTGCCGCCAGGCTGCGACCTCGCCACCCTCGTCGAGGTCCGCCTCGATCTCCACGCGCATCGCCGGGCCAAAGGGCGACCACGCGAGCTCGTCGGCGCGCGACCATTGCGCGCGCACCGGCGCGCCATTCGCGGCGCGAGCGAGGAGCGCCGCATCGAAGGCGACGTCGTCGGCGCCGTTGTGGCCATAGCAACCCGCGCCCTGGCGATGCTCGACGACGATGCGCGCCTCCTCGAGCCGGAGCGCGAGCGCGAGGTCGCGCCGCAGGTTGAAGATGCCCTGGCTGTGCGTCCACACGTGCAGTCCCGCCTCGCTCCACTGCGCGAGGGCGCATGAGGGACCGATCGAGGCGTGCGCAAGATAGGGCCGCGAATAGCCCGCGCGCAGCGTGCGCGTCGCGGCCGTGGGGGGACGACCATCGTCGACGACGACGCTCGTCTCCGCCTTCTGCGCCTTGAGCCACTCGCCGAGCGCCGCCTCGTCGGGCAGGGTTCCCTCTCCTCGCTCCCATCTCGCCGCCGCGGCGACCTTCTTCAATGCCTGCTCGGCGTCCGATTCACTTTGCGCAACCACGCCGACGAACGAGCCGTCGCGCACGATCGCGATCACGCCGGGCGAGGCACGCACGCGCGACTCGTCGAACCCGGCGAGCGTCGCGCCGGTCGACGGTGGCCGCAGCACGCGTCCGTGGAGCATCCCCGGCAGCTCGAGATCGTGGATGAAGCACGCACGGCCAAACACCTTGTCGGGAAGATCGAGACGAGCGATCGAATGGCCGACGAGGCGATGCGAGCCTGGCGGCCGCGGCGCCACCTGGCCGGTCGCCTGGCGATCGAGATCGGCGGATGTGGCGATCGCCCAGTAACTCGTCCGCTTGCCGTCCGGCGCGACGATATCGCCATCGTCCACCGTGAGCGCGTCAGCTGCCGCGTCGAAAGACTGCGCGGCGGCAGCGAGCAGGATCGCGCGCGCCTCGGCGCACGCATGGCGGATGGCGGTCCCGGATTCCTGCGTCGACAGGCTGCCGGAGGTGACCGCCTCGTTGGGGCTCGCAGCGGTCGACGCGTTCTTCATGCGCACCCGGGCGAGCGAAACGCCAAGCTCTTCGGCCGCGATCTGCGCGAGCGCGGTCAGGATCCCCTGCCCGATCTCGACCTTGCCGCTGGAGACCTCGACGAATCCCGCGGGATCGAATCGCAGCCACTGCGACAGGCGCGGATTGGCCTTGAGGCTTCCCGGCAAAGCGGGATTGGCGGCGCCACCGCTCGTGGGCTTCGCGGCGAGATTCACTTCGTTCTCGCGGCGCGGAGCACGGCGCGCACGGCGCGGTTGTAGCTGCCGCAGCGGCAAAGGTTGCGATCGAGCGCCGCACGCACTTCGCCTTCCGTCGGCGCGGGATTGCGCTCGAGCAGCGCCAGCGCGCTCATCAACATCCCCGAAGTGCAGTAGCCGCACTGGGCCGCCTGCTCGGCGAGGAACGCCTCCTGCAGCCGGTGAGGCGCCTCGGTGGTGCCGAGGCCTTCGACGGTGGTGATCGACTTGCCCGCCACGGCCGAGAGCGGCAGCGTGCACGAGGCGAGCGCCTTGCCTTCGAGGACGACGAAGCAGGCGCCGCACTGCTCGGCTCCGCAACCGAAGCGTGTGCCCTTGAGGCCGAGCCCATCGCGCAGCACGTCCAGCAGCGGCGTGCCGCCGTCGGCGTCGATCGCCTGCTCGCGGTCATTGACGCGAAACCTGACTTTGCCCATGGTCATGGCCAGCATAGCAGGACATGGCGGGCTAGAATGAGCCGAGAAACGCGGCACGCGAGGGCGAGGAGAGAGCGGCGATGAGACAGATCGGCGTCGGCGTCATCGGAACGGGCTGGTGTGGCGGGATCCGGGCGCAAGCCTGTGCCGCCAATCCCCTGGTGAAGGCCCTGCATCTCGCGGAGATTCGCCCCGAGCGGCTGGCCGAGGTCGCCAGGGCCACGGGCGCGCACACGGCGGTGGCCGACTACACGCAGCTCCTGGGCATCGCCGAGATGGAAGCGGTCTACATTTCCGCTACGCCCGAGACGACGCACTTCCCGATGGCGCGCGACTGCCTCGCCGCCGGCAAGCACGTGTTCCTCGAAAAGCCGATCGCGCTCGAGCTCGCGGAAGCCGACGAATTGATCGAGCTCGCTCGCGAACGCGGCCTCAAGTTCACCATCGGCTACTCGCAGCGCTTCAATCCCAAGTTCGCCTACGTGAGGAAGTCGATTCGCGACGGCACCATCGGGCGCCCCGTGAGCGCGCTGGTGAGCCGGCACATCACGCGCAGCCTCGGCAAGAAGATCTCCGGGCGAATCCGGCTTTCCCCGGCCGCGATGGAATCGACGCACGACCTCGACTTCGTCCTCTGGTGCCTCGAGCCCGCGAAACCGGTGCGCGTCTACTCGCAGCAGAACTTCGGCGCGATGCGCGACGCGGGCGGTGCGAACACGCCCGACTCGCAGTGGATCACCGTGACGATGGACAGCGGCCTGTCGTTCGTCGTGGGCGGCGGCTGGAGCCTGCCGCCGGGCTATCCGAATTTCTCGACCACGTGGATCGAGATGGTCGGCACCGAAGGGGCCGTGATCGTCGACGACAGCCACCGCGACGTCGTCGTCAACACGATGGGCAAGGGATTGCAGCTGCCGATGTCCACCATGCCCGGCGAGGCGGTCGAGCACACCTACGCCGGCCCGATGGCCGCCGAGACGGTGCATTTCCTCGAGGCGGTCGCGCTCGACCGGCCGGTGCTGGTCACACCCGAACACGCGCGCATGGTGATGGAGGTGTACATCGCCGCCGACCTCTCGGCGGAATCCAACCTGCCGGTCACGCTGCCGCTGCCCGACACCAAACGGATGCGCGCCGTCGCCTGAGGCGCGCCGCCATGGCGAGGAAGAAGCCCCAGCGCATCGGGCTCGCGATCATCGGCGCGGGCCGGGTGGGCCTGTTCCGCGGCGAGGTTGCCGCCCGCCATCCGCAGGTCGATTTCATCGGGCTCGCGGAGATCCTGCCCGAGCGGGCGCGCCTGGTGGCCGACAAGGTGGGCGCGGACTTCGTCACCGCCGACCACCGCGAGCTCCTCGCGCGCCCCGAGGTCACCGCCGCGATCATCGCCACCGACGAGCACCTGCACGTCGATCCGATCCTCGCCGCGGTCGAGCGCGGGCTCTCGCTCCTCATCGAGAAGCCGCTCGCCACCACGCTCGCTGATTCCGAGCGCGTGATGAAGGCGATCGAGAAGAGCGGGGTCGACGCGGTCGTCGGCTACACGCAGCGCTTCCGCCGCCGTTGGCTCACCGCGAAGGAGAAGGTGCGCACCGGCCAGCTCGGCGACGTGACTCTGGTCACCTCGCGCGCCTTCATGAACCGTCTCGTCGCGCTCGACAACTACAAGCGCGCCAAGGATCCCGCGACCATCTCGCCGATGGTGATCTCGGGCACGCACGCGCTCGATGTCGTGATGTGGATGATGGAGGCCAAGCGGCCGGTCGAGATCTACGCACGCTCGGTGGACAAGGCGCTGGGGCCGCTCTGCAACGGCATCGACGCCACCGCGGGCGTGATCACGTTCGACGACGGCAGCCTCTATCACGCGAGCATCTCGTGGGCCCTGCCGATCGTGTGGCCCGGCGCGGTCTACTCGCTCGACGTCGGCATCGTCGGCACGCAGGGCGTCCTCACCATCGACGACACGCACCGCGACATCGTGCTCGCGACCGAGGGCGCGCAGGGCGAGGGCTATGCGCCGGACACGAGCCGCCGCGTCGATTTCCTCGGCAGCTACCCGCCCGGCGACATGGCCCTGGGGGAGCTGCGCGGGCCGATGCGCGAGGAGACCGAGCAGTGGCTGAATCGCATTTCGATGCGGCTCACGACCCAGCACGCGACCGCCGCCGAAGCGCACCAACGCTTGATGCTCACCAAGGCGTTCGACCGCTCGGCGAAGCTCAAGCGCGCCATTGCATTGCCGATCACCGCGGAGGACCCATGATGCTTCGGATTTGTCCGTTGGTCCTCGCGGCGCTCCTGTCGTCGTTCGCGCACGCGCAGCCGGCCTATCCCAACCGCCCGGTGAAGATGATCGTACCCTTCGCGCCGGGAGGGGCGTCCGATTTCGTCGCGCGCATCGTCTCGCCGCGGCTCGGCGAGCTGCTCGGGCAGCAGATCGTCATCGAGAACAAGGCCGGGGCGGCGGGCAACATCGGCCTCGAGTCGGCCGCGCGCGCCGCGCCCGACGGCTACACCCTCTTCCTCGGCAACGTCGGCACGATCGCCATCAACCCGGCGGTGTTCCGCAGCATGCCGGTGGACACGCAGAAGGATCTCGTCGCGGTGACGCTGGTCGCCGAGGTGCCGAGCATCCTCGTCGCGAATCCGGATGTCGGCGTGACCAGCGTGGCCGACCTGGTCAAGCTCGCGAAAGCGAAGCCGGGCGACCTCAACTTCGCCTCCCCCGGGCCGTCGACCATGAACCGCCTCGAGATGGAGCGCTTCATGAAGTACGCCGACCTGAAGATGGTGCACATTCCCTACAAGGGCGGCGCCGGACCCGCGGTCACGGGACTCCTCGGCGGCGAAACGCAGGTCATGTTCGTGACGCTTTCGTCGGCGATGACCTTCGTCCAGGCAGGACGGCTCAAGGCCCTCGCCATCTCGACCGCGACCCGAATCGATTCGCTGCCGCAAGTGCCGACGATGGTCGAGTCGGGCTACCCCGAGATGGTGAGCGGCTCCTGGCAGGGCGTGTTCGTTCCCGCGGGAACGCCGCGAGCCATCGTCGAGAAACTTCATGCGGTGCTCGTCGCCGCGTTCGAAACGGCGGACGTGAAGCAGAAGCTCGCGGTGGGCGGTGCGAACGTGGTGACGAGCAAGTCGCCGGAGGACTTCGCGGGATTCGTCGGCACGGAAGTCGTTCGCTGGGGAAAGGCGGCAAGGGAATCGGGCGCGACCGCGGATTGACGGCGGCGCCGGCATCTTTCAACGGTCCTGGAGGGGCGATGGCTAACTTCGGAATGGTGGGTCTCGACTGGCAGGAGCGGATCAACTGGGAGCGGCTGCGCAACTACCGCCTCGAGCGGGCGCGCGCGAAGATGAAGGCGGCGGGCCTGGGCGCGATGCTGTGCATGTACGACGAGAACGTGCGCTACATCACCGGCACGCTCACGCCGGGCTGGAACCGCCTCAAGCCCGGGCTGCGCTATTGCCTGCTCTGCGGCGACGATCCGCCGGTGCTCTTCGAGCAGGGCGACCTCGGAGCCCACATCAAGCGCCACTCGCCGTGGATTCCAAAGGAGAACGTGCGCTACTCGTACGCGTGGATCAAGGGCGCGGCGGGGCCCGCCTCGACGCAGCAGGTGACCAAGTTCACCAAGGCGATCAAGCAGGAGATGAAGAAGAGCGGCGTCGACAAGATGAAGCTCGGCGTCGATTTCATCGACATCAACATGATCCAGATCTTCAAGGACGCCAAGATCGACTGGGTCGACGGCATGACGCCCATGATGGCGGCGCGCGCGGTGAAGAACGAAGACGAGCAGGAATGCGCGCGCATGGTGGGCGCGATCGGCGACGCCGCGCACTGGGAGTGCATGAAGTTCCTCCGCCCCGGCATCACCGAGAACTCGGTGACCGCGCACATCATGGAGTTCCTCTACAACATTCCCGGCATGGAGGACGTCGAGGACGTGATCGTTTCCTCGGGCTTGAACACGTGGCCCAACTGGCGCAACTTCTCGGATCGCATCATCAAGCCCGGCGACATCGTCTTCATGGACCTCGCCGCGCTCACCTGGAACGGCTACAAGTCGCGCTACTACCGCACGTACTGCGTCGGCAAGGAGCCGACCGACGAGCAGAAGAAGTACTACGCGACGGCGCTGAAGTGGCTCTACGACTCGATCAAGGCGGTGAAGGTCGGCGCCACGACGCGCGATATCGCGCTGAAATGGCCCTCGGCGAAGGAGGCGTGGGGCTACGAGGAGGAGGATCAGGCCGCGGCGAACCTCTGGGGCCACGGCCTCGGCCTGGCGCAA
>WNFI01020256.1_pt1 | contig 10116 bp, 6 predicted proteins | sample 5400471 | NCBI WGS metagenome assembly WNFI01 (sample SAMN13153348, study PRJNA577476) | soil metagenome | isolation source: 100 cm saprolite on Douglas fir-dominated hillslope | place: USA:California | collected 2013-09-17
GATCACCTGGTAGTTGTTGCAGCCCAGCACGACGCCGACGATGTTCTTGCCGATGTCGTGCACGCCGCCCTTGACGGTGGCCATCACCACCTTGCCGGCCGATTCGCCGCCGCCGGATTTTTCCTGCTCCATGAACGGCAGCAGGTAGGCGACGGCGCGCTTCATGGCCCGCGCGCTCTTGACCACCTGGGGCAGGAACATCTTCCCGGCCCCGAAGAGATCGCCCACGATGCGCATGCCGTCCATCAGCGGGCCCTCGATGATGTGCAGCGGGCGGGCGTATTTCTGCCGCGCCTCTTCCACGTCGGCCTCGATGAAGTCGACCACGCCGGCCACCAGGGCGTGGCTGAGGCGCTTCTCCACCGGATCGTCGCGCCAGGCGAGATCGAACTCGCGCTTCTTGCCCTGGCCCTTGACCGTCTCGGCGAAGTCGACCATGCGCTCGGTGGCGTCGGGACGACGGTTGAAGATGACGTCCTCGACCCGTTCCAAGAGGTCGGGCGGGATGTCTTCGTAGACGGCCAGCTGGCCGGCGTTGACGATGCCCATGTCCATGCCGGCGCGGATGGCGTGGTACAGGAAGGCGGCGTGCATCGCCTCGCGCACGATGTTGTTGCCGCGGAATGAAAAGGACAGGTTGCTGACACCGCCGGAGATCTTCACGCCCGGGCAGGTGGCCTTGATGATGCGCGTGGCCTCGATGAAGTTCTTGGCGTAGTCGCTGTGCTCCTCGATGCCGGTGGCAATGGCCAGGATGTTGGGGTCGAAGATGATGTCCAGTGGGTTGAAGCCGATCTCGTCGACCAGGATCTTGTAGGCGCGCTGGCAGATGCTGACCTTGCGCTCCGCGGTGTCGGCCTGGCCGGTCTCGTCGAAGGCCATCACCACCACTTGACCGTCCGGGCGCGGCTGATGAACTCGGCCGGGCCTTCTTTCAGGCTGATCGAGTTGACGATCCCCTTGCCCTGCACGCAGCGCAGGCCGGCCTCGATCACCGACCAGCGGCTGCTGTCGATCATGATCGGGATGCGGGCGATCTCCGGCTCGGTGGCCACCAGGTTCAAAAAGCGGGTCATGGCGGCGGGGCCGTCGATCATCCCCTCGTCCATGTTGACGTCGAGAATGTTCGCGCCGCCGCGCACCTGGTCCAGCGCCACCTCCAGCGCCTTGCCGTAGTCGCCGCGCTTGATGAGGTCGGCGAACTTGGCGGACCCGGTGATGTTGGTGCGCTCGCCGATCATCAGGAACGTCGTCTCGGGGCGGATGGTCAGGGTCTCGAGGCCCGAGAAGTGCGCGTAGCCCAGCTCGGGTCGCTCCGCCGCCGTCGGCACGGCGCGCGGCGGAAGGCCTTCCAGCACGCGGCCGATGGCGCTCAGGTGATCGGGCGTGGTGCCGCAGCAGCCGCCGACGATGTTGACCAGGCCCGACTGGGCGAACTCGCGCAGCAGGGCGGCCGTGGTGGGCGGCTCCTCGTCGTAGCCGGTGGGGGCCAGCGGGTTGGGCAGGCCGGCGTTGGGGTAACAGCTGACATAGCAGGTGGCCACCTGGGCCAGGTCGGCCAGGAAGGGGCGCATCTGCTGCGCGCCCAGCGAGCAGTTGATCCCCACCGACAGCGGGTGGGCGTGCTCGACCGAGGTCCAGAAGGCGTCGATGGTCTGCCCCGACAGCGTGCGCCCGCTGTTGTCGACGATGGTCACCGACAGCATCAGGGGCAGGCGGATGCCTTTCTCGTCCGACACCTCGTCGATGGCCACCAGGGCCGCCTTCAGGTTCAGCGTGTCGGTCGAGGTCTCGGGGATCAGGATGTCGACGCCGCCGTCGATGAGGCCGCGCACCTGTTCGGCGTAGGCGGCCTTCAGCTCGTCGAAGGTGATGGCCCGGAAGGAGGCGTCGTTGACGTCGGGCGACAGCGACAGCGTGCGGTTGCTGGGGCCGATGGCGCCGGCGACGAAGCGCGGCTTGTCGGGCGTGGCGGCGGTCCACTTGGCGGTGGCCGCCTTGGCCAGGCGGGCGGCGGCCACGTTCATCTCGTAGGCCAGATCCTGCAGGCCGTAATCGGCCTGGGCGACGGCGTTGGCGCTGAAGGTGTTGGTCTCGATCAGATCGCTGCCGGCGCGTAAATACCCATCGTGGATGCCGGCGATGACGTCGGGCCGGGTCAGCACCAGCAGATCGTTGTCGCCCTTGAGATCGCGATCGTGGGCGGCAAAGCGCGCGCCGCGATAGTCGGCCTCGGTCAGCATGTGGCGCTGGATCATCGTCCCCATCGCGCCGTCCAGCAGCAGGATGCGGCGGTCCAGCTGGGCCCGCAGGTATTTTTCCGTGTCGGCAGGGGAAGACATGGGTGGTGCTCGCTGACTCCTTGTTCCTACTTCGTTCTCACTTCGGCCGCCGCGCCAGGGCGGTGACGACAGGAAAGTACGGCGCCCGCCGCTCGCGGACGGTGATCTCGCACTGTTCTACGGCAAGACCGGCCTTTTGAAGCATCTTTCGCAGCGTGGCCGGGGCAAAGCCGCCATGACGGTGCGCGTAGGCGCCGGTGACGTCCAGGCGGTCGTGCTGGCCCAGCGTCACCAGCGCGACGCGCCCGCCCGGGCGCAGCACGCGGGCCATCTCGTCCAGCACGCGCTGGGGCGTCTTCACCGCCGTCAGCACGTTGAAGAGAAGGGCGTCGTCGAAGCGGCGATCGGGAAACGGCAGGTCGTGCAGATCGCCGATCTGGAAGCGCACGTTGGCGAAGCCGGTCAGGCGGGTGCGCGCGGCCTGGATCAGCGTCTCGCTTTGATCGAAGCAGGTGATCGACTTGGCGTGCGGGGCCAGCAATTGCGCCGTGGCGCCGTCGCCGGCGCCGGCGTCCAGCGTGTCCCCCAGGCGCAGAAGGCCGAAGAGGCCCCGGGCCAGCGATTCCCACGTCCGCCCCGGGGAATAGTGACGCTCCATCTCGCCGGCCACGGCGTCGGGCCAGCGGGCGGCCTTTGACTGGCGGGCGGCCAGCAGGGCGGCGCAGCGCTGGCGATCGGTCTCGACGCGCGGGTCGCGCAGATCGTCGGCCACCAGCGTCCAGACCTTGCGCGCGGCGGCCGGCATCTCGCCGTTGTTCAGTCGGTAGAACGTCGAGCCGCCGGCCCGGCGATCGGCCACCACGCCCGCCTCGCGCAGCTTGCCCAGGTGGGTGGAGACGCGCGACTGACCAAGCTCCGTGATGGTGGTCAGATCGTTGACCGTCAGCTCATGCGCGGCCAGCAGCGTCGCCAGCCGCACGCGCGACGGCTCGGCGAAGAGCTGCAGGAGATCGCTGGCGGCCTGGAGGGTTGGCATATCCTTCTATCCTGATAAGCGTATATATAGCAGGCCGCGGCCCGGGTGCCAAGGTACTGGCCAGCGAGCCGCACCGGGCGGGTGTGGGCACGACGAGGGGCTGTGGGTCGTGAGGACGGGCCCCATTCGCTTCGTCGTGGGGGCGGGAGACGTGGGTTTCTCTCCCGGGCTCAGACATCGGGTCCGGCGCGCGCGCCTTATGGGGGTGCTTGGAGAGACGGTAACCGGCGCGCCTTACGAACTCGCCCGGGAGAGAAACCCACGCCTCCCGCCCGCTCAAAAACTACGTTCACGGTTCCCCGGGGCACCCGGGAAAAAAACAAAGGACAAAAGTGAGGTACCGCCTGCTCGACGAGCGCAATCAACGGGCGGTACCCCACTTTTGTCCTTTCCCAAATGACGGACGCTCCAGGGAGCCGTGAACGTAGTTTCCAGCGGGCGAGGTGGGTGGGGTTCCCTCCCGGGCGAGTTCGTAAGGCGCGCCGGTTGCCGTCTCTCCAAGCACCCCCATAAGTCGCGCGCGCCGGACCCGATGTCTGAGCCCGGGAGGGAACCCCACCCACCTCGCCCCCGCGACGAAGCGAATGGGGCCCGTCCTCACGACCACCGCCCTTCGCCGCTGCCCGCACCCGCCCGGTGCGCGCCCCGCTATCCCTCGACGCGCCCGAACAGCGTGGCCGTGGTGGCCCGCTCGATGCGCACGTCCAGGAAGGCCCCTGGCTCGACGCCCGGGCCGACCGGGATGATCACCGGCCGGCCGCCGCTGGTGCGGGTCAGGAACTCGTCCGCCGATCGCTTGGAGACGTGCTCGACCAGGACGCGCTCGCGCTTGCCGATCTGGGCCGCCATCCGCTCGCCGCTGATGCGCTGCTGGACGGCGATCACCTCGGCCAGGCGGCGCTGCTTGGTCTCGTCGTCGACGGTGTCGGGCATCTTGCGCGCCGCCAGCGTGCCCGGCCGCTCCGAGTAGGCGAACATGTACGCCGAATCGAAGCGCAGCTCTTCCTGCGCCCGGAGGATGGTGGCGAACTCGTCCTCGGTCTCGTCGCAGAAGCCGACCAGGATATCGGTGCTGATGGCGATGTCGGGGATGGCCGCCCGCAGCGCGTCCACCAGGGCCCGGAAGTCGTCATAGCGGTACCCGCGCCGCATGCGCGCCAGGACTGCGTCCGACGCCGTCTGCATCGGCAGGTGGACGTGGCGGGCGATCTGCGGCGTCTCGGCCATGGCCGCGATCACCGCCGGCGAGAAATCCAGCGGGTAGGGCGACATGAACCGGATGCGTTCGATGCCGTCGACGGTCGCCACCGCGCGCAGCAGGTCGGCGAAGGTCACCTCCTCGTACTGATACGAGTTCACCGTCTGCCCGAGCAGCTGGATCTCCTTGTATCCGGCCGCCGCCATGGCCCGCGCCTGGCGCAGCACCTCGCGCGGGGGCGTGCCGCGCTCGCGCCCGCGCGTGTAGGGGACGACGCAGAAGGTGCAGAACTTGTCGCAGCCGCGCTGGATGGTGATGTGCCCGGTGGCGCCGCCGGTCATCTGGCGGGCGGGATCCAGGCCCTCGTAGGTCTCGAAGCGATCCAGCGCCGTGTCCTGCACCTGGGCCCCGGCGCGTGCCGTCTCGACGTGCTCGACCAGGCGCCGGTAACCGTCGGGGCCGACGACCAGGTCGACGTAGGGCGCGCGCTCGGCGATGCCCTCCTTCAGGTGCTCGGCCATGCAGCCGGTGACGCCCAGGACGACGCCGGGGCGTTGCTTGTGCGTCGCCAGCATCGACGCGCGGGCGAAGACGCGCTCCTCGGCCTTCTCGCGCACGGCACAGGTGTTCAGCAGGATGACGTCGGCGGTCGCCGCGTCGTCGGTGCGCGCATAGCCGGCGGCGTGCAACAGGCCCAGCACCATCTCGGTGTCGGCGACGTTCATCTGGCAGCCGTAGGTCTCGACGTACGCCAGCCGCCGCGGCACCACCGCCGTCGTTGTTGTCGACGACGCCGCGCTCGCCGGCCGCCGCAGTTGCACCAGATCGCCCATGAACGGAAGGGGGATTTATAGCGCGAAAGCCGACACTGTGTTGGCAGGGCGGGGTTGCCAGGGCGGGGATCCGTGGCGATCATGCCGCCATGACGTCCCCACGGAACCGACGAATCAGCGCGGTGACCGCGGTTGTCGCCGCCGCGCTGGCCATGACCCTGGTGATCCTGGCAGTGCCTGGAACGGCCCGCGCCGCCGCGCCCTTCATCTATCGCAGCATCGTCGTCCCCTACGGCGACGCCAGCGCCGACATGGGCCTGGGCATCGGCCGCGCGCCGGTGGCGCCGGGCAGCGACAACTCCGTCACCGGCCTGGGGCTGAACCTGGCCCTGGCCGGCGGCCTGGCGTCGGGGTGGGAGCTGGGCGTGCGCACCGGCATCCGCTTTGAAGGCGAGGGGCGCGGCATGCGCGCCGATCAGTACGGCCGGACCTGGGACACCGAGACGTACGGCACCGGCACCAGCAGCGTCGCCAATCCAGAATTGCACCTGCGCTGGCTGGCGGCGCACGCCGTGGGCGCGCAGCTGGGCCTGGAATTCCGCGCCTACCTGCCCATCGAACAGGGGACGCACCTCGGCTTCATGCTGGCCGTGCCGCTGATGTTCCGCATCGGCAGCGTGCGCGTCGACACCGGCCTCTACGTGCCGTTTCTGTTCAGCCCCCAGCGCAGCATCATCAGCATCCCCGTCGACGTCTGGATCGGCGCCGGCCGGGTCTGGTTCGGCCCCACGCTGGGCCTGCGCACCGGCGAGAACGGCGGGGGCTTCGATCATTACCCCTTCGGTTTTGGCCTGGGTTATGCCGCGTCGGCCGGCGTCGACCTGCGCACCTGGCTGCTGTTTCCGGACATCGGGGCCGACGCCGGGGCGCGCCGGTGGGGCGTCGGCTTGGCGGTGCAAATTCACTTTCAATAGCGTTATGCTCGTGGGCCCATGGGCTCCGAGGCTGACGCGGATCTCAGCGCCATCATCGCCTCGTCGCTGGACGGCATCGTCACCGTCGACGCCGAGACACGAATCGTCGATTTCAACCCGGCGGCGGCGCGGATGTACGGCTATGCCGTGCCGGACGTCGTCGGTAAGCCGCTGCTGGACGTCGTCGTCTCGCCGGAGAGCCGCGATCGGCAGCTGGCGAATTTTTCGCGCTGGGAAGCCACCGGGCAGACCGGCGTCCTGCTGCCGCGGCAAGAGCTGATGGCGGTGCGCGCCGACGGGACGCGCTTTCCCATCGAGCTGACGGTGGTTCGCCTGGGCGCGGGGCCGGCCCGCTATGTCGCCTTCGCCCGCGATCTGACCGACATCAAACGCGTCGACAGCGAGCGCCGCCGGCTGGAAGAGCAGCTGCGCCACGCGCAGAAGATGGACGCCGTGGGGCGGCTGGCGGGCGGCATCGCCCACGACTTCAACAACCTGCTCAGCGTGGTGCTGGGGTTCACCGAGCTGTCACTGGCGTCGGTGCTGCCGTCCGACGAGCTGGCCGACAACCTGCGCGAGATCAAGAAGGCGTCCGACCGGGCGGTGGGCCTGGTGCGGCAGCTTCTGGCCTTCAGCCGGCGGCAGGTGCTGTCGCCGCGCATCCTGAATCCCAACGACGTGCTGACCAGCATGGAGAGCCTGCTGCGCGGCCTCATCGGCGAGCCGATCGAGCTGTCGCTGGGGCTGGTCGCCGACGTCGGCCAGATCAAGGCCGACCCGGGCCAGATGGAGCAGGTGATCGTCAACCTGGTGATGAACGCGCGCGAGGCGATGCCCGACGGAGGCCTGCTGCGCATCGAGACCGCCGCGGTGGAGATCGACGAGGGGCGCATCCCCGCCGGCAGCGAGGCGCGCCCCGGGCCGTTCGTGCGTCTGGTCATGCAGGACAGCGGCAGCGGCATGAGCGACGAGGTGCGCGCCCACGTGTTCGAGCCGTTCTACACCACCAAGAAGACCGGCAAGGGGACGGGCCTGGGCCTGTCGACGGTGTACGGCATCGTCACGCAGAGCGGTGGGTTCGTACGCTTCACGACCGCGCTGGGCGAGGGGACGCGCTTCGAGATTTTCCTGCCTCGCGTCGACCGGCCCGTCCCCGTCGCGGGCGTGCCGGCGGCGGTGCTGAGCCCGCGCGGCGATGCCATCACCATCCTGCTGGTCGAGGACGAGGACGCCGTGCGCAACCTGGTCAAGCGGATCCTGGAGCACGCCGGCTATCAGGTGATGACGGCGCGCAACGGTGCCGAGGCGCTGGAGCTGTGCCAGCGCCCCGAGCTGGCGATGGATCTCCTGCTGACCGACGCGGTGATGCCGATCATGAGCGGCCCCGAGCTGCTGCGCCGGGTGATGGTGCTGCGCCCGGAGCTGCGCCTGATGATCATGTCCGGCTACAGCGATCGCCCGGCCGTCAGTGGCATCCCCTTCATCGCCAAGCCGTTCACGCCCGTGCAGCTGGAGCGGCTGGTGCGCGAGGCGCTGGACGGCCCGCTACCGGCGCAGCAGTCGTAAGTTTCGCGCTGCCTCCTGAAACGTCGCCACCGCCGGCGTGGGCTGGCGCCGTCCTGGCGCGCCCGATCCAGCGCGTAGATGTGGGCGCGCAGAAAATCCGGCCGGCGATCGCCGCGCGCGTCGGCCACGCCGTTCTCGGTGACGATCATCGGCCATTCGTAGGCGGCATAGTGAAGCAGAAGGCGCGTCAGGCCCTCGGGGTAGATCTCCCAGCCCATGTCGCTCTGCGGGCGGCGGCTGTCGATGGGCGCGCGCCGGTAGGCGTTGGTGCGCCCCAGGTGGCCGATGACCCGCTCGCGCGTGTAATAGTTCACGCCCAGGTAATCGAACGTGCCGCGCGCCGCCGGGTACCGTTCATCCACCGACGCCACCGTCGGGATCGAGATGTGGATGCGCCCGGTGGCCACCGCATCGATGAACGAGTCGTTGTAGAAGGAGGCCGCCGCGCCGGCCACCAGCGCGTCGACCGGGTGGCGCGACGCCGGATCAAAGACGCGCAGGTTCTGAGCGATGCCGATCATCGTCGCCCGCCCGTCACCGTCGGCGTCGGCGCGATCGGTGCGGCGCAGCTCGGCCGTGGCCAGGGCGTGGCCGATGATGAGGGCCCGCATCACCGTCACGGCCCGCCGCGGATCGGCCACGCCGGGCGGCCACTCGGCGCTCAGGTAACTCTTGGCGACGTAGACGTTGGGCTCGTTGATGGTGCACCAAAGGTCGACCAGATCGCCGAAGGCGGCGCCGGCCCGCCCGACGAAGGCGGCGAAGGCGGCCGGCGCGCCCGCCCATTCCCAGCCGCCGCGCGCCGCCAGCCAGGGCGGCAGCGTGAAGTGGTGCAGCGTCACCATGGGCGCGATCCCCGCCGCGCGCAGCGCCCCGAACATCGCCCGGTAGCGCCCGGCGGCGGCCTGGTCCCAGGCGCCCGGCGTCGGCTCCAGGCGGCTCCACTCGACGCCCAGGCGATAGACGTTGGCGCCCAGGGTTTTCAGCGCTTCAACGTCGGCCGGCCAGCGGTTCCACGAATCGGCGGCGCGCGCCGTCGTCGCGCCATCGGCGATGTGCGGCCGTCCGTCGGAATAGCGGCCGCGCTCCCAGTCCGTCCAGTCGTTCTGTGTGCCGCCCTCGATCTGGTGTGCCGACGTGGCCGCGCCCAGCAGGAACCCGCGCGGGGCGCCCGCCAGCATCGGGTGGGCGGCGATGGCCGCCGCATCGAACGTCAGCTCCTTGTGACAGCCGCCGACGGACAGTGTCGCCGCCAGGGCCGTCGCCTGCCAGGCACCGCGCACAGCGTTCCTGATCAAGCGAACAAAGCGCTCACCGACGACATCTCGGCGGCCACCTGGTCGGTCGCCTTGCGTAACAGGCCCTCGGAGATGTGCAGCGTGTCGGCCGAGGTGGAGGTGAAACCGGCGCCCCGGCGGATCAGCCGCGTGACGTCGCCGCCCGACACCGCCGCGTCGGCCAGCTCGGCGGCCACCGCCGACAGTGGCCAGCAAAGACTGGATCCGGTGGGCGCGCTCTGCGCGTGGTGGCTGCCGCACACCTGGCCGATGGCCGGATCGATGCCGAAGCCCGACAGCACCTGCTGCGACACCGACTCGTGGCGCTGGCGCACGAACAGCAGGTACACGGCAGGATCGGCGGCGGGCGCCTTCTCGCTGATCAGCCAGATCAGGAACGCCGCCCCGATGTCGCGAAATAGACCGGCGCCGTAGGCCATCGCCGGGTCCAGGCGGGCCGCCGGTCCCAGCAGCTCGGCCAGCACGCGCATGGCGATCCCCGACGCGGCGGCATAGCGCCACAGCGGCTTCAGGAAATCGCGGAACGGTTGCCCCTTGGGCATGAAACAGGCGTGCTGCCCGACGCCGTCGACCAGCGACGCCAGCTGCTTTAAGCCCACGCGCGCCACCGCGGTCTTGATGTCGCTGGTGCGCAGGCCGCGCGCCCCGCTGCTGCTGTTGGCCAGCATCAGGACCTGGCGCGACATGCTGGGGTCGTATTGCAGCAGCCGGGCCACATCGTCCAGCGACGTGCGTGCCTGGCTGATGGTGTGCAGGACTTCGTTGACGATGATGGGCGAGGCCGGGATCTCCACCGGCGCCTCGCGCAGCAGTTCGAAGATCACTGCCATCTCAGGGTGCATGGGCGTCGGGCCGCGCGGCAGGACCGACTCCGGAAACAGCGGCGTCGGCAGCGGTGGCTCGGTCTGGCGCTTGCGCGCGATGGTCACCGCGCGGTGAACGGCGTCCATGACGATCGCCGGCTGCAGCGGCTTGCGCACGAACTCGAC